>WLWD01000627.1_pt1 | contig 172929 bp, 117 predicted proteins | sample 6712731 | NCBI WGS metagenome assembly WLWD01 (sample SAMN12718690, study PRJNA576275) | sponge metagenome | isolation source: marine sponge | host: Mycale hentscheli | place: New Zealand: South Island, Marlborough, Capsize Point | collected 2014-11-01
GCGATTAATCGTAACTGAAAAGTGGATGGAATCGGCGAGGTAAGGTGGGTGTAGGTTTAAAATGGAAGGGAAGAGAAGGTAAAAAGGCGAGCGATTAATTATAACTAAAAAGCGGATGGAATCGGCGAGGTAAGGTGGGTGTAGGTTTAAAATGGAAGGGAAGAGAAGGTAAAAAGGCGAGCGATTAATTATAACTAAAAAGCGGGTGGAATCGACGAGTAAAGGCGGGGGTTAGTTTTCAAAAGAAAGGCTAAAGTACGAAATAAAAGACAAAAGTTTCTCAGGACAGAAATGTAGAAGCAGGAGAGATAGACAAAGTAAAAGGGGGCTCCATGACTCAAGAAAAAGAGCTGAAGTTAAGAGAGGTGGGTAGAAGAATAGCTCAGATAGTTCAGAAAAAAGAGAGTAGGAGAGGGAAACTTATGTAACCTTAACCATTGGTAAAGAATGATAACTGAGCAAGATAACTTGTGCTACTGCATTCTTACTTTGCAATACGTCAAGCGCCACTATGTGGCGGGGTACTTGCTAGTAAATATATATTATACCTGTGCCACCCCGCCTACTGTCCATTTTTGTGCCGGGTTTGATTGCTAACCGGGTCTCCCTGTGCTCTAGGCTTACCCGGTAATTCAGCGCAAGTTCACGAGTATTGTACGTCTGAGCGTTATAGCTCATTAGCTCATGAATTATTCATGAATATGTAGTCGCCATTGTCGGTCATGGGTATTATTATATAGATAATTAAAATGCATTTCTTTACCAGCTAGTTAGACCTCGCAAGTGAGGAGCAAGGGACACGATTTAGTTCAATCTATCACAGGAGTTAGTGCACAGCAGATGACTGCCTGACTGTATCACTTCTGTTGACCACACCTACCACAGACCCACCCACTCACTCTGGTGTATATTTGCAGCTGATTCTCCATCATTTCCAATCTAGACATCAATTCATCCTCCTTTACAATAGCCTGCAAAACACACACACACAATAAACATTAGTATGCCACATCATAAATGTATTATATTTGGCTATCCACACCTTACCATACCAAATCCCCCACCATTATCTGTTCTCAGAACCTACCAGTACGCCCTAAGGTACAACTGAGTAAGGCTACAGGCAACATACCAAGTCTCCCAACCCTCAGCTACAAGAAGCCAAATTGGTAGTACCTAGAACCGCCCTTATCTAGACACGGGAGAACCTCCCTCAGCCCTGGCAGCTGTTAGTTACCTTTATGTAGGCTTACATAAAAACTGAACTGCTGCTTAATTAAGAATTACATGCAGGAACTGGTCTTAACCCCTAAATTTTTTTTATTAGAGCCTTAGCAATAACTAATCTATACTACATGTAAGTATTAATGCATTTTTTTAAAATACAAACAATGAGATTTCATCCACTATTCTGAGATACAGGCAATTCTAAGTTATGGGTACTCCCCAAAACCAAGGCACCCAGATAAGAGAGGTTTTACTGTATATAGTATTTCAATAAATTCAAACACTTACAGATACTGTTCTGCAACACAACAGCAAAAGATCACAGCAACTGTTTACTTCACGTTGACCAATTAAAACCCATACATACATACACACATGTACAATCACTGACTAGATTTACCTCCTACATTTTCATTGATATATTCAACTAATCTGACAAGTGCAGGATTGCTAGCTACTCACAATCATGCTCTCTGAAGCCAGTTCTTTAGCCACGTTCAGGACGCCTTGCATGGATGCCAGCTTGTTCTCCAACTCCTGCTCCCTGGCCAGTGCAGTCTAAACAGACAACATGTGAATACTGTACAACAAGTGTATCAACATGTACATTACAGTGCCACAACCACCCATTTCTCTCACACATGTTCGGTGTACTAAACTTTCCATACATTATATGTGCATACAGTGTGTTACTTACTGAAGGACCTGGATAATCCCACATACCTGAACAATCCTACATACCTAGACATTCCTACATACGTGAACGATCCTACATACCTAGACATTCCTACATACTTGGATAATCCCACATACCTGGATAATCCTACATACCTGAAAAATCCTACATACCTAGACATTCCTACATACCTGGATAATCCCACATACCTGGATAACCCTACATACCTGAAAAATCCTACATACCTAGACATTCCTACATACTTGGATAATCCTACATACCTGGATAATCCCACATACCTGGATAACCCTACATACCTGAAAAATCCTACATACCTAGACATTCCTACATACTTGGATAATCCTACATACCTGGATAACCCTACATACCTGAACAATCCTACATACCTAGACATTCCTACATACTTGGATAATCCTACATACCTGGATAATCCCACATACCTGGATAACCCTACATACCTGAAAAATCCTACATACCTAGACATTCCTACATACTTGGATAATCCTACATACCTGGATAACCCTACATACCTGAACAATCCTACATACCTAGACATTCCTACATACTTGGATAATCCTACATACCTGGATAATCCCACATACCTGGATAACCCTACATACCTGAAAAATCCTACATACCTAGACATTCCTACATACTTGGATAATCCTACATACCTGGATAACCCTACATACCTGAACAATCCTACATACCTAGACATTCCTACATACTTGGATAATCCTACATACCTGGATAATCCCACATACCTGGATAACCCTACATACCTGAAAAATCCTACATACCTAGACATTCCTACATACTTGGATAATCCTACATACCTGGATAACCCTACATACCTGAACAATCCTACATACCTAGACATTCCTACATACCTGGATAATCCCACATACCCGGATAACCCTAAAAATCCTACATACCTAGACATTCCTACATACTTGGATAATCCTACATACTTGGATAATCCCACATACCTGGATAATCCTACATACCTGAAAAATCCTACATACCTAGACATTCCTACATACGTGAACGATCCTACATACCTGGATAATCCTACATACCTGGATAATCCTACATACCTGGATAATCCTACATACCTAGACATTCCTACATACCTGGATAATCCTACATACCTTAGACATTCCCACATACCTAGACATTCCTACATACCTGGATACATACCTAGACATTCCTACATACCTAGACATTCCTACATACCTGGATAATCCTACATACCTAGACAATCCTACATACCTGGATAATCCTACATACCTGAAAAATCCTACATACCTAGACAATCCTACATACTTGGATAATCCTACATACCTGGATAACCCTACATACCTGAACAATCCTACATACCTAGACATTCCTACATACTTGGATAACCCTACATACCTGAACAATCCTACATACCTAGACATTCCTACATACGTGAACGATCCTACATACCTAGACATTCCTACATACGTGAACGATCCTACATACCTAGACATTCCTACATACCGGGATAATCCCACATACCTGGATAATCCTACATACCTGGATAATCCTACATACCTAGACATTCCTACATACCTGGATAATCCCACATACCTGGATAATCCTACATACCTGGATAATGTGCAGGACTTGTTGCACTGGTGGTTCGTGACCTGGAACTTCAACTTCATTTAGGTACAGCTTGACTGTTGCTATGATACACCCGTGAGTAACTAGGGAAACACAAGAGCACACACACCCATAGAACATTCATAATACTAATACTAAATACATACATTTAGTTTAGAATAATTCACTGAGAAAGAGGGTGAGAAACAATCAACTAAAAAAATTGTAAAATAATTCATTAAGAAAGATTGTGATGATTAACAACGGACCCTAATTATACGATTAAAAAAAACAAGAGAGAGCAAAACTTCAGGCTCCCTCTCTCTCCTTTATCTTCGAGGTGACTAAAAAGCTTGTATTTAATTTCAGTAGTTCTAGATGTCTTTCCAGGACTGACTGCCTGTACTCCTCCCTCTCGACTACAAGCACCCACCAGGAGCCACCACAATAGGAAGACTATTAGCAACAGCTGATGTTGCAGGAATCCACACACAACAAACATTATGACGGTTACAGACCTAAAAACACCCCCCACCCCTCTCACCTACACATTGCACACACACACACACACACAGTCTCGCACCCCATCAATAAAAACACGCACCTATAACCCACACCCACAAGCCACTAGAACAAATCTCTTTGAACATGCCCAACTTCGCATGGGCGTGGCAATGTAGCAATTTCACTAATCAATTTGTCTATGACCCTACGTACTTACATGGACAGACAACTTGTCACCAGCCAGTGCAGACAGAGCATTCGTTTTTTAATATCAACCAGTCAAAAAAATGTTATATACACCTCCATTGAAGTACTACTATTACAAAGACCAGGGTGTCTACAGGATTTCCGCTGGGCATGGGGAACAACTGCTGTACTTAGCCACACTCATTTTTAAAGCCCACACTACTTTGATACGAAAGTGTTTGGTCACATGTATGATTTTTATAATCTTACTACTCATAGAATTCAAACTTCAGCTATTGTACTGTAAATAAACTTACACAAATTCTAAGGGGGGGGGGGGGGGGGGGGATCCTAGGACACCCCTACGTCTATATAAAACTCTGAATATGGTACGGATACACAACTGACTACCAGCTATCCAACCAGAAAACAATACTGGATATAATACTATAATAGAGCTGCATGTATTCCCTGACCACACCCACTCACCTTTCTTATCCACGTTGACATTGACCCCGAACTGAACGATGTCTCTGGACTTGAGTTCAACAGCTCCGCTCTCCTCACCGGACGGGCTCAGGCGATTCTCGTTAACAAACGTCCCATTACTACTCTTGGTATCCTTGATGTAAAACTAATTATAGGAAAGATCAATTAATGTGCAGTAAATAATAACTATGTAGATAATTATAATAAATTATCAAAATTGAGGAAGCAGCTGATCCTGAAAAGATAAATATGCTGTGCTATTTAAAATAATCACAAAAAAAGTCAAGTTAATTTTTTTCTCCAAATTAAATGGATCATATATTTTAATATTATTATTATTATTGGTGAGCGAGCGAAGAGAGTGAGACACTATCAGGGGTTAACACAATAAAAAGTCGAGAATATTTGTTTATACATTGGGATGTACTACGTAATCATTTTTAATACTTTGACCCTGGCTTCTTTTTTTTTTTTTGCTAGTTTGGTGGTCAACCTCGTCCCAAACTTCACTAAACAGAATCCTCTAGTTTATCAATCATTACCCTATCATCCTAGAAGTTGAATTGTTACCGTTTTGAATTATTTTGTGGGTTGCAGTTAAAACTTAAAAACTTAACCGGAGTTCCATTTCCATTTGAGTTAGTGGCGGTGGTAAGTTAATACGCTAATAGTCATAGTTATAAGCCCTACACAACAGTATTTACTTGAAATTCATTGTCCATTTGACAACCACGAATGTAAGTCTGTAGTAGTTGATTATTATTGGTGCTGTTATTTTGACAACTGGTAGTTAATTTAAACGAGATAAGGTGAATCGTGTTAGGCTGTTGAGAAAGATGGAGTTGTGGAAGACTGTCCAGTAGATGGGAGAGGAGAGTGTGTGTGTGTGTGTGTGTGTGTGTGTGTGTGTGTGTGTGAGTGTGTGTGTGTGTGTGAGTGTGTGTGTGTGTGTGTGTGTGTGTGTGTGTGTGTGTGTACACTCACTCCTACTGACTTGAAATACAATACTCCTTGTTATGCCAAGGCAGAAAGCTTAGTTTAAATAACACAGAGTACATCTTAACTACAAAATGTATGTGGGAAGGTCTAGTAGACCTTAACCAACCCGCTAACTAAGGTAACATCAACCAACAACAGAAATGAAGCCCCAGAGAAGGGAAGTGCCTCTAAAGTGTATGTATGCATACAAAGGTATCAGAAAAAGGCTCAAGTCCTGTCACAACTTGTAACTTATAGCCTAGATAAGATAAACTCACTCTCCTCGTGTAAAATAGGTATTAGATTAACTCCCATTCTGATTTAAGCTCAGCCCACTCAGTGTGAGGTATTAAATTTCCGCAAGGCAGGAGATACTATCTTAAAGGAAGTATGTGTGTGATGTTCATCTGATGGAGGTCAAGTCAGTTTAGAGTTATTCAGAGCATAGAATTTACTGACAAAGTCCTCAACCCCAGCTGACATATATTTCAAAGCATCAAATCATGGGAAAACAAAATATTACAACAAAAAACACCCTCAGATTGTCATAGTAGTTGTCTCACAGGTTAGTCTTCTTAATAGTGAGGAGGAATGACTAGTAACTTCGAAAGAAACAACACATGCACTCACTAATAATTACTGTTGCACCACTAATGTTTGTTATTCACTCATTTAAATATTAGGGGTTCTCTGTACTAATAGTATTCTTTCAGAAGGAGTAACAATACTATCTATGCCCAGGTATAGTGGTTACAATGGTAGGAATAATAGCCCTTAATTTTACTAAACAGACTGGCATATTAACTCCAAAATGACTCTTAATTTATCCTTCTACAAAGTATACCACAGATGCTGGAGCCAATTGACATGTTGCCCTTTCAACTACTCCTAAACTTGTTTATTTTTCTGGCTGACCGCTTCCACTAACAGGTGCCAACTCCACAGCACAGGTGTGTGACTTAGCCCAAGAATTTTCATCAACTATTGGCACCAAAGCTATCTCTCTCATGATATACAAATTACAGTGATACTGTCATCAAAGGTATGAGAAAACCATGGTGGACTTTGCTCCAGCAATTACAAGTTCAATATACAAGTTTAAGATTTCAGTATTAGTACTTGAAACCTTGCACTTATTATAAACCCAAATATAGAATATAAGGAATACTTTTAACTTCTCCCATTCACTACTTACCTTTCCATTTTCAAACCAAATTTGAGCATGGTTTCTTGACAGAACTCGACAATCAAATATGAGGTTGTTGGGAGAAATTCTCCTGCGGTCGACAGACCGTCCAACCTTCAGAACTTCATTAGCTACGCATTCTCTCCTTCCAAAGTGATGACTGCGCTCAAGGGGCGTTAAGACTATCTTGGGGACGTCAGCCGCCATTCCAGGATATCCAGAGAGTTCTTTGTTCACTGGCAGTGGGTGCCAGTGATGATAGGGAAGAACATAAAGGAGTAGCAAAGACTACTCCATTTAATGCCCATTAATCAATAATAAAGTTAAAGGAAGTGGGTGTGGTGATTAATGCGCGTGTAAGTATTGTGGAAGAACTGGCAAAGTAGAAGGAGGCTGAGGGTGAATGCAGAGCTTGTAGAGCTACCTGACTTTTAATCCTACCTTGCCTCTGTTAAATGCGGTCCGTCTTTTGATTTTGTGTCCCCTTACCCAATAATGGTGCCTTTACAATGTTAATAATAATAATAATAATGATAATAATAGTAATAGCTAATAGCTAATAATGATAATAATAGTAATAATAATAATAATAATAACAATGATACATCTAATAATAACCACCACCATCATCATCATTGTTATTATTATTATTATTATTACTATTCTTATTATTATTATTATTATTATTATTATTATTATTATTATTATTATTATTATTATTATTATTCATTCCAGCTGCTATAACATTTAGTAAATCAATTAAAAAATTATCACCAATAGCTGGAAGTATAATAGTAGCCTCTGTTTGTCACAATAATTTCCAGTTGTTACACCCGTGTATCATAGAACTTGCTTACACACTTACTATTACTATTGTCAAAAAATAGTGGCATATTTATATATATATATATATATAATACTTATAGCACGAGTCAGAGTACAATATGGGAAAATATTTTACGAGTACGCAAAATATTTTCACGAGCCAAAGGCGAGTGAAAATGTGGCGTGAGAGTAAAATATCATTCCCATATTGTACGACGAGTGTGATAAGTGATTTATTGCTTCTTTGAAATTTTTCTCAACCGGTTACAATACAATTTTCATTGATTTTACTCGCTACGCGCGCGCTACAAGGAGCGTACAATATAAACCGTACAATATGGGAGAATACAGAACGCTCGCGTGATGCGGAAATATTCAAGTAAAAATATCAAAGCTGCAATAATATATATATTATATATATTATATATACAGGCTCATATTTTTGGAAGACTTATCACTTGAGCTGTTATGGCAAAAATGTGATGAAATTGTAAATAAAAGTTGTGCATGCCAACTGAGACAAATACATTATTTAGTAATATAGTTCTGCAACATATGAAGTTCTACAATCCTGTAATCATAGCTAGCTGGCACTAAGAAGTTTTTTTTATCTTTCTTTTTTTTTTTTTTTTTTTTTTTTTTTTTTTTTTTTTTTTTTTTTTTTTTGCATTTTGTTGTTGTTGTTTTGTTTTTCTCCATTAAATAATACTCATATAATTATACCAATTCGTTAGCATAATAAGGTTTCTCTGGTGAGGATTGCATAGTATCTATCATGAGTTAGTTTTGACCATTAGTGATAATCAAGGCACCTTTTATCATTATTACCTGATGGCACCTGAATTTTCATACCTAAAGGTACCTGATATGACCTGGGAGTCATTCGGGACAACACCTACTCAATCTGAAGAAGGTTAAGCATTGGTAAAGGATCACTGTTACCATAGAAGCTGTAAAGAGCCCTTAGTTTAGAAAGGAAAGATACATAATAGGGTGACAGTCCTTTCCATAAATATATACATGGCTTCATAATTGCTAAAAACAATTATTTGACACTTATGTAGTTTTATTTTAAAATAGGAACAGACTTACTTCTAGCATCCTCTGAGCCCTAGCTGCCAATGAATTTTTATAAATTATCTCACGCCTAATTGTCAATGTAAGACATGATTACAATTGGCATTGTGGGGCCAGTCCCCAGCAAGTCAATGAGAAGAGAGTAGAAGATAGAAGGACTTGTCATTGTAGTTGTATTGCTCTGTGTGTTTGTTTATTAAGTGTATATAATTTCCTGTATGCTCCAATTACATGTATGTTTCCTTCTTGTTCTCACCCCCTTTGAATGTTGACCTCAGTATCATTTTCTGAAGACTTGGCCACATGGGTCCTGCTCTGTGTTATTTTCTGTACTTGTGTTTTCAACTTATGACTTTATCTAGTTGAATCCTACTGCATACTAGCGCAAGCAGCTAACTGGCCTTGTCTCTGGGGGAAGTATACTACCATTTCGTTTCTGGTTTACGCAGTTCCCCCACATCCTGGTAGCAGCAGTGGTTGAAGGAAACGAACTTAGCCATCTTACCTAACGAAGAAATTACCTTTGGATCCTTCTACCTGTTGTTCTATAACATACATCAGTGTAGTTGTCGAGTTTGCTGAAGTCGTGAACACTTTTGCGAACATTTAGTTTGATGCAACAGTCTTTGGAGTTATTCAACTAAGCTCAGTCAAAGTTGACGAAGCAGATTTGTTGAGTTGGAGAGCTATTCAAGATCTGGCTAACTGTAAGGTATCAACGTCTCGCACTTTGGAGTAATGTGAGAGGACACATTTAAATTTAGTGGAGATTTAAAGCATTTGTTGTGAAAGGAACGATTCCAAGCATCCAGGATCTTCTGAAGAACAGTATCTGCAGTTGGTAGTGGGCAGGTGGAAGTTGTCCCTGCCTGTGAGAACATTCATTTTAGTTTGGTTTTGTCATTTTTGGTATCTTTTATTATTTTTCTGTCTGTGTTGTAGTGCACACCTCCAGAACCTGGGATTCACTGCACCACTAGTCGAATGCCTCCTAAGAGAATTCTTTGGAGTAATACAGTAGAACGCACAACTGAGAACAGACAAGACTTGCAGCTCCCTTCAGTTGACTATACATCTTCGGAAGGAGAACTTGAGTATCTGAGTGATACCCTTAGTGTGACATCAAACGCATCGACAATCACTTCATCTGAGGTTAATCAGGAAGTACCAGTTGAGAAGATGGAAGAATCTGGAGGTGCTGGGCCAGTGCAGTCGGCCTATCTCATAGAGTTTATGGAGCGTATGTTCAAACTCCAATGTGAAGAGAAGAAGGCAGATGATGAGCGTCGTAGAGAGGAACATCGTCTATTCCAAGACAGGCTGAAGAAATTGGAGCTCCAACGACATGAGCATGAACTTGCATTGAGGGTTTCAGCTCGTCGTGACAAGACAATTGATAAGATTGTCCCATATCAAGATGGCACAGAGATCGAGCATTTTGTTCAGTCATTGGAAATTGAGCTCACCCAAAGTAATATTCCTTAGCTGAATGGAAACGAGTCCTAACATCCAAGTTGTCACCCAAGCTCAAACACCTTGTAGCAGATATCATTGATAACAGTGATTTGACCTATGGAGACTTGAAAGCCAAGCTGTATAGAAAGGCAGGTAGCACAACTTTAGAAGTGGGACTCAAGCTGTTTACGTCTCTTCCTAAGGATGTTCATGGAAAGACTATGAGGGATGTTGTGAGAGCTCTCTACAGCTTGTCGGAGAGATTTTACATTGACTGTGCTATGAAGGCCAAGATGATTGACAGGCAAAACTGCGCTTTGCTCCGAACCATCCTGTTGCCCCAGCAACAGTCTATGATGGACGCTAGGAACATCAAGACGAAGGAAGACCTGACGGAGTTGGCTGACAGTTTAGATGCGATCGGTGTGGCTCAGAAGATAGAGAGGTTTGATAAACAAGAGCACTACTAGTCAATGCTAGCTACCTGGCTGGACTTCAGAATATACTATTAATTCCTGTTGAATATTTTGTTTAATTTTGCGGATATCAACTTTGGCAAGCTAAATTCCTTGAGTGTCTCTAAGGTTACTTAGATGCCAAGGTACCTGTTTAACTTACTTAAACTCATTATAACCATTTCCGATTTCAAAGCTGAGGAGATAAATTTCTCAAAATGTTCACTCAAAATACGCTTGCGGTTAGCTAGTACCTGTCAATTACATTACACATAATTATTTCTATGAAAACACCACAGCAAACATTTATATATCTTTTGTGGAACTGGGTCTCAATATTTTCTGATTTTTAGGTTGTGAGGTCATCTCCGAAACTCTCTAATCAAATTAAACATGCTGAATATTGAAAAAAAGAAGGTCACAATCATTACCGAGTTTATTTTTAGACACTAATGAGTTGAATAAGTTAGGGTGTCAGTGATTCAGATAGCTAGTAGCAAAGGTGCTGCAACTTACTAGTAGTATACATTTTTATTTGATCAATTAATTTATTTATCTATTGTAACTTCACTGTAAGTTATGTCAATTTTATAAAAATTACTTGTTTAATTTATTTAAGTGTGTCATGCATAAGCTGTAAAGCAATTAAATGAATGAATAAAAAGAATGAATGAGAATGAATGAATGAGAATGAATGAATGAATGAGAATGAATGAATGAATGAGAATGAATGAATGAATGAGAATGAATGAATGAATGAATGAGAATGAATGAATGAATGAGAATGAATGAATGAATGAGAATGAATGAATGAGAATGAATGAATGAGAATGAATGAATGAATGAGAATGAATGAATGAATGAATGAGAGTGAATGAATGAATGACTGAGAATGAATGAATGAATGAGAATGAATGAATGAGAATGAATGAGAATGAATGAATGAGAGTGAATGAATGAATGAGAACGAATGAATGAATGAGAATGAATGAATGAATGAGAACGAATGAATGAATGAGAATGAATGAATGAATGAGAATGAATGAATGAATGAGAATGAATGAATGAATGAGAACGCGTAAATGAATGAAGGAAAATGAACAAACGCATCCATTAGATTCCATTGATATAACACCTTGGTATTGCAGTCTCAAGGGGCCTAACCCTTTACTAAGCTAAAAATGCATTTTTTTTTTATTTAGTCATAATAATTTAAAATTGTGTTTATTAATAATTATTATTATCATCACTACAAAAACTTCATATTAAAAATACACACACACATATGTGACAGGCTCTGCAAAAACCAGGAATTTGGCACAAGTGTCAAAGCTGTAAAACAGTAAAAATACTGACTGTGATCAAATTTGCTGAATTTTTGAATTTTTCACTTATTATTAAGTACAGCTAATTGTTCTATCATTATGCCAAATTTCAAAGCTTAAAAAGTTTGTATCATATCAAGTGCATTATTTGAAAGAAAATTCTTGTTGTTTAAACGTTTTATTTCTTCTCAGCTTATATGGAAATTAGCAATACACAAAGCGTGGGATGTGTGGGAATCCCGTGTGAGCAATAGCAAAGTTTTCAGGGTATTCTGGTTACTCGAAAGGTTGGTAACTGTTCAAGTGATTCTTACTACACTAGCAAAGTTTTCAGGGTTTCTGGTTACTCGAAAGGTTGGTTACTACAAATAACCCTTAACTTTAGAAAAGCCTATTCTTCTTAGTGAGTGGCACACCAGCAACCCACTCCATTTTTACTCACATTTGAATGTCCATAGTAAAAATCCTGTGTACACTATGTTATATGGTTCAAGTTGAGTAATTTTCAATAGGTATCAGGATTTTCAATTTTTTAAGCAAATTCCTGGATTTTGCAGAGCCTGTCACATATATACATAAAAAATTATTTTTTTTGCACAGTGTATACATCCTGCATGTACATCTGTAAATTCCAAGTATTAGTGTTAAACTATCTGTAAACTTACCACTTCAGTAAACTCCAGTAGATGCCTATAGTACACCTCAGGTGTTACTTGATCTATTGTGCACACTTGTCTTGGTAAAAGAAAGTAAACTATGATGTATATGCTGCATATAAATTTGTGAAAATCCTTGTAAACTGGGCTTTTTCATGTAGTGTAAATTTAACAATAAATTAAAAATGTAATAATGAAACAAGGAAACAAATGACTAAGTAATAAATAGCTAATTTTAGAAAGAAATTTTTTATTCAAATAACAGCTGTTGAACAAAGTTTAGCTCTATATAGATGTGAACAGATGGAAACACAAGCCTCATTATTTAACGTTTGAAATTTCTGATATCATGAAATTTCAGCTACAGTCCATGTTTCATGTTCCACGAAATAGCTATGGAAATTCCAAATTTCACGTTTTCATGAAATTTTTCAGGAATATCACATTTCATGGAATTACATTACCAGGGCATATCATATTTCATGCACATCATGAAACTAGAGTAGAATGTGAAATTTCCTGTACCTGATAGTTCATTTGTAACTCATGAAAGTCAAGCCTGACATTTCATATTAATTTCTGACTCAAACTGTACTCAGGAAATGTCACTTTTTTTGTAGTGATTGTAATGTAAATCTGATATCATTCACAAAACTACTTTACTCCAATAAACCACTTAACATTGGAACTACTCTCAAACAAAATGAGTAATCCTAATATAGTACTCAACGTAAGCCTTGACAAGACCTATTTTTCATTTCTACACTGTAAAAATTATAGCGTGAAAACCCACCAAATTCACACCAAACTGGTGGTGTGAATGCCCACCACCTATGCATAGTGTGTCCTTCACACTTTCTTCCTAGTGTGAATGCACACTTAGTGTGTAATTCACACTTAATGGAATAGCATGGACCCTTTACCGAACATTAATTATATTCATATGCAGGCAAAACCCAATGCTATTATCACTGTAATCTACCTTATAAATGTTTTGTACACTTGTGTGCTAGATAAGAGAGTTGACTAAGATTTTAGTCGTCTGATTAATGAGATCTGGGATTACACCAATCTCTTTTTGGAAAAAAAATGTTGATATGTGTTACTAGAATCAATGTAACTTAGAATAATTCAGCATTAATGTAAGTATGAGTTCATAGTGATTGTGGTGAGAATTCACACTAAATTTGGTGTGCACTTCACACCCAAACGATGAGGTGTGCGCATCACACCATATTTTGGTGTGACTATTGTTACAAGTGATTCACGCTTAATTTGGTGTGAACTACACACCTTTTGGTTTACAGTGTAGTTACCCATTTATGACCTTCATTTTACAAAGAACATTCTTGTAATAAAACTTTCAAGGCTTAGAGCTGGACTTTTGTAATGCTAAGAAATGCAATACATTGTTGTATTGGCTCACAATTATTGTAAAGGGAGCGTTTAAGGATGACACTAGCTACTTTTTTAAGCATGCTTATAAATGCTGAATCCATGACTTTATTGCGCTGTCAATACACTTTGATTTTAGAATCCTGCCAAGGATATAAGGTGAGAACAATAGCATGATGAAATCAAGTTATATTTGAGTTTGATGGCACTGAAGAGAAGTAGATTCATGTAAAGGTTCTCATTCAACTTTAAAATGTCTACCGTAAGGATACGGAAGATCTCTGTGCTGATGCTCAAAGGATGTTTCAATGGTAGTGAACTTGAGGCTGTTGACAAAATCACTATGCTGTAGCTAGTCATGGTATAACTGATATAGTTGGGAAATCTCTAGACAAGGACGTTTAATGCTGGCAGTGAGACTATTTTTATGACCAACCTAAACACTTGATTTTACATATTGGCACAGCAATGCAGTGACAGATCACCGTGCTCTCACTTCTCTGATGACATCACAGGTGGTGTTGAACTGCCGTCTGCAACAATTTGCGCTCAAGTTGATAGAGTATAACTTCGACATCGTATATCGCCCTGGTGTTGACAATGGTAATGCTGATGGGTTGAGTCGCCAGTCTTGGAGTGACAATGATGTTCCCTCTTCTGTGGCCGTTCCTGGTTCAGACCGGAGTCACAGCAGAGCATAGGGAATGTGGAAATGCCCACCAGTGAGAAACCTCAGTGAAGGCAATGAATGCCTATAAAGGACAATAGAACAATTACGTGTAGTTGTTAATTAATGTCAATTGTCATATCTTGTATCTTTTTGTTAGTGTTATGTGAGTTGTGCGTGGCTGGGTTTTATACACTATGGCCTGCCATGCTCAACTCAGAGTTGGGAAGATTCTGGGTTGCCCATATCTAGGGGCTCAAACAAGATTTTACAGATTGCCTGCACCAGCCTTAACCCATAAGAGAATACTACTCTCTGGTGGCAGCGGAAGAAGCTACCCTTCCCCTAATCGTCCCCACAATTGGTGCCAGCGGTGTTTGGAAACGAACCCTACTAGAACTGTCTAGTGAGAGAGACCCTTCGCATGCCTCGACTTGGTGCTGGAGGTTCAGTGTAAGGACTAAGTATACATTTGCTAGACCTGTGGAGAGGACCCACTGCTTTTGGATGCCAGAGGAACGGACTTTTGACTTTGATTGTGTTTCGATCATTTTATTTTTGTGCGCGCTGAAATTATTAATTTTTTTGTGCGTGTGTGTGTTCGGTCTATGCAGGCACTACCGGATCCGGGTCCCATGAACGGCGCCAGTGTGCCTTGGTATGAGGAGTGGAGGAGTGGAAGGTCTACGAGATCAACAACGTCAGCACAGACAGTAATTTCGAAGGAGAGCACTCGTCTTATAGTTCTCACATGAAAGTAAGTAAACAGAGCTATAGTTATGCGATGCTAACTGAACACAGTACTAGCAGCTAATATATTTTGTTTGAAAACATCACACTGTTCAAGTTTGAAGTTTTAGAAAGTTCATATTATGGTCATGTTAACTACTTCACATAGATTTCCATCCTTGTGATAACAGTATCTTCCCGAGTAATAACTTCATTTCCACACAATCTAACTTCAAGGCTGTCAGTAGTTGGACTTGGAAGAGAAGCACAGAACCAAGGTGGGTTGTTTTGTTTACAGCAAGAATTCACAGAACTACATCCTTCACCATCCCAGAGTGGATTGTTAGGGTAATAAACATGAGGATGAGTGTTTCCAGTATTTGCTGTATCACAATAATAGTTATTACCAATCCAGGACGGAATAGCAGAATTTGATATGTTAACATTTTCATTAGTACAAGGACAATGTGCATGGTGAAACTGAGCATGTTCACCCACAGTACCAACAAATGTCCAAATATGCTGCCGAGGACTCTCGCCATGTGTGATTGATACTCCATCAACATACGTACCCTCAATCCCTAGACTCACACGCTGCAGACCATCAGGATTCCCGAACTGTATGGCCAGTATTTTTCCGCATACTTGAGAATAGGAGACACCTCCAGATGAGATTGTTGCTGATTGGCAGCCTGAAGCAGTTCTACCGCACGCCCTGACAGAATTAGTGTTTATTAGCCTCCAATCACTTGTTGGACAGGTTTGACTGGTATCACTCATGTCTAGGTCCACAAGTGAAGTCCATCCAGGTCCTCCACAATCACAGACAGGGCCATATTTCATATTGAGATACGGATTTATTGTGTCCCGAACAATATTTTTAACTTCATTTATTTTGATGCCAGCATCGAGTGATCTACACTCAGTATTATTGGGCACTGAAGACAGTACTGTTTCTGGTAGAGCAAGCACCTGCTGTTGCCACCCAAACAAAGCAACTGTGACAAGTGACGTAAGAAACAGCTTCATAATGCAGAGGGAATTTTAGCTAGCTTTCAAGAAATCAAGAATTGAAATATAGAGTAGGGCACCTTTAGTCGTGATACGTCTCAGTCCAGATTCTTTCTTCACAATAGCGACTGCAACTGGTAATTTATAGCCAGAGTCTTATCTGTTATCTACTACCACATCCTATCAATTAGCTACTTAGTCTTAAGATTTAGTCTAAAAGAACTCATACAACTGGCCAATTTCTTAGAAATACAATTTCTTCTTTTAAGTTAAATATTTAATTTAAATAACCCTAATGAATTTTGTATTCAAGACAGCATGTTGTATGATTATTAGCTTCACCACATTGTAACAAAAAAAATTCTAAGGATGGAAGCTGGTGTAGCTAATTATGATCCAATTCTGATATCATTCACAAAACTAGCTACTTACTCCAAACATTTCTCATATGGACTACTCACAAACTAAATGAGTAATCCTAATAGCACTCTAGCATATACCACTCATTACTAAGCTGCTTATTCATTGTGGCTCACCATTAGGATTTGACAAAAAAATTCTGCTCCTAATTTGTACTTTTTTTTGCTCCAAAATAGACTTGTTTCTTTTGTAGTTGCCCATTATGTCTTTCATTTTACAAAGAACAGTTTTATAATAAAATAAATTAAAAAAACAACAAAAAACAACTTAATTGCACTGTCAAAACACTTTGTTTTTAGAATGCTGCCAAGAATATTCCTCTACCTAGAGAGCTCACTATCATATGAATTTTTCCTCATTTTTCATAGAAGAACTAAGGGAGAAAAAGACATTAATTTTTTTAATGTAGCTTACTTGCCTCGTGCACTGAAACACACCTCTGAGCATTATTGCAATTATCATTATTCTTATTACTGTGCCATCTGGGCAATGATGACTACATTGCAATTCCAAAGACTTCAAGGAAGTGAAGAGTACTTCTGGAATGTAACCTCATCCATTATACTACTTCCTGGCTACTCTAACTACTTCCTAACTAATTGCAATAGTAGCTAGCACTGATTTAATATAAATTTAAAGAGCTACAGTAAGGTCACAATTAAAGATGATTCTGTCAAGAAAAAAATAATTTCATGCTTCATCTCATTATGCAAAAGCATATAGTGGCAATCACAGCTGCACTATCAAGGTAGGAGAAAGGAATAGGCAACCAGCAGCACTGTCACAGTGGGAGGGAGGAATAGGCAACCAGCTGCATGGTTACAGTGGGAGGGAGGAATAGGCAACTAGCTGCACTGTCACAGTGGGAGGGAGGAATAGGCAACCAGCTGCTTGGTTACAGTGGGAGGGAGGAATAGGCTACCAGCTGCACTGTCACAGTGGGAGGGAGGAATAGGCAACTAGCTGCACTGTCACAGTGGGAGGGAGGAATAGGCAACCAGCTGCATGGTTACAGTGGGAGGGAGGAATAGGCAACTAGCTGCACTGTCACAGTGGGAGGGAGGAATAGGCAACCAGCTGCATGGTTACAGTGGGAGGAAAGAATAGGCAACCCGCTGTCACAGTGGGAGGGAGGAATAGGCAACGAGCTGCTTGGTTACAGTGGGAGGGAGGAATAGGCTACCAGCTGCACTGTCACAGTGGGAGGGAGGAATAGGCAACTAGCTGCACTGTCACAGTGAGAGGGAGGAATAGGCAACCAGCTGCATGGTTACAGTGGGAGGGAGGAATAGGCAACTAGCTGCACTGTCACAGTGGGAGGGAGGAATAGGCAACCAGCTGCATGGTTACAGTGGGAGGGAGGAATAGGCAACCAGCTGCACTGTCACAGTGGGAGGGAGGAATAGGCAACTAGCTGCACTGTCACAGTGGGAGGGAGGAATAGGCAACCAGCTGCACTGTCACAGTGGGAGGGAGAAATAGGCAACTAGCTGCACTGTCACAGTGGGAGGGAGGAATAGGCAACCAGCTGCATGGTTACAGTGGGAGGGAGGAATAGGCAACTAGCTGCACTGTCACAGTGGGAGGGAGGAATAGGCAACCAGCTGCTTGGTTACAGGGAGGAATAGGCTACCAGCTGCACTGTCACAGTGGAGGGAGGAATAGGCACTAGCTGCATGTCACAGTGGGGAGGAATAGGCAACCAGTGCATGGTTAGTGGGAGGAAATAGGCAACCAGCTGCACTTCACAGTGCAACTAGCTGCACTGTCACCGTGGGAGCAATAGCTGCACTGTCACAGTGGGGGAGGGAGAATAGGCAACTAGCTGCACTGTCACAGTGGGAGGGAGGAATGGCAACCTAGCTGCACTGTCACAGTGGGAGGGAGGAATAGGCAACTGCAGCACAGTGGGAGGGCAGGAATAGGTGCACTGTCACAGTGGGAGGGAGGAATAGGCAACCAGCTGCATGGTTACAGTGGGAGGAAAGAATAGGCAACCCGCTGCACAGTGGGAGGGAGGAATAGGCAACTAGCTGCTTGGTCACAGTGGGAGGGAGGAATAGGCAACTAGCTGCACTGTCACAGTGGGAGGGAGGAATAGGCAACTAGCTGCACTGTCACAGTGGGAGGGAGGAATAGGCAACCAGCTGCATGGTTACAGTGGGAGGGAGGAATAGGCAACTAGCTGCACTGTCACAGTGGGAGGGAGGAATAGGCAACCAGCTGCATGGTTACAGTGGGAGGAAAGAATAGGCAACCCGCTGCCATGTCACAGTGGGAGGGAGGAATAGGCAACTAGCTGCTTGGTCACAGTGGGAGGGAGGAATAGGCAACTAGCTGCACTGTCACAGTGGGAGGGAGGAATAGGCAACTAGCTGCACTGTCACAGTGGGAGGGAGGAATAGGCAACCAGCTGCATGGTTACAGTGGGAGGGAGGAATAGGCAACTAGCTGCACTGTCACAGTGGGAGGGAGGAATAGGCAACCAGCTGCATGGTTACAGTGGGAGGCAGGAATAGGCTACCAGCTGCACTGTCACAGTGGGAGGGAGGAATAGGCAACCAGCTGCACTGTCACAGTGGGAGGGAGAAATAGGCAACCAGCTGCATGGTTACAGTGGGAGGCAGGAATAGGCTACCAGCTGCACTGTCACAGTGGGAGGGAGGAATAGGCAACCAGCTGCACTGTCACAGTGGGAGGGAGGAATAGGCAACCAGCTGCATGGTTACAGTGGGAGGGAGGAATAGGCAACTAGCTGCACTGTCACAGTGGGAGGGAGGAATAGGCAACTAGCTGCACTGTCACAGTGGGAGGGAGGAATAGGCAACCAGCTGCATGGTTACAGTGGGAGGGAGGAATAGGCAACTAGCTGCACTGTCACAGTGGGAGGGAGGAATAGGCAACCAGCTGCTTGGTTACAGTGGGAGGGAGGAATAGGCTACCAGCTGCACTGTCACAGTGGGAGGGAGGAATAGGCAACTAGCTGCACTGTCACAGTGGGAGGGAGGAATAGGCAACCAGCTGCATGGTTACAGTGGGAGGGAGGAATAGGCAACTAGCTGCACTGTCACAGTGGGAGGGAGGAATAGGCAACCAGCTGCATGGTTACAGTGGGAGGCAGGAATAGGCTACCAGCTGCACTGTCACAGTGGGAGGGAGAAATAGGCAACCAGCTGCATGGTTACAGTGGGAGGCAGGAATAGGCTACCAGCTGCACTGTCACAGTGGGAGGGAGGAATAGGCAACCAGCTGCACTGTCACAGTGGGAGGGAGGAATAGGCAACCAGCTGCACTGTCACAGTGGGAGGGAGGAATAGGCAACCAGCTGCACTGTCACAGTGGGAGGGAGGAATAGGCAACTAGCTGCACTGTCACAGTGGCCAATTTCATTGAATTTCTTAGAAATACAATTTTTTCTTCTAAATTAAATATTTAATTTAAAAATCAATTAGCTACTAAATTTTGTATTCAAGAAAGCTTGTTGTATTATTATTAGCTTCACCACATTGCAATAAAAAATTCTAAGAATGGAAGCTGGTGTAGCTAATTGTGTGTGATGTAATTATGATATCATTCACAGAACTACTTTACTCCAAATCACTTCCCATAGATACTACTCACAAACTAAATGAGAAATCAGACTAGTACTCAGCATATACCACTCAATACTAAGCTGCTTATTCATCGTGGCTCACCACTATAGTTGACAAAAAAAAATTCTACTCCTAATTTGTACTTTTTTTTTTACTCCAAAATAGACCTATGTTTCTTTTCTTGTCCCAGAACATTAGGGTGATACTAGCTTCTTCTTTTTTTCAGCATGCTTATGCACACTGAATGTGGATTCATTGCACTGTCAGAATACTTTGATTTTAGAATGCTGCCAAGGATATAACAAAAGATGAGCATAAAACATTCAAACACAAGAAAACTATTCTCTTTATATACCTGTTGGTTTACCTATACAGAAGTAGCTCACACCATACACATATACATACTATACACATATTTGCTCATTTTTCATAGAAGAAACTAGGAGGAAAACATATATATATTTTTAAAAATTATGTTTCTTGCTCACTTGCCTAGGGCACTGAAACACACCTCTGGACATTATTGCAATTATCATTACTATACCATCTGGGCAATGATGACCACATCAAAATTTCAAATACTTCAAGGAAGTGAAGAATACTACTGGAATGTAACCTCATCCATTAAACTACTCCTGGCTACTCTAACTACTTCCTAACTAATTGTAGTAGTAGCACTAACTGAATAATTGATTAAAGATGCTTCTCATGTCAAGAAAAAAATGACAAAAGTGGATTTCATGCTTCAACTCATTATGCAAAAGCCTATAATGGCAGTCACAGCTGCACAGTCTCAATGGGAGGGATAGTCAGGTGTAGACTTTCATCAAATTTGCTTGCATTAATGGGTAGTTACCTTAAAAAAAAAGAAACAGTGCTTAGAGCCCAATGGGCAGCCAAATAGCATAATTTGAACTGAATGGTGGATAGACAAGCAGCATAGTTGGAGCAAGAGGTAGATATTAAAGTCTGAAGGTCAGCCATGAAATTTAAGTAATTTCATCATCATTAACTCTACCTTAGTTTATCTTTTCTATTATGTGCTTTACCTGAATCACCCCACCCTGAGCATGCCGAAAAGTACTAGTCATCCAGTTATTTTTTAATGGTTCAGCTATTAAATTGTTGTCTAGTTGATTGAATTTCAGTATAGTACCCATTTTACTACTAGCTACCTAGCTAATGACCATTGTGAGTGTAGCCAGAGCTAAGTAGGAAAGTGATGAAGTACTAGAATTTCAAGTAATGAGGAATCTGGTATTGACAGAGATGATACAAAAGAAAGCATGGATCAGTTAACTTCAGAGTCACTTCAATCTAGCTCGCCCTCTGTCATTTCCTTTCTGGACTACCTAAAATCTCCAACTCCTGCAGACTTATCCAGAACGAGACATCTGAGGCAGAATCTTTCTCCTAAGGGTGTTACGACAGGTAAAGGGAAGGGAGAAAGGGGATCTTAAACATGTCTCTGCTATAGTCAATCGTATCCAAATGAAGAGTTTAATGTAAGAAGCAATATTTTGTTGTGTCTGTAATAAAGTGTGTTAGCCTTACTAGTATCAAGTCCCAAAAATACATCAGTGGAAGAAAGAAGTGTGCACTGGCAAATAAGGAAGAATATTCAGAAATCCTTACTTGTTATGACAATCAAACCAGATTAGTTCATGAATGTTTACTTGACTCTACTTGAGTGCACCAAACAAAGGTTGTGACTGCAATACTGACGGCAGGAGTACCTCTTAGCAAGGTCAATCTGTTTCAAGACTAGTTGAAAACACACAGTTTTTAGCTATGCCCTTATGAGCTCTACTAGTCTCAGGCAACTGATACACATCAGGATGAATTGAGTAGGATAAAGCAGGTGATTCTCAAGAAGCCATTTTTCCCCCATTAATTTTGATGGAACTTCCCACGTCCGTGAAGCATTTCCTGTAGTCCAATGGTACGTCACAGATGACTATGAGCTGAAGCAGTGAGTGGGGTAGCTGAAGCTAGCCAGGACAATATGACAGAATTGCTCAACAGATTACTGACATTCTTGTAAGATCATAAAATCGAAGGTAATTATTAACAATGTAATTGACAATCATCATCCTGAGTCTCAACCGATGACATGTGAACTAATAGTTATAATGTAATAATTATGACGTGGTATATATGACGTGATATGATAATAGTCTAAAGTGTCCTTACACCTCCCCATCGAGCTCCGATGTGGTAACAGAGGAGCTTAATAACCATGTGGGATCCTCAAGCAAGTAGTCTGGTCTGCGTGTTCTTCTGGAGGACCGACGTGGTTCTTTAGGTAGGCACACAGAGCGGTCTTCAGGTGTTTGAATGGTAGATTCATTATCTGGAGCTCCAATGGAGAGAGGCAGTCTTTTGCGTATGAAGCGCCTGTTCCGCACTAGTACACACCCACTCTGAGTCTTTATGAAGTATCAGCAGTGTGGTCCAATCGATGCGATAGTTCCATATATGTCCCAGAGGTTGCTTAAAGAATTTTGTACTGCAACTGGATTGCCTACTTTCAGGTCTGTCAGATCGTGGGCATGTTGGTTATAGGAAGCCTGAGCCTTAACCTCGGTAGAATGGGCTGCTTTCTCTACTTTGTTAGCCAATTTTTGCCACTCTAGAGCAAAGGAGCGGCAGTGAGTGGGTATGCTGTCTTGCACTGGATGTCCGAAGAGCTTTTGTGCTGGTGACTGGCCATCTTTGCGGCATGGCATGTTCCGATACTGGATCAATGCTCAAGATAGTTGTTCCAGTCAACTGATTAGTCCATCCAGGATGCCGAAATCATCTTTTTCATGGATTTGACTGTGACTTCAGTTATATCGTTACTCTGGGGGTAATGTGGCGAGGAAGTCTAATGAGATACGCCCCAGGTGTGCAGGAATTCTGCTAATCGGTGAGATGTGAATTGCGGTCCTCCATCTGACCATAATGAGTCAGGGACTGCCGTGCGACAAAACTGGTCCCTGAGGGCTGAGGTAAGCCTTGTAGTAGTGGTGTCTTTCCCCATCTCAATGATATCCGGCCAGTTGGTTTTACAGTCAACAAAAATGAAGAATTGTCGTCCTGCATGTGATGCGAAGTCAGCTGCTATCTGTTGAAAGGGTTGTTCTGGGTCTGGCTTCAGGGTCATGGGTTCTCTTGCATGTGATGGCAAGCGATCTTGACAGTGTCGACATCCTTGAAGAATAAAGTGTTCAATGTCATTGTTGATTCCTTGTCAGTAAATAGTTAGTCTGGTTCTTGCCTGTGATCTAGAAATCCCTTGATACGCTTCATGGAGACAACTGAGCATGGTAGCACGAAGGGTGGCAAGAATAAACAGGAGGCATCCATACACTATGAGATCACCGTCAATGCTAAGCTTGTCCTTGATGCTCCAAAAGATGCTTCATTGTCTCATGCAGGGAGGCCTTTTGGTTGGGGAATCCTCTAATAATGAGGTTCTTTAGGTCCTGATAAGCCTGATCCTCGTTCGCATGTTCCTGAAGTTCGTGCAAACGTAAGCTCTCATGTTCTTGTGTGGATCCCCGTATTTGCACAATTGAGAGGGCATCGTAAATTGTTACCTGGTTGTTTTCTATGTACACTTCGTGCCTCAGTGAGGTCGTCACCTTCAGTAGGCGGGTTGTGAAGATGGCGAGAGAGAGCATCGACGGCTTCATTTTTGGTGCCCTTCAGCCACCAAGCAGTGAAGTTGTATGACATGATTCGAGTCCTCAAGCGTTGCAAGCGACGATTCTCGATTTCGTCCTAGCGATGAGTGTTAAGGATTGGGATGAGGGGGTTATGATCTGTGATTACTATGAAGTGCTCAAGTCTGTGTAGGAATAGGCTGCATTTCTTGATTGCCCATGCAACTGCCAAGCACTCGAGCTTGATCACGGCATATCTGCTTTCTGCATCTGTGAGGAACCTTGATCCTGCTTGTACTATTTTTCATTCGGTGTCACAACCTGGTGTTTTTTGCAGGAGTATAAATCCTATTCCAAGTGTGCTGGCATCAGTATGCAGTGATGTTTCCTTTGTTGGATCGAAGTAGGTCAGGGTGGGTGCTGATGAGAGCAGTAGCTTGGTATGGCAAATGCTTCATCATGAACTTGTGTTCACAAGAACTCATTTCATGAACTCAGGAGTGGTCGTAGTGGCACCAGTACCTTGGCTATGCCATTGGTGCAAGATGCAAGCTGGTTGACCAGACCACAAAATGAGCGAAAATCAGTGCGACTGCCAGGAGTCCAAAATTGTGCTATGGCTTCAATAATATCATCACTGACTGAATATCCGAAGGGCATCAGTTTAAAGCCAGCAAAAACTTGAAATTTTCACAGTTGAAAGATATGCCTTTTTCCTCACAGCGGCAAAGGATTTCCCGGACATGCCAAATGTGCTGTTCTCTGTCTATCAAAAACAATCACATCATCCGCAATTCTGCGTATGTCCTGCACCCCAGCAAGGGCTTCCTCCATACGTCGGTCATAGTGTTCACTTATAGATGAGATTCTATACGGTGCCTGCAAGTACTTAAAACGGCCGAATGATCAATCAAGAGGGCACTGATAGTAGCCTTTGAGGGCATCAAAAACAGTAAAAATTTAGCCTTTATTTGCTGGATATCTGCTACCGCTTGGGCTGGTGTTGTGGAAGGGTAGCATTCACAGCGTACAAACTTATTTAGTTTAGGCAGATCCACACACATTTGAATTCTGTGTGTATCTTTCTTGGGTGCCATTGCGATAGGTGCGCACAATTCTGTCGGCTCTGTTAATAGAATGATGATTTCCTGACTGATAAGAAGATCAATTTCTTGCTTGAGCTTATCTCTATAGGCAAAAGGGACAGTGCGTGGTGTGGTCACACAGAATGGCTTAGCGTTTTCGGTCAAAGCGATGTGAAACTTCTCTCCAGGCATTGTTCTGATTTTACCATAAAAAACAGTGGAAAATTCTGACATTATCTGTTCAGGGCTGATAGTGTGGGTATCTTGGACTGCCTTGATGCCATGTACTAGTATGGGATAACACTCTGGGAGAATGTTAAGCTGTTTTGCTATGGCCCATGAGACCAGTATACCCACTACAGAACGATGCCATCTTTAGTCGCTTTTGATCAGACTCGTCAACTGTTCACAGCGCCATGTAAGATCATAAGATCAAAGGTAATTATTAACAATGCAATTGACAATCATAATCCCGAGTCTCACCCAATGACACGTGAGCTAATAGTTATAATGTAATGACGTGGTATGACGTGATATGATAATAGTCTAATCAGTGTCCTTACAATTCTTTCAATAGAATTTGGATTTGGAGTATCTCCCTATTTGATTGTTGCAGCTGTGCATGACAGAGCACCTATCAATGATGTGGCAATGAGAGCAATCCAAGTTGTTAGTAATGACTTGCTAGATGTGGGGCGTTTCTCCCACACTACTTGAATCACAATGGGTGGGGGAATGAATGAACCCACAATTCTGTTTGTTGTCGAGGACCCCAAATGGGTCTCTGAGCACCTTCATACACCTCTACTCAACTCCGGAGGATTCTATTTGAGGTTATCCACAGTATACAAAACACCTTCAGTGATGTGAAAAAATCCTTTGAAAAGATGATCTCCTTGCAGCTACTTCAACCAAGCTTCAGCAAGTTGTTTATGACCCAGCAAAAACTAGAAAGCTAAATTGCTACTACTACAGTTGATGCAGCGGAACCATGTTGAAGTCGCATACAAGCTAGAAGGTGAGAGCCCTCTCAGTCATGTTTACCAGCAGCTCAAAAAAGTACACTATTTTACCTCAGTGTCCATAACTTTAAGGCAGCTCTCCTATTTTCACAATGCATGTTTAGGAGTTACAGCCAAGTGTCACAGATATTGATTGCATTAAAGCATTTTCATTTCTGAGTTCACAAGAAACTCTGATGGACTGAAGATGGAAATACCCATGAGCTACACAATGGCTGCCAGCAGAGAAGACATTTCTGCGGAGAGTGATCTACTTGAAGCCAGAAGGCAATTCACATTTGAATTAGTGTCAACCTTAACATGGGACTAGCAGTAGAACCTGAAGAAACTTCACTTTTTCTCAAAACATGCATTACAGTCTCACCATACGTGCATTTATCACACACATGCTCACAGTATTGATGCCTTAATTACTTGGGACAGTACCAAGTTCCTGACAACATCTCTCTCTCACGCAATCAATGGGCATCCTTACTAGCAACTGACTGATAAGACTTATTACACACCTATTTTGTTCCATGCACCGTCAAGTAACTCTCTCATTACTTTAAACACTTCAGAAGCTGTTGATTAATTTTCTGTGACAGCCATTATGAGTTGATTAATTGGTCAACTATACAAACACACGCATGTATTTATGTGTCACCTAGCCTTACTAAATTTCAATTCCCAGTTTTGAGAACTATCCGATGATACCATATATAAACCACAAAAATAATATATATTTATCTTAAAACTAATAAGTGACATTTTTTCACAATGTACTAAGTGTTGCATCTTTTCCCACTCTGTGGTGACCAGTAGCTAATCAAAGTTTAGGTCCGGACCATGCAGCAATTGGGTTATTTACACGATCCTGTATGAATTCTGGAGAGGCCCTGTATGCCTTTATAGCTGGAAGATTCTGTGGAACAATAAAGTAGTATAGCAAATACACATTATTTTTTATTCATTAGAAGTCAACTATCCTGTATGTAAAAGTCAAGAATGATTTTAAGTTGGTAACACTGAAAACTGTATTACTGTATTCTCATAATCATTCACATGAAAGGTAACAGAGTTAAAGGGTTTAACAAGCTTGAAAATTATAATAATAGAACATTTTCTCAGTTTTAACAGCCAATTATGTTCAAGTAAATCTTAACCCGGCATTTAAACTTTTTGCCAGTCCTCTTCAGGGGTTGAAGAGGACTTCGGCAAGAAGTCGAAACATTGGGTTAGGTTTTAAATTATACATACTTGTATATTGGCTGTTAGAGCTGAGAAAATTTGCTATTATTATAATTTCTTTGAAGTTTGAATATAAACTCAATCAAATCACTTACCTTAAATCGTTCCATATATGCCTGCAAATACATTTGTAGACAACAACAACCAAAAAAAAATTATTGACAAAAGCAAAGAGAAAATTTCAGAGAAACAAACGAACCTTCAGGTTGTCCATGCCATCCAACAGGGAAGGCACCAGCATAAAGTGTGCATCAAACATCTCAAATAAGTGAAAGTCTGGGTAAGTAATCTAGGAATGAAACAGAACAACAGCAACTTGTTGTCAGCATAAAGAATTTTCATTATCGTCCTAAAATGTATACATAAGGTAAAAATAGCTAATACACTTTCATACTAAACATAATAGCAGACAAAATGTACACAATTGAAATCTATAATTCTACCTCAGTTCCCAGTAGCCAGTCCTTGTCTCCCAAGTACTCGGAAAATGTTTTGATGGTTGCCTTTGCATTCTTAATGAACTCCTCCTTCATGGACTCCTACAGACACGCCCAAATAAATTATAATAATATACATAAGCAGAAAATTGGAGAAACAAGAGTTCTAACACAAGCTTGGAATTTCAGTGAAAGCAGTTTACAATTTCACTTAAAAGCATGTAGCGTTGTCATTAAAGTATATACAAATATATAGCTACAATTCACCAATGGTATCTTCACAATCTTAAACCTTAAATTATGTATGTGTTGCCAATAAAGCACATAGCTACAATGCACCAATGGTACCTTTAGTATAATCTTAAAAATAAAAACACTACTTGATTACTCTAAAAATCTAAATTCAATGTGTTTTATTATAACCTTAGAGAACACTCATAGAGCCAAAATAGCACACAGGCATCAGTCTATTTCCTTATTAGGACAGTTCATTTAACAATATAGACACAAAAGCTGAATAAAATCTGATACCCACACTATCTACTGCCTAAATAATTAAGGGTGGCCGCACACTGCCTATGCAATTTTTGTTGATGGTTGCTATGCACAATTACTACTATTGGATACGTACAGGGGCTTCTCCACTGTAGCACAAGGACAAAGTACCTGCCGAAGGCGCCGCTCACTAATATTAGAGCGAATCTGGAGGAAGTATCGGGGCTTGGTTATAAAACTATGGGCGGTGCACATTGCTTGTGCGGCCACCCTTAAACTTATGTTGCATGATCATCAGAAGTTGCTGAATCAGCAAGTGTCTGTGGATGTCTATTGCATTTGCCAATAGTTGTGTTTTTAGTTGCCTCAGTTATATTTCTGCATTTCCCTCGTTGTTGCATTTGCAGCTTCAATCTTGGTAGTAGCTATACTGAATTGAACGTTCAGCATCAGTAAGGTGGTGTACATTAGTCTATAACTGTGTTTGTTTTCAAGTGAAGCTATCCAACAGAATACATTTGTGAATGTGCACTATATAGTGTAAGTGGACCTTAAAAATGAGCTTCTTCTGCGTTCAAGATGGACAAAAAGTTTCAGACCATTTCTTGGCTACACGGTGAAGTTTCTGGGACAAGAAAAGTTATAACAAAGCTTTCTTGCCAAGTGTGCTGAAAGTTTAAGTCAAAGGTAGTTAGTAGGATTAATTAATTAACACTAGTGGTGTGCTTGAGCACAAATGGTGAGCGAGCCTTAAATTACACTATTGTTAAACGATTGATAACTACTAAAACTCAAGCTAAAATAAAGTCGAGTTTATAAATTACGTATATACGGTAAAGGGGATTCAATGCCATAGTAACCGCTCCCCGCAACTGTTTGAATTGAAAAAGAAGCAACAAAATCAAAATTTTCTTTGTGTAGTAGTTGTAACACAATACTTTCACACAACTGAACGTACCTACGCAAGACTTACCTTCATGGTTAGTCTAGTGGACAATGAATTTCCAAGTAAATACTGTTGCGTATGGCTTGTAATTGTGACAAATAGCGTATTAACTTACCACCGCCACTAACTCAAATAGAAATAGAGCTCCCATTAAGTTTATGAGTTTTAACTGCACCCGCAAAAGAATTCAAAGCGGTAAACAATTCAATTTCTAGGATGATACTGGTAATGATCACTAAACTGGAGGATTCTGTTTAGTGAATTTTGGGACAGGGTCGAAGACAGAGCGAGCACAAAAATATGCGAGGGTCAAAGTACAAAATGACATACGTACGTCCACACATATATATAAACAAACAAATATCCCCGATTTTTCAATTGTGTTACCCCTGAGAGTGTCTCGCTCGCTCGCCGGGTAGTTGGAGCAGATGCCGTACATATCAGCAACACAAAGAAAACAATCATGCTAAGACAGATCAGCACACCCAAGCAACAACGCATGTAATGAAAGCGCATGCAATTGCTGCAACAGATAATACTCAAATACATAGTGCAAAATGCAATGGTAAATGAATGCTACCTACATTGACCATGCACAGGAAATTTGGCACAACCCGGTGCGAAAATGTCAGGAAAAGATTGATATACATACTTCCCCAAAAAAGTATCAAAGTATAGCCTGTAAATTAAAATGGTAATGTCTTGTATAGTACCTGTTAAAACTGCCACTATTAAACTTAGAGACCTCAACCTCTGGCTGCTGATAAAAGTCTAAATGCGAAACCAATTTTAGCTGGGGCCTGAATTGTGCCCGATTCCTGTGCACGGTCAAATTTTATGGTAGTAATATGGTGCAGAATCCTGAACTATTACTTGTGCATAATAGTGTAGTGTATGCAGACCCTATAGTTTGATGAAAATTGAGTTATAATTAAACCAATCAATCAATCATGTCCATTTAATAACAAACAATAATTACGCTTTGAAAAACTTTGCTTACACATAGTCTACACTATTTCAGTTTTTTTCTATTTGGCCTTGTCATATCTCAATCTATTGAGTGAGCACAATATAAGCCATAATGACACAATTTGATTCCTTCTCAATAAGAAACTTGGCCATAAGTACAGCATTCCAGCCTATGACTAGTAGAACTATAACAAGTACTTGATAGAAATTGCTATAGCTATAGATCATTTCATTCGGCCGTGCTCATGAGGGCTCGTAAAAAATGCAAGTTTTAGAATATCATATTACATATTAATTTCAATCACAGAAATTAAAATAAAGTAATAACAACAACATAAAAACAACAAATTCTCACCATATTGCGATTGTAGCATAGCCCTACAAATTTATTCCTGAAGTCCATCACCTAGCCACAGCAAACAAACAAATATGGAAACAATTCACAACAAGGAGCTATGTATACACCTGGCTCCATAAGTTACAGTATACGTTAATTCGAATATGTAAATTGTCCTATCACAATAAGACTTAATTCAGTAATGGACGCTAGAAAACTTTAACAAAGTAACCAATCTGCAAGACTTGACAGATAAGATTTGTAAATCTGTCAAGTTTTCTAAAGCTTTAACATTATACTCCATGTATTTATTTCAGTACAAAGATAATACGCTCGCATGATGAAAACTAGACATTTATCAAATTAAAAAAAGTAATCATTTCACAAAGCAAATCAACACACTCACACATACCACATTAGCTAACATGTCCACGGTTGCCATATCAGCTTCAGTTTTACCAGCTGTAAAAACATAATAATCATTACATTACCACAGTCAACAGTCAGTGCAACTTAGACTGCTATACAAGTGTGAACATAAACAGAGTAAAATTCTGGTAAAGGGTCATTAGTGTGGTATGTGATATGAGGATTGTATTACTGACTATTCCAAATGTTACAGCTATATTTCACAGCCACAGAAAAAAAATATGAAATGATGGATATAGAACAAATGTCAAGTGAGACTGTAATTCCATGCTTTTTACTGCTTCTATTTGCCTTAAAAAAAAAACAACCTTACTATATTATTAAAATACTAAATGGTATTCTATCTACTTTTCGTCTTCCTTAGCAGGAAAGAAGAGAGTTGCTGGAAGTGAGTTCATGACAGTTTCAGGACTTGAGCAAGGCCTGAACTCTTGCTCAGCACCTGATACTATCTTTTTTATTGTTGTTTGTAAAGGCCATTTTCTTGACAAGTAACTTTCATTGCTTTGAACTAAACACCAAATTATGACAGTTGACTTCAAGTAAGCAACACACATTAAGCCGTATACTCAATCCTTTCTTACCAAGGTTGTTTTTTCTGGCAATATGGGCCATGATCTAAAAATACAACATATACATAGACATTTCTAGATTTAGTTTAAAGTATTACACACATATACACACACACACACATGCACGCACATAATACTTTAACTTGGCATATTCAGATAACGTCTGCCTCATTTTCTGGCTTAAAATAAACTTTCCTTTTTGGTATGACCATCGGGTAAAACTCTTCCGTCTCTTAGTAGCAGAGTGGTTTTTGTCAGGAGCTACTTGTCATTGGGACTGTCAAAACGGCTTCGATATTTACAGAAGCTACAGGGGTAGCTTGCTTACTAATGCAAGTGAGGTTACAAGACAACTATTTCAGGATGTTTTCAATATTAGATCCAAAGAGTAGCAAAAGATCATCTTAAAGTCTCCTAAACAATATCCTCATTTCAAAATACTGACAGGTAATACAAAACAGGGGGGCATAGTCGTACTAAACACTGGATATTATGGTACCAAAATGTATTAAAGCCATATCTAAAAGGTGGGCATTGTCATCCCTTTAAATATATAGATGCTGCATGTGGAGGCTTAGAATAACTTGTCTTCCATTTTAAGGTTCTATTTATTGTCCATCTGTTAGCTGATAGTGAATAAGGCTAAAACAATGACTAAAAAGGAACAGAAAAAAAACCCCGACTGTATCCACAACCAACCAATAAATATCAGCAAGCCAGTGAAATTGTACTTACAGCATTAGTCTGTGTAATCTTTACATCTCCATCCACTAGATAAGGCAGCTACAGATAACAATAAAAATTGATAATATTATTGTTAGTAGTATTTCAGTTATGACTATATCAAAATTAATAAATATTGGTTATGGGGAAATTTTACTCCACTTCAAGATTACAAGGTGTAAATCATCACCAGAAAAAAAAATGCATGCATCCTCCATGCCCCTTGTAAATATCCATAAACCTTTAATGCATCCATAAAACTTAAAAACATCTACAAAACTTGTATGCATTCGTAAACCTTGTATGCAAATATAAAACTTGTACTACATCTAGCACCTAATAATAATTTAAAAAATAACTTTGGAAAGAAGTCAAAATGTCGGGTTAAGTTTTAATAGCATTGGCCATTAAAACTAAGAAAAACTGGTATTATAATAATTATTTCAGCCGAGAATAACTGAATCCAGCACCTTGTATGCATCAGAAAACCTGCATCAGTAAACCATATATGCATCTATAACCCTTACATTAGGAAAATCCAGACCCAGCTTGTACTTCACAGAAAACCATTCTTCTCTTGAATACCCTAAACAACCACAAGAGATTAAGCGCAGAAACAGTAGTGAGATCACACTTTGATAAGACTGACCACATTTCACACACCCACACACCCTCTTAGTTTACAATTAATCTTGACCTTTGCTGATGATAATGGTATAACTAACCAGGTGGTCCTTCCTGAGTGTATCTGACATCTTCAAACTCAGTGTTTGTATACTTAAATAGATATCTCACAGGTTGGCCCAACTGAAACAAAATGAAGGAAGGATTAAATGTAGTGATGTGATAAAAATGACTTCAAACTCCTCCCATTCTCGGTTGTTAGGTGATTTGCCAGTGGATGAGAATCAACAACTAGAGCTGACTAAATAGCACTATCTACTATTCTATTGAATGCTGCAAAGATAACATTCAGCAAATTATTAACCAATCTGGTAAAAGAAACAATTAATTTCAGTAAGTGCACATCATTTAGCTAAACTTTATGACAGAAATTCTTGAGGCAAAGATGGTGCTAATAGGCACATATAATAAGGAAAAATGTCATACACACACATTAATAATAAATAATTTGTGGAAATCCTTTTTGCTCCCATTGAGTTGCACAGATGCTGGTCCCCCAGAAATATTTCCAGATAGACAATGAACAATGGCTTCACAATTTGCACAGAGTTTTGCCATATGTAATACATGAAAGAAAACGTTGGGATGGTCTTACTTAATTAGCTGTGCAGAGCAATAAGTGTATAAAAAAAACTCTACAACACCGACTCACTCCTCTAATATTCCAGTAGGCAAATGTCACAGACATGGTAGCAGGTAGTGGTTAGGTAAAACTTCAGCACAATACAAGGATAGAGAATAGAAAAGAGGTGTACGTCCAAAGGGGGCTATTTGACACGACCTTTTCACCTTTTTCACCTCGACCGCGCTAAAATTGACAAAAAGGGGTGTGGTTCATGAGCAATCGCCTTATTTGTTACGAAATTCGCGTCGGGATCTCCTTTGTATTTTAACATCTTAGAGACTTTTCACCCTAAGAGTTAGCTTTGACATGGTTTTTGAGTAACTTTTAAAAACTCGGTCTCTTAAATTTAAATCCAACAAACTAGACTTAGAGGAAACATGCAAGATTGCGGAATGCTACAGTTAACTTTTGGAGTAAAGTCTTCACCACATTTGGCCACCAAGATCATAGGGCATTCTTCAACTCATCTCAAAACCTCTAAAGCTATTCTTGACAACTTCTATCTGGACGGCTCTGGTCGGCGCCGGCTCAGTGCAATAAGCTGACCACTTCGAAGACAGTTGTGTGACTTGCTCCTTCACTAGCCATTACACAACAGAGGAGTAGGAAGATGAAAAATATTGGGGGGCCGATGTTAATAGTGTGCGCTGTCAATAATACATTCACAGACTTGTGCTACATCACACTGCTTGCAGTGCTACATACAGTGATAGTATGTGTGTGTATATATGTATAATAGCTACAAACAGGGATATTTAAGGCATTTTTAGGGGGCATTTGCCCCCTCCCCATAAGTTGGTTTTATTCCTCAAATTATTATGATATGTATGGCTACATTTGCCACAAATTTTCGTCTATTTCATGGAAACGAGAAACACCTTGAAATATTAAAGGTACTGATTTGAATCCCAAATATGGTTCTGTACCCTGTGTATTTAGGTTGGAGTTGTGTTTTCTGATGAATCAGGAGGAAAACATTACTCAGAGAAGACTGCTGCTCCAAGTTTTCTTTTTGTCTCTAAGTCAAGGTTTGTAGAGGCTGCTATATAAGAAGGTGATGCTGAACTAGCATAGTATTGGTACCAACATGGGCACAGTGTGACCACAAAGACTGCATTTAATCATGCCAGATGCATCAGTTGAAAAAGTTTGCTTTTTAGAAAGTCATTTATTAATTGCGAGAAGTAGCTATGCATGTTGAATCATGCCCATCATGAGTAACAGTATCTTTTATGTGGCATAGATGAATAAGATCAATATAGCCCAACCTTAGGTAGATGGTGCTCTTTGTTTAGGATCGTGCTTACTTTTTCACCCAAGAACAGAAATAACAAAACAAAAAAAAGGTTACGTTGGCCCATTTGCATTTAAGTCAAGGTTAGTGAAACCCTAAGTAAGTATTGCAAGTAGTAATAGCTAAATGCCTTCAAAATGCTGACATGTTGAAATTTATAACAGTATTTCTAAATTCATGTGATACCAGCACAAATCCAATTTCAATTTGTGAAAATCAGAATTATTTTTTTGCTTTGCTAATTGTGAGAATGGTAAAGTAATATTTGACCACCTTCCTACAATTTAGTTGCTAAAGATCAAATGTCATAATCCCAATCTGCCTACTCCGCCCCTGCAATGAAAAGCACTATATTAAGAAAAAATATTTTGCATTTACTTATTCCAATTTTGTGGTAACCAGGAGAGACATCTAGGAAAGGCAACATTAGATCTATTTCAGTGTTGATGGATATTTACAGTATGTATGTTATCACTAACTATATACAAGTGTGGGGCCACCCACAGAACTTGTTGCAGGAATACCAGGGGGAGGAGCTGGGTGGTGTGACTGTGCAATGTAATTGTGGTCAGCTGCTACATCATCAGCTACCACACTGGTTTCACAGTTTTGGAACTAAATATTGAGAACTAACTTTAGACACACGTGGTATCACTTTGAACATGCGCACGCACCTCTTTCTTTCTATGTGGGTGAATGGCTGTAAAATCACCATAGTCATCCACCCAGTTTCAGTTGGTCTCTGTCTTTCTTTTTATCTGCACCATACCTTATTAGCTAATATCTAATTAACTTTCATTATAACTTCCTTGAATACTTTTGAGGCTAATTGGAAAGTGATAGGATAGCTTTAGGTTGCTGATAGGAGAGCGCCAGACTACCCATAGAGCAATTCTGGTAGCAGTGTACCCGGCTGGAACTTGGGATTTACACAGAGTCTCCCGCTGCTTAGTAATCTTGCAAGGACTTGGTTCAATACCCCCACAACAAGCACAACTGGTACCTCAACAGATTCAGTCTCTAGCATCATCTAGTACCACTACACAAATTGGTCTCAGCACACATCCACGACCAAATAATACTAGTTATTTGGGGTTAATATTTCAGACAAGCTCAACTAATTTCACCTGTAGGAAGTCGTTTCAGGAAACCTCACGAGTGTGTTATGTGTGTTGAGGGGTTAATGAAGGCAGGCAAGATTAACCCTCGTGCACTGGGTTCACAAGTTAATGAGGAAGCATTACTTGTATACACAAGTGGACTTTTGCTAGAACACTATGATCCATAAACAGTAGGCTTTTGTACACATGGCATATACACACCTTAATTATAGTTTTTTTATTAATATTTACATAAGAGTAATACAGCAATTGCAATAAAGTACAGGTGATAAAAGTGTATAACAACTATTATTGAGCAATTAGCTATTGAACATAGTTGACTTTTGAAACCAAAATATAGCGAACATTTCGGACTCGAAGTCTTTCATCAGCTCAGAGTAGAATGAACAATGAATAAGTGAATTGCTAAGTCTTAAGTGATGTTGATTTTTTTCGTGTATGTGATGTGAGATGAGAATTCCACACATGATCAATTCTGCAGGCTTTGGTCCAGGTTCATTGTGTTGTCTGTTCTCTTAATCCACAAGGCTTTTGTGATCTTCTTCTTGTGCAGTGTTCTTGCCTACATTAGCACTGTTCCAACCAATATTATGAAGATTCGCAAATAACCCGAGGACTTCAATTGTACAAGTAAAAAGGTCCTGGTTAAAATTAAATTTAAATAATTATAGTCTATGCAATCGAAGAAAACTGCTCTTATTATAACTGCTCCACATAAAATGTGGTTATAAAATAGAATATCTAGTATAATGCAATCATTTGTAACAAGTTCTGAGGAAGTGGCCTTGAAAAGAAAAAAAAAGAAAAAGAAATGCTACATATACCACGGTTCTAATATTTTTAAATGGTGGAAAGTATATTTTGCTTAAACGGTTCCACTGTTTATCTATTACTTGTTCTCATCTCTAAACTTGTTGGCACTTTGTGTTAGAACAACTTGACACCTGTTAAATGAAGAAAGCCATACATAGAACACTAAACAAATCAACACCACAACCCTATAATGTTCCAGGTAATGGCCATCTGTCACTTGTTCTAAACAACCTGTCACTGACATGTTTGGCTTGTTGCATACAAGGTGTTAAAGTTCTGACATCTGTTCATAGGAAAGCATGCCTGTAGCTTGGGGCCATTTAACTTAACAAATGTAATTCAATAAAATTGATTTTTTATGTTGTGTAGTCATGACCTTGAGTTGCAACTGCTATTCTGAGTTGTCAGAGTTGAGTGTATATATCTCCATAATGATTAGCATCAATATTAGAATCCGCTAGGCCCTACAAGTATAATGGCCACATGCTGCCTTCAACTCAAACACTTATGTATAATCTATGCAAGTTTACTGTGATAATAGAAGTGTTCCCGGCTTGTTGTTTGAAATTGGTTTAATGATGAAATTTTTGCAAGAAGTTTATATATAGCTACCATGGGTTATTCTTCTTTCTTTTTTTTTGTATACAGTATCTTGTTGAAGTATGATACAACATGACCAACCAGTCCACTCTTTAATTTCATATTGTTCAGTTTGTGTGTATGAAAGTACTATACAGCTAAGAGATAATGCTTAATCAAATACTTTAAATAAAATTACTAGTGTTAGTGTTGTATAAAATGACCATGAAGGTAGAGGGCATTTTTATCCACAGCACATAGCTATTAGTAGTAATTTACTTTTACTCCTTATAATTGTTAGATAAATTTTCTTCACTTTAAAACTCATGTGACTGGAGTTGAGTTAATTGTGGATAGCACAATATCTATCAAAGAGTATGTGATAATGGTCTCCATTCAAAATACATTTTTAACTAGATACTCATTTTAGAGGCAGCTAAGCATACACTCACAAAAAACTAACATTCTAAGAAGGCGTGTGTGGCCAGAGTTTTATTCTTTTCTTTTGATGCGCATGCGTTTGTTGTTGTATACGCAAAAATACAATGTGGTTTGTAGTGTACAATGAGACATGTGTGATTGTTTCTATAAAATAGCTGCCAAGAACCTCACTGCTATCAATCACTCTTGTGAGACACAGACAACCAAGCTCTCAAAAACAACTCAACCTTAACTTCTGTGCTAATTTTCAGGAAGATAAAGAGTCAGATCGAACATGGCATCTGTTATATTCAAAAGCATTCCAACATCGTATCAGATTGGGAAGGATATTCTATTGGAGTTTACTACTACAGCCCCAACTCAGAGGTATCATTGGATTTCCCTGCTTCAACATGGCAGTAATGCTCAGAAAGCCTGGACCTATGTCGGCCCTGCTGGTTTAAAGGGAACGGCATACTTTCCCGCATCAACCTTGCCCAAAAACATAGACACAAAATTTTTCTTTAAATATAATGGCTCTCCCATTACAGGCCAGAGCGATTTATTTGAATTCAGCGTCCAACCTGCCACACCCCCATCATCATTTTACTTATCTACTGGATATGACCTTCAAAGCCTTCACAAGGAGTTTAATGAAGCTGATCCTGACCTTAGTGATGATGGCACCTCTGGATTCACCTTCAAAAGTGCCATATGTACCAAGGGGAATTGGATTATGTATGCGCACAAGAACTACAATGATGATAGCACTTCACATAAAGCTCAAATTGTGCAAGAAGGCCAAACAATGCCACTTACTTTCCAGCCCAAATCAGTCCGTCCTATGCCACTGATTCCGAATTCTGTTACTCTCTTTGAGCATCCAAACTATGGAGGCACTATGAAGACACTTACAGAGAGCACCGATTACCTTCCTGAATTCCCTGTTATATACGACTCTCATGGCCACAGGAATAAATGTGGTGTTTCTTCCATCCATATCTGTGACTCAAAGGCTTGGCGATTCTTTACCGGACCAGATTATTCTGGCCTGCCTTTTGTATTGGATCCCAAATTCAAGCGGCATTATGAGAATCCATCCCACTTCAGTGGCTTGGATGAAGCCATTCAGAGTGTTCAGAGAGTGGATTGAAGAAGTAAAAGAGAAACTGAACTCTTATCAAATATGTAGTAGTAATGAGTTGATTGCTTGTTCATATCATATACATAGCATATTAGATGTTATTGGTATTATTAAGTAGCAGAATGTATTAGCCAGCTATACATATATATCGAGTATCTGGTTGTAAAGATAGTTTTGTGCCATCATTTACAAAGGGTGAGGGGATTTTGAGAGGCGAAGAAGGAAAGGGGGTGTGGGATGGGCGGGATGGTGGGGGGGGGGGGAGCAATAAACAATAGGGCAGTTCAAGTTCAAAGTGTATTATTTATTACTTTGTGACTACTAAAACCTCAAGTATAACAATAAAGATTTGTGACATAGCTACTCATGGAAAATAAGATCAAAATCAGTGCATGCTATGGAGTTCCACTAATGCAGATGGCTGGAGGTTATGTAAGAGAGGGTGGTGAATAAAGGATGGCTAGAGGGGAAAAAATGGTGTAGGATAGTTATTGATAATAAATGCAATTTTGTTTGGAGTGCAAAGAGAGAAGGGTTAAATGACTTAGGCAGGTGAGCTACATAAATACAGTATAGGTAAGTGAGAAAATAAATAAAATAAAAATTCTATAAATCAATAAATAATTAAATAAATAAAACTTTAATAAATCCTTTTAAGTGAACTGTTTCCAAGTGGAAGAATAGACTCCTTACCTTTGGAGGATGATGTCACTTTTATCACACAATTATCCCCATGGCAGTTACCGTCATTGTTATGCTATATAATGTATAATTGTATTATATAATATATAATATAAATATTATAATATTTATATATATAGTACTTATTACATGAGTTAGAGTGTGATATAGTGAAATATTTCAAGTGCAGGCTAATTTATTTTCAAGAGCCAGAGGCAAGTGAAAATAAAGCCTGAGAGTGAAATATCTAGCCATATCACTCTGAAGAGAGTGTAATAAGTGGTTTATTCCATGCTAGATATCTTCACTGAAATAGTTTGTTGGTAACTCTAGGTGTAAAGTTATGCATAAAGCTCTCTAGGGGCTCCCCACAACCCCAGCTGATATTTAGCCACTGCACTAACCTGGTTGGGTAGGCTTCACTTCAAGTAAGGTAGCTGTAAAAACTGCAAAAACTGGTAAGCCAAGCTGGTTGCTGTAATTATTATGGCAATGAGCTTGCAGTATAGCCATGTGATAACATGAGCTCACTGGCTAAAGATAACATTATGAAGATATCTGCTTGAAAGAATATGTGTATATGTATATATATATGAGTCATGTGTCACAGGAGATATTTCACAAGCTGGCTAGTTTATTAGCAACAGTCAGAGGAGAGTGAAAAGAGCCTGAAAGTGAAATATCTTGCCCTATAACCTATATAGCTACATTGGATAATCTTCTTGAGTATTTTCGCATCACGGGAGTGGTGAATATTTTCCCAAATTGAACGCTGCATATTGAATGTTCCAACATGCCCGTGCATAGTTCTGGACTACTGAATTCTTAGAAGTACGTTAGCGTTACCTCTGAACGTTTAATGAGAGAGATGAGATTCTCCTTGGACCACCTAGCCCAGAAGAGGCGAGTCACTTTATGACACAGATTCTAGAGTCAAAGGAGGGAGAATGACTGAAAAAGATTGGGAAGAATCGGGCAGTGACTCAAGTGCCTTGCCCACAAGAAAATACCTGGAGTCAGTTGTTTCAATACCTATCTCCTGAGTGAGAGGGCAACTGCTCATCAAGCTGAACCAGAACCATGGTCATCTCTTCATAGGTGAGTTTGACAGTAAGATCACACATCTCTTCATGGGCTTGACATCTGCTCCTCAAGAACACTATAGCAGGGTGGGGTACATGCTTGGAAATAAGTTTAAATCAGCCACCAACGACAACCAGACAGTGAATCCCACCGCTGCTCTAGCCTCGACAGGGGGAGTGCTTGACAATGATGCAGTCTGTTCACAATTTGTTCACACATGCATGAGGTAAAGAAAGGGTTTACATGTAAATGAATTAGAAAAGATGTGCACAACTGGGAACATATAGCTCAATGATGGATAGGATTAGAAGATATATATAGTGTGTGTAGAACTATTATCTTTGTAGTGTAGAACTGTTACCTTTGTAGTGTAGAACTGTTATGATAGCATGGAAAATTGTGGTATTTGGATAAATAGCACTCGTAGGGCGACGAGATATTTCACTCGACTTTGCCTCATCAAATTTTCTTGCTCCACTTGTGCTATTAATACCGAATACCACAGTTTTCCAATCCATTATATCTCCATACTTGATACATATTACTACTAATGCTTTATTTACCACATGAATTGGCATTCATTTTTGTCATAACCTCAAGACTGTGGTCATTTTGTGTACTTAATTTCCATTGTAGTTTTGTGTGTGTCTACTTCCTGTTGGTATCATTAATAAAAGTCGAGTGGAGAAAGAACAAGAAAGACAGAAAATAAATCATGATAAAAAAGTGGTTGAGCATGAGTTTGATGTGGGAGAAAATGTTTAAGCCAAGAATTTCAAGCCAGGAGACTCAGAAACATGGTTGCCAATAATTTCAGGCCAGGAGACTCAGAAACATGGTTGCCCCACAGTAATCATAGAAAGACATGGCCCAAGAAACTTTACTGTCAGTTCCAAGACATGTATTACATTCTCCTAAGTCTTCAACAGCTGTAAGGTCATTAGTGGAATCTGAATTCCAATCAGAAACCACCAATCTTCCCAATGAACTGAGCTGGGAAATGTCATCATCCACCACTGCTGAGCCGCCAGACCTCCTACTGGTTGCAAGATCACTACCAGATGAGAGGTCAGCATTTACATCATTAACACAGGTGGAGCCTGTGGCCACAGCCTCACCACTTCAGGCAGAAAGAGTTGTCAGAGCTACATACTTCACCACAACCTCTCCAGAGAAAGTAGTTCTTGGTTCTCAAGCATCTGCTTCATCACCAGTATTGTCACCTACAAATGAACTTCCACTATCATACTCGAAGTCTGCATCCACCAGATCAGTAAAGTCACTTGTTGTTTTTGTAGTCAGTTCTGTGGTATATAGTTATTACAATTTTATGTTTAAAACTGGAATTATTTACAAGTTCAACCTTAATTATTGACACATTAATCCCTTCACGTAATAACACAGAGACTGAACAACGATATTCTAGTCTTACGAATTGTCAGACACATACACACACACACACACACACACACACACACACACACACATAGCTACCCTCCAGCTTTTCAACCAAATGAAATAATCCCAGTGAACTAAAAAAAAATTACTCATTACAAAAGGAAATGGAAGTTCCTGATTTAACCATGGCTGATTCAAAAAAATTTCCCCCAGATTTTTTCCTTTTTATTTTTTAGATAGTCTCATGGGGTTATTATTTGGTCTGGTTCCAGATGCAAGCTGAATTCAACATCCTGGAATAACATTCTGTCCAATAACCACCTTCAAGTTTGCCTTCAATATATTATTTTAATTTATGTATAGTGCTCAGAATAATATAGTAAAATCAGAATAGTCATTATATACATCATAAACATTTGTATCATTTTCTCTACTATATTTACTGCTGGGACTTGATAACATGTAGCTGTTGTGCCGGAATATATTGCTCCCAATTTTGTGCGGCATGTTTTTCCAATGAAAGTTGGGAATAGGATAGTAAAAAGAAAATTATCAACATTGTGATTGCTTACAAAAACATGTATCTTTAGAAGATTATAAAAGTTGGGACTTGGTGGTTCACAGAGCTAGATAATAAACATGGTAGTCACTGCATACTCCATCCATATCTTCTAAAGACTTATCCATATTTTAAAACTGTTGCTACTGGAACAACTTGAAAATGTCTGAATTTTTCCCCCAGTGGTGCCAGGTATATAAAGAGAATAAATGCTGCTACATTAGTTGCTCTTTTGACTAGTTGGTCTGCTAGATAATTTGTTTCTTTAAGGATAATACTACACAATTATCAGAAGAAATTGCAGGAGTTCATCACTAGATATGTCTAATATAATTATCCCTAGCCTAGGGAACCCCTTTAATCTAGGGATGCTCTACGATGCCCACTCAGAGAAAATCATTGCTGCTAAGACTCTGTGGGATTCAAAAGTCCTAGATTCCACCAAGAAAGTCACCCTTCAGCCTAGTTCAAGTTTTGAGATATATGCTGAGAATACCCTATCTGAGAAAGCAAAGAGTCTTAACGTAGAAGGAAGCTTGAAGCTCAGCCTGCTGGGAGGAATGGTTGAGATAAACGGTGCTGCAAAATACTTGGATGACGATAAGAGCTCAGAAAGGCAGGCTAGGGTAACCTTAAAGTACAGCTCCACTTCTCGGTTTGAGCAGCTTACAATGGAGCAGATAAGTGGTATTCAGTTTACGAAGGTCTTGGATGACAAAACAGCCACACACGTTGTCACAGGCATCACTTATGGCACCGATGCTTTCTTCATCTTCGATCGGTCTCTCACTGAAACAGAAAAGATAAAGAAGATCAGCGGTAACATGGAGGTCATCATCAAGTCAATAGCACTTTCAGGCTCTGCTTCTTTGGACACAAAGTGCAGAGATGTGGAAGAAGCCAACAAATTTCACTGCAAATTTTATGGAGATTTACAGCTTCCTTCGAATCCATCTACATTCCAAGACGCTGTCAAAGTTTACCAAGAATTGCCGCAGCTAATAAATGGAAAGAATGGTGATGCAAGCGTTCCAAAAGTCATACACTTACAGCCCCTTTCAGATTTCGATGGAGGACATCTTCGCATAGTTCGCTCCATTAGTGATGACATGGTTTCTCAAGTTGAACAGATCCTGCAGTACTGCACAACAATGACTGTACGTGCTAATGATCTCACAAAAAATGAAATTTGCTCCAACTTTGTTGATCTAGAGAGTCAAATAAAAGGTTTTCAAATGCTAATCAATCGTTTCAAAATTAAATTCATGAAAAAGCTCGCCTCAATTTTACCCAAGATTAGAGGTCAGGGAGCAGAAGAAGAGGATCTGGCTAATCTTATTAGCTCAGTTCATGCATCCCCGTTTAACTTCAAGGATTTGGAAAAATACATAAAGGGTAAAAGCAAGGAGATGAAGCAACTCTCCCAGTACCTGAAAAATATGCAGAAAGTCCCCAAAATTAACCTTCTTCTACCCAGCAGAGATGGTGACTTAATGACTCTAACCTCCGATGACGAGATCGAGCACGTTTTCTGCTTTGCTTTTAATGTCATTTCAGATTCTACCACTTACATGGAAGCCTTAGAAAATTACTTGGCCACTGATCAAGCCAAGTCCGTCAAAGCCAAAGAGTGGTTTGACATAGCTGCCATAGCAAGTGACTTGCGATCGAAGTCTTTAGATTTTGTGGACTTTGTGCGAACTAACTCAGATGTTGAAGGCTTCTCTTTTGCCGTGACCGACTTGAACGAAGAGTCAGATGCTTCTGGTCCCGCTATTATTTTGTACAAAGACGGTTCACCTGAAGAATACGAACTTCCCGGAAAACCAGTGAATCTCAAAGCCACACCTATTGGATACAACAGTGTGAAACTTGAGTGGGATAAGCCAGAGGTAGGGGCTGATGCAATTGTTTCCTACAGGGTGTATTACTGCATTGATAGAGAAGATAATCCTGAGATTGTAAGGGAATATACATCAACTTCGACTTCACAAACATCTTGTCGAATAAATTCTTTGACGTCGGGAACCACGTACAAGTTTTGGGTGCAAGGAGTTTGCGATATTGGAGCATTGTCAGTTGAAAGTGATAGTTGCATTGGCAAGACCAACGAGAAGCCTCGACCTGCTGATCTCATTCTACCGCAGTGCACGCTCATCGAGAAAGGTACTCCAAATATATACAAGTTGCCTTTACGCCTTGTAGATCATGACAAAGATGCAGGACTGTTCAAATATCGGATAGGAAGCATTCCTAAGACAGCGAATCCCATACCAGAGAAAGTCATGATGGTTGTGGGCGCTACTGGAGCTGGAAAGAGCACAATGCTTAATGGTTTAGCCAATTATATAATGGGAGTGAAATTCAGTGATTCTTTTCGATTCAAAGTGGTCGTGGATGAGGCCTCAAAAAGCCAAGCTCACAGCCAGACTAAAACCATCACTGCTTACACTTTCTATTCCACACAACTAAATTACACTCTCACCATAGTCGACACACCTGGATTTGGAGACACCGATGGAATCAAGAGAGACAAATACATTGCAAATCAGATCAAGATGTTTTTCAATGGCCAAGATTGTGGCGGGATCGATGTCTTGCACGGAATTGGATTTGTAACACAGTCCTCTCTGGCGAGACTTACACCTTCGCAGAAATACATATTCGATGCAGTGTTATCGATTTTTGGAAAAGATATTGTTGATAATATATTTCTACTAGCAACTTTTGCAGATGTCAACACTCCTCAAGTTTTGGAAGCAGTAAAAGAAGCAAATATTCCATTCCAGAAGTGTTTTAAGTTCAATAATTCTGCTCTGTTTGCTCCAACCAACAACGATGAAGCTTACTTCAATTCTCTTTATTGGGAGATGGGATTTCAGAGCTTTGCTCACTTCTTTGTGCACTTCAATAAAGCTGAAATGAAAAGCTTGTTAATGACCAGAGAAGTTTTAAAAGAGAGGCAGCATCTTGAAATGCTCATACCAGCACTGCAAGTTCAAATTAAAGTCGGTCTTAACAAAATGGATGCCATTGCACAAGAAGAAGCAGCTTTGATAAAGCATACAAAAAGTATCATGGAGAATAAGAACTTTAAATATGAGTGTACTGAACAACGTATAAAAGAAATCCCGTTGGCTTCTGGAACCAACACCACCACATGCAGAAATTGTAACTTCACGTGCCACGACGATTGTGCCTACGATAACAGTCGAGATAAAGCTATGTGTTGCGCAATGACTGACGGAAGCTGCACAATGTGCCCCAAAAAATGCCACTGGTCCCACCATTCCAATGTTCAATATCGCATCGAGTATTACTCAGTTAAGGTAATGAAGACTTACGAAGCCAAAAAAGCACTTCTTGATGAAGCTGAGTCAGGGAAGGAAAGAGTTGAGCGTATATTGGCAGAGAAAAGAAAAGAACTATCAGATTTACAAGCTGCAGTGTTCTACAAGATTAAGGAAGTGCAAATATGCAACGAGAGGCTTGCAGAGATTGCTTTAAAGCCTAACCCACTAACTGAAATTGATTACTTGGAGCTCCTCATTTCCTCAGAAGAAAGTGAGCAGAGAGAAGGCTGGAAAGTACGTATTGCGCAGTACAAAGTGCTTATTAACGAAGCTCAAGTATTGAAGACAGCTTCTGATATCGATATTGAACAGAAAGGGAAAACATTGTGGGAGGCGTTCAACGGAGTAATGTCAACTACTATCACCACTGTCAGTACAACCATTAGCACAGCTGTTAAATCTGTGACTAAAACTATTAAAGGAACTTAGTATCCTAGTGATACTTGGTGCTTAGTAGACATTTATCGTGATTTCTGTATGTATGCCAACTTTTGTTGTAATTTGAAATCATTACCTGTGTGCTTTAGCTGCGTATATTAAAATTGTTGTCATTAAAATTAAATATAACAATTTAAAAAAATAGCGATAAATTAATAAGCGTATCAATAAGTACTGTTATCGGACATGTTCACTGTAATAAAGTATATATTATACATTATATCCACACTTCAATTATCCATACTCCCAAATATAGACAACTGTAGAGCCATAATGTATCACTGAAAAGCATGGAATGAATTTATCTGGTGATTATGAATTCACAAATTTCACATATCCAGCCACTTCTCCTACCTTATTTTGAGAATGTTCGATATATCCTGTGTGTAGATTTACACTCCTCTTCTGCTCATGATGTAAATGCCATACAGTCATCCACCTCATGACATAAGGTACATATCGTGTCTTCAATTGGCCTCAGGTGTGTCCTCTTATTATCTACTAATGCATCAGCGTGTGCTTCCATGGCAATTTTTAGCTTCACTAATTTCAAACCTCGAGCCTGTGGCATTAAAGGTTTTTTGTTTCTGTTTTTTGTTTTTTTGTTTTTTGTTTGTTTTTTGTTGTTTTTTGCTTTGTTTTTTTTTTCCGAGAATAGTGAAGAACTATACAATACAATACAAAATAATATAAACTGAGTTACAGTCAAAAAGCAAATGAAATTAAATCAGTTTAGATGTGCTTCTGAGTCACCAGGTCTACTGCTGCTGGTATTCTTACAGCATGTCCAATGGATGATCTGGCTCCTCGTATGGCTTGGATATAAGAGGACCGTAGAAGAGAAAAGGATAGGCGGCACCGTAGAGTACTGCTATAACTGTGTTCCCACTTATTGGCGAGCATGGACGCTAATTTTTTATAGAATATACTGGCTTCCTTTGCTATGCCACAGGTAGTAGAGAGTACAACTGGTGTGAATGTGGCGTGTTCCACTTCTCTAATTCTCTCCTCATATGCCCGTTTCTTGGCTTGTTCGTGCTTCCTATACACTGGCATAGGGGTTGAATACCCTTGTGGCATTAAAGTAAGTTTTACGCTGTGTCTGAGGTGACTGCCATTTCAGTGTCTTAGCGTAGCGAGAGGCGCTAGTCTGAGGGGACCAACATACTGTCGTTCGAACAGTGTGCAGCGCCTGAATAATTTTGAACATAACACATTCGGTAGTAAAGCATGCTGACTAACACCTCTCCCATCAATGAATTGAAGACTCTATAGTATCCCTGCCCTCAAGATGGTGGAAACTGACTAACATCCAGGGTTCAAAGTCGCATTACAAGTACAAAAAAACAACAACATAAAACACACCATCGTATACTCTATATTGCCACTTATCAATAAGCAGCCAGCAAGATAGAACGCTGCTCTGAGCCCATTCAATTGTCTAAAATGTCTTGGGGCTAATCCCTACTGAACTGGAAGCAGTTCCAATTTCTCGTTCTTCACTAGCGTAATTAGCAAAGTTCTCCATGCTAAGATGACTGAGGTAATGAAGATAAAACCATTTATTTCATACCACAGATATAGCACTATATATACCATAAAGCTACGCTGACATGAGCAATAAATAAACATGTTCACAGAACTATACAACACATATATGTCCAGAGATGAGAAAATAGAGTTGGTTCACAGTTTACATGATTAGGATCCACTTTAGTATTCCACGGTAACCACCTTCACCTTGTAATACTCATGAAGGGCATCCTCACCTGGAAAACAAATTACACAATGATAAACAAAGTTCAAGCTGCTAGCTTCTATTTAGGATAACTCCCAAGCATTCAAGCTAACTCACACAAACCAGCAGAAAAAAAAAAAAGAAAAAAAAAAAAAAAAAAAAAAAAAAGCATTTGCAAAACTCTTACTTGTGGTTCATAATGATTTCGAAATGATATAATGCACCTTAAATACCAGAATTTCCTACAAATGTCTTACCGAGATCTTTGCCAAATCCAGATTGCTTGAAGCCTCCAAAAGGAGCAGCACTGTCAGTCTTATTATAAGTGTTGACAAACACAGTACCAGCTTGCAGATGTTCACTCACATACAAGGCCTACAAAGGGACATATGACAAATCAGGGTTCCAACAGAAAAAAAAGAAAAAAAAGCAAGCCTGGAGAGATCTCAGTATTCACACAAGTATAGTAAGCCTCTTCATGTATTCTGTACTTTTCAATAGTTTTCTTCAAGCTACAGTGTAAGCCTGAGCAGCAATCCAAAGTAAGCACCATGAAAAAATTTTGTAATGTCTTTTAGCAGCTATCTACGACACCATCAATATTATACTATGATGTATTGAATTCAATGTAAAAAAAAGTCCAGCTCTGCAAAATCTAATTGTTTTTACCCAACTACTATCAATGTCATAGCTTAATCGCAACTGCTATTAATACACTACACACACATACGGATTACCAGCTCAAATTTGTAACGTCCATAGTATGTCACTTTGCCTGCTACCTTAATAAACAACTTTATGTCTCTATTATCTACTTTACAATGGATGTACAATGTAAACTGACCTTGTTAATATCTTTTGTGAAGACGCCAGAGGCAAGACCGAACTCTGTGGCATTAGCTCTCTGCAAGACTCCATCTATATCTCTGGAAACACACAAACACGTATAACCTCGTAAAACAATAGCAGCAAAGCATGCACAAAAGATTAAAAGTATATAATTTGGTAGTGCATTCATATAAGACATTTACCCGTTTTCAAAGATAGAGATGATCATGACTGGACCAAATGATTCTTCCTTGGCTATGAAGTTGTCATCTTCCACATTAGTAAAGATGGTAGGCTCCATGAAGTAACCTGGGCACAAAGGAAAAGAGAGAACACCATATAGTACACAATATACAGTAATAAAACGTTCATACACCTGAGGATGACTTCTGGGTAGGTTTCTGTGTCCACACATCTCTTAACCGATTGTCGGCCGTATTTAATTGCCAAACCGCGAACGCGTAACGCCGAATTCTTTTCCACCGGAAACAGCCCTTATGAAGTTGAGTCAGTCGAAGCTCTCTACCGAGAAAACTAAGGCTCGCTGTCCTTCGGCTTGTACAGTTCAACGATAAGTAAAGGCTTTCTCGTAACGTTTACGACAATTTTGTCTAGCACTGATATGTTCGATCGCTACCAGAGAAGAAATAGCCTATGGCATTTCGAAAATTCTACTTTCAGTTGCTACGCACAACTGCTGGATGTCAACAAAACGCAGTTTCAAAACTTCAGTGCCTTTGTTAGACCAGTATAACTACTCCAAGCTACTTCTAAGTAAGTTCAGTTTGTTTAGTTGAGATATAGAATTATATAAGTGATGGATAATAATAATTTACATACTGAAATACCAACAACAAAAAAAAAACATTGAGTGCTATAGGAATGATAGTTGTGTTTTTTTAGGGCTCAGTTTCTGGGAGACTATGCCACTCAAGAAAGCAGTCATTGGATTCTCCAGTATGGCACAGCCAAACCTTGCATTCAGTGCAGAACCATTGAGTATTCCGTCGTTGCTTCTTCTTGAGACACAAAGTGCATTTTCCTCGTTTTCTTTCAGTTCCAGTCATGGCCTCATATTTCCTTGGAAAGTGTTGCACTGTCAATCTAGGAAGATACTGTCCCCCACACCTCCCTGCTTTGTGTCTAGTACAGTAATCCTCGGTAAGTTGAAGGGCTAATTTTTCTCTGAAGTATTTGATGTGATGTTTTTGGCCAGAATTATTCATTTTATACAAGACAAAAGAATTTGTAACGGCTACTCCAAACAGAAAACGGGCGATATACTTGTAAAATTTACGACTTCTAAAATTACATTGATGATATCCACGAAGTTGATCACCACGATCCACTCCACCCATGTACTTGTTATACTCTGCAACAGATACTGGACAAGAAATTTCCTTTCGACTCCCATCTTTCTGGCGACGAAGAACTGTATCGACTTCGGTAGGATCATAGCCTGTAGCCATCACGTTCACAATTTTCCTATCCAACCATGCCGATGCTATTACATTATCAGACTGTACTGTTGTATTTTGACCCCTGTGATATATTGAAAGTAATAAGCTAATTTAGTACATTTGTATTTACTTACCGTTGTTTGAACTTCAGATTTTTTAATTCCTTAGGAAATCCCAATCTGTCTCTTCTGGCAGTTCCACACCCATATGTTCCAACAGACTCCAGATCACAAAGCAGTTGCTTAGATGTAAAATAATTGTCAAAATAAAGGTGGTGCCACTTTCCATGAAAATCATGGGACAGATCCTTCACCACTCTAGCTCCAAGACCATGCTCCACTCTATCCTTGTGACCAGTATATACTTCCAATCGACTAAAGTAGCCATTACTGCTATCAGCCAAGACCCACACCTTTATTCCTCTTTTTATGGGTTTTTGGGGCATATATTGTTTGAGACTAGATCTGCCCTGGAACTTTATCATTGCCTCGTCTATTGCTAAGTGCTTTGATGGTTTGTATATGGCAGCACAGCGAGACTGGATCAGCTCTAACAAAGGCCGGATTTTACCCAAACGATCATATCCTTCACTTCCTCGTGGAGCTAGCTTAGAGTTATCAGCAAAATGAAGATAACGGATAATTTCTCTGTAGCGATTTCTGGATATCTTATCTGCTATTGGAGAGTAATGATAAATGGGGGACTGTTTCCAGTAATCATCTACTGAAGGAAGCTTGTTCAGACCCATCAGAATATGAAAGCCAAAGAAGGCTTTTACATCAGCAACATCCAGAGGTATCCATGTATCATACTGCTCTGCCGTCATAACTTCCTTAGCATATCGATTGGACTCTACCACTATGTGTTTCAAGCACTCAGGAGTGAAAAACAGCTGAAATATTTCCAACGGGGTCTTGGGAATTGGCACAGTAGGACCAACATCTCCACAAAAATCTTTAATTTTATATGGAGTAAGCTTGTCACTCCATGATGTATCAAATGAGGATGTTTTTACAGCAGCAGGAGAAGTGATGGGAGAGACCATATCATTTATTTGGATTGTTGTGTCATCATCATCAGTTGATTCAGTGTCACATTCTATTATGTGTAGACAATGTATACCTAATAAATACTCTCATAATACTCCAATTCATTACCTTCTATACTTTCCACCTCTTCTGTGTCCTCTATACATTCAAACTCTTCGTCACTTCCATCTGCTATAGGCTCATTTGGGTCAGTATCATCATCAAAATCATCATCATCAACAATAAATGAAAGAACTTCTTCTGCACTTAATATTCTTGATGCCATTTTAGACCTAGATTTTTTTTAAAGTTTGTTTTTATTACATTTGAAAACCCCATATTATTTGTACCTACCTACTCATTGAGTACTATACTTAACTGTAAATATCTATTTAATGTTTTATGGTAACCCCCCCTTTAGATATGCTGATAAGATACTTACTCTACAGTAGAAACCACAGGAATTCCAAACACAGCACAGTGGTGGGTTGTAGGCAGCTGTACCCTAAATCGGGTATTTGGCGCTTCGTGTGCGTTGCTAGTGCGTATTTGGCCGGCAATCGGTTAAACAGGTCTATCCCACCCCTTACAGGGTCTTTTCCACCTCTTTCTATCCCTTACCCAACCTGTTCACCCCTTACCCAGCCTGTTCACCCCTTACCCAACCTGTTCACCCCTTACCCAACCTGTTCATCCCTTACCCAACCTGTTCATCCCTTACCCAACCTGTTCATCCCTTACCCAACATGTTCATCCCTTACCCAACCTGTTCATCCCTTACCCAACCTATTCACCCTTACCTGACTTATTTCACCCCTTACCCTACTTATACCACCTACCAAACCTATTGCACCCATTGGCCAACCATTCCACCCTTTACCCAATCCCTGTCAGACCTATTCTACCCCATCACCCGGTCTATTTACCCATTCTATTTCACCGCTTACCTGGTCTGTCAACTTGCTTGCCACCATACACAAGTGTTGCTCCTTGTTCTTTGCCAGTCTCGCAATACTCCAGCAACTTGACCAAGTGGTTCCTGTGATAAAATGCAAGGGCACACTATAAAGCTATTGTAACAAAAAGTACACACATACATAACACTGCAAATACAGTCAAGCTTGATGCCAACAACCAAATGAATTAGAAGAAAATAAATATGTGTGAGTGAGTGTTTAGCTTTAACTGCCACTAACGGCAATTCTACACTGTATGTAGAATTAACATAACTTCAAGAAGAAAGAATGCTATGCTAATAGTGACAATTTTTTTCTTACTGGAAATAATTACATTTGGTTCCTTTACTACTGTCTACTAGGGCTGTCAGTACGCTACTTCCATTGAATTCTAGGATGTTTGCTTAAAAATATAAAATTAGGAAAGCAAGCAAACAACATGTACATAATACAGTAGGACTTCAGTTATCCAAACACGTTGGGACCGAGAGGTGTTAGGATAACTGAAACATTCAGATATCTGAACACCATATTATAAAAGGGCGTGGTCAAGCAATTCTTCATGTCTGGACATGCTATTATTAGATTTTGGGTGTTTGGTTAATTGAAGCATTAGAAATAATCGAAGTGTTCAGATAATTGAAGTTCTACTGTACTATCTCATAAATGAACACTCACTTGTGGTTCTGAGGTCCATGGGCAGTGGATCTGTCTAGAGGGTCTCCAATCTTCATCTTCTTCACCTCCACCACCATTCGAGACAGGAACTCTTCATGGATGGAGCGCTCCACAAACAAACGACCTGCACACGCACACACATACGTACATCTCATTTATTCACTTTGGACAAACATTCCTGCACTTGTTCTGCAATTAAAATGTGACACAAACCCTCACCTGCTGCAATACAGTTCTCTCCCTTGTTAAAGAAGACTGACTGAGCCCCCTGGATAGTAATACAGATGATAACAACAACAACAACAATAATAATAATACCAATAATAATATATAAAATTCAACCTTTTCAGTATGGAAAAAGAAAACAACAAATTGTAAATTACATAATGTATGAATATCGGAAATTTTTAGCCTTGTCAGGGGGAGGGAAGGGGAAGAAATTTTGCCACCCCCTCAGGAATTATTATGACCTATGGAGACTTTTGCCCCCAAATTTTCATCATTTTCATGGAAGAGGCAACACTCACTGAAGTTTCAAAAATGTTAATTCGAATTCCCTGAAATTTCGTTCTGAAAAAATACACTTACATTTGCTTTCACATAAATCTATAAAAGTGTGTCTAGCAAATATTTCCCTTACAGAACAACATCCACACTAAGCCAAGACTACTCACCACTCTGACTGCCTTGTCCAAGTCACAATCAGAGAAGATAATGAGAGGGGACTTGCCCCCTAACTCCAACGATACTTTCTTGACATTGCTGAGTGCAGCACTCTTCATGATGGTCTGCCCCACACCGGTAGACCCCGTGAACCCAACCTTGCGGACATCCATGTGGTCTGTCAATCCCTGGCCAACAATGCTACCTGAAGAGGAGAGAGAGAGAGAGGAAGAGAGAGAGAAGGAGGGGCATGCACACAAGTGATTATATACATTGCTATAGCTTGCAGTGTTTCATCCAGACATTCTTGCAAGGGGGGGCAAAATAGAGTTTTGAAAATGTAAGGGGGGGCGGGCGGCACTGGTCACCATGGGAGTGAAATAGAATTATTGGAAGGCCTATGTCCTACATTAAAAAAACATAATCTTATCTAATGAGGTCTGCATATGTCAGATCCTGACAAGTTAATTCAGCTACTCATTTTCACCTCCACCGTCTAGCAATTTTCAGTCAACTGTGACATTCACTATTTAGATGCTTTTCACACACTATTCAACTCTGACTCTCACCTCCCCTTAGGTTTATCACACGTTGATTCACACTTACGGTTGCTGGCTGGCTATAAAAAGGCCAGCCCTCAGCTCACCGTAGCAGTTGTTGAGTTTTGATCTATACAGATTCTACAACTTCCAGAACCAGAACTCTAAGCACTCGTAGTCCCTGACAGCTTAAGATAGTCTCAAATGGATATTCGCTCTTTCTTCTGTGGTGCAAGCTCTTCAAAGTCACCTGGCCACTCAAGTAGCAGTGACACAGAAGATAAAATTGACAGCAATCAATCTGATACTGAGTTTTTGGAGCCAAGTCCTGCCAAGAAAAGATTAATTGTCCATGAGAAGCATGCAAAGGAAAGATTAACTACACATGAGAAAAGCAAGAAAATCACTGCAAGCAGTCGAAAATACAACAAAAAATGGGAAGAGAGCTTCAATTGGCTGATGTTTGATAAAAATTTCCAAGGAGCTTTTTGTAAGGTTTGCAGGAAGAGAGGAATTTCTCTTCAAAGAACAGGAGGAACATGGATCTCAAAACCTTTCACGAACTGGAAGAAGGCAATAGAGAAGATGAAAATTCATGCAAAGAGTGATATTCACCTCCTATCATGTGAAGCAGAGATGGCTGCAGCTACAGCACTACAAGAAGGGTCAGTCATTCAGCAACTCCAACAAATTAATGATGAGGAAAAGTTGAAGAACAGAATGGCCATTAAAGCTCTAATTCGTTGCACCCATTTTCTAGCTCGTCGCCACATTCCCCACACAACAAATTTTGATGAACTTATTGATCTAATCGTAAGTTGTGGTGCAGAAGATTTAAATGGGTTCCTTGAAAGAGCTAGATTAAATGCAACCTACACATCTAAAGTTGCTGTTGTTGAATTTGTTGAGGCAGTTGGCTTATGGGCTGAAGAATGTTTACTGAAACGGCTTCGCCAAGCTTCCCATTTCAGCATAATGGCAGATGAGTGCACTGATGTGACGACCACAGAAGAGCTTTCAATTTTCTTCCGCTGGGTGAACATGGACGGTCAACCTGTTGAGCACTTCTTGGATATAGTTCCATTGAAAGCTACTGATGCAAAGACTATTTATTCTGCCCTTGTTGAATTCATGAAAGATAAAAACATACAGATTAGCAAGCTGGTGGGTATGGGATTCGATGGAGCAGCTACTTTCTCTGGGAAACACAATGGTGTGCAGAGTCTCCTGAAGAAAATTTCACCTCATGCACTTTTCGTACACTGCCATTGCCATTTGCTACAGCTAGCATGCGTTCAAGCAGCTAATGCTACCAGTGGGATAAAACATGTGTACATCACACTCACCACCCTCTGGAAATTTTTCCACTATTCTCCTAAGCGAGCTGAGAGTCTCAAAGCAGTACAGCAGGTGCTTGACTTACCTGAGCTGAAAGTTGTGAAACCATCAGATACTCGCTGGCTGTCCCATGAACGCTGTGTGAAGGCAGTCAAAGCTAGCTACAGTGCAATTGTGACTGCTCTAAACAATATCTATGAGCAGACACATGCACCTGAAGCTCTAGGTATCAGTAAAGCCTTATGTAGGCCCTCAACTTTAGTGGCCATATACCTCCTTGATTATGTTCTGCCACAAGTGGCGAAGTTGAGCAGAGCTCTCCAGACTGAGAGAATAGACTTGACAGCTATCACCCCTCTTGTTGATGCCACTCTCAATACACTTGATGATGCCATGTTACCTGCTGCTAACTGGGTATTAGAACTGATGGATGCAAAGAATGAGATCGAAGAAGTCACTGACATCACGTTAACCACGGAAAGCATTGCTACATTCCAAGGACAAGTGGCTGAACCGTTTATCAGGATGCTGAAGGCAAACATATCCAGCAGATTTATTTCACAAGATATTGTCTCCTTATTTGGCATCTTTGATCCGAAGAAAGTGCCAGCTGCTGACTCTTCTGACTTCCATACATATGGTGAGGACTTAATAGATGTACTATTAGCTCACTATGGTGCAGAGCTGCCTGCTAAGACTGCTGGTGGAGATGAATACACCAAAGAAGCTCTTATTTCCCGCGAAACCCGAGAGGAGTGGAAAACATTTCGAAGCTACTTATCGAAGAAGCCGAAAGGTAACCTGCACTTGCAGTTGAAAAAGCTCACCACAAGTGATATGCTTAGTGAAAATTTTCCAAACATTAGCACCCTGGCAAACATATGTCTATCTATCCCTGTCAGCACTGCTTCAGTGGAAAGGAGCTTCTCCAAAATGAAACTAATTAAAACACGAATTCGAAATCGAATTGGGCAATCACAATTATCCTATTTGATGAAAATAGCCATGGAGACACCCGAGACGCTCTCATCTACACAATTAAATGACATTATTACAGTATGGAACAAAAAACCTAGACGAATTGCTGTGTGAATATTGTTTATTATTAATTTGGTTTACATTTTTCTCTTAATAAATATCGGTTCTTTCAAAAGGGTGGGGGGCACTTAGAATCCAAGGGGGGGCATTTAGAACCCAAGGGGGGGCAAGTGCCCCCTTTCGCCCCCCCCTAAATGAATCCCTGGCTTGTATGATACATATTCAACAATTTAAAAACAATTTATTCTTTTTTACCACTGTTTCCTCCACTAGGTGTCTATAATCAAAAGGTACACTCAATCCCCTCTTATCCGGGCACCTTGGGACCTGAGGGTGCCTGTATCTCAGAAATGCCTGTTACTCAGGGAAAGACATAGTTTTCTCCAACTACACGTTAAATCAACCTTTTTCAACAAGCTCCAGGCTTTATTCAAGTCCTCTTTCTCTTGCAACACTCAGTAGGCTTCTCTGCAACTAGAAATGACTGGCTTGCACTGCTGTGGATGGTAATGGTCGTCAAATTAGCAAGACTGCGAGGTAAGAATTGATCAATTGAGTGTCTAACTGGTGCCTGGTAAAGAGGTTGCCCATAATAGAGGCATCCGGATAAGAGGGGATTGCGTGTACAACCAAGCGACTGGGTTTAGCACAGGGCCAAACTTGACATCCCTTGTTGAACTAAACAGCACAGGAATTAGACCCAGTTACTCTCAGCTGAATTACACATCTAGTAATTCTAAAAAAACAACAAAAAACAACAACTTTGAAACAAGTGTATACGTCTAGTGGCGCTGTTGGTATGGCCTGACCTTTTCCTGGCAGTACATTGATGACGCCAGGTGGGAAGCCAGCCTTAACAGTCAGCTCAGCAAACTTCATAGCAGTCAATGGAGTCACCTACATCCCAACAGAAAGATACTTAAAGAGCACAAACTCGTGCGTCCACAACACTGACATACCTCTGCAGGCTTAAGGACCAGTGTGTTTCCAGCAGCCAGACAAGGAGCCATCTTCCACGCCAACATCATCAGAGGGTAGTTCCATGGGACAACTAGACCACACACTCTGTTTCACACACACATACACACACACACACACAAAGTGTCATACAGTAGGAGACAAAAAAAGTTTCGAATTCCGTTCTGTAGTACGGCTGTAATACGGTAGTTTTTTAACAGTAGTTTTTACCATTGCGTTCCGTACCATTTTGACTAAACGGCCGACACCGTTTACTAAAACGGTGAAGTATTTCCATCGATTCACAGATATTTTCTAGCTAGAAACTCTTCTATAGCTATATCAGCAAGCTAAGGCCTTATATTGACCATTAAACGCTACGGGGAGTGCTAAAAAGCTTGTACACAATTTTTAACTCGCTTCAATAAAGCTGCAGACCGAAGTTCCAATGGGCACAAAGCTATAATGAGGTCCGCACTTCGTAGATCTTCAGTTAGCTCAGTAGTAAAAAATCTAAACCCGAGAAGGCCCTAACATCGAGAAAACGTTGATACTGTATGGTGGTCAAACTAACAATTCTCCGATAGACAACTTTGAATAGGACGGCTTCAATTTTTTACTTCAATTTTATAACCCGAAAAGCTCCGCCTCTGGAGCCCGTAAACAAAAAATTGGAACGTTTTATTGGATCAACATTTTTTTATATTTCTTTGAGCGAGACTACGGTGAACAAAAAAGATTAAAACGATAACACGGTCAAACAGAACGGCCGTTTATTAACAAACGGCTTACATTCCCCCCGTTTTTTAATCGTGCGACTGCCGTTCTACGGAACTAAATTTGAAACTTTTTTTGTCTTCTACTGTACATCAACAAAAAAATAATGGCATGGCAATCGTCTCAATCAGTTAAACAAAAAAAAACAACAACAACAAAAAAAAAAACCCCACCCACAGAGCTTCACCACTGGCCCAAGTAAGACCTTACCCAATAGGTTCCTTCTTAGAAAAGCACAAGTTGGCACTAGGCCTGGCATTGTTGATGGGAATGGTTTTGCCCTGGACCTTGTCACACCACCCGGCAAAGTAGCGGAAAGTGTCAATGGAGAAGCCCACATGAGTCTTGAGTGCCAGTGTGTACACAGCTCCAGAGTCCACACTCTCCAGAGTGGCCAACTCTTCCTTGTGCTCATCCATCAGGTCTGCCAATCTAGGATTAAAGGAAGGAGGAATGGAGGGAGTGAATGAAGAGGAAGAACAGAGGGGTAAGAACGATAATTGCAGTAGCTTGTCACTGGACAATTGGGACATTATGACATATTAACAACAAAAAAAAAAAAGAAACAAAAAACAAAAAAAAAAAGACAACAACCACAACAAACATAAAAAATATATACTTATCTTGTGCCAACATTATTGTACAGTCTCATAATGCTCAATTATAGTTTCTAGTGGGACTTCTAGCAGTCTTTACAGTTGAGTTCATACAAAACAAGATTCTAGATTCAAGTATTAGCACACATACCTGTAAATGAGCTTGCCTCTATCTCTTGCATTCATTCTGCCCCAAGGACCTTTCTCAAAAGCATACTGCAACCCAACAATAATAACAACAACAACAAAAAGTTAACATACAAAACAACAACAAAACAAATGAAAAATCCTGCAAATCTTGAAAAGCACCCTAAGTACTAAATCTATTCACAACCCTGTAAATTTTGGTCTATTCATTAAGTAGTTTTTCTCAACCAAAAAAACAAAACAAAAAAAAAAACCCTCCTACCTTAGCTGCTTGCACTGCCTTGAGGACGTCCTCCTTCTGTGCTGATGACACCTGGCAGATGATTGACTCATCGTTAGGGTTGACCGTACCAAACGTCTTGCCGCCAGTGGACTCCACAAACTCATTGTTGATGAAGCATTGGTGTGGGCACTTAATCTCCATGTTGTTAGCCTGGATGATTGCCTACACACACACACATAGCCGGAAAACAATTTTATAATAGTATGACATCTTGCAAATAAGTACATGCAGATCTGTTTACTTAATATTGCTGAATAGATTACAAGTTACAAAAAGATACATTAAAAGTAACTCTATTTTAGATATGGTAAAGGGTTCACACACCTGAATCGTAAAAAATTTACATAAATTTAAAAATAAGATTTTATATTCTGTTGTCAAGATTTTCTCTGCTACACTATAAAAAAAAATTCTGTAAAAATAGTTTCCATAAGCTTTTCCCTGACTCTCACCAAGCAATTCCATTTGTGGTACTCATTACCAAATTAATTAATAATTACTCAGAGCATCAGCGACAGGTCATATGTTAAAGTTGAGCAAATTAACACAATCCAATAGCCTGTGGAAAAAGTTTATAAATTGTATGAAAGTAAATTGAGGGTGACCACAACTGCATCAGAAAGTCCAAGCACTGCACGCACACACTGGAAGCAGTAACGGCTCAAGTGAGGAAGGATTTCAAGAAAATATGGTAATAAAATCTTGAAACTGAACATCATAAAATCATAATTTTTAATTTATGTAAAAAAAATTACAATTGAAACTAAGTAAAGGTCAAAAGCACCACAGGATAATTAACACATGCTCACGGTTCGCTCAAGCAATACTAAATCTGTAAAACACCACTATAAACTTATCCCTATTCCTTCCCCATCCTAGCTTTCTCCCATGGCCAGTTTCCATCATGTGCACTCACTGCATCATACTCCAGCTCCACCACGTTGCCACCTCGGCTCTGTATCACCAACGTGCGAACAAAGTCACCAAACTGAGTGCTCATGTACACATCGTCTGTCTCCAAGACAACACCAGTTTTCTCCTTCACTTCCTCCACCAGCCTGGAGACAAACACAATACTTGATATTTGAAATGTAAATATCTATAGTATATTACACGTAGCATATGGATGATTCATGACCAACACAACAAAATCTGGCAAAACAATAAGGATGAATTTATCTCAACTAAATCTTGCATAGAACATAGGATTGTATAACTACTCACAGTTAGGGTTCAAATGCTAAAAACAATTTATGAGGTAACAGTGTGGATTATTTCCATGATAAATAATTGTCTTATGTACATCTAATACAGATATTGCTCTATGATTTCAAATAATTTAGTGTGGCCTCACATAAAAAACAAACAAACAAACAAACAAAAAACACAAAACAAAACATATAGCTTAAGTTTTCTCCACTGTGTTAGATATTCTGGTACAGGGTCACATATAGCTATAGTAGTGCCAATGCTTCCTCATCCCTTCCCCCCCTTTCCCACACCCCCACGAGTATCATCTACCTGGTGACATCCATCGAGCCAGCCCCACACTTGAAGAAGTCTGTGGTCTCTTCAATAACCATGCCTGATAAAATGGAACTCCAGATCTTCCGTGACTCATCCTGCATCTTCTCTTCTTCTGGAGTCAACTCCAACTTCTCCACTTTCTCCATCTTGCCCCACTTGTGGGCTGGCATCATCTGACCTTCAGACTGAAGTTGGGTGACTAAAACCTGTTAATGTGTTGGTTTGTGCATGTGTAACAAATGTGCATTATTGTAAGTGAATAAACCCCAGAGTGCAATCATACACAAGCAAGATAGCTTAGGTGACTGATAAGTATGTAAAAATGTACACACTACATATCTCATCTAATCTCACACACATACACACAGTAAGTAAAAATACTAGTGGTGCGCTCGAATAGCGCAAATGCATGGCGAGCGAGTAAATATATGAGTATAGGTAAAGATAATTTGTGAAGGAAATCGCTAAATAATAGCAATGATTAGGCATGAAGAGTTAACAATAACAGAATTACCTAATAAACTTCGAACGCAGTGGCAAAGAAGCGCAGCTTGACAATTTGCCATTCAGTCTTTCGCCAAGAAGAGAGTAGCTATAAACTTTTTGGTTGAAACTTAGTTGATTCTCCGTGCTCGTTAATTGAAAAATACCGGAACTGTAAACGCTTTACCTAACTTACGTAATTAGAAGCGCGGGCGAAATTTTTTGACGTACGCATACATACCTACATATATATATATATATATCTGAAATCTCAATTGAACACGACTGATAGTCAGCTTCGCTCGCTTCGCTCGCTCGCTGAATAAAAACAAAACCAACATGGTGGCTACACCAGCTATAATAATTCGCTCTTTAACACAAATATTCCATGCCCCTGCAATTATGTATGCTGTTAGCCCGCCACCAGCAATAAATCTAAGTACACATACTATATTCCATACTGTAATTACCACTCCATACCCATTAAACTATATTCACATGGCCATCAAAATTATCGGAGTAGATGTAAAAAACAACTGAGGAATCTCCACCAGACCCACAGTACTCTGATTGAGTGGCCCCTACTAATCTGTTCTAAATAATGCCCTCCCAGGCCTAGTTCCGCTCACCTTCTTGCCATCATTGCCAAACAAGTACATGCCATCCACGTTGACTACAGCCGGCTTCGCCAGACCTTCAATGGCGACCTCTGTACCCACCTCAGGAAGACGGTTGTCAATAAAACGAGATCCATAGAACGTGACTTCCTATAAATAAAAACATCAGTGATTTTCACAATTTCTTTCTTGGTAGCAACCAAATATTTTTCATTCTGTATTGTTAAAAAAAAAAAAAAAAAAAAAAAAAAAACCTGTGAAAGAGAGAATACATTTAACATCAATGATTTACATACATATTATGTGTACACAGCCAGGCTATTTTTTAAGGCTGGCTAAAAAGCCCTGACATGCTTATACTCATTTCGGAAACTGCTGCTGTTACCACTATACCACAACAAAAAAATACTACTATAACTACTACTACTACCATCACCTCAACCCTTACCACAAACAACAATACTATTGTGTATATGAAGTAACACATTTCCAATGGATAAGACCTCACCTTGTCATCAATCGTAGACCAGGCTCCTGGAATCTTGTCATTGCCACGAATGAAGTTGTGCAAGGCAAGTGCAGGCTTATCCCACGAGATCTAATGACAACCAGAAACCATTACTCTCAACAACATACGTAAGATCAGAAAGAGAGTAGTCAACAGTCATACACTACATGCACTCTACAAGGGTAGTGTTGAAGTCTAATCGTAAACTACTGACAACACCTTAGTAATATAACAATAATAATAAAATAACAATAACAATAATAATAATTGGCAAGCATGTGAAGTGTGAGACACTTTCCAGTCTAACTTACGAAATTTCGATTTTTTTTTTTCTCGAGGAGCTTTGGTGCGATCTTTTCAGTTGTTTCAGATCCTTACCTTAATACTTTGTCTTCATCTCTTTAGCTTTGCAGCAATAAGGTTTCTGTCCCAATATTTATCATGATCACAAGATTATATACTTGCAAAACTCTCTTTCAACATCGGTCCGCCTGATTCTTTTACCTCAACATCAGAATGGCTTATGATATGACAGCAGTAATGAGCCATGTGATTGACTTTTGATCTTTTTTTTATTCTTTTAAGACAGCCAATATGCATAAAAAAAGGAAGTGGAAAAAAAAAAAAAAAAAAAAAAATCAACAACAATAAAACACTGACAACCCATACCAAGTAATAGAATTCTGTTTGCTTGGCTTAGCTCGCTCATCGTCACCATGCTGTCGAGACCGCCACTATTTCTGCTCTTTACTCACCTGAGCTACTGCTTTCTTTTTCCATATTTGGTCATAGGTAGCTCCACCCTCCCATTGGACCATCCTGGGGGCTTTCCCTTCTTCAATGAGTTGCACTGCTTCACCCTACAATAATAAGATTGGCAATAAGAGTCTGTGATAGTGATAATTAATTTAAAAAATTAAAAAAAATAAAAAGAGAGAGAGAGAGAGATTTGACTGATATTTGGAAAATCCACCTAAATGTTGCGAATGTTATTTTTAATGATAATAGGACTGGCCATCCACCAATGCTTTCACTCCAACAGCCTTAGCTACATCAGTTGAGTTGATTCCTACCATAGCTCTGATGCCCTCTGGGTACAGGAACCTGTTGTAAAGAGTGTCTACGGTATCATTGATGTCAACTGACGTCTCCTTCTGCAATAGAACTGGACCAGTATCAAGACCATCATCAGCCCAGAAGATGGAGAAACCAGCATTCTGATCGCCTTCCATCAATGTCCTGTAATATAAGGTCAAGCAATGACAACAACAAAAAAAAAAAATAAATAAAATAAGGACCAGGCCTTGAAAATATTAACATTCAGAAATCTCCGAAATGTTACTTTGTGAAACTTCTTCCCACTTCAAAATGTTGCTAAAACTAACTAATTTACCAGTTAATTGCAGAGGCTCCCCTGTGCCTGGGCAGTATGGAGGGATGATAGATGATGGAGCCATGCTGGGGGTGGTTGATGACGTCCATTGGAATAAACTGACTGCAGAATGGCATCACATTCAAGTCAGCCTCAAAAGACATGTACTTCTCCAACACCTGAACCAACAAAGAAGATATATATAAGGTAATAGACTGGAAATTTAAAGGATGCTGAGAATTATTTACACAATTCAGTGATTCTGGCGAGAAAAAAGAAAACAATAACAACAACAACAATACAACAGCAAACAAACACATGAAGAGTAAAAGACTAGCAATAAATACTTTCAATGAGCATAAATCCTATTTCTCCCAACTACCAATTCAGCCAAGTATGTAACTGTTGAAAATGTCATAAATTCACAATTCAATACCCGACTGGCAAGTACCCCACCACAAGTGGCACTCGATATACTTAAAAATTAGGACTGTAGCACGACTGTATTTTATCCATTGTTATTATCCTCTACGTTGTCTTGGTATAGTTACATACATCAGTCTGCTTCTTTCTCACTTTTACTTTTTTCACCCATGTATTTGTGAATACACAAAACTTCTCTGTTACCCACCCAGCTTAGCTATATTCACGAATATCTGCACTATCATTGACAAAATGTTGACGATGCTTTACCACCCCAGCTAAGCTAATCAACTATTTACAAATACACACACTATTGTCCTTACTTTACTTGATCCATGTATTCTTGAATACACACACCTTCGTTTCCTAATTGGATTGTACTAAACATGACGACCCTTTACCTGTAAAGTTTATGGTGTGACTTTACCAACCGACCCAGCTAATGAATTATTGATGAATACACTTCGTCATCATTACTGACACACAAACACTTGCGCACCAATGCGTGTGTTCATGAGTAATTCATCAGCTGAGTCAGTTGGTAAAGCATCATCAGTTTCAGTGGAAGGCTACAAGAACAATGACTATTTTGTAGTTAATTGCAGGAGAAATGGGAGAAAATGACGACGAAAATTTCAAAAGGGAAAGGCAATCTGTTCACAAAGCTCAAGTCTGTAATCGTGGATAGAACGACAAAGAGATTGAGAACAGAAGAGTAGCGAAATAAGGTAGGATATAAGAAGAACCGAGATACTGCGTTTCCAATTTTAAAAAGCTAGTATACCAAGTGGCAGGGGACTCACTCCTATAATTACAATATAATGATTACTTATAAAAATATTTGAATGTGGCAGATGTGCCGCTACAGTTCCTACTTCCACACTTCCACAACATCCTCTCACTTACACTGGCTATTGGCTTCCCCTTGGTCCTCCATCGTGGGAACTTGAAAACTGGGATACCGTCTTTCTCAGCTTGATCGGCCAAAGGGTCCGCCCTGCCTTGGACATCAGGGATGGTGAACACTGCCACTACATTGTGACCCTGGGTACGCAGCAACTTGTACACCTACAAACAAACACATGTACATACAGAATCACTTGCTTCAACGTGGAAGTGTTCACATTCCAACGTGAAAGTAGCATAGCATTGTAGCTTTAGACTAATTATCACCTTCACTAAAAACAATAATCTCAAGTTTCCAATACGTAAATTGTAGTTTTAGTGAGAAAGCATGGAATAGTGCGACCTCTAAGGGAATCACTGATAATTCTTAACTACAATCTAAGGCATGATTCAAACTAAAGAATTGCTAGACATGGCCATGCTACTATTTACTGTGGAAAAGTATGTGAAAACGAACAGGGGTTGATTTAGGGGGGGGGGGGGGGGGGGGGAACCAGGGAGCGGAACCAGGGAGCGCTCGCCCCCCCCCTCCCCCCTTGAAATAGTCTTAAAATTTAGTAAGCTAAAAGCTAAGTAAAAAGTGTGAAGGTGACTGCAAAAGCTTAAATCTTAACTCTTCAATCTTAACCCTCTCACCGGCAGATAAAATTCAGTTATTTATTTTTTCTACATGAATAATGTTTAAAAATAAATATAAAATCAGGAGTTCAAAAAAGTACCTAGCAACCATATATCACGTGAAAGTACATGTATTGTTCAACATTTTTGGTCAAATTTGGTTGCTTAGCAACAAACCACACAGTGGTTTTGGGACCACAATGTAACTATATCATCATAACAAAGTGATCTGTATGCTTCCAGTGCAATATTAGCAATTGTTTGTGCGTGATTAGATATTTTTTACTGTTATAATAGACAGTTATCTCAGCCAGCAATGCTGTTGCTCACTGATGACACCAGAGGAGGCGTGACTGTTTGCTGGGCAATAGCTGGGCAGAAGAACATCAAGAATACAAGAATATTTTACTAACAATTCCAGTCCTCTGCACACACTCACTCCTCTCTCTAGCTACATTCTTACTCATACGCTTCCTTTTTCATCCATTCAATACTTTGTCAACCTTTCTTCATGCTTTCAGCATAATCAGTATTACCATCATCTCAATATTCAGACCTTGCAGAAGTAGAGACATCATCCTTTGAATGAATAGGAAGTCCAAAGTAATTCAGAGAGCAAAGGTGGCTAAGTCAAATCATTACTCATTGCTGGGAGTTTGTAAGAAAAGAGTTTACAGCTGTGACCAAATTAGCGCCATATTCCTGGGAAAGCTTTTGGGCATAATAAAACTTACCGCCATGTTCCCGGGAAAACTATTTCTTACTTTTTTCCTCCAATACTGCGTAAATAGCTGCTTTTCTTACCTGGAATATCAAGTTCCATATCCTCTTTGACATTGTTGCTGGTATGTTCGCTATCTACAGTGCTCTAGTAGCTCTCAAGTTGAAAACTAGTAGTTTCCTCAACCGGTAATGAAATGACAGCTTTAGCGAGCAAGTCCAACTCTCTATTCTCGACAGTAGTACCTCTGCGGTAGCTATATAGCTCCTGTACCCCTTCCCTCTCACGTTCGCAGTCGAAAACGTCGTCGCAGACAAGATCCACCGCCTCAGTTGCAGACAAATTTATCGCCATTTTTCGAACTAACGTTAAGTTTATTTTTAGCCCGACTACCTTAGTTACATAGTAGCTATTTCTCTTCTAAAAATACATGCAATAGAACAACACATTAGCCGTGCTCTGGACGCTGCAGCTAAGCTTTAGCGTTTATCGTTTAGGGGGAAAATAATTTTTCCCGCATTACGTCATCCTTGAGCGCCTATAGGCGCTTGTGCCGGTGAAAGGGTTAAATTACATAATAAAGTTGTGACCCCTTTGAGATAGTGCAAGCTCACCCTCATCCCCTCTTAGATTAATTCCTAAATGAACCCCTGACAAATTAAGAAAGATAAATCATATGGCAGCACTAACAATCTACAGATAGAGAAGAACAGAATTATAAGAACGAAAGGAAGAAGAAAAAAAAAAGCACAGAACAAAAGGAAGGAGAGAAAGAGAAAAGGAAGAAGAAAAGTGGGCATAAAGAATGAGAAAAGCAACTCGGGTGAAAGAGAAAAAAGACAGTCAAGTTTTATAAAAATAAAAATAAAGATAAAACTCCACTAGGCTCAACATAGTCATAACAGTGCTATTTACAGTACCTGAGACTTACATTAGCTCATTATTTCTGTCTCGTTGAGGGCACAGTTAATTCATTGTGGAAAAAAAAAGGTTGTTTAGGCTACAAAAGGGTCTGCAGTTTTAGAAACCATACACGACTACTTGAATGGCTACACGACATTGTCAAAGTAGGTGCAATTGAATAGAGTCGCTAAAGTCTTAAGCATACTTTATTAAAAGACGCATACCGCAGCATCGTTCACAACAGTTAGTGGAACACTTGTGACACCATTCTCACACCTGAGTATGCATTAATAAGTGAAAACAAATTTCAAGTGCCATTTCTTACACCAACTCATACTCTGGCCACTACAAGAATGCAGCCCTCCCTGCTGACCCTAACAAATACCCACCTCCTGTCCAAACATAGACTGTCCTATAATAGCAATCCTCATGTTGCCGTCACTTTTATTAAGCACTCCACTTGAATACAATCTCCTGACGTGCTCAGCAGCAGTTATTGATGGCTTCCCGGATATTCCTAAGCTACTCGTACAGCAAGGGAAAGCTGGGGTCTTGCGCAGTGACCGAGCTGACAGGCTGAGCGGGAGCCTTGACAACAAACCGGCGAAAGACATCAGAGAATAGACTGGAGGGTACACGAGACACTGTATTCCGGATATTCACGACAACGACCAGTATCCAATCACCTACCTTGTTTAGACTGTAAAAATATTCATCCACCAACAACTAATGTAACCCAATAATACACTCGGGCTTCAACCGGTGGCTCTTTTTAAGCGTATAAATACGCCACGCTCTTATCATGTGACCGCTCACACTTCAACCACACCCTCATCACATCCCCCGCCCACACGCCAAACTTGCTGCAAACCTCTCCTCCTCGCACTAAGTTCAGCCACGCCCACATACAACTTAAAGGGAATTATAGTGCGGTTGGTTGCATCTCCATGGAAATAGGCGATGAATGAAGTTCTAGCGCCCGATAAAGCGCTGGTGACAAACTCTTAAGGTGGGAATGGGGACCAGCTCGGGAAAGCGGGGAGAGTGTTTTTCTTAGTGGTTCAATGGCTGCAGTGGATACTCAAGCTTCACCTGCGAGCGCCAAGACCGCCTGCTACCGGTGGTACCGCAGGGTTGCTAGCTCTCGTAGCGCCCCCGGGCAAATACTGGAAATCGACCTAGAGACCTCTCCAGCCACCTCTCCAGCCACCTTTCCAGAATCCCCGTTACGATCGCCGGGCCTATATCATTACACAGCCACAGCACCAAAAAGATCACGCTCAAAGCAGATAAAGAGGACTAAAGGGCGTCCTCACCACCACCATTCACAAGTTCTGATGGACAGTTCTATTCTGTCTTCCATCTTAGACAGCCCAGCACTGATGAACAATTACAATGTAACTGTAAATGCATCTGGGTTACAAAATATGGAAGCCATTAAAGAGCACTTCCGCACTCCTTCTTCTCCGCTTAGGTTTTCAAGCAGCTGTCCTTGTAACATAGACTGTATTTCATCCTATCAATCACCCTCTAAAACAAAGCAAAAATTAATAGCACGACAGTCAAGAGGATCTCTAGAGTCATCATCACCATCTTCATCACCTGATAGTTCTCCTGAAGAAGGCGATAGTTGGTCTAGAACTAGCAGTTCAATCAAATCGCCAAAATGCTCCACTCCCAAAGCTTCAGCGCCAAATATTCTACCTCTGCCCAATGATTTACAAATGTTGCCCTCTGACAGTAACACTCAGACAGGTATCGATCAAAGTGACCCTAGGGTACCACCACCAGATACTACCCAGCGAAAGAAAATGTCAAACCCTATAATCAAGGATAAGTCATTTTCAGCTTCTTTGAGTCCAAATTCTTCTCACGATGAAAGCAGTGAAACTTCGACCAGCAGCGAGGGAAAAAACATGATTGCTGGTTGTAAGAAGAGCCATGTCATAACAAAGGCTGCAGGAGCTGTAAGGATGCAACAAGAGCCGCCAGTCACTTGCCGGAGGAATCTGCTGAAGGAGTTCGAGGATAACTTGACCTTTAAGCCAACCATGAACCGCAACAGCGTGAAGATTGCAGCTAGGGTACTGAGTAAGAGCAAGCCATTGGAGCAGAGGTTGCTGGAGACAAAGAGACATAGCAGGAGGAGTGTGATGGAGAGAGATTACACATTCAGTCCTCACTTAAATCCTTACAGCATCAAGCTTGCCAGGGACCGGGCTAGCAGAAAGACAGAGGTATGAGGATAAGGGAAGGTTTTCATTACAGTCGAGTTGACAATTGTTTAAGTTAAGCCACACAAATGTAAACTTTGAATGTTCAGTAAATAAATATCAGTTAAAGTTTAGTGACATATGCCTGGCAGTGAGCAATGGTGTACACAAAGTCATGAGAAATTTCACTTAAGAAGTGTCTTTGCTGGTTCAAATTTTAAATAAAATTAAAAAAAGCAGTTACAAAGTAAAAGATTATAGTTTTATCAACGGTCTGTTGAAACTTGGAACCTATACAATCTATTGACTTATATGTATATATAATTATAATAATATATACATTATATATATGTGACAGGCTCTGACAAAAGGGGGCATTTCGCGCAAAAATTGAAATTGAGATATAGGCTCCTGAAGTAAGTCATCGGAAAATTTCTTTCTTTCTCCTATTTTTGTTTTTTGCAGAATTAGTCTTAGTGACCCTTACTCTAAGTCTATGCCAAATTTCAAATGTCAAAACAACTTAAAAGACCCCAAGCATGTCGTGGAAAGACAAGCTACTTTTTGTTCTCTCTCGTTCTCAAAGTACAATGAACGGGGAATGGGTAGAGTTTCAAACAAGCAGCTAAAAAAACGGCATAGCTTTGAGACTATTGCATGCAATTTACAGCTTACCTCTGGCTGAAAGTTTACCGCTACATCGAGTAGAGTAGCCAAGGATTCTGACAAGACAGGCTGTGAGACGCTCTGAAAGCTAAAAAGAACTCTACCCAAAACTTATGTTAGTCGCCGTTAAAAAGCGGCTGCACAATTTAATTGCGTATGCGGAGTACGCCATTAAGTATACGGAAACGTTAATTATACCGGAAGTGGAAATTCAATTTATGTTTTCTGGATTTCTAGTTCAATTGCTTTGTTGAATACAGCCCAGTTCAACTGCCAGTTTCTTTGCACGTCGAAGGTTTTACCCTCCAGTATTTTAGCATTAAGTTGAGATAAACTGTATTAGCATAAAAAACTCAATTTTTTTGGTTTGCGTGAAATGCACCCTTTTGTCAGAGCCTGTCACATATATTCAAGCCTTTGCCCCAAAAAATTGCAAAAAAACTATCATATTTTATCTGATAAAATTGTCATACAAGTGTATAGTGATAGTCTAAGTGGAAATTTTCTGAGCACCTATGATATATTATTTGTAATTGTGTTATAATGTACTCTTTTTGTAATACACTTTTTTTTTGTTGTTGTCATTGAAACTGTAGCATAGATACCCCTTAGCTATTATATACATTTATAAAAAAAATTGAATTTCAATTGGCCATTGGATTGTTACTACATATTAGATTAAGTGGGTGTTAAAGATGTGCTTCTAGTTTTAATTTCCAAGTCTCAAACTATTCTTAATTTATTTCTGCCCTGTAAAACGCTTGTGAAAGAGAGTAATCACTTGTGGCAATTTCCAGTATTAGTCACATATATGATTAGTGCCCTCTATTGTTACGTTTGCATTCACATTATCACTCATTGTGCATTGAACTTGTTGCCGAAATGAAGTACATAAGTGAGTACATGACTAGAATGACCCGTTCACATACGGAACATTTATTTTATGTTACCTTAGCTACCACAAGTATTGTGTTCACTGGTGGGCTCCCAGGTGTGGTTAATTGTTGGCGGCATTATTCAAAGAGGTGAGAAAAAGGTGATGAGTGACAATAATGACACCATGGCGAGAAAGTCTTACACTTTGGAAGTTGCTCTATGACTGTCACTTAGGTTGTGATTTGTGTATTTTATCTCATTCAGCTATTAAAATGTAACTTGAAACATATTTTTCATTCGTCATTGATTTGTGAAAGGGTAGATGTTACACAGAGAAACTACAAATGCGACTGTTCACACAAACTACGATAACTATTTGGATTAAGAATTACGTAGGAACTAGTGAGTTAAAGTGAGGTATTAATCACTGCCTGGTGTGAATGCTCAGGAGTTTCAAGACTCTGTCATGCTACAGATTACTTAATGTACTAATTTAACTACCATTGACTGTTCAGGTAAAAATACTAGTTTGTTACTCTATCTTCATTCCAAGAGAATAACTTTTAACTTCAGCTAACTTGTGCCAGAAAAATATAGCCTAGAATGTTTTAATCTGGTGGTCACTTTATGACCTAAACATAAGAAATGCTTGATGTTGAAGTGAGCAACACTCACATGATAGTGTCTTCACTGTACTTGTGATTAGTGTACATTTGATATTGTGATATGAAATGAAAATGAAATGTTGAGGACAATCCCTTCAAAGAGACCTGCTAGTTCGGGAATAGACTGTTTTGGAAAAAGCACGTTCACATGAAGTGCATTCAATTTCATTTTCATGATACTAACCATAATTACTTCAACTAAAAATGTGGTGTTGAACAAGAACAGATGAAACAAAATTATATTTTTGTTTCATAAACTATTACTTCTGTAGTACAGACTTCATATCACTTGACAAGCGTGCGTCATACTGTATGGTTACCAATACATTCTTCTCTGCTAATTGAAATGAGAAAATACTGTGCCGGCTCATTAGAAAATTACATTTATGTTTATATTACCAGTTCCAGGCTCAATTGTATGAAACTTGACCACATTAATTTTCTTATATTCTCAGATACCAACTGGGCAGTCTGGAACAACAGCCAAAACAGGGTCAGCTGCCCAGATCAATTGTACCTTTAAGCCAGTGGTGTCGGAAAGAAGCCAGAGAATAGCAGAGTCTTTGCAGACATCTTTTCTAAGACGACAAGAAATGCACTTGGAGAAGAGAAAACAAGTAAGTGGAATGGAAATGTTGACAGTTCAAGCATTCTGTATTTGATTGGCCATCAAGTGTTATGAAAATCAATGTGATTTGTATAAAACTTAAGAAATCTGCTGACTTGGTAACTAAGTATTTAAAATATTTACAGGTTCTGAAATTCGGAGTTAACCGATTAACACCTAAAATTAAATTCGCGATTACGTGCGCATACTCCAAAATTGTTTACAAGAAATCGTGACCGTCACCTCGAGGCTTAAACTCCTGAGCTTTTTCTTGTCTAGAGGCAATACGCTTCGAAGTAACCGACAGCAATGTATTAACAGATTGAAGCTAAAGCCCTCCTCTACCCGCGGGCTAAATTTTGTTTAGTTTCTAGGCGTTTGAAGCGTATGGAGTGCGCACTCATTGGAAACTACAAGCTTCAAGGTAAGTATACCATTGTTAGCATCAGTATTGTAAAAGTTTAGGCTAAGACCTCATGTTTCATAGCTATATATTGTTGTTTTAAATGTTCACTAGCCACTTGCTTTGAAATAATTCAGCAATTATATAGACTACTGTGTTTGCAATTCTAGGATTTTTTTCTGATAATACTAGGAAGCAGTCCTATTGAACTCCATTGTAACAAAGCCACACCCCATAATCACCCGTACCATGATGTATCTGTTGTTACTGTTCTTGACATAGATTGCACATCCTTCTCTTCACACCTGAGAAACTTTCTCCTAAGAAATCCATTTTATGGGCACCTTCAAGTATTGGAAAGTGTATCCTCATGCACTAATAACTTGACCTTTTTGTGGTTAGTGTTGTTCAAATTCTATATAACCCTCTGTGTATGAACAAACGAAGCTAAAATAGCTTACCTTTTTCAACCGTTATTTCTTCCAGGTCATCAAATTCTTCATTGCTGCCCTCCATGAAGACTTCTTGGCCACGGACCTCTACACCTGAGATGTCTTCTGCCTTATTCTATCTCTATTTCTTTGAGATCATAAAATTCTTCATCACTGCCCTCTATGAAGAATTCTTGGCAGTCTTTAAATTTTATTGACAACTTTATATCATATTAATTGATAAATATTTTTGTCTATTAGTTATAGCGATGCATATTATATTTTTTTGTAACTTTGATTTTCTTTATACACAAACAGTGCTACAATTTCAATCTACAAATAATAAAAATATTTCTATGGTAAGGGTCATTAAAACCTAGCCTCCCTTACACTTACCTCACAGGAGAATCGCTACGGCGTTGTGGGAGCTCTTGAAACACTTGCGATTGCTGCTGGTAGCTAATTGAAGTGGGTACTATGGCGGTTACGCAAAAATGCGTAACCCGCGCTGTAAAGCACCCTCGTGCTTTACGCGGAAACACGTAATTCGACGATAATCGGTTAAATGGGCTTAATAACCAGCTAAAGTATTTTCGGTGTAAGGGACACCCACAAATGGTTTGTTAAGAAATAGACAACAATTTGACTTACTGAAAACTCTATATTTCAAGCTGTTACATGCAGTCACCTATGTAATATATTCTAAGTTATAAATAAGATGCAGTACCACTTGTACTTAAGGGTCAAGATATCTGGGGTCAAAATATTCTTAAATGCTGTATGTATATTTTAGCAGAATTTATGCTTACTTGGCTGTAGGTGGATGCCTTACAATCCTCAAGTAAAGTAGTTTATCCGAGGAAAAGTTTTTTCCGCAGCTCAACACAGCCAACATTAGTTACATCATCACAGACCAACTCAACTGCCATGCCAACAGAAGTTCAGACTACCACGAAGCAAGTCTCACATCCGGCTCCATTTGCCGAAGAGTTGTCAACGGCAAAGTCTCCTCTGCCTGCAGCATCCACAGATATGGCTCTTCCTAATAAGGCAGTGACAGAGAGGCTAACTGCAGGGCGACAAGCAACGGGGATGGAGCAATTGCATAAAAAATACAAGAAAGCTGTGGTTTCTAAAGCAGGTGGCGCTAGCAAGGCCAACAATTCACCCACTGACAACGTGAAGCCCTGTTCTAAAACACCCACTCAGGGTTGCAACAGCAAAACCATGGGCAAAAAGCTTTCTACACAGTCCTCACAATTGATTATGCGGGCTACTACTTCTACCACCAAACCTACTCCTTGCAAGAAAACTTCACCCACTTTGCAAAAGAATATGTGTTTTGATAGTTCTAGCTTGAAACATCAGTCATCAGTAAAGAAGGGAAAGCCGCCATCTTTTAAGCAACATAGACAGCAGCCACTGCCCAATAAGTTAGACCAGTCTACTGCCAGTGGAGAAAGTAGTTCTTCTCCTCCTAAGACTGACCCACTAGAACTCAAAGATTTCTCTAAGTTAAACAGTCGAGATAAATTCCGACGAGTTAAGATGGTAGCAGAAAGAAAGATGAAAGTAAGTGAATGTATTGTGGATATTATTAAGTGAAAACTTTATTGTTAATAATAGCAATTGTATTGTTCTAACAGCAATATTATGTTAATTTATACTTAACCCAACATTCGACTTATTGCCGAAGTCCTCTTCAGGGGTCAACATAACATAATATTTGTTGTTAAAACAAGAAAATCACTATTATACTTATTTCAGCCAAGAATGACTGAATCATTGAACTTTATATTGTTATTATTGTTCAGGAAAGAAAAATATTTGTACTGAAAGGTGGATACCGGCTCATACGACGCTGCTTGAGGAAACGTGGCTGGGTGGAGCTTAACTATCACCTAACGGCAGCAAATCAGCCCACACATCACATTTCCACTAAACACATCAAAAAAGAGAACGGCAGCAAGAATGAGGAGAGCAGGTCCAGTAACGATAAGGTCAGTGGCCATGATAATGAAGACGATGACTCTGAAGAGGAAAGTGACATTGATTCCGATGTGGATCTCAACTTAGGACTGTCTGATGAGGAATATAGTGATGAAGAGGAATATACCATGTTGGTAAGTCATTGGCTGTACAGGTATTTTACTTAGCTAGGAATGCAGTGATATAGTGATTAGAATAAATTCTCAGTATTGTCACAAGACAGCTGTTGTGTAAGTAAAAAATGCTGCATTTTTTTAGATGATCCAAACATTATGAAATGCCATATTATGAAAGAGTGAACTATTTAAGTTATCGGATATTTCTTGTGGAGTTTCAGTTAATTGCAGCTAATTTGCTATAATTATGACATCTAATATGCTAATTTTGTTACGGCAAGTAATAATAAAATATCTGGTCTTTTGCTAGTAAAATCTAATATTACATGTACATTAACATTACATAAATTATATGTAAATTCAAAATTAATGAATTAATACTCAACATGTGTGCTGTCCTAACTCTCCACATTATAACAAACTCAAAAAGTCTAAACACTGATATGGCACATCAATATCATGTAATTATAGATACCAATAACATAATACTTTAACCACAAATAGGTGATTTCTGCACTTCACTAAGCAGGTAATGTTATTTATTGTATGACTTGTAAGTTGTCCAGGCTATCTAATTAGGGTATTTATGTTGTGTGAAATTCTGTAACATAATCATAATTGCTGATTTTTAGAGTCGTTCTGTGAGGAATGCAACCCCTAGCCTAGTGTGGACAATGATGACTGAGAAAGCAAGTTCCATGACTTCCTATGATAAACACACTTTAATGAACCATTTCCCTAAGACCATCGCATTGACCACCAAGGTAAGGCAGAAATATGACCACTGTGGGTTCTTAATTCCAAATTTAATTAACTCTAATGCTTTTTTAAACAATACAGAATTTAAAAAATATTTGGTCACCAGTGGGAATCGAACCCAGGACCGCTTGCTTAACGCACAAGCACTCTGCCACTGAGCTACGACAACCAGCTGGCAAACAAACACTCCAATTCTGTTATTTATACTGTTGAGGGATACTATTATGCTACAATCTCACTCTCAATAGACCAATGAAAATTCTCTTTTTTTCAAAGATTCTTATTATTCGTTGAATTTTTTTACTCCACTAAAGAAGGCTGAGAAAGAAATTATGAAGTGATAAACCCCATTGATATTTTGAAAATTTGGATATTTTGTGCAAAATACATCTAAACAAAGCCATCATTCGGTATTTTTTGTTATGTTTTAAAAATTTCCCTGAAAACGTTTATTGTATCTGATTTAGATTATATGCCTAGTTCTATTATAGTAGGACTTCTGTTATCCGAACACGTTGGGACCGAGAGGTGTTCGGATAACTGAACACTATAGAAAATGTATTATAAGACACTAATGAAGGGGCATGGTCAAGCAAATTTTCGTGTCTGCACATGCTACTATTAGATTTTGGGTGTTTGGTTAATTGAAGTGTTCGGATAATTGAAGTTCGAAAAACTGAAAGTTCTACTGTACTTCAGTGTTTCATTCATAATGTCATCTGATCAAATTTGTATAACTGCCACTTTGCTTGAATTATATTGAAAGTAAACTTATTAACTTGATTTGTAACATATGAGTTTTGGTATAGCTTGATCCCCGAGTTTTATAGAAAACAAACAACTGAATGTTTGCATGTAGGTTGGGCTGTGCAACAATCTCCGCAATCTTCGATGGTATGGCGACGCTGATTCTGATTGTATGTTTCCACGATGCTATAAATTGTCTTGTGATGAAGACAAAGGAGTCTTTGTAGGTAAATGAAATTATTTATATGCTCTATTAGCTTTCTATTTAAGTATTTGATTGCTTTGAACTGAATTTTATTAGTTAAATGAGGACACCATATATATTTTTCTTCAATTTTTAGATGACTATAGAATGACTGCAGCTATTTCAATTCTTAAGATGGTCGCAGGTGTCAACATCTCCATGGATTCAAGTGCTAATTCAAGGTGAATATGTATTTATATTACAAAAACAACACATTTTGAAGCTTATTAGCTATGTGATTTTAAACATCGATATTTTGGATCATCTATTTTATGTTACGTTTTCTGAGTAGTGATTCTTCATAGACTTTAAAACAAAACCTGCTTCACAATATTTCCATTTAACATCACACTAGCATTGCTTTTTCAATTGCATTTTGTGTAGACCATCTTCATCCATGAAGCAGTCTAAAAAAGAAATTCCAGCGCTTGCCCTAAAGCCAGCAATTAGAGCAGTAACTCTCTTTATGGCTTCTCAGTACCACAGTGATTTAGAAACAGAACAGGTCAGCTCTTACAATGATTCAATGTATTCAAGTATATTTTAATTATGTCCTGTTTTCCAAATAGTGCACACCACTGACTGAGGCAGAATGGAATGAGGTGGTTCAGCTCTTCTATTCTATCGAGTAAAGTTATTGAAATAGGACTAGTTCTGCTAAAGGGAGTACATTATTTAAATTGTTCTGGTTTAATATTGTAGTGAAGGTGCTCGTGTGTCTTGTACGCCTGAAATTGTAAAGGAAATAAAAAAGATGCTAAATTTGGTAAGTATGAAAGTGAATGTGTTAATAATTATTGCAATGTAGTTTAATGATGTCTTTGACTTCCAAATAAAGGCATCCCCTTAGAGCTTAGGCTACAATGTGATAAGAAATCTTTGAAACCTGTTGTAACCCCTTACACTGCTGTAACCGCCATATGGCGGTTTGAAGTGCCACCTCGGGAAAATCTTTGAATATTCTCGTCTGTGTTGCCACACTTGAATGCTGTAGCCTCAAGCAGTTAGCTATTTAGCCAGTCAGTGATGTTCGAACTCCGAGCGGTGGTATCTCTAAGGCTACCACGCTAGCATCGAGGTAGCTTTCAAAGTCTGAGTTTTAACATACTTCAAAATGTCGACCAGGCGGTCAATTGTTAAAGTACACCTGGATTAACAGCAACTTATGGTTTTTGATATGGTGAATCTAGTAAACTATAAGGTGCAGAAGATGATTATGCCTACAAAAACCATTCAACAACAAAGAGAGAGTAGCTCTGTGAAGGAATCCATGCGTTTGGCTTATACAGCTTTAGAAGACAAGGCAGATATGAAGATTTGCATAAGGATGGAATGGTTATGCTAAGTTTTTTTTAAATTCTTTTTATTGCCCTGACAATTCAGCGGTGAAAGGGTTAGTTTTGTTGAACTCAAGTGTCAACACAATAGATATATTCATCTTTAATGAATGTAAATTGAATTTTTTTTTTTTTTTTTTTTTGCTTATTAGGAAAGTTTTTTTTAACATAACAATCAGTAAAATTCTGCACACTTTCTGATTTCTCTCACTCTATCCTGCATAGTATAGTATGAAATATACCTAGTTCAGCTAATTAGTAAACATTTTCCAACTTTTTTTCTTTTATTTTTTATAACATCGCCTGGAAAGCCCAAAGGCGAAATGCTGGATTAAACTTAAGTATATTAATTTGCTGTTTTAAGTAAATTTGTAGTAATCTCAGGGAATTTATATTATATATCTCACCTCACTTGCTTTCCAAGTTATACTAAGGTATATTTAGCTACTTCATTGAATGCTACATTTATTTTGCAGCTGGAAAGAATCACACCACAGTATCACATAGATGGGACCAGGAACATGTGGATTGTGAAGCCAGGAGCTCTATCCAGAGGAAGAGGTACTTTTATAACAATCAATGGTTAACAATATGTATTACTTCATATTATTATGGTATTTTCATGTCTAGTTAGTAATCTATATACATATGTGACTGCACAGGAAAGTTGGGCACAATGCAGCCACATCAAAAAAAAATTTTTTTCACTTATATCATATTTGGCAACTTGGATGTAGCAACCATTCCTGACATATGCAATCTTACCATTTCAATCCACACGCTACTTGAATACATTTTAATTTTAGGAAGTATATCGATCTATTCCAAACATTTCCATGTGCTGCATTATGCTTGATTTTCCAGTGCATTATCACTTATTATGACTCATTGTTGGCTGGATATATTAGCAGTGTCTTCTGATCTGTATCTCCAGGTATTATGTGCATGACAAAACTGGAAGATATTTTGAACTTGGTGGCTGGTAGTAATGGATTCATCAGGAAGGCTAATAGGTGGGTGGTGCAGAAATATATCGAGCACCCTCTACTCATCTTCAACACAAAATTCGACATAAGGCAATGGTTTCTTGTCACTAGCTGGAACCCGCTCACTATGTGGATGTATAAAGTAAGATGAAGATTGTTTCAGTATCACATTGTATTATTTATTGTGTTGTATTGTTCACTGATAGGAATGCTATTTGAGGTTTTCTACTCAGCCTTTTTCACTGTATTCTCTCAATGCGTACGTTTGAATTGCTATTTTAGAAAATATATATACAATATTAAGAGAAAATATAGTTACAATCTTTGTTAAGGTTTTAGTATAAGAAAGCATCTGTTTAGTATTAAAAAAAAGAGCATGTTAATTTCAGTAAACAATACCACATGAATATTTCTATCATGATCTCTTTTTTTGGTGAGAAAAATATATAAGGGTACAAAAAAAGTTGAAGATGGTTTGATGCAATTAATTAATACAATAGCATGATTGATTAAACTTTGATTAAATTACCTAAAAAGCTTGTGATATTTTTATAACTTCACTAGATTAATGAGCTTCTTGAATGATATTGTGCAGGAGCATCCACTTATGTAATAACAGTATTCAGAGACACTTCACCAACTGTCCCTCAAGGTCGGACAAACTACCTCATCACAACATGTGGGACAGCGCCACATTTGCAGATCACCTCAAGTGAGTTCAATAGTGCCGCCATAGTCTCATTCTCAATGTAATTATTCTGAATGACGAAATGATTGGGGAATTATTTCTCTTTTTTGTGCTCACCTTAAATCATTCAGCTAGAGCAGCTTACATGTTGATAGTTTATTTGGAGAATATTTGCCCACTCATTTGGATATATTTAGTTTCGATGACACTACACCTCCCACCCTTTGCATGACTCCCAACAGAGTTTTTTTTTTAATAATTGCCTCCTTTTGTGATTATTCTTCTACTGCGTGATATTCTACGTGTGGATTGGCTTTATTATGTGTAGATCCATTGGAGAGGGAGAGAGTTGGGATAATACTATATACCCAGGAATGAAGAAAGCTCTCATTGATGTTCTTTTGGTGACACAAGATGAAATGGATGATAAAAAGGTGAATAACTTTGTATTTTTTTAATTGTTAATATGAACAAGATATAAATAAAACACTGTATTATTACTTCTAATCCCAACTCAGAATTGCTTCGAACTTTATGGAGCAGACTTCATGATAGATAGCAACCTGAATCCATGGCTGATAGAAATAAACTCTTGTCCTACTATGGAGTCTAGCACAGAAGTCACGAAGAGACTCTGCCGGCAAGTGTTGGAAGACACTATCAAAGGTAATGGCAGACCAAGTATTGTGTCTCAATGTGCCTGGCTGTCCACGTATCATGTTATCCATATATATAATATATAATATATACATACATAGCCGTCCAGGTATCATGCATTATGTTTTCCATGTGTCATGTTGTAAAGGGTGTCATTTAGTAGAGCTGCAGATTTGTGCCACAATCGTGCATTTTGTGATAACAACGTGAAACTTGGTAATTGTTTCTTTTTTAATTATAGTGATAGTAGATCGGAAGGAGAACAGAGACTGCAGCACAGGTCAATTTGAGCTCGCTTTTAAGCAGGTAATTAATAGAAGGCTAGAATGTGGGACATCACTAAAAGTTTAATTTATGGGCTTTTATCCTTTTCACTGCTGAATTGTCAGAGTACAGTTTAAATTTCTTTAGACTAGCTATGGCTAATATTGAAAAAGACTTACAGGTATGATAAATTGTCAGAGAAGTTTTTATATATGTTTATCAACAAAATGAGACGACTAATCTTGTATCATTTCTTGTATATAGAAAGAATGCTTTGGGTTAATTTAATATCAGCATTCAGGAAACCTAAACATATTTTTTTAATCCAGAAGAAATACATCTTAGCTACTGCACTGATTATTTTGATAGGCATTTACATTTATATTCATTTTTATTTTTCTCTCATACACGCAGCCTAAAATAGATGCAGTCACATATGTGGGAACCCAACTCTATCTTGAAGGCCAAAGCATGCCAGTAAGACCACGCCCACTCAGTACGATGGATCCAGACGGTAGCCATCACTATGAAAACACAGTCACAGTAGTCGGCAAAGGCACAGTTCCTGTGCCTATATCATTTAGCCAAGCAAAATCCGTACCCTAAAGCAGTGTAGTGAGACGACAACAACATGGCAGTTGCACCAATACTTTATGTATACATTAGTTTTTTTAATTTGGCTCAAATAATTTTTAAACCTCAATTGTACCAATCATTCTTTTCAAATCATCATAATGTCCATGTTAGTATAGTGTTCTTTTTAAAGTACTGTCATAGAAGAATTAATGCTGCTGTAGCCCTCACATATTTATTCACCACTCTGTTGGATTTCATTTGTTTTTGTTGTTTTTGTTGCACAGTTTTACTATTGCTGTCAATAAAAAATTATATTACAAAATCTTGGTACAGAAAGTAGCTATATTATAATTTCAAGCATAAATGTAATTATTTTCTGGTGATTTGTGTTTTGCTAATAAATAGCTAACTTTTCAATTATACCCCACTCAGAAAGTTATTTCATGTCCAGACATCGTAGCTATCATAGATTTATGGGATTCTTAGCTAATAATAGAAACAACTTGGGTCACTATGAGTTTTAGGAAGTTGGACTATGTAAATTTTTGTATGTAAATAGTCTATCATTGCAAACCACCTGTCAACTTTGGCGCAATCATACATCATGAAAGCAAGCGATTATTAAGACAAATCTCTTTTAGAATTGATATCTCCAGCTTACAGAGTAATGATGCAATTTCAATATTGTCTCAGGCAAATTCAAGAATGTAGCTCTTGAATAAAGAAATAAACTCTTCATCAATGATTATGTACACTCAAAATATGAATATTTTGAACTTTAATGAATACCTATTATCATACTCCATATAAGGTTCTGATGTGAATGTGTTGTGCTCACTAAACATGAAGCATTATGGAGTAACAATTGTCTTCTTTGTATGCTATTACTGTCTTCAAGGTAAGTAAGTAGCTATACCTTTTATCCCAGTGCTTTGATTTTGTAAGTTGGAATATTGCCTAATTCAACCCAACAAACTTCCTTAGTGAGCTATATGATACATTAAATAGGTAGCCCTAAAAAGACTAGTGAAATCTCTTTTATTATCACCGTAAACGACAGCTGGAAGTATGATCCACCTATATCCAATGATACCTGCATGGCAACTGTGAAGACAAGTTTTATAGCTCCTGACACACCCAGAAACAAGTCAGAGAACATCCAAGTGGGAAATTGTGACAATGGACCCTTGGTCTACAGCGTCAATGAAGAAGAGGACTCTAAATCTTCTGTCACTCTTACCTTCTATTCATCTGTGATTGAGGATGCTTCACCGCCTATGTGCACTATTCAGTGGGACTACCAATACAAAGTTCCCACTCACTACATTGGTATAGTTGATACTTATATTGAGGCAGAGGAGTCTTTGTTGCCAGGGTGTGCTACTGCAGACTCCAGGGAAGGCTACCATATGACATATTACTGGTTCTCTTTGTTTGATTGGTCACTGACGACTTCTATTGATGGTAAGCTTTTCTTACATACTGTAACGATATGCTAGTTTGTCAGATATCCAATTCTGTTGTTTTACTGTGTTTTTTTTTTTTATTTTACACTCAATGAAACAACCACATAATTTAATAAAGCTGAAATTTGTACACTATTAACTATAATTATGATTAAATAGTTACGTTCAGGTGTTATTTTTTTCTGTCTGGTTTAACTGGTTACTGAATTCTATAATAATAAGCAATATATTGACTGTCAATATTATATAGCTAAAATTTCTATCATTGGTTTAGTTTATTATTACTCATTGGTGTAAGTTTTTGCTGCATGAGAATCTTTGCAATGAAGCTTTACTTTAATGTTTCACAGAGTCATATTTCATTCCGAAATATCCAGTTAAACCTTTAGACATAATTTGGGTGTCATTTCTTGTGGCTGTGAATGTAACGGGAAACTTATGCAAGGCCACAGCTAAGAGTCCTCCAATGAAGCCTGATGTGAATCATGAGGATAATCCCTTAATTAAAGTGTCAAATTGTGATGCAGCTGAATTCAATTTTACTATCAACTCTACAGGTAAGGGGTTAGTGTCATATTACATATTACATATTCTTTGTCATTTTAACCAAGTAGTTCTATGTTTCATTTTTCAAACAAGTAATATATAATACATATACAGCTAGCTACCCTCCCCCTCCCCCCCCCCCCCCCCCCCCCCTTCCCAATCACACACCCTAACTTCCCTCAGAAACATTAATGACAATAATACCTGATTCAATAAGAGGCAATTTGGTATAGGAATTTTGTCATGCAATTTGTGCAACATTTCACAGCATCAACTATATAGTTAACTATTAGTATGCTACCATATATGAGAAATAGCTATAGGGGGGTAATCTCGAGTAAATTTAGTTTGGACGAATTATAGTAAAATTTATCTATAGCTCCTCCTCCTCCCCTCCTCCCCCCCCCCCCCCCTCCCTCTCCTCATCCAACTTATACATACACAAACTAACCCATTCATTCCTATTGACATACTGTGTCTAAATTGTAAACAAAACCAAGGAAGCCTACTGCATTCCTTCCTCATCATCACAAACTACAACCGTGATGAATACAATGCTATAGCTACATTGCATTATTTTGTTTGTTATGATTGTTTGGCAGAGCTACTAGGAGATACGCACACTTATGTGAACTTGAGTTATTTCTCTTCAGCGTATCCAGGTGGTAGTGCAGTTAGTTGTTCTATACTGTGGGACTATTCTTACCAAAACCCGACAGAACGTAATCCAGGTAGGTCCCCCCTGCCAGGCTGCTACAATTCATTTACGTTCGGTGGAGCCTACACAGTCCACTTCTGGATATATATTTATGATTGGGCCTACGGTGGCTAGAAATACTTCAAATATAATAGCTAACTATAGATATGTTCACTTAATTGTATTTGTACAATTTTAATTGATTTTTTTTATTAATTAGACACAAATTGTGGATGTGTGAGAATAGCTTTATGATGTAGAACAAATTTGACTACTGTTTTTCGTCATAGAAGTGAATATTAGTTATGTTGATGTTTGTCATACAATTATAATGATAACATTAATAATATGAGTGCCTACAGTTGATTGATTTGTGTTCTCCTATGTTCAGTGGATGTCTAATACAGTGCTATTATACTTTGGTATAGCCATAGTTATAAAACAACATACAAAATCTTGCTTGAACGTTTGTGTGAAGTCATGCATAGACAATATTAGTCTGTAACAACTGTAACAGCATTAGCTATTGGAAGAGATCATAGCTAATAATATCGGTCCTTCAAATCAGCAAGAATAAGTCAGACATCAATCAGAGGCATAGCCATACAGTCCAGTGAAAAAGAGAAGGGTAGGGTAAGAAGATGGGGGTGTGGGGGGGTGTGAGGGGGGGATTAAAATGACAAAAACTGATATACATAGGTGGTAGGAGTTAACGAATGGTGCTCAATTTTTTTGTTATTACACTATGCTAGCAATGCTCATCGTCACCTCAACCACATTCACAACTCCAAAAATCATTGTACACATGACTAATCTGAATCTTGATAAGGACACTGTTGATATGTGAATTGCTGATCTATGGCAACAGTGCTGAGTCTGATGGAATTGCCAACATAGAGGGTATTTAGTGATCTAAAAAAGTAATATAAAAGTCTCCAAGCCAGTTTTTAGAAGATTACATCAATTTGTCACTGTTACAATACAATAAAAAATAATTACAATTATTTTTGATAAAATCTACAACTATGTTCATAAATAGTCTATCATTGCGATCCACCTGTCAACTTTTGCATAAATCATCCATCTGAAAGCTAGCGATGAAGACAAATTTCTTTTAGAATTGATATCTCCTGCTTTTTAAATAATGTAGCTATCTAGCTGCTATACAGACTTAAGCTGGAAAATATAAAGTAACAATGTAGTTAAATTATATCTGAGGCAAATAGCTATTAAAATGTAGTTGTGCCTTTGAAAGTGGAAATAAACTTTTTATCCAAAAAATACAGAGTAATGATGCAATTTCAAAATGTCTCAGGCAAATACAAGAATTCAGCTCTTGAAGAAATAAACTCTTCATCAATGGTTATGTACACTCAAAATATGAATATTTTGAACTTTAATGAATAGCTATTATCACACTCCATATATGGCTCTGATGTGAATGTGTTGTTGTCTATAATGTAGTGGTCACTAAACTAAAATAAACATGAAGTTTTTTGAAGTGACAATCGTCTTCTTAGTATGCTATTGCTGTCTTCAAGGTAAGTAAGTAGCTATACCTTTTATCCCAGTGCTTTGATTTTGTAAGTTGGAATATTGCCTAATTCAACCCAACAAACTCCCTTAGTGAGCTATATGATACATTAAATAGGTAGCCCTAAAAAGACTAGTGAAATCTCTTTTATTATCACCGTAAACGACAGCTGGAAGTATGATCCACCTATATCCAATGATACCTGCATGGCAACTGTGAAGACAAGTTTTATAGCTCCTGACACACCCAGAAACAAGTCAGAGAACATCCAAGTGGGAAATTGTGACAATGGACCTTTGGTCTACAGCGTCAATGAAGAAGAGGACTCTAAATCTTCTGTCACTCTTACCTTCTATTCATCTGTGATTGAGGATGCTTCTCCGCCCATGTGCACTATTCAGTGGGACTACCAATACAAAGTTCCCACTCACTACATTGGTATAATTGATACTTATATTGAGGCAGACGAGTCTTTGTTGCCAGGATGTGCCACTGCAGACTCCAGGGAAGGCTACCATATGACTTATTACTGGTTCTCCTTGTTTGATTGGTCACTGACTTCTATAGATGGTGAGCTCTTCATGCTTACTGTAATGATGAGCTAGTTTTTCAGTTATCCAATTCTGTTGTTTTACAGCTGTTTTTTTTTAATTGTACATTCAATGAGACAACCACATGATTTAATTAAGCTGAAATTTGTACACTATTAACTATAACTACTGTTAAATAATTATGTTCAGGTGTAGCTTTTTTCTGTCTGGTTTAACTGGTTACTGAATTCTATAAAAATAAGCAATATATTGACTGTCAATATTATATAGCTAAAATTGCTATCACTGGTTTAGTTTATTATTAATCATTAGTGTAAGTTTTTTCTGCTTGAGAATTTTTGCAATGAAGCTTTACTTTAATGTTTCACAGAGTCATATTTCATTCCAAAATATCCAGCTAAACCTTTAGACATAGTTTGGGTGTCATTTCTTGTGGCTGTGAATGTAACGGGAAACTTATGCAAGGCCACAGCTAAGAGTCCTCCAATGAAGCCTGATGTGAATCATGAGGATAATCCCTTAATTAAAGTGTCAAATTGTGATACAGCTGAATTCAATTTTACTATCAACTCTACAGGTAAGGGGTCAGTGTCATATTACATATTACATATTATTTGTCATTTTAACCAAGTAGTTCTATGTTTCATTTTTCAAACAAGTAATATATAATACATATACAGCTAGCACCCCTCCCCCCCCCCCCCCCCCTTCCCAATCACACACCCTAACTTCCCTCAGAAACATTAATGACAATAATACCTGATTCAATAAGAGGCAATTTGGTATAGGAATTTTGTCATGCAATTTGTGCAACATTTCACAGCATCAACTATATAGTTAACTATTAGTATGCTACCATATATGAGAAATAGCTATAGGGGGGTAATCTCGAGTAAATTTAGTTTGGACGAATTATAGTAAAATTTATCTATAGCTCCTCCTCCTCCCCTCCTCCCCCCCACCCCCCCCTCCCTCTCCTCATCCAACTTATACATACACAAACTAACCCATTCATTCCTATTGACATTACTGTGTCTAAATTGTAAACAAAACCAAGGAAGCCTACTGCATTCCTTCCTCATCATCACAAACTACAACCGTGATGAATACAATGCTATAGCTACATTGCATTATTTTGTTTGTTGTGATTGTTTGGCAGAGCTACTAGGAGATACCCACACTTATGTGAACTTGAGTTATTTCTCTTCAGCGTATCCAGGTGGTAGTGCAGTTAGTTGTTCTATACTGTGGGACTATGCTTACCAAAACCCGACAGAACGTAATCCAAGTAGGTCCCCCCTCCCAGGCTGCTACAATTCATTTACGTTCGGTGGAGCCTACACAGTCCACTTCTGGATATATATTTATGATTGGGCCTACGGTGGCTAGAAATACTTCAAATATAATAGCTAACTATAGATATGTTCACTTAATTGTATTTGTACAATTTTAATTGATTTTTTTTATTAATTAGACACAAATTGTGGATGTGTGAGAATAGCTTTATGATGTAGAACAAATTTGACTACTGTTTTTCGTCATAGAAGTGAATATTAGTTATGTTGATGTTTGTCATACAATTATAATGATAACATTAATAATATGAGTGCCTACAGTTGATTGATTTGTGTTCTCCTATGTTCAGTGGATGTCTAATACAGTGCTATTATACTTTGGTATAGCCATAGTTATAAAACAACATACAAAATCTTGCTTGAACGTTTGTGTGAAGTCATGCATAGACAATATTAGTCTGTAACAACTGTAACAGCATTAGCTATTGGAAGAGATCATAGCTAATAATATCGGTCCTTCAAATCAGCAAGAATAAGTCAGACATCAATCAGAGGCATAGCCATACAGTCCAGTGAAAAAGAGAAGGGTAGGGTAAGAAGATGGGGGTGTGGGGGGGTGTGAGGGGGGGATTAAAATGACAAAAACTGATATACATAGGTGGTAGGAGTTAACGAATGGTGCTCAATTTTTTTGTTATTACAATATGCTAGCAATGCTCATCGTCACCTCAACCACATTCACAACTCCAAAAATCATTGTACACATGACTAATCTGAATCTTGATAAGGACACTGTTGATATGTGAATTGCTGATCTATGGCAACAGTGCTGAGTCTGATGGAATTGCCAACATAGAGGGTATTTAGTGATCTAAAAAAGTAATATAAAAGTCTCCAAGCCAGTTTTTAGAAGATTACATCAATTTGTCACTGTTACAATACAATAAAAAATAATTACAATTATTTTTGATAAAATCTACAACTATGTTCATAAATAGTCTATCATTGCGATCCACCTGTCAACTTTTGCATAAATCATCCATCTGAAAGCTAGCGATGAAGACAAATTTCTTTTAGAATTGATATCTCCTGCTTTTTAAATAATGTAGCTATCTAGCTGCTATACAGACTTAAGCTGGAAAATATAAAGTAACAATGTAGTTAAATTATATCTGAGGCAAATAGCTATTAAAATGTAGTTGTGCCTTTGAAAGTGGAAATAAACTTTTTATCCAAAAAATACAGAGTAATGATGCAATTTCAAAATGTCTCAGGCAAATACAAGAATTCAGCTCTTGAAGAAATAAACTCTTCATCAATGGTTATGTACACTCAAAATATGAATATTTTGAACTTTAATGAATAGCTATTATCACACTCCATATATGACTCTGATGTGAATGTGTTGTTGTCTATAATGTAGTGGTCACTAAACTAAAATAAACATGAAGTTTTTTGAAGTGACAATCGTCTTCTTAGTATGCTATTGCTGTCTTCAAGGTAAGTAAGTAGCTATACCTTTTATCCCAGTGCTTTGATTTTGTAAGTTGGAATATTGCCTAATTCAACCCAACAAACTCCCTTAGTGAGCTATATGATACATTAAATAGGTAGCCCTAAAAAGACTAGTGAAATCTCGTTTATTATCACCGTAAACGACAGCTGGAAGTATGATCCACCTATATCCAATGATACCTGCATGGCAACTGTGAAGACAAGTTTTATAGCTCCTGACACACCCAGAAACAAGTCAGAGAACATCCAAGTGGGAAATTGTGACAATGGACCTTTGGTCTACAGCGTCAATGAAGAAGAGGACTCTAAATCTTCTGTCACTCTTACCTTCTATTCATCTGTGATTGAGGATGCTTCACCGCCTATGTGCACTATTCAGTGGGACTACCAATACAAAGTTCCCACTCACTACATTGGTATAATTGATACTTATATTGAGGCAAACGAGTCTTTGTTGCCAGGGTGTGCTACTGCAGACTCCAGGGAAGGCTACCATATGACTTATTACTGGTTCTCCTTGTTTGATTGGTCACTGACTTCTATAGATGGTGAGCTCTTCATACTTACCGTACTGATGAGCTAGTTTTTCAGTTATCCAATTCTGTTGTTTTACTGCTGCTTTTTTTTTATTGTACATTCAATGAGACAACCACATGATTTAATTAAGCTGAAATTTGTACACTATTAACTATAACTACTGTTAAAATAATTATGTTCAGGTGTTGCTTTTTTCTGTCTGGTTTAACTGGTTACTGAATTCTATAATAAATAAGCAATAATATTGACTGTCAATATTATATAGCTAAAATTGCTATCATTAGTTTAGTTTATTATTAATCATTAGTGTAAGTTTTTGCTGCTTGAGAATTTTTGCAATGAAGCTTTACTTTAATGTTTCACAGAGTCATATTTCATTCCGAAATATCCAGCTAAACCTTTAGACATAGTTTGGGTGTCATTTCTTGTGGCTGTGAATGTAACGGGAAACTTATGCAAGGCCACAGCTAAGAGTCCTCCAATGAAGCCTAATGTGAATCATGAGGATAATCCCTTAATTAAAGTGTCAAATTGTGATGCGGCTGAAGTCAATTTTACTATCAACTCAACAGGTAAGGGTCAGTGTTGTATTATTTGTCATTTTAATATTATTAAACAAAGTAGCTAAATGGTTCATTTTTTAATTTCCCTATAATATGCATAATACGTAATACAAAAAAATAAAATATCTAGCACCCCTCCCCCATCCACACACCCTAAATTCCATCAAAAAGATTAATAACAACGAAACTTGAAACTTGATGCAATAAAAGGCAATTTGGTATGGAAATTTTGTCATGCATTTTGTGCAAAATTTTACAGCATCAACTAATTACACTACATTAATTGGCTACTGAATATGAGAAATAGTTATAGGTACCTGTTCAGAAGTAATGGGAGGTAACCTTGTTAGATCTAGTTTGAACAAAAGAAAAGTAAAATATATCTATGCCTACACTTCCCTCTCCCACCCCCTCCCCAGCTTATACACACAAACTAACCCACTCATTTCTATTGACATTACCATATCTAAATTGTAAATAAAGCCAAAGAGAGCCTGCTCTTACAACATTCTCTCATCATCATCACAAACTAAAGCTGTGATGAATACAATGCTATAGCTACATTGCATTACATATTTTGTTTGTTGTGATTGTTTGGCAGAGCTACTAGGAGATACGCACACTTATGTGAACTTGAGTTATTTCTCTTCAGCATATCCAAGTTTTAGTGCAGTTAGTTGTTCTATACTGTGGGACTATTCTTACCAAAACCCGACAGAACGTAATCCAGGTAGGTCCCCCCTCCCAGGCTGCTACACATCATTTACAATTGGTGGAGCCTACACAGTCCACTTCTGGATATATATTTATGATTGGGCCTACGGTGGCTAGAAATACTTGCAAATGTATAGCTAACTATAGATATGTTCACTGAATTTTTTTTGTACAATTTTAATTCATTAATATTAGATATGATAAATTATGGAAATGTGATAATAGTTTTCTGATGTAGAAAGAATTTGTCTTGTTTCATCATAGGAATAAATATTCATTATGTTGATGTTTGTCATGCCATCAAATGATGACGTTAATAGAGAGTCAACAGTTGATTGATTCATGTTCTCCTCTGTTCAGTGGATGTCTAATATAGTGCTACTATAGTTTAGTACAACTGTAACAGCATTAGGTGTTGGGAAAGATCATAACTAAAATATTGGTCCTTCAAATCAACAAGAATAAATCAGATATTGATCAGAGGCATAGCCATATAGTAGAATGGTAAGGGTAGGGAGGTGTGTGTGTGTGTGGGGGGGGGGGGGGGGGGGGGGGGTGTGAGGGTGGGGGGGGGGATTGATAATGACAAAACATGATGTACATAAGTGGTAGGGGTTGGCAAATTGTGTTCATTTTTATTATTATGGTATGCTAGTAATGCTCATCATTTTAATAATTATACTACTTGAAACCTCTCATTATGCTAAAAGACGGAGTCCAAAGATCACCTCAACCACATTCACAACTCCAAAAATTCTTGTACACACGACTAAGCTGAATCCAATAATGGACACTGGTGATATGTGAGTTGCTGATCTATGGCAACAGTGCTGGGTCTGATGGAATTGCCAACACAAAGGGTATTAGTAATCTAAAAAAGTAATTTAAGAAGTCTCGAAGCCAGTTTGTGGAAGACTATATCAACTCGTTACCGTATGGTACAATAAAAACTCGTTAAATTCTTTTGCCAAAATCTATATGCTCAAAATTACACTAATTTTGCTAATATTGATGAAATCACTTATCGTGCTCATAATTCACCAAATCCTAGTAGGTGGGAACCTAAAGACTAAAAAATGTATATAAAAAATATTAAAATATTTGACTTCGCTATTATCCTCCAATTCTTTGCATCTAAAATATTCAGAAATACTACAGGATTATATTTACACTTGTACATAGAGAAGAATTACATTTACGCAAGCTCACTCCTTAACATGCAAACACACTCCTTGGTTTGAATTAAACATATTCAACTAAAGGACTAGTCAGCTTGAGTCCCTGCTAGAGTTCTCGTCTGTTAGCTAGAACAGGAGGGCTTTCTGGTGGCAGTGTACCAGTGTTGCCAGCCCTTGGACAGCCAATGGCACCTAAACAACTGGACTGTGGAGTTCTACTGCCCAAATTCTACCCATATGGAACCTCAACCCTGACAAGCAGAGGACATCCACCCCCACACAGTTGTGAGACTCAAGGAGGAAGAGCTTGAGCGCAGTTGCTGCAAACAGGATTGTGCAGCCAATGCTGTGAAGTTGACGATGAGTAGAGAATTGGGAGCTGAATAACATGTCCACAAGTTTCATGTGACAATGTGGCAAATGACAATGCATTGGCAACAGGAAACATGTCACAAATATCTGAAGTGTACTGATAAATATGGCATCTAGCTAATGTGTCTGACATGGGGTTATCTATCCAGGTATAAGCAGTTAAAGCGATCTTCAAACATGGAGTACACATCCTTTAATAACTACTTGATATGCTTGAGTGACATATAGATGGTCAATAGCTCCCAATTAAAAGTTCTATAGTAAATCTTGACTAGCTTGAGAGCTCAGCAATGCAACACCGCTTTCCTCTTCATTGATTTTTAGCTTGTAGTGTTTCTACCAGTTTGGTTCAGGTACTCATTTGCCACTTCTATCTGATCTCCCCCTCCACATGGTTCCAAAGAAGACGTCTCAGGTAAATACAAGAATGTAGCTTTTGAATAAAGAAATAAACTCTTCATCAATGATTATGTACACTTAAAATAATGAATATTATGAACTTTAATGAATAGCTATTATCACACTACATATAAGGTTCTGATGTGAATGTGTTGTTGGCTATTAATGTAGTGGCACTAAACTAAAGTAAACATGAAGCTCTTTGCAGTGACAATTGTCTTCTTTGTATGCTATTGCTGTTTTCAAGGTAAATACCAATTCTTTCAATCTCAGTGCTTTGATTTGGCAAGGTTGGAATATTGTCAAATTCAACCAAGCAAACTCCCTTAATGAGCTAATATGTTACATTAAATAGGTAGCCCCAGAAAGACTAGTGCAATCTCTTTTCTTATTACCGTGAACGACAGCTGGAAGTATGATCCGCCTATATCCAATGATACCTGCATGGCAACTGTGAAGACAAGTTTTATAGCTCCTGACACACCTAGAAACAAGTCAGAGAACATCCAAGTGGGAAATTGTGACAATGGACCTTTGATCTACAGCGTCAATGAAGAAGAGGACTCTAAATCTTCTGTCACTCTTACCTTCTATTCATCTGTGATTGAGGATGCTTCACCGCCTATGTGCACTATTCAGTGGGACTACCGATACAAAGTTCCCACTCACTACATTGGTATAGTTGATACTTATATTGAGGCAGACGAGTCTTTGTTGCCAGGATGTGCCACTGCAGACTCCAGGGAAGGCTACCATATGACTTATTACTGGTTCTCCTTGTTTGATTGGTCACTGACTTCTATAGATGGTGAGCTCTTCATACTTACTGTAATGATATGCTAGTTTGTCAGTGATCCAATTCTGTTATTTTACTGTTGTTTAAAAAAAAAATTGTATTCAATGAGACAACCACATAATTTAACAAAGCTAACGTTGTACACTATTAACTATAACTACTGTTAAATAATGAAGCACCAGGAGGTGCGAACCCTCAGCATATGTCCATTTACACACAGACAGTTGCTACTTACGAAGATACAAAGAAAGAAGCAAATAGCAGAGCGAAGGGAACGCCTCTAGGTTAAAACAGATCAGCTCCACGGTATATAACTGTACTCTAGCCTCCTTACACGCGTGAAGCGCGACAATTGCAACAGCAATACAAGCCGGCCGGCCACTGTCTACTAGCTGCAATTTTCAGCTAACGTGATTATAACGTGCGGTAAAGGGGAGTTACCGGTAGCGCAATACAATGATCGTACGTACGGCTAAAATAGACTAGCTTTTTCTTGAAAACTTAGTCGGAACAAAAAATTCTAGCACACTATTGGTGTACTTGAGCACAAATGGCGAGCAAGCCTAAAACTACACTATTGTTAAACGATTGGTTTTCACTTCTAACATTCAAGCTACTATAAAAAGTCGAGTTTTTAAATTACGTATAATACGGTAAAGGTATTCAACGCCATAGTAACCGCAACTGTTTGAAGTGGGAAAAAAAAAGCAACAAAAAAAATCACGATCTTTAAACTTTTTCTTTGCGTAATAGTTGTAACGCACAATACTTTCACATAACTGAACATACTTACGCAAGACTTACCTTGTGGAAAGTCTAGTGGACAATGAATTTTCAAGTAAATACTGTTGCGTAGAGCTTATGACTAATAGCTATCTACTTACCACCACCACTAACTCGAATAGAAATTTAACTCCAGTAAGTTTTTTAGTTTAAACTGCACTGGCTAAAGAATTCAAAGCGGTAAACAATTCAATTTCTAGGATGATACGGGTAATGATCGCTAAACCAGAGGATACTGTTTAGTGACGTTTGGGACGGGGTCGAACACTGAGCTAACTCAAAGTACGAGAGGGTCAAAGTACAAAATGACATATGTACGTCCAAACATAATATACAAACTAGTGGTGTGCTTGAGCACAAATGGCCTGATAACTAGTGGTGCGCTCGAATAGCGCAAAGGCATGGCGAGCGAGCAGACTCTTTGTACAGAAAAATAGGACAGAAATTACATCTAACTGTAGTGCACAGTGTAACCCTTTCCATTCTCAGTTAGCATCAGAGAATCTAAAGTCTCTGATACCAGACTAAACTAACAGAATTACCTGAATAAACTTCAAAAGCAGTGGCAAAGAAGCGCAGCTTGACAAAGACTTCACCATTGTTTAAAGAAGAGAGTAGCTATAAACTTTTTGGTATGAAACAACGTTGCGTAAGGCAGTGCAGCAGGATTCTCCGCGCTCGTTAATTGAAAAATACTGGAACTGTGAGCGCTTTACCTAACTTACGTAATTAGAAGCGCGGGCGAAATTTTTGACGTACGCATACATACCTATATACAGTGATGTGCTTGAGCACAAATGGCGAGCGAGCCTAAAGACTATACTATTTTTATATGAATGATTTTGACTTCTAACACTGAAGCCACCGAAAATTAAGGTCCAGTTTTTTTATTTAGCATACAGGGTAAAGGGATTTCAGTGCCATAGTAACAACTCTCTGCAACTGCTTGAATTGAAGGAAAAAAACAACAACAACAAAACAATACACGTTATTTAAAAGTTTTCTTTGTGATACTCTTTAGCTAAGTAGTGGTTGTAACACACAATGCTTTGACACAGCTGGACATGCACCTACACAGACTTACCTTCGCAGTAGTCCAGTGGACAATGTATTTTCAGGTAAATGCTGTGCGCACGGCTTATAACCATGACAAAGAGCGCATTGACTTACCACCGCCACTAACTCGAATAGAAATGGAAGTCCGTTAAGTTGTCAAGTTTTAACTGCACCCGCAAAAGAATTCAAAACGGTAAACAAATCAATTTCTAGGGTGATACGGGTACTGATCGATAAACCAGAGGATTCTGTTTAGTGCAATTTGGGACGGGGTCGACCACCTAACTAACACAAAAACGCGAGGGTCAAAGTACAAAATGACATACGTACGTCCAAACATTATACAAATAAATAAATAAATAAACATCCCCGATTTTCGATTGTGTTACCCCTGTAAGTGTCTCGCTCGCTACGCTCGCTCGCCAATTATATATCTGAAATCTCAATTGAACACGACTGAGAGTCAGCTTCGCTCGCTCGCTGAATTAGGTAACATAAAACTAAGTACTGTTACTATGTTTTAGCTTAGTTCATGGAAACACTACTAGTGATGTCCTTGAGCACAAATGGCGAGCGAGCCTAAAGACTATACTATTTTTATATGAATGATTTTGACTTCTAACACTGAAGCTACTGAAAATAAGGTCCAGTTTTTAAATTTCGCATACACGGTAAAGGGATTTCAGTGCCATAGTAACAACTCTCTGCAACTGCTTGAATTGAAGGAAAAAAACAACAACAAAACAATACACGTTATTTAAACGTTTTCATTGTGATTTTCTTTAGCTAAGTAGTGGTTGTAACACACAATGTTATGACACAACTGGACATGCACCTACACAGACTTACCTTAGCGTCTAGTGGACAATGTATTTTCAAGTAAACACTGTTGCGCACGGCTTATAACCATGACAAAGAGCGCATTGACTTACCACCGCCACTAACTCGAATAGAAATGGAAGTCCCTTAAGTTTTCAAGTTTGAACTGCACCCGCAAAAGAATTCTAAACGGTAAACAATTCAATTTCTAGGGTGATACGGGTACTGATCGATAAACCAGAGGATTCTGTTTAGTGCAATTTGGGACGGGGTCGAACACATAAATAACACAAAAACGCGAGGGTCAAAGTACTAAATGACATACGTACGTCCAAACATATATACAAATAAACTAGTGGTGTGCTTGAGCACAAATGGCGAGCTAGCCTGATAGTTAGGTAACATAAAATTAAGTATTGTTACTATGTTTTGGCTTAGTTCATGCAAACACTATAATAGCAGTTATGACCTTTTATTTCAGCAAACAAATACAAAATCACTCTCTTACCTGATTAATGGTAACTTTTGTAGTATCAAACATCTGCCATTCTGATAATCTCAATCACCAGTAACTCTTGAACAAGCTCTCAGCTACGATAAAAAAATAAACCAATGTTATTATTTGTAATTTTAGCCAACAAATATGGAATTACTACTTACCTCATTCTTGAGTATTGATAACTTCTGTAGTATCAAATTGAAGTTACTTTGACCATCTGAGTTACCTTGAATTCTTGACAACAAGCTCTACAAAAACAAAAGACAATCAATTATAGCACACAAATACAAAATTACTTTCTTACCTCATTTTCTTGAGCAGTGGTAACTTTTGTAGTACCAAATTAGAGTCATTCTGACTATTTGAATTTACCAGTCACTGTTGACAACAAGCTCTTAGCTATAAAAAAGAAAGGCCAGAGTTATTTTTGCATATTTAGCTGACAATGGAATTACGTACTTACCTCAGCATCCCTCGAGTAGTAGTAGCTTCCTTAGCATTAATACTTTATGTGCTTACATACGCTTTTCAGAAGTAGTGATAGCTAGTCTTAGTACTAACTACAGGTGGCTCTTGACAACTAACAAGCCGCACTTAGCCGGAAAAAAGGCGAAGTTTTGAATTTAAATCTGGTAAAGGGTCTTCAATGCCATAGTAACCGGTCTAATCAACTTTTTGTTCTTGAAAAGCAAACGTTTTCGCAGGAATTTTCTCACACTTTGGAGCTTAAGTATAAAGTAAGGCTTGCTTAATGCTGTAGTTTCAGAATAAACTGGGGTCAAGCCTAAAAGCCGTGTTTTTTTAAGAAAAAACGTTCCCCGCACGCGCGTTTAAAGGGCATACGTACAAACCATACATACATACATATATACATATATACATATAACACTAGTGGTGTGCTTGAGCACAAATGGCGAGCGAGCCTGATAGTTAGGTAACATAAAAATGTTACTATTTTTAAGCTTACTTCATGCAAACACTATAATAGCAGTTATGACATTTGATTTCAGCAAACAAATACAAAATCACTCTTTTACCTGATTAATGGTAACTTTTGTAGTATCAAACATAACCATTCTGATAATCTCAATCACCAGTAACTCTTGAATAAGCTCTCAGCTACGATAAAAAATAAACCAGTGTTATTATTTGTAATTTTAGCCAACAAATATGGAATTCCTACTTACATCATTCTTGAGTATTGATAACTTCTGTAGTATCAATTGAAGTTACTATGACCATCTGAATTACCTTGAACTTGACAACAAGCTCTCACCTACAAAAACAAAAGGCAATCAATTTTAGAACACAAATACAAAATTACTTTCTTACCTCACTTTCTTGAGCAGTGGTAACTTTTGTAGTACCAAATTGGAGCCAATCTGACTATTTGAATTTACCAGTCACTGTTGACAACAAGCTCTTAGCTATAAAAAAGAAAGGCCAGAGTTATTTTTGCTTATTTAGCTAACAAATATGGAATTACATACTTACCTCAGCATACCTCGAGTAGTAGTAGCTTCCTTAGCATTAATACTTTATGTGCTTACATACGCTTTTCAGAAGTAGTGGTATCTCTCTTAGTACTGACTACAGGTGGCTCTTGACAACTAGTAACAAGCCGCACTTAGCCGGAAAAAAGGCGGAAGTTTTGAATTTAAAGCTGGTAAAGGGTCTTCAATGCCATAGTAACCTGTCGAATCAACTTTTTGTTTCTTGAAAAGCAAGCATTTTCGAAGGAATTTTCTCACACTTTGGAGCTTAAGTATAAAGTAAGGCTTGCTTAATGCTGTAGTGTCAGAATAAACTGGGGTCAAGCCTAAAAAGGCGTGTTTTTTGAAGAAAAAAGTTTCCTGCGCGAGCGTTTAAAGGGCATACGTACAATCCATACATACATACATGTATATACATATATTATACATACTAGTGGTGTGCTTGAGCACAAATGGCGAGCGAGCCTGATAGTTAGGTAACATAAAATGTTACTATTTTTAGCTTACTTCATGCAGACACTATAATAGCAGTTATGACATTTGATTTCAGCAAACAAATACAAAATCACTTACCGATTAATGGTAACTTTTGTGGTATCAAACATCAACCATTCTGATAATCTCAATCACCAGTAACTCTTGAACAAGCTCTCAGCTACGATAAAAAATAAACCAGTGTTATTGTTTGTAATTTTAGCCAACAAATATGGAATTACTACTTACCTCAATTTCCTGAGTATTGATAACTTCTGTAGTATCAAATTGAAGTTACTTATCTGAATTACCTTGAATTCTTGACAAGCTCTCACCTACAAAAACAAAAGACAATCAATTTTAGCACACAAATACAAAATTACTTTCTTACCTCATTTTCTTGAGCAGTGGTAACATTTGTAGTACCAAATTTGAGCCAATCTGACTATTTGAATTTACCAGTCACTGTTGACAAGCTCTTAGCTACAAAAAAGAAAGGCCAGAGTTAATTTTGAATATTTAGCTAACAAATATGGAATTACGTACTTACCTCAGCTTCCCTCGAGAAGTAGTAGCTTCCTTAGCATTAATACTACGGCATTCTGACTACCAACGGCTCTTGACAACCAACGGCTCTTGACAACCAACAACGGGCACTCCGTATCCATAAAACGGCGAAGTTTTGAAATTGAGTCTGGAAAAGGGTCTTCAATGCCATAGTAACCGGTCGAATCAACTTTTTGTTTCTTGTAAAGCAAGTATTTTCGCAGGAATTTTCTCACACTTTGGAGCTTAAGTATAAAGTAAGGCTTGCTTAATGCTGTAGTTTCAGAATAAACTGGGGTCATGCCTAAAAAGCCGTGTTTTTAGGAGAAAAAAGTTCCCCGCGCGCGTTTAAAGGGCATACGTACCATCCCACATACATATATACATATAACATATACCCGATTTTGCATTATCCACCCCTAATACTGTCTCGCTCGCTACGCTCGCTCGCCAATAATAGCAGTTATGACCTTTTATTTCGGCAAACAAATACAAAATCACTCTCTTACCTGATTAATGGCATCATCTGCCATTCTGATAATCTCAATTACTAGTAACTCTTGAACAAGCTCTCAGCTACGATAAAAAAATTAACGAGTGTTATTATTTGTAATTTCAGTTTTAGCCAACAAATATGGAATTACTACTTACCACAAATTCCGGAGTATTGATAACTTTTGTGGTATCAAATTTAAGTTACTTTGACTATCTGAATTACCTCGAATTCTTTACAAGCTCAGCTACGATATAAAAATAATAAACCAGTGTTATTATTTAATTTTAGCCAACAAATATGGAATTACTACTTACCTCAATTTCCTGAGTATTGATAACTTCTGTAGTATCAAATTTTAGCTACTTTGACTATGTGAATTACCTCTCTTGACAAGCTCTCAGCCACAAAAACAAAAGACAATCAATGTTAGCACACAAGTATAAAATTACTTTCTTACCTCATTTTCTTGAGCAGTAGCAACTTTAGTAGTATCAAATTTAAACCATTCTGACTATTTGAATTTACCAGCCACCTTTGACAACAAGCTCTTAGCTACAAAAAAGAAAGGCCAGAGTTATTTTCGCATAAACAATTTTCAGCGGGGAAGGCCGTCGTCTTCGAGATCCGTTGTTGTATGACACACACACACACACACCGACACACACGGACACACACACAGACAAAGTGACTACTGTAACCCTCTCGCGCATGCGCGCTGAGGGTTAATTACGTTCCGTTGTTTTTTCTGTGTTTGGTTTGACTGGTTACTGAATTCTATAATAACTAGTGGTGCGCTCGAATAGCGCAAATGCATGGCGAGCGAGCAGACTCTTTTTACAGAAAAATAGGACAGAAATTACATCTAACTGTAGTGCACAGTATAACCCTTTCCATTCTCAGTTAGCATCAGAGAATCTAAAGTCTCTGATCCCAGACTAAGGAAGTGGAACCCATGTGTAGTAACAATAACAGAATTACCTGAATAAACATCGAAAGCAGTGGCAAAGAAGCGCAGCTTGACAAAGACTTCACAATTGTTTCAAGAAGAGAGTAGCTATAAACTTTTTGGTTGAAATGTTGCGTAAGGCAGTGCAGCAGGATCCTCCGCGCTAGTTAATTGAAAAATACTGGAACTGCGAACGCTTTACCTAACTTACGTAATTAGAAGCGCGGGCGAAATATTTTGACGTACGTATAAATAAACTAGTGGTGCGCTCGAATAGCGCAAATGAATGGCGAGCGAGCAGACTCTTTTTACAGAAAAATAGGACAGAAATTACATCTAACTGTAGTGCACAGTATAACCCTTTCCATTCTCAGTTAGCATCAGAGAATCTAAAGTCTCTGATCCCAGACTAAGGAAGTGGAACCCATGTGTAGTAACAATAACAGAATTACCTGAATAAACATCGAAAGCAGTGGCAAAGAAGCGCAGCTTGACAAAGACTTCACAATTGTTTCAAGAAGAGAGTAGCTATAAACGTTTTGGTTGAAACGTCGCGTAAGGCAGTGCAGCAGGATCCTCCGCGCTAGTTAATTGAAAAATACTGGAACTGTGAACGCTTTACCTAACTTACGTAATTAGAAGCGCGGGCGAAATATTTTGACGTACGTATACATACTTATTGGCGAGCGAGCGAAGCGAGCGAGCAACTCTAAGTTGTAGTCTATGGAAATCCTGAATACGTCGTCCCGCGCATACGTCGTCCCGCGCATACGTCGTCGTCGTTTAAACGCGATACGTCGTCGTTTAAACGCGCGCGCGCAATGTTTCCCCTTTACACGTTTCCCCCCTTTTCCCCTTTTCTGTACTTCACACATTATTTTGTTATCATTGTTACTTTATCATGAGGAGTACCATTCTTTACCCTTTACCAATCATCATTTCCCCCTTTACATGTCATTACATATTCTACTACTAATAATGAGATGTGAATTCAGATTTGGCAACCTGCAGGAAGAAAACCAATGCAAATTCAAATCAAGCTACCCCAATGCAATTGAAAGTGTCAACATTTCCCCAGAACTTCGCTCGCTCGCCCAACCAATGCTACACGAGCATTTTCTAGTATATATCTGAAATCTCAATTGAACACGACTGATAGTCAGCTTCGCTCGCTTCGCTCGCTCGCTTCGCTCGCTCGCTGAATAAGCAATATATTGACTGTCAGTATTATATAGCTAAAATTGCTATCATTGGTTTAGTAATCATTAGTGTAAGTTTTTGCTGCTTGAGAATCTTTGCAATGAAGCTTTACTTTAATGTTTCACAGAGTCATATTTCATTCCGAAATATCCAGCTAAACCTTTAGACATAGTTTGGGTGTCATTTCTTGTGGCTGTGAATGTAACGGGAAACTTATGCAAGGCCACAGCTAAGAGTCCTCCAATGAAGCCTGATGTGAATCATGAGGATAATCCCTTAATTAAAGTGTCAAATTGTGATGCAGCTGAAGTCAATTTTACTATCAACTCTACAGGTAAGGGGTCAGCTACATAGCTACTATTGATCATTTTAATGTTACTTAACATAGCTAAATGGTTCATTTTTTCATTTCCTCACTTTACATATAAGTAATATCAATTATCACTATCTTAATCTACACTATAATTGTAACTGATCTTCATTTAAAAAAATCCATTGTAAACTTAACTTAGCTATAGGTAGTAGTTGAATAATATTAAGGTATTTCATTTTTTCTTAATAAGATAATTCCAGTTCCTGTTCTTTCATTGTCAAAAAAAATACACATTTAGCACCCCTCCCCCCATTCATACACTCTAAATTCCATCAGAAAGATTAACGACAGTGGTACTTGATGCATAAAAGACAATTTGGTATGGGAATTTTGTCATTCAATTTGTAACTGATGGACGAATAAAAGTAAAATTTATTTATGCCTACACATCCCCCTGCCCCCTCTCTCCATCCCCTCAACTAATACGTACACGAACTAACCCATTCATTCCTATTGACATTACTGTGTCTAAATAAAGCCAAAGAGAGCCTGCTCTTACAACATTCTCTCATCATCATCACAAATTACAGCTGTGATGAATACAATGCTACAGCTACATTGTATTATTTTTTTGTTGTGATTGTTTGGCAGAGCTACTAGGAGATACCCACACTTATGTGAACTTGAGTTATTTCTCTTCAGCGTATCCAGGTGGTAGTGCAGTTAGTTGTTCTATACTGTGGGACTATGCTTACCAAAACCCGACAGAACGTAATCCAGGTAGGTCCCCCCTCCCAGGCTGCTACACATCGTTTACAGTTGGCGGAGCCTACACAGTCCACTTCTGGATATATATTTATGATTGGGCCTACGGTGGCTAGAAATACTTGCAAATTTAAAGCTAACTATATTTATTTGTACAATTTTAATTGATTATTTATTATTAATTAGTTATGAATTGTGGACGTGAGAATAGCTTTATGATGTAGAAAAAATTTGACCACTGTTTCATCATAGGAATGAATTTTTTATGTTGATGTTTGACATACGATCTAATGATAACATTAATGAGTGTCTATATTTTCCAATACCTAATGCTGTTACAGTTGCTACAGGCCAAGATATTATTGTCTATGCATGATTCTGCACAAATGCTCAAGCAAGATTTTGTATATTGTTTTATAACTATGGCTATCAAAGTATAATAGCACTTTATTAGACATCTACTGAACATAGGAGAACCGTCAACTGTACATAGCTAATAATATCGGTCTTTCAAGTAAGCAAGAATAGGTTAGACATCAATCAGAGGCATAGCCATAATATGGCTATGCCTCTGATTGATATAATATATATATATTATAGTGCTAGTGAAAAAGAGAAGGGTAAGGGTAGGAAGATGGGGGGGGGGGGGGGGGGGGGGGGGGGGGGGTGTGAGGGTGGGTGGGTTTCAAAATGACAAACCGTAGAGCAAGAGGCCTCTCTCTCTCTGGTGAGCCAGGCTACTTGCCGAGCGAGACCAGGAAGCGCAGTCAGACGCAAGGCCGTGCATCGGGAGGAGGGAAAAGGATGTACATAGGTGGTAGGGGTTGGTTAATTGTGATCATTTTTTTGCTATTGCTATGCTAGTAATGCTCATCACTTTAGTAATTATGCTACTTGAAACTCTTACTATGCTCATAGACAGAGTCCAAAGGTCACTTCAACCACATTCACAACTCCACTTGTACACATGACTAATCTTAATCCTGATATGGACACTGTTGATATGCGAGTTACTTATTTGTGTCAATAGTGCTGAGTCTGATGGAATTGGCAACACAAAGGGTATTTAGTAATCTAAAAAGTAATTTTAAAAATCTCAAAACCAGTTTCTGGAAGGCTACATCAACTTGTCACTGTTACAGTACAATAAAAACTAATTACAATTTTTTTTGCCAAAATCTACAACTATGCTCATAAATAGTCTATCATTGCAAACAATCTAAAATATGAATATTTTTAACTTTAATGAATAGCTATTATCGTACTCTATATAAGGTTCTGATGTGAATGTGTTGTTGGCTATTAATGTAGTGGCTAATAAACATGAAGCTCTTTGAAGTGGCAATTGTCTCCTTTGTATGCTATTGCTGTCTTCAAGGTATATATACTTTTTATCTTAGTGCTCTGATTTTGTAAAGTTGGAATATTGCCGAATTCAACCCAACAAACTCCCTTAGTGAGCTATATGATACATTAAATAGGTAGCCCTAAAAAGACTAGTGAAATATCTTTTCTTATTACCGTGAACAACAGCTGGAAGTATGATCCACGTTTATCCAATGATGCCTGCATGGCAACTGTGATGACAAGTTTTATAGCTCCTGGCACACCTAGAAACAAGTCAGAGAACATCCAAGTGGGAAATTATGACAATGGACCTTTGATCTACAGCGTCAATGTGATTGAGGATGCTTCTCCACCCATGTGCACTATTCAGTGGGACTACCAATACAAAGTTCCCACTCACTACATTGGTATAGCTAATACTTATATTGAGGCAGACGAGTCTTTGTTGCCAGTGTGTGCCACTGCAGACTCCAGGGAAGGCTACCATATGACATATTACTGGTTCTCCTTATTTGATTGGTCACTGACTTCTATAGACGGTGAGCTTTTCACACTTACTGTAACGATGTGTTAGATTGTCATGTGTTTGATTTGACTGGTCACTGAATTCTATAATAAATAAGCAATATATTGACTGTCAATATTATATAGCTAAAATTGCTATCACTAGCTAGCTAGTGGTTTTGCTGCTTGAAAATCTTTGCAATGAAGACTTTAATGTTTCACAGAGTCATATTTCATTTCAAAATATCCAGCTAAACCTTTAGACATAGTTTGGGTGTCATTTCTTGTGGCTGTGAATATAACGGGAAACTTATGCAAGGCCACAGCTAAGAGTCCTCCAATGAAACCTAATGTAAATCATGAGGATAGTTGTGGGCGGAGGAATGAGAAGTGAGACAGAGAAGATGACAGAGAAAGAGAAAGACATAGAAAGAGAAAGAGATGAAGACAGAGAGAAGATAGAAGAGAAAGCATGAAGATTGAGAACATTTGTGTGTGTATCATACAAGGACATTTATGTGTGTATTATAAGCATTGTGTATGTATTTCTGTATTTTTTTATTTTAGTGTAGGCGCAGGTCATGTTGTGTATTTTGTGTCCGGATGTATTCCGTGGACCACACCCCCATTTATATGTGTGCATGCGTGACTCGGAACTTATAAACCCTAGTCACACATGCGTCATTCAGTTCCCCTCATGTTAGTTAAACCCAAAAGCTGAATTTGTTACTACAGTGAAAGGGCTAGCTACCTGGGAGAACTCTGGTGGCAGCGGTCATCAAAGTCTCTAGTAATCGTTGTTGGAGTCTTTGGTGACTTACCTTTATCGTTGAGTGCCGAGCCCCTGCCTGTGGACCGTGGTGTCAGCATTTAACCACAATTGGTGGCATTTTAACCCACAATAATCCCTTATTTAAAGTGTCAAATTGTGATGCGGCTGAAGTCAATTTTACTATCAACTCTACAGGTAAGGGGTCAGTGTCGTATTATTTGTCATTTTAATGTTATTAAACAAAGTAGCTAAATGGTTCATTTTTTTTAATTTCCTCACTTATATAACAAGTAATATGCAAAATAAAAATTTAGCAACAATAGAAAAATGATTAATTAGAGAACAGGAAATAGTAAAAAAAACAAAAAAAACAGTGGAAGTCTATAGTTATTTTCAGAGGCTTCAGCACTGGTTCACTCATCCTTTTATGTGGATAATGACTGTCTTACTGGCAAACAACCTGCAAGAAGCTACACACATATTAAAGACACTTAACCATCTTTTTGACCCCATACATGATTATGTGGAAATCAAACCCAAAATTTCAGAAAACTTTGCCTAGAAAAATGAAATTCAATGATTTCTGCTCAATCTGCATGTCATAAGGTCCTTTGGTGTTCACTGGAACACAGCAAATGACTCACTCCAATAGTTTACTCATGCTTATTGGTACGTGCGACCCTTTTTTTTTGCCCTCACTGCTAATTATGTAACTTGGTAAAGCATTAAGATAGTCAAACATTCAGTAATGACTTTCCTTTACACATGGGGGTAATTCCTGGGAGAAGGGGGGGAGGGGGCAGACGGGGGGTAGTCCAGGAGACACTCCGTAGGGCTAATACTTAAACCTAGAAATGTCCATTCCAATGAAATGTTTTGCTGATTTGTATCCATATGGGATCCTAGAACAAATTCAGCTTGGTTGCTGCCCAAGTGGCAACCACGGGCAACTCCTGGAATTTTTGTGGTTGTGTAACGCTAATGCTAAATTTTGCTCTACAGCCACTTTATCATAAAATGAAGTAAAATGACTCTTCTACAGAGTTTCGGGGAGTGAATCCATTCATGACATTATATTTGGGATTGCATGCATGGTTAAGTGCTGAACAAAATTCAGTGCATTTTTGCATTTTCACTATGCACGCTATCTTACCTAATACTTGTTGGAGATGGCTTCTCTTCCTTCTGATGCCAAGGTAGATCTTATCTGTTGGCACAACCCAGGTTACTGGAATGCTGTATCTGCTGATCAGTTTGGTGAGCAGAATGCTATCAAGACAGGCAAAGGAGGTCCTAGACATGGATTTAGCAGCTGAGCTTGTTAGTGAGTAGATAGATGCTTTCCCTATCACTGCTAATGTGTCAGATCAACTCAATGGGATGTACTGCTGTGATGACAAGCATGAAAAATCTGAATGAAAGTTTGACAAGGAAAAGTTGAAACATAGTTGTGCATTAGATGCCCATGATCAAGATCAAATATACATGAAGATGGAGAAACATCCTCACCCTATTGAAGATGTGCATCCACACCTTTACAATCCTGTCACTTATCAAATCACACCAGCTGGAGGGAATGTAGTCAACTCAATTGGAATTTGGAGAGGGAATACATTGCCAGTCTACCTAATGGGTTCTACAATTCTATCAGTAGCCCATCATAATAATGTGCGTTCTCAAAAAGCTGATAAAGGACAAGGGTCTCTGGATAGTTATAGATCTTGAGAGCATTTTTCTGCATCTGCTCATGATTTGACAACAGCAAGATATCAGGCTGGAGCATCTCTTCATGTATGAGTTGTGTGCAGTACCTTCACCAAATTGATGAGCATATTCGCCTACGCAAGGGAAACAAGTCTGACACCTTGGAGTTCCACATTGCATGGCCTCATGGTGGTGCTCCTTCTGATTTAATCTCATCCATCAAGGCTCGTTTGAGCCAATACTCAGGTAATGCTGACATGATTATTGAAGGCATACCTGCCAAGGATCATGAGCAAATGAGATATGCTGGTAAAACCAGTATTCTTCACAAAAGAGATGCAATACTGAAGAGCAAGACTAACAAGCAGAGGTTGACAAGTGTGTTGTCAACCTTCAGTCTGGGAGAGAATGCTACGATGGAAACAAGGGATGATGGTGAATTCAATCATGATGAAGCTGATATCACCATGGTATCCTATGTCATTCAGGCTGCAAATTATGGTAAAGATGTAATTCATGTGGTCACTGATGACACAGATATATTTGTCTAACTAGTTTACTGGTTACACGGGCAGCACTGGTCTAGATGGAGTGAGAGAATGGAACAGTACTCGACATTAATGCAACTTTTACGCAGAAGCGTTTGCAGCCTTGTGCATGTGAATGTAATATGACCTCCTATCTTTACAGCAATGGCAAAACAAGAGCACTCAACACTTTGCTATCAGGAAACTTTCCAGGTTTAGCTAGTATGATTGGTGAAATGAGTATTTCATCAGCCAAATTGATGTAGGCAGTAACCCCCTTTTTCACTGGTTTGTACAATCAGGTTTTAGGAACATCCATGGAAGTAGCAAGATTCAACCATTTTACCAAAAAGAAAAGTCCAAAGGTAATGGCTCCACCCCCAACATCTATTAAACTCTTGCAGCATGCACTGCATGCCCATCTTCAAAACATACTATGGAAAGCAACATACCAGCAAGTCTTAGCCACCATCACTGGTGGGAAGTCAAGAATGACATTCCTGTTCCTGTCATGCCACTGGAGACTCAACACTGCCTGAACTTGTTGATGTGCTTATGTCAGTGCAGAGAAGAAAGGAAGAAGTGCAGTACCATTTCATGCACAGTTGCCAAAAAGAACATCTCCCATGCACATTCTAATGTAACTGTCATGGAGAAGATAAATGCTATACTCAGAGAATAGCTACGACACAAGCAGCTGATCACGAAATGAATGAAGCTGAGGAACAAGATCTTGAAGTTACTGCTGGTGAGAACAGTCTAAGGAAAGTGAAAAGTATGATACTGAGACAGAATTCATACTGGAATGATATTTCAATGCTATTTTTATGAAAAAATTTTGCTGCCACAAAGCAAATTTTCCTTACTATACCTTAGCCATGCATGCAATCCCAAATATAGTATCATAAATGGATTATACACCCACTAAAACCCCATAGAAGAGTCATTTTACTTAATTTTAATACTATGACAAAGTGGCTGTAGAGCAATATCACAACCACAAAAATTTGAAGAGTTGCCTGTAGTTGCCACTTGGGCAACCAAGTTGAATTTGTCCTAGGACCCTATATTAAATATACATCAGCAAAAAAAACTTCATTGGAATGAACATTTCTAGGTTCAATATTTGACTACCGAACTAGATACTGGTGGCAGCAAATCTACCTAGGACACAGGCAGCTAAAGAGTTAGATGACCCCCTACCGGCTCTACCTCTTCTCTGGGGCCCCAGTAAACCCCCACAAAAGTAAGGGGGTATCTCTTGGATGCCACATACCCTGAAGGTTCTGGAAGAAGAGAAAAAAAAACATATAAAACTACCATCAGGAAAAGATTTAAAAAATTTGAAGTATGGGGATGGGTGTATTAAGGTATCAAAAATGGTCCGAGAATTCTTAGAAAAATAAGGTAATGATCAATTGTCTATTTTGTAAGCTTTAACCATCCTTACTGCAGGTTGTAAGACTGAAAAACAAATCAGATCATTCAACATGCCAAGATGATGGTACTAGTTGTCATGGCATGTTTGAAGGATCTGAATCCACTTGTATTTGTTCTATTCGTGATTGAATTTCCTAAATGTGTTTGGACATCTTCTATTTTTTTCATCATTATTTTCATCACTTTTCATTATAATCTCTCAAGAGTTCTGCACTATTGTCTTGTAAATGCTCTATGTTATTATGCTACTTGAAAGACAGTTTAGGTATCAAATAATTACACATCATTGGATTTGTAAGTTTAGCTGGCCAAAGTAATTATTTTTTCACTTTCTGTTTTTGTAGGCCCCTAAAACATGTATTTCTTATTTAATAAAATGAGCACATTAATTTCCTTAGCTAATTCACTAAACTAGATACTCAAAGCTAAAGATTTATATTAATAGTTTTACATGTCTGAGAATTTGAGCAATTTGATAGGTCAAGAAGAGGACAATAAATTGGAATGCCCTCTTGCATATGAGGACATTTATTTGTTAATAAGTGGGAAAAAAACAAAAAAACTAGTGAATAATAACAGCAAGATAAATAAAGAGGAAGTCAGGAGAAGTGTTTCCTCATTTTAGAGTGTAATATTCAGAAGCATAACTACCACTATTGAAAGTAGTCTGCTCATTTGAAGTGTATGCCAGTTGCTAGGGCTATGCTCAATTGTTCAAAAAGAAGCTTGTTAAAGAGGGAGAGAATACACCTAATATAGTGACTTACATGTATATATTAAAGAAACCAAAATGTATTGATGATTCAGGAGGATCTTCATCAGTTGGGAATGATGAAAAACTAAAAGCTGAAGACAATTATTCATAGAAATGATAAAGTTAAAGTGCATTGCGATCTTAATTTGTTCACATTGCGTAGTACACGCTGGCATGTAGGACCTAGTCTGGCTTAGCAAAAATATAGGACCTTGACCATCTCAGTTATATGGAAACAATGAGAAAATGTGAATTGAATCTAACAGAAATAGTAAAAAAAATGAGTCTAACTATAATTATGATAATAGTACACAAGGTGAATATTTTGACTTCATTGCGCACAATTAAAAGGCTAAAACAACTATACTGCTCGAGTAAAGGCTACACATGGGCTAATAAAAATAGAGATGAAAACAACAGAATTCGAAACCTGATACAATTACTTTCTCAACTCACGAATTTGAATTTAAATAAACGTATTCAAAAAAAATAATAACTTCATTTTACGTAGCCATTGTGCGAAAAACACGCTAATTCGCCCTTAGGGACTTGAGCTTTCGCGCGTCGTTTGAGCGACGGCGACTGCGCACCGTATTTCTTCGTACACGATACGGTTACTACAGTAACTTCAGTGTTGTGGTCAACAACTTTAAAAATCTATTGCCGTAGATTCTACAATGTTAATCAGGGTTAGTATTCTGCTTGTACCAAGTCTTCAAGGTAAATAGACTATACATCTTTTTTAAGTATATTCACAATAATGTTATGTGCTTTTTTTTATGTCACAGCAATTACAACTCTTTTACCTAAAGTTTTTGTACGTGAAGAACAAGATAGAGAGGTTTATTTAATGCCACATTTTTTTCAACCCAAACTATTCCCATTCACTATGCTCTGTAATACAACAGCATCATCATCATCATTGACAGATATTTATTGGACAAGGTTTGGTAGAGTGGTACAAAATAGTATATTCTACAGAATTAGTTCCAATGTGACAGAAACTAATCTTACTGTTTTAAGATCTGAAAGAAGGTTTGGGGATAAATTGTATGGCGATTACCAGTGTGTCATCAATACTAAAATTGGAATATTCTCTTCAAGATATCTGATCATACCTGATCAAAGTAAGATACTCCTACGTGTAATAGTATGAGAGAATTTAAAGTAATATTATATTCAGACATTCATAATGTTGGTAGAACTAATTTCGGTTTAGCATACTTTAGGGTACCGCACGCGATTTCGTAAGTGTATTTTTCATATGCGATACATGATAAACGTAAGTAAATAGGCATGCCCAACTAAGTTATTCTTAGATACCATTTAATTTTTTTTTTTATTGGCAAAGTATAGTTTTGAGAAACTTGCATTGGAAGTTACAAGGGACAAAGACACCACAATTGCTTGGCTAAAATAAAGATACTTAGTACAGGAGCAGTCTGTCATGCTGTTTTGTGGCACATAGAAACAATGTTGTAAGAGCATAAAATATATGAGAGATGGTAGTTCCTTTACTAAGAGCCATTAAAAATTAATAAATAAAAAAATGGTCTTGTGGAAAAGCGGTAGTTCACAGAACTGGTCACACAAAGAAGACTGTTTGACTGGTTCAATTTTCATCATGACATGTGCACAATATGATTGGACCACCCTATACACATTGAAAAACCAGGCAAAATTGATGAGATTGATGAATCTAAATTTGGCAAAAGGAAGTATAATAGGGAGAGGTACAGTGATATGGTCACTGGGTATTTGAAGGTTCTGAATGAGAGAGTACAGACATACTCATGGTAGAAGTTTCCTAATGGTCAGTGGCACATTGCTTCCCATAATTCAATGTAAACCCAGGCCCCCTGTAGTCTCTGATGACTGGAGAGCCTCAGTTGAAAGAATATTGGAATGTGGTCTCGCGATCCAGACCCTTTACCTAACTGCTACGTGGGGAAAGAGGGTCTGGACCACTGCCTTTACTCGATTCGTTCCATTCCTCCAGATTCTGGAGGAACATGTACAACTTATGAGGGTAGGTGTGGTTTATGTATAAGAAGGGCGTGATCCAATTTTTGTGCTGCGAATTCGCTTAATATCCAAAGGTGTATCTAAGTGAGCCAAAAGCTCTAACAATGATTGCATCTAGATGGATGGCCATGCTATACTTAGTTAGCTTCCTCCAAACTGTTTGTTGCATTAAAAGCATTAACTTTCGAATTTAGTGTGCGCTACGAATTAGATGATTACATAAAAGTTTTTATTTGATGTCGTGATTACATTTACACTGGAACAAATCAGGTAAAGGCAGTTGTCCAGACCCTCTTTCCTGTGTAACAGTTAAATAAAGGGTCTGGCTTGCGAGACTAATTGGAACTCAACATGAGACAGTTAATCATTCCATACACCTTATAAATTCTTCCACTGGTGCACACACTCAAACCATTGGAGATACACAAACTAAAAGAATAATGAGGAATGAGGAAGGAATTGCAAAATGTGACTTATATCCAATATAAAATATATTAGCATATTCATGAACAATACCCACTGTAGGCACTCACAATAATCACTCATAATCTATAAATTTCATTAAAACAGACTTTTATACTAGCTAGGTAACCTCAACATCAACAGACACTATCTCACTAATCTCTCACTGTTCACATAATAATTCTCCGTCATGTAAAAGCAAATAGCAAAGAAGTGAAAAAAAATATGTAAACATGCTTACAAAAATCGCATGCGAAAAAAAAAGCAAGGCGCGTACCTAAATTATACTTCAACTCTGATTTCACTTGTAAAGCTTGGGGGGGGGGGGGGGAATAGAAAATAAGGAAATAACATGTTTATTGTTAATAATGAACGTATTTTTAAGCAAATACATATGACTAAGTATTGTAGAAATATTTAAGACCAGGTTATATAGAATAAAGTTAAGGTAGTGATACAGCTAGCAGGATAAATGTTGGGACAGATGGGTAGAGACTGCAACTAGAATCATGGCTGAATTCTGAGTTGTCTCAGTGGTTACACCTTTAGAGCAAGTTACCAAAGTTATTTCAGATGCCTAACACTGTGACAGAATTTAAATTTTATTAACTTGCAATTACCCCGCTGCACAATGGTGCCTGACATACTAACTTGTACTAATTTGGAGTGCATAAGAGATTCTCAATATTATTTATAGAATTGATAATTTGTTTGTATGACTGTGTTTAGCTCTATCAATAGATTTCCTTCAATCTTCTAGAATTCATTTTAAACACAATATAACGGAAGGCCAACCCTCTTATGTGGACTGTGCTGCTGTGTATTACGCCGTTCATTTGCCCAGGATTATTACACTGTGGGACATTTTAAGGCGACGTGGGCCTTTGCCTATGTCTGTAATAGGCCTTGAAGATGCCAGGGTTTATTTTCCTGAACCCAAAATAGAAGACAGTAATACATATAGGTGCCGTTTCCTTACAGACTCACACTATTTATTATCTGACCATCATGGATATCTTGATGTCACTGTTGTGCGTAAGTAAACAGTGGCATTCCATAATTACCACTCAGATAAATAAATCAATTACCTTTAATCAATTCTTTTGGTGAAATTTTGTGAATGATGTTGGTAAGTATAATATACAAGATACTTTATCATAATTTACTTAGTAGCTACAGTATAAACAACAGTTACAAAAGCACCTAAAAAGTTACTGTCCTGACCTTAGTTTGTACATATATGTGTAAAGAAACTATTCTAAGTTTACAATATTTCTTCTTCTTGAAGCATTCAATTCACTTAAATGAGAATATACTGCTATCTGAAACATACACACTTGTTTGGATTTGTGTAATTATTCTCTGATTAAATAGCACATGGAGACCAATGCAAACATGTTTGAGTCACACATTCTTGCATTTTTATAGTGCTTATCCTCTTCAATACAATACACAAAATGCAAATTACAAACATGTAGTGCTACCTAAAATAGTGAAGTATTATTGTTATTGTAATTATATGTGAATTGTGTAGCAAGTACTGAAAATATCCAATTCCCTTTGTCTCTGTGGCAACTTCCTGAGAGTCAAATTGGTGTATTGGGGAAGAATGCTACATTTTTCTGCCTTCCAGGTGGAATGTAAGTTTATATTAAAAGTCAACTTATAAATACTTATTGTATTGATTAATTAATTATACATTAATCGCTATTTAAATGATATCATGTGTTTCTACAACCATTTCATTATCATTGAGAGTCATTCTTTTGTTACAGTATAATTTTATAAGAATAACATAAAATGTATGTTGACATCCATGAGTTTATACTATTCCATTATACATGATTAATAATAAGCATAATAATATTAAATATGTCACATAATTACTTATATTTATACTGAACTATTATCATTTCAGTCAATACACTTTAAATGTCAATATAAATGATATAATAGTTAATTATTGGCTAATAGTATGTCATTCTATTTTCAGGGGTGCTCGAAGTACAGTTGTTCAATGGTCATATCCTCGTAATTCAAATCCAATAATTCAACGTGGTTCGTTAACGGTAATAGTGAGTCCCAATTCAACTGGAACATATACATGTAGTCTGGGAACACAATCAAAGTCTGTCCAACTATCTATTCTTGGTCAGTATTGTTGTGATCTTTTACTGCATTTCCTTTGTTCTTCCTTAATTTATACAAACTCACTCCCATTCATTCACTTCTAATTCTATACATATGAAATATATTATAATACTTATTACACGAGTCAAAGTGGGATATGGCGAAATATTTTCACCAGCAGGTTAATATATACATTTTTTTATTTTTTTATTTTCACAGCCAGAGGGATTGAAAATAAAGCCTGACAGTGAAATATTTTGCCATATCACTTTGACAAGTGTAATAAGTGGTTTATTCCATGATAAATATCTTCACTGAAGTGTATGTATTAGGGTTGGTAACTCTTGGTATAATGTGAAGTTGGCCTTAAAACTCTCTAGGGGCTCCCAACACCCCCAGCTGAGTAGGTTGGGTAGGCTACACTTGCTGCAATAGTCCAGGCTAGAAATCCAGATTTTGGCCAACTTTGTTTTTGTACATAAAAAAAATTTTTGAACTTATTTTGGTCAATTTATACCTGCTGAATCCAAATCTGATGAGTGCCAGTTCGATAATTAATTTTAAAATGCAATTTTATGCATTTTAAAATTGATTACACTATTACATTTACTCTACCAGGCCATAGTAGCTTCTCAATGAAATTAGTTCTTCTTTATAATGACATCAAATTTTAAGCTGCTGAGTTAGTTTGTGTACTGCCATTTCCTTATATGGTAATTTCCATCACTTTGTTTGTGTCACCTGCTTGTTCATGCTAAAAACTGTATAGTTTAGAAACTAAAACATGGTACTTCTTCAAGAAAAAGAAAGTTAATGCTCTATTATCCTGAGAATAGAGTGTCTTATTTGTAAGGGAGAACAAAAAATAACCAGCAATTAAATCTTATCCAGAGTAAGAATCCAGAGTTCCTATGCAGCAAGTAAGTTTCATGGTGATGGCCTCAGTCATAAACTTCCAGAAGGTGAATTGCACTTGACAAGCTTGTATTAGCTATTGCTTGAAAAGTGTTGTTAAGTGTTACTTTAGGAAGAGTAAGATAGAAACAAGTGACTTGCTGAGTCCTAAAAAAAAACTCTAGAACGCTCGGTAAAATGTCCTCAAAAAATTCCAGTAGCTACATGAAGAAGAAGACATGTGTATAGAACTACTAAATGGAAGACAATACCCAGTGAGTAGTCCCGTTATAACAATATGCAAAGTAATTTGGAACCCTATGAAGTGTTTTAAAGAAAAATGATTGCCCATTAATTTGGGAAACTCAGGGAAATTGTGAAAATCTATAACAATCACCATGAAATTGATCAGATCCAACAATTTTTTTCAGGTAATATCTAGTATAGATTTCTTGGGTAGGTAAATTATTCTCTCTCTATCACAAGCTTTTTTTAAACAATACAAAATTAAAAATATTTGGTCAGAGGAGGACTAAACAAGTGTTAAGCATGTAGTCCTGGGTTTGATTCCCAGTGGTGACCAAATATTTTTAATTCTGTATTGTTTAAAAAGAGCCTGTCAAAGAGAGAGAATATATTTAATGAGTAAAAGAAGGCTGAAAAAGAAATTTTGAAGTGATAAATTAGTATTGTTTGTTTAATAATGTAACTACAGAGCTTTAGGACCGTTTAAAATCTTTCTTTCAGAGTTGAAACAAAACACACGCAGACTGGTCTACTTTAAGAAGGTTTCCCAAAGAATTACTAATTTTGCTGCTTATTTTTTTTCTGCTTTCATTAAAGACTTATTGTTATAGGATTACACACTTTCATTTAATTATTCAGCTACTACATATGACATTAATTTTAACAATTCTGGAGACAGTGTATTGCCTCCGATAGCCAATCTAGATTGCAATTGGCTCTCCACATTGGTCAACAGAGACATTATTCTAGTTCACTGGATGATGTTGGCAATTAATTAGATATACTTTAGCCTCAGAATCAAGAGCATGCATTTTGAGCAGATAAAGTGAAGTGGAGAACATATCATGTGAACATATCATGTGCACCAGTGCAAGCCCTTCCCATTTGACACTAGCATGTCAAAGTTATCATGCCATTGAAATATTTTACCAGCTGTTTTAGTGAGTCCCATCATTTGTTATGTAGAAACATCTTGTATGAAATGGTAAATCCATGTCATAGCTATGTACCTCTATCATGGGCAAAATCAGCTATCATAATTGTATTTTCAAGTCTTGTGTTTTGTACAGTCCAAGACCTTAACTGGAAACAATATCATTATAAACCTTATTCTAGAGGTATTGCATGTAATTCCTTAGAGTTGACCATATTTTTGGCAGCTATATTGAAATTTTCATAATGTTGGAGGCCTCAGATTGAAAAAAAAATACCATTGGAAATGAATTCTGTACACCTAATAACCATATGCTGGTATTATAACTTGTAAAAAAAATATTTTTTGGAGCAAACTATATTCATGGCAAACAATGAATTTTTTACTATTTCCCAGAGTTTTCTAAAGCTACCACTTGGGCAAATCAAGTTAAGTTTATTCTAGGACCATTTGGTAGCACAAATCTGAAAAAAAAAACTTTCGTAAAATCAAAATTATTAGAATCATAGCTTTTTTAAGACTACAAGCAGCAATTCAAATAATATTTGAGATAAATTTTATGTTTTTTCTATTTAAAACAAAATGTTCGATGTTTCATCACTGGCACTCACCAGATCTGAATTCAACACAAAATAATGGGTCATGAAAAGTCAATCTAACTTACTTTATATCCTAAGACAAGGTTATTGGTGCTCTAGCCTGGACTACTAGAGGAAATAACATTTGAAGGTATCAAGAAATAAATTTTGTAATTCCATATAATATATTCTGTGTGAAACTAACTCCTTGAGTAGTTTCAAATTTAACCATTATGTCTAAAATACAACTACAAATTAAGAAATTAAGAAGGGGCTCAACTTATTTTGAAAAGTATTTCCTATTGTGAAAATTTTCAATACATAATTAAATATACATGTGCTTCAAGAAAGAAAGCTAAACTAGCAAAAACTCTAAACATGTAGCTCTCAATTAGATACAGCTTGCTCTAATATAATGTAATATAGATACTTCTAGTTGCAGCTCAATTTTAATTCTAATTTAAGATCTCATGATTAATATAATAGTAATATATTGAGCATTGATAATTTGCATACAATTTAATTTTTTATAGACACACCAGCTTTAATCACTTCATTACCACCTTTTGTTTTTGTACCACCAAGATCGAAGACTGTTTTGACTTGCTCAACATCAGCAGCTGAACCTTTAGTATGGAAATGGTATTTCAATGGAAGAATGTGAGCAAATATTTTTTTTATATTTCAGGCTAGGTATTTTTTGCATTAAGTTTTTTAATAGTTAGATATTATTATGTTTCATTTATTTGCAGTTTAAATAAAGTTAATAAAGTTAAGTAAATTTGTGAATTAAATTTTAAGATAAACTGAATGCAATGCTTCAGAGAGAACTAATTTTTTGATGTATTGAAGGCTCTAGGTTTTAGTGTTTCAATACACTTACAGCCTGAGGGATCCTAGAAGTTCACGATGCAGCATCTTAATTAATCACTAATTTAGAAGATAGCAACTGTTCCTACTAACACCATCTATGGTGAACATAGTGATCATTCCTGACGACGCAATTGCATGGGCCTACAAATATTAGCCCTGGGGTACTGCGTATTAGATCTCTCCCTAAAGGACCTAATGGATTTAAAGTTCCTCTGTCAAAATACAAAAGCTACACCAGCTATGTTGTTCGAATTTGTGTCAAGTATTATTAATAAAAATATGACACTCTATAATAAAAAATAATATCCATGTTTTTTAATTTGTATAGTACACTTCAAATGTGTGAAACAAAAAACAACTTTAATTTTACAAATTATATTAGCAATGTTTAACTTTAATAGCCTACCTTTTACTTCACTAACCCGACAGATTACAAGGGTAACTATTCAAAATGTTACGGAGCCACGTATAGGAATATATCAATGTAGTATTGAAAATCCTGCAGGATATAATATGTCAACAACGTCACTACAATATCTAGGTAAAATATTATGTAATCTTATGAATAACTGGAGCATTAAATCTGAGAAGATTAATAGTAATACTTATTTTTATATTGATTCAATTAGAATAAATAATTTTATGACAGGTAGCTATGTGCTAAATTACTGAAAAATTAACTCATATTATTTAATAATTTTTTTATCCAATAGTGTATTGCTCATGCTCATTAACCATGGATATATACACCAGTATTCACCCACATCATTTTGGGCACTATGTCACAAGTTGATTTCTCACTTGAACAATTTTTTAACCTCAGAAAAATGTGGCTTCGGAGCCTCACTATACCGAAACCTTCCTACAGTTAACTACAACTATTCAGATGACGGGCAATAAGAATTAGTAATATATATGTACTTGTCGGAGTGTGGTATGGCGAGATATTTCACATGTGTGGCTAGTAAAGATACATTCCCTTATTTATTAATATTGTTACTTGGTACGTTTATAAATTAAGTATTCAAGTTCAACTTTATTGAAATGATCACTTACTACATATACCCAATCATGTGATATGATTTTTATTTTGTGTTAACTCATTAGGTGATCTTCCAGAAGTAAACATTGACGTAAGTAATGATAACTACATATATAAAGAAGGAGCAAATGTGACAATTAGATGTTTGACAACCACAACGATAGTTTATTCTATACAGTGGAAAAAAGATGATAAATTTATCACACGAAATGCAATGTATCAAATAAATACCACAAGCGAAAGAAGTACTTTAACAATTGTTTCTTTTGGACTCACAATGGCTGGTAATTATTCATGCATAGTACATGGGAAAAGTGAAATACTTTCCTCAAGATCTGTAATGATTCAGCAAGCAAGTAAGTTAAAATTTTGGACAAATTAATTTGTATATAAACTTTATCATATTTTAGAGTCTCTATTGATATTAATATGATTTATATAAAATTCTTTTATACTATAGTTCTTGAGATCAGATATCATAGTACAAGATTTGATAGACCTACTTTGTACTCGTACACCAAAAATGTTCCAGTTTTTTCAGATTGTGCTATTGAAATAAAATCTTTTCCAAAAGCAAGAGTACAGTGGGCTGTGGCCATTTCAAGTACCCGTACTAAACCATTAAATTTGACTGTAACTATGGTTGATGATAATGGTAGATTGCTTTTTAGATATCCAAACAGGAAAGATAATGGAATAATATATAGGTGTTCATATTCAAATGAATATATTACATCACCAAATTATGGATTCATCACAGCAAGATTTTCTGGTAAGTTCAAGTATGGTGCGACATTTATACTGATAGTGCTATATATGAATATTTGCACTATTTTTTCACAGAAAGATAACATACACTAAGCTTCTGCATGATATATTCTTAAATAGACACTAAAAATTAGCATATAAGCATAGACATCAGGCTTTAAAGATACCATTCCCAACACTGCTGTGAGTTAAGAATAATGTGTGTGTGCATGTGTGCATGTGTGTGGTGTGTGTGTGTGTGGTGTGTATGTGTGTGTGTGGCAAAGAATTGAAGAGTAGCATAGATTTCCACCCAGCGCAGTTTCCAGATTATATATGTTTGGTTTTAAGTGTGCTTGAGAAGTAAAATGAAATATGATTATTATGATACAAAAAAAAAAACAGACTAGTTCCATACTCATATATCTTAACTGTGCTGGGTGGTATTTTCCTAGTTTTCCACATTATTTTCACTGCATTCCAGCTACATTAGAATTACATGTGCACTAAAATTACTTCATAAATAATGTTTCTCATTTTAGAACCATCATCAAATAGTCTTGAAGTTCCTTACACACTTACTGCTCCAAAAAGTCAGAGTGCTATAGTAGGACAATCAATTATATTTAACTGTGTATCATTTGGAAGGTAAATTCCCAAGCAAATAAAGCTAGAGAAACACTTAAGTCTTTTATATTATGTGTATATATATTACTTATTACATGAGTCAGGGTGTGATGTGGTGAAATATTTCATGAGCAGGCTAATTTATTTTCAAGAGCCAGAGGCTAAGTGAAAACAAAGCCTGAGAGTGAAGTATCTTGCCATATCACTATGATGGAGTGTAATAAATGGTTTATTACTATATAAGTTGGTTGTAGGATTCCCCAAACCCCCAGCTTTTATTTTAGGAGCTGCTCTAACCAGGTTGGGTAGGCTACACCAGGGGAAGGTAGCTGTAAAAAAAAAAACCTGGAAAAATTGTGAGCTTGGCTGGTTGCTATAACTACTAAGGTGATGAGCTTGAGGAATACAGTTTGAAACAAGCATGATGGGTAACTTACCTAATAATATATCTAGGGTGGAATAAATATATATATTATTATAAGTGTATCAGAGTGTGAATGGCGAAATATTTCACTCAGCAGGCTATTTTATTTTCAGAGCCATATCACTCTGACCAGTTTAATAAGTGGTTTATTCCTCAATAGATATCTTCACCACTGTAGTTAGTACTAGAGGACTGGTAACTCACAGCCTAAAGTTAGTTGTAGGGGCTACCCACACCCCCAACAGATATTTTAGCAGCTGCTCTAATCCAATTGAGTACACTACACAGGAGGACTGCAGCTATATAACCAGGAAAGTGACAAGTTTGGTCTGTTTCTATAACTACAAGGGCAATGAGCTTGCAGTAGTAAATAGTCAAGTACCTAAAGATATCATATTGTGAAGATGTCTAGGGTGGAATAAATAATACTTACTGCATTAACTGGACATCTTTTTTTACCCTCAAAATAACAATACCTATAGCTTCTCTTAGGCCAACTTACTATAGGAATGTCTATTTCTCCTATAATTGAACGTCCTTCACCCGCCATTTGTGCTGAAGCATGCTATGTTGATTTTAATTGCATCTGCTTGGCTATAGTTACCAGTGGTAGTTTTTCATAACTTGCATTGTTCTTTAAGAGGTTCTTTGGAGCGGACAATACATTGGATATATCCTAGCAATGTTATACCAGATCACATTACAAGTAATGAATTACATATCACTGTTCGTCCTGGTTATAATGGAAAATATACCTGTATTGCTGGTATTCTCTCCCATTCTGCTACTCTAACAATTATTGGTAAGTGTTTATTTATTAAAATAAAATAAGTTTATTATCTACCTGTTTCCTAGATCCACCAGTTCTAATTTCTACACTGTCTAATCTCTCGGTGCAATATAACGCAGACCTCACATTATCTTGTAATATAATATCATCTAGTCCAGCTATTTGGGAGTGGTATTTCAATGGCAAGAAGTAAGTAATAGTGTCAGAAGATTTCTTTTTGTTTTCTCCCTCTGTCTCTGCCTTCTACAAAAGCAAATTTAAAATTTCAAGATTAATTTAATAAGTTCCTAAATAACTTCAACTTGTACTCACTCAATATTGTTAATTTATTAAAAACCTATAATCACAAAATGATTCATCTGTTTGGTATGAATTATTGTTTCATGTTATTTGACAAAATAATTACATGACAAAATACCAATTACACCATAATTATTAATAATGACGTAAGAAATATTTTGCAAACTGTGTAATCAATTTAAGCAACAATTATTACTTTTTTAGACTTTCTACTCATACAAAGATGTCTGTGTTGATTATAAAGAATGTTACTTGGCAAAATGTTGGAGTATATCAATGTATTGTGACAAATCCTGCAGGATCTGTTCGATCAGCAGCATATATTCAACTTATAGGTAAGGTACCACATATGAAATGAAACACTAAAACATACCATTTAACTGTAGCTTTAGTGCATTTATTTGTAGATACAATTAGGTCATGATTATTGCATTTATATTAATAATAACAAATTTTCTCGTTCTAACAGCCAATATTGAGTTAATTAAAACTTAAGTTTTGTTTTAAATAACATAATGCTGGTTGTTTAAATGAGAAAATTTGCTATTATTATTTCAGCCAAGAATGACTGAATCTGCATTAATCTTATCCTTCTTCTATGATCGATATGTATCATGAGTCCATAGGCTTAGTATTTACACAAGTGCCACAGGCATGAGTGTAAATATGACCAATCAGACACATGATATTCTGCAATATCAAAAGAATAATACATTAATCATGTACTACTCATGTGTGAAAACCATAGCAATGGGTTTCTTGTGAAATAAGTTCCCATGCCAGTTGTTATACCATGACATGGCTATAGGAAACATAAATGTACAAAAACTATTTTTGATTTGACAGTTCACTTATTCACCTCCAAGCAAGTGGGTATGAAATATATTCTTCATTGGACGGTTTAAATGTACTATAATAGCTACAAACACTTGTTTAACCAGGGATGATAACATTGATAAAATAATTTCTACAGGGAAACACCCCATAGTCAATACAAAACGGCATGGTAGCATTATGCATGTATCTGATTATTTGCAGCTCCCTCACTTCTTTATGATCCACTGAGTTTAAAATGATAGCTAGTGACACAAAGACCATAATATCTGCTGTACGTGCCATTAGGACCATTTGAAAAAAGAAATGCTTCATGGTGTATTTCCAATACAGTTGCAGTTGTTGTATTACATAATTATTATGTATTACATAATTATTATGTTTCAGTTCTAATCTAATTTCTTACTTTATTATAATACATTGCAAACATTTTTACTGATTTATGCTCTTGTTCTACCAAGAACATCTTATTGTGTGAAATGAAAAATACTTTGTTTGTTTTTTTGTGGCAGCGAGAGAACCATTTATTACATCCAGAGTGGTAGAATTTTTTATTGTCTTTGGTAAGAAATTCACACATTCATGTAATGGCTCTGGACATCCACCACTAACATATTCTTGGGAAAAAATCTCTGGAGACAAAGCAAATTATTCACATAATCAAGGAATTTTATCCATTTCAAAGTCAACCTACAAACATACAGGGAGATATGAGTGTAAAGTATCAAATAACATAGGAGGAACAAAACTTGTTGACAGACAAACATGGGAAATAGTAGTAATAGGTAAAAACAATAATATGTACAATCGTATTATACCTTGATGTGTATCATTATTTTATCTATGTAAATTGAACTTTGAGGTGAATTGTTATAACAAAATGTGACACATCTTTTTGTAGTGTACGTTTTGCAAACCAGCACTAGATTGACATAAAAACTATATAAATAGATTAAACTTATTATTGGTTGGCACCATTAGACAGCACATGGCATTGTGTGAAGCGCGGGCACCAAACTTTCTCCACCTGGTACAGAAAGAGTACTCACAGAAACCAGTTCTTTAACCTTGTCAAGAAGAAATTACTTGATATTACTTGAGAAGAAGCAGAGCAGGTGGTATCTAGTTAGTTGAAGTCTAAGGATAAATCAAAAGAATCATTTAGCACTAATTATTACAACCTGTGATTTAAATCTATAGGTCTTCTCGTATATTCTTTTAAATACTTACATGTTGTGATTTACCATCTGTCTTAACAATTTCACTGTCAAAATTAATATTGTTAACCTTCACTAGAGCCTACCGTGATAGTACAGAAAAGGCAGAATCGTTTGGAGGTCAAAGTTGGTACCTTGGTTGATTTCCCTTGTTTTGTGACTCATTCAAAATTATCATCGGTGTCTTTTCAATGGAAAAGAAATAATGTAATCATTGTCAGCGATAACAACACACAATTTATTAGTGGAGACCAAGGAGTCACACTTATCATTGAGTCTACATCACATAGCAATGATGGTGTCTATCAATGCATCGTGTCTACCTTCTCATCAGAAGCAGTTCTAGCTCCTGAAGTGGCATATACAACTACAGAACTCATAGTAACAGGTGAAGTACAGTTTGGAACACATGTTAAAATAACATGTATTCAAACATCACATAAAAGTATATTTTTAGTAACATGTATGTCCTCAGCAAAAATACCAACTGCTTTAGCTGATCTACTACAATCCAGAATTGAAATTGAAAATGAAATGACTTATTATTTGTACCTAAAGAAGAGATAAGAAAAAAAAAGATTAACTAAGCAAACATAGCCACGTGTATAATACTGAATTTTTACACATTTAGTACAATGTCCAATTAACTACAGAAATATATGATACATCGCCACAAGTTCAACTATAACAAATATTTATACCATTATGATAATGAGAAAAGAATATTTGACCCCACTAAGATAAAATAGAATACATATGCGCTTAGGTCAAATCTGTAAGTGAAGCAAAATAGTATAGAATTTTGTATAAATTTCTATTTAAAAGAATGTATTTAGTACTTATTACATGAGTCAGAGTGTGATATGGTGAAATATTTCATGAGCAGGCTAATTTATTTCCACCATCCAGAGGAAATGAAAATAAAGCCTGAGAGTGAAATATCTTTCCATATCACTCTGCAGACTTATTCCGCACTAGATACCTCACTGCCCATAGTTAGTACATGTAACTCACAACCAGTAAAGTTGGTTGTAGGGGCTAACCATACCCCTCGCTGACATTTTGACAGCTGCTAACCCTACACCAGAGAAAGTAGCTGTAAAAACCTGGAAAAATAGCAAGTTTGGCCAGTTGCTATAACTACATGAGTAATGAGCTTGCTGAAATACAGCTTGAAATGTGAACTATCACTGGGTCATGTACCTAAAGATATCATTGTGAAGATATCTAGGGTGGAATAATGTATATTATTTTATTCCAGATTATTTTGAGTATTACATTTTGTAGATGGTCCTATACTACCCAATATAATTCAATTAAAATGGACATTCATTAATACATTGCACATAATGTGGTCCTATTATGGAGACATCAAGAATTATTTAACCTATTCCTTACAATGGAGAAAAGATGATACAGTCATGTGGAATTCTTTTTTAAGTAGTGATTTAAACCAGACAGACTATAAGGTAATAGGAAATTACTCCTTCATAGAGCTTGGAGCTGATTATTACGTTCGAGTCGCTTTATTCAATGAAAATGGGCAAATGAGAATAAGTTCTGTGGAAACTTTTACTACTTTATCTGTACCAAGTGGACCTCCTAGAGATGTCAAAGCTATGCGCTCTAACAAGTCTATTGTAATAAGTTGGAAGGTATAGACACAGTAAACATTAATTTATACATCTCTATAATTTAATATGAATAAGAAATAGTTAAGGAGTTATTGCTGATAACCATCCAGATAAGAGTGAACTCCTAGGGAGAGGGTGGTTATCTAGCAATAATTCTGGGAGTTGCCATGGTTTAACTATTTTATACCATAGTTACCTTCTTGAACAAATTAAAAGACCAAATGAAGAGTGGGTATTGTTGTTCTGAGGGGAAACATAGGTCCAGTCAATGCCATAATTCCATAATACCGACAAGATCAGTATATTCAATTCTTTACGCAAGTTTGAAACAAAAACAATGAGACATGACATTATGCACCAATTATACACCAATAAATAATTCTCCGTGTCAGTTCTTTAAGTAGCTAACAATTCATATAGAAAGCTACTTACAAGTAAAAAAAACTAGGTTCATTCGCAGCCAAAAACATAGTACGTCAATATCATAATTGTTATGTCAACAAAAAAATGTCTGTGTGCATTTTAAACTCTCTTTGCAGGCGATTGGAGGGGAACAACACAGGGGAATAACATTTTTAATCCATGGCTGTTACCACAGTAACTATGGTACAAATAATAATTAGCTACTTTTACTACTCAGTATTCATTATAAATTTATTGAAATTTGCACTTGCTTGTCAAATAAAACATAGGTATAATTCACTAATGTTTCTCGACTGCTCTACGTGTAATATGTATAAGTAACTAATATTTTCTCGACTGCTCTATGAAATATTTTAATGTGATCTGTATACTGTTGTTTAGCCACCTTCTGATCCAAATGGTCTCATTGTTAATTATACAATAGTTGCCACTGATATTTTAATGGACAATAGAATGATAACAGTACTGGGTAACATAACAACATATACACTGACTGGTGTACTGGACAATAAAAGGTATGCTTAATGTCCTTTTGTAATATTATACTTAAGACTTACTTTATTTTCAGGTATTTGATTGAAGTTGCTGCAGCGACAGCAGCAGGATATGGACCATTTTCTGCTCAAGTTTCTGTTCCCTCTGTTCCCTCTGTAACGAGGTCTTATACACCTACTCCTAAAGCAAGCCTCAAAGTTCTGATGATGCTGTTCATTATGGTCATATTTAATTGCATGCATTAGTATAACATTATTTTATGGGTGCTTTCATTAATGAAATTGATATTAAATATTATTACCATTGTTCTTAAAAATTAATGAAGTAGTACCATAACAACTAGTGGTGTGCTTGTGCACACATATCGAGCGAGCCTGCATTGTTAGGTTGCATAAAACTACAATATTTTTATGTGATGTAAGTTACGTCCTGAAGAAGCTTCTGTTTCCATGATGACTAAAGTCCAGTGAACAAATATTTTTATACATTAGGAAATATTATACAGTAACCTAGAAGTAGTTCATTCCCTGAGTTAGCTCGCCTTATGCAGCTCTGGGTAGCTAGGTAAGTAACCAGCTTTGCGAACCTCCAACAATGTAACAAATGTTACATGGAATAGATTAGCATTTTTTACAGTTTCTATGGGCGCACGTGATCCGATTCCAATCCCATTAGAATTATTTTATCAATGGTAACACGTAGTGTGCTGAAATCCTATTGCAGGAAAAATAAGACTGGGCCCATATTGGGGATGATGTAGTACTCATACAGTACCACTACCTGTAGGCAGAATGGTGAAAAGGGGTTCAGATGTGTGCCCACTGCATAAATGGAGATAAATGATTTCAAAAACAATAGACTTAGGTTTTGCATCCTTTTTAGATGCTTCTGTAAGACATTAAACATAGTACATATTAATTTTAGTCCAATATATTATTGATAATTCATTCAGCCTTTGCTCAGTCTGAATAGCTACATCTCAATTAATTTAATTTAATTGACAAGGACATTCACTTACACATATGTACATACACACATGCTTAAAATGTTCAATTTGTTCTTATGTAGGCATGTGCACACAGTAACCCTGGGAACTACAAGTCAGTGATAACTGGAAGATTAGCTAAAGATTTTTTTGTTGGTTTGTTTGTTTATATTTTTTTAGAACTATCACAAAGCAAGTAAAATTTTGACACCACGATCTACTCTGATACATTTAGCATAAAATTTAGCTAAAACACACAAAAAAAAACAACTTGAATGGACATCTTCTAGATCTATACTATCAAATGGCAGACAAACACTATTAGTATTGAGCATGCACGCTGAGTGGTTACAGCTCCTCCTCCATCACTAAAAGCATGTATATTATAAAGCAAATATTCCAGAAGTTTATGCATAGGATTGAATCTTCAGGAAAGCTGTTTGGGAGTGGGGATTGCAGAACTAAACCAGCCTTCACGTTCAATTATAAGTGTATTTAGCGATTTTTTTTATCACTATGAAGGCTGTTTCAAGAGTTAACAGAGAGCAGGCTGACTACCAAAGTGATAAAAAGTTATGCTGATGGACAAAGAACTGAAAGATTTGGGCGCAGGTTGCTAATCCGCTACGCTACTCTAAACTAGCTAACTTTTACAAAATAATTTCTCAGGCCAATTGAACAATTTCTTTGGTTACAGTGTATACCTAATCCGCATTAATACATAGTGTGCTTGGTGAGCGAGCCTCTGCACAAATGAAACACTGCAACAGAATCTATCAGTCTATTTCTAAAGTATAAGTATGTAGCCATTGTGACCTACATATTTCACCTAAAAATTACAGAACTACTTTCTTACCTCAATTTCCACGAGTACTGGTATTTTCTGTAATCTTAAATATTGCATTCTGACTATATGACTTACCAATAGCGTTATGACATACATACATCCACACACATATAAACTAGTGATGTGCTTGAGCACAAGTGGTGAGTGAGCCTGTGCACACCCGAAACTTCAAAAGAATCTATCAGTCCATTACCAAAAATACAAGTACATAGCTGTTGTGGACCATACTTTAGCTAACAAATACAGAACTACTTACTTCAGGAGTACTGGTATTTTCTATTGTCTGTAATATTCTGACTATCTGATTACTTTTGACAACAAGCACTCAAAGCTACTATAAACAGTCTAGTATTTAAAATTACATCCAGTAAAGGATCACGATACCGTGGTAATGTTTCGCAATAACATTTTTTGCAAGTTCTACAGAATTACCACACAGTGTCGAGTGTAAGTTTTAAGACCCAAGTGCATCTTGTGGCATTCAGAGACAACTTAATACAAAGAGGTATTCAATGAAATTAGCAATTGATCATTATAGCAAATAAATACAGGACTACTCTCTTACCTAAATTTCCTGAGTAGTGATAACACAGTAGTACCAAGTTTAAGCCATTCTGACTACTTCTATTACCAGTAACTCTTGAACAAGCTCTCAGCAACAAAATAAATAAAAAGGCCCGAGTTATTTTTGAAACTTTGGTTAAAAAATATGGAATTACGTATGTAGCTATCTCAGCTTCCCCCCCCCCCCCCATCCCCCGAGTAGTGGTAGCTTCTTTAGAAGCAATTCTGACTACCAGTGGCTCTTGACAATCAACAAGCAGCACTTAGAAGCTCAAAACAAATGGCGAGGTAAAGGGGATTCAATGTCATAGTAATCACTCCCCGCAACTGTTTGAATTGAAAAAAAAGCAACAAAAAAACAAGTCACATTATTTAAATTTGTTCTTTGTGATATTCTTTAGCTAAGCAGTAGTTGTAATACACAATACTTTCACACAACTGAACATACTTACACAAGACTTACCTGCATGGTTACTCTAGTGGACAATGAATTTTCAAGTAAATACTGTTGCGTAGGGTTTATAGCTGTGACAAATAGCGTATTAACTTACCACTGACAATAACTCGAATAGAAATGGAACTCTGGTAAGTTTTTTAGTTTTAACTGCACCAGCACAAGAATTTAAAGCGGTAAACAATTCAATTTCTAGGATGATACAGTAATGAATCTATAAACCAGAGGATTCTGTTTAATGAAGTTTGGGACGGGGTCGAACAATGAGCTAACACAAAATACGAGAGGGTCAAACTACAAAATAACATACATACGTCCCCACATATATATAAACTAGTGGTGAGCTTGAGCACAAATATCTAGCGAGCCTGCCTAGTTAGGTAATATTTTTATTTTAGCTTAGTTCATGCAAATAGTATAAAAACAGTTGACCATTAGTGTAGCAAACAAATGCAAAATTACTCTCTTGCCTCAGTAATGGTAACTTCTGTAGTACCAAACTTAAGTCATTCTGACCACCTCAATTAACAGTAACTGCTCTCAGGTACAAAAAAATAGGCCAACAAATATGGAATTACTTCTTACATAAATTTCCTGAGCATTGGTAACTTCTGTAGTACCAACTTTAAGCTGTTTTGATGTTCTGTAGTACCAACTTTAAGCTGTTTTGATGACCTCAAATACCAGGAACTCTTGAACAAGCTCTCAACTACAAAAAAAAAATAGGCCAGCTTTATTTTTGAAATTTTAGCCAACAATAATATGGAATTATTACTTACCTAAATTTCCTGAGTATTGGAATTTCTGTAGTATCAAATTTAAGCTGTATTTTCAACTATCTGAATTACTGGTAATTCTTGACAACAAGTTCTCAGCTACAAAAAAATGACTGTTAATTTTAGCAAACAAATATAAAATTATTTTCATACCTCATTTTCTTGAGCAGTGGTAACTCTGTAGTATCAAATTTAAGCCATTATGACAATCTGAATTTACCAGTCACTCTTGACTACAAGCTCTCAGCTACAAAAAAGAAAGGCCGGAGTTTTTTTGTAATTTTAGCTAACAAACATGGAATCACATACTTACCTCAGCCTCCCCCAAAATAGTGGTAACTTCCTTAGCATTAACATTAAGGCATTCTGATTATGAGTGGCTCTTGACAACCCACAAGCAGTACTTCGCTGCACCTAAAAAACGGCGAATTTTTTTAATTACGTCTAGTAAATGGTTTTCAACGCCATAGTAACCGGTTGCATCAACTATTTGTGACTTGAGAAACAAGTGTTTCCGCAGGAATTCTCTCACAATTTGAAGCTAAAGTTTAAAGTAAGACTTGCTTAATGCTGTAGTATCAGATTAAGAAACTGGAATCAAGCCTATAAAGCTGTGTTTTTAGGAGAAAAACAGGAACCCACATGCGCGTTTAAGGGGCACACGTACCATCCATACATATATATACGTACAGTGGTGTTGATTAAGCACAAATATCAAGCAAGCCTGCCTAGTTAAAACTACAGTATAGTTACTACATAATTTATATTCTAGCTTAATTCATGCAAAACAGTATAATAGCAGTTGACTATTAATTTTAGCAAACGAAATATCAAATTACACTCTTACCTGAGTTATGGTAATTTCTGTAGTATCAAATTTAAGCCATTATGACTATCTGAATTACCAGTCTCTCTTGAAAACAAGTTCTCAGCTACAAAAAAGAAATGCCAGAGTTATTTTTGTAATTTTAACTTACAAATATGGAATTATGAACTTACCTCAGTTCCCCTCGAGTAGTGGTAGCTTCAGCATTGTTATCATGATACTCTGACAGTGGTAACTTCTGTAGTATCCAATTTCAGCCATTTAGACTACCTCAAAATTACCAGTAACCGGTGAACAAGCTTGCAGCTCTAACAAAAAATAATAGACAGAGTTATTTTTGTAATTTTAGCTAACTACGTACTTACCTCAGCTTCTTCCAAGTAATGTGGTAGCTTCCTCAGTATTGTTATTTAGCTATTCTGGCTACCAGTGGCACTTGACAACCAACAAGTGGCATTTTTAGCAGTCCCAAAAAATGACAAAGTTTTGAAATTACGTCTGGTAAATAGTTATCAATGCCATAGTAGCCAGTCGCAGTAACTTTTTGGGACTTGAAAAAAAAGCTGGAATTATCTCACAATTTGGAGCCCAAGTTTCAAGTAAGACTTTCTTATTGCCGTGGTATCAGAAGAAAGTGGGGTCAAGCCAAAAAAAACGTGTTTTTAGGAGAGAGAAATGGTACCCGCGCGCACGTTTAATGAGCATACATATCACCCATACATTCATATTATACATATAACATATACCTGATTTTGCATTATCCACACCTAATTCTGTCTCATTCGCCAATAACATAATATAGCCAATTTTGCATTGTCCACCCCTAATAGTATCTTGCTCACTTCTCTCACTCGCCAATGCTTCAGCACAAATGGCGAGCGAGCCTAACTTGTTAAGTTACATAAAACTACAATTTTGTTCTATAATGAATTTTTTATAACATGATGAAAAAAATGGATTCTTGGCAGTTAAACATTAATAACAGGAAATAGATACAGAACTACTTTCTTACCTTAATATCTGGAGTAATGATAAGTCTGTAGTATCAAATTTAAGCCATTCTGACTACTTCTATTTCCAGTAACTCTTGAACCAGCTCTCAACAACAAAGAAAAAAGTCCAGATTTATTTTTGTAACTTTAGTTAACATTAATATGGAATTACTACTTATCTCAGCTTCTCCCGAGTAGTGGTAGCTTCTTTAGAAGCAATTCTGACTACCAGTGGCTCTTGACCTGACTACCAGTGGCTCTTGACAACCAACAAGGTGTACGTAGAAGCTCCATAAAATGGTCAGTTTTTAAATTACACATATGTGGGAAAGGGGATTAGTAACTCTTGAACAAGATCTCAGCTACAAAATAAAAAAAAAGGCCAGAGTTATCTTTGTAGCTTTAGTTAAAAAATATGGAATTACGTACATATTTCAGCTTCCCCCGAGTAGTGGTAGCTTCTATAGAAGCTATTCTGACTACCAGTGGCTCTTGACAACCAACAAGCAGCACTTACAAGCTCAAAAAAATGGCAAGTTTTATGGTAAAGGTGATTCAATGCCATAGTAACCACTTCCTACAGCTGTTCAAAAACAACAAAAAAAAAACAAGTTCCATATTTAAATATTTTCTTTGTGATATTCTTTAGCTAAGTAGTAGTGGTAATGCACAATACTTTCACACAACAGAACATACTTACACAGGACATACCTTCATGGTTACTCTTGTGGACAATGACTTTTCAAGTAAATTTCAGTTGTGTAGGGCTGACAATGGTCACAAATAGCATATTTAACTTACCACCACCAATAACTCGAATGAAAATGGAACTCCAGTAAGTTTGAGTTTTAACTGCACCCGTAAAAGAATTCAAAGCGGTAAACAATTCAATTTCTAGGGTGATACGGGTAATGATCGATAAACCAGCAGATTCTGTTTAATGAACTTTGGAACGAGGTTGAACACCGAGCTAACACAAAAATACACTAGGGTCAAAGTACAAAATGACATACGTACACGTCCCCACATATATACTAGTGGTGTGCTTGAGCACAAATGGCGAGCGAGCCTGATAGTTAGGTAACATAAAATGTTACTATGTTTTAGCTTACTTCATGCAAACACTATAATAGCAGTTATGACATTTCATTTCAGCAAACAAATACAAAATCACTCTCTTACCTTATTAATGGTAACTTTTGTAGTATCAAACATCAACCATTCTGATAATCTCAATCACCAGTAACTCTTGAACAAGCTCTCAGCTACGATAAAAAATAAACCAGTGTTATTATTTGTAATTTTAGCCAAAAAATATGAAATTACTACTTACATCATTCTTGAGTATTGATAACTTCTGTAGTATCAAATTGAAGTTACTTTGACCATCTGAATTACCTTGAATTCTTGACAACAAGCTCTCACCTACAAAACAAAAGACAATCAATTTTAGCACACAAATACAAAATTACTTTCTTACCTCATTTTCGTGAGCAGTGGTAACTTTTGTAGTACCAAATTTGAGCCAATCTGACTATTTGAATTTACCAGTCACTGTTGACTAGCTCTTAGCTACAAAAAAGAAAGGCCAGAGTTAATTTTGCATATTTAGCTAACAAATATGGAATTGCGTACTTATCTTGGCTTCCCTCGAGAAGTAGTAGCTTCCATAGCATTAATACTACGGCATTCTGACTACCAACGGCTCTTGACAACCAACAACCGGCACTCTCGTACCCCCCATAAAACGGCGAAGTTTTGAAATTAAGTCTGGAAAAGGGTCTTCAATGCCATAGTAACCTGTCGAATCAACTTTTTGTGTCTTGAAAACAAGCGTTTTAGCAGGAATTTTCTCATACTTTGGAGCTTAAGTATAAAGTAAGGTTTGCTTAATGCTGTAGTTTCAGAATAAACTGGAGTCAAGCCTAAATAGCCGTGTTTTTAGGAGAAAAACATTCCACGCGCGCGCGTTTAAAGAGCATACGTACCATCCATACATACATACATATATATAACATATACCCAATTTTGCATTATCCACCCCTAATACTGTCTCGCTCGCTACGCTCGCTCGCCAATAAACATATATCCCCAATTCTCAATTCAACACCGGCCACTGTATAGTGTCTCACTTATAGCTTCATTCGCTCGTCAATATACTAATGGTGTACTTCAACACAAATATCAAGCGAGCCTGCCTAGGTTTATTACATAAAACTACAGTATTGTTACATAATATATTAGTTTATGTAAAAAAGTATAATATAGTAGTTGACCATTAAAATTACCTATCAAATACAGAATTACTCCCTTACCTCAATTTCCTGAATAGTGATAACTTCTGTAGTATGGGGATGTTCTGATGAGGGTCCCCACTGTCCTAGCTAACTACTGGCTAGGTACTAAAATAAACTCAAGCGAGTAACAATTGTTGTTCACAAAACCAGCAAGTGTAATTGAACAAGTGGTAAGGGATGACAAAACATGAATACAAAACGCAAAAAATAAAAATGAATTTATATGAGTGTTCATAGTTCACTTGACCGCTACAGTAGTATCCAATATAATCAATTCTGACTGCCTCAATTACCAGTAGCTAATTGCTCGCAACTCTACCTAAAAACATAGCCAGAGTTTGTTTTTTTGTAATAATTACTGTATTAGCTAACAAATATGGAACTACAAGTAATGGTGGCTTCCTTCAGTTAAATTTTTAGCCACTCTGGCTTCCAGTGGCACTTGACAACCAACTAGCAGCATTTAGCAGCCCCAAAAAACAACAAAGCTTTGAAATTAGGTTTGGTAAAGGGTTTTCAATGCCATAGTAACCATTCACAGTAACTTTTTTAGACTTGAAAAACAAACGTTTCATTATCCCGCAATTTTTTGCCCAGGGTTCAAGAAAGACTTGCTTAATGCTGTAGTATCAGAAAAAAAGTGGGGTCAAGCCTAAAAAGCCGTTTTTTTTTTTTAAGGAAAAAAAAACGGCGAAGTTTTGAAATTAAGTCTGGAAAAGGGGTCGAATCAATTTTTTGTTTCTTGAAAAGCAGGCATTTTCGCAGGAATTTTCTCACACTTTGGAGCTTAAGTATAAAGTAAGGCTTGCTTAATGCTGTAGTTTCAGAATAAACTGGGGTCAAGCCTAAAAAGCCGTGTTTTTCGGGGGGTGGGGGGTTCCACGCACGCGTTTAAAGAGCATACGTACCATCCCACATACATATATACTAGTGACGTGCTTGAGCACAAATGGCGAGCGAGCCTAAAGACTATACTATTTTTATATGAATTATTTTGACTTCTAACACTGAAGCTACTGAAAATAAGGTCCAGTTTTTTTTAATTTAGCATACACGGTAAAAGGATTTCAGTGCCATAGTAACAACTCTCTGCAACTGCTTGGAAGGAAAACAACAACAACAAAGCACGTTATTTAAAAATTCTCTTTGTGATATTCTTTAGCTAAGTAGTGGTAGTCTAGTGGACAATGTATTTTCAAGTAAATACTGTTGCGCAAGGCTTATAGCCATGACAAAGAGCGCATTGACTTACCACCGCCACTAAGGATTCTCAGAGCTCGTTAATTGAAAAATACTGGAACTGTGAACGCTTTACCTAACTTACGTAATTAAAAGCGCGGGCGAAAACAGAGGTCTCACGTACCCCATAAACAGATAAATAAACTAGTGATGTGCTCTAATAGCACAAAATAGCAAAGCGTGCGATGCATATTCCCTGTAATTGCAGCTATTCCATGCATGCTTGGTGTGGCTACAAAATGCTGTCAGATTCTTTACTTTGCTGCCTGTTTCTGTTTCGTTTTAGCTCTCCTCCTCCTGTCTTTTTCATTTCTTATCGCTCTCCTTACTAATTTTTCTTCAGGAGTTTCTAACGCCCTCAAAACTCTTGACCGAGCGTTTCTAATGTTTTGTCTACTGGGCATCGCTACTTCGCACGGCGGGTAAACAAAACAAAATGTTGCTAAGAAGGTTAACCGGCCCGCGCAAGCGCGTAGGAGAAAGGGTACACACGTACGCCCACGCAAGAACAAAAACAAAAACAATTTCTATTTCTAGACCTAAATATATATATATCGCGAACTCATTAGAGAGTCAACTCCGCTCGCTTCGCTCGCTTCGCTGAATAAATATAGCGAAATCTCGATTGAGTTACCCCTGATAGTGTCTCGCTCGCTTCGCTCGCTCACCAATTATACATATATACTAGTGATGTGCTTGAGCACAAATGGCAGCGAGCCTAAAACTACACAATTGTTAAACGATTAATTTTAACTTCAACAATCAAGCTACTAAGAAAAAGTCAAGTTTAAATTACGTGTATAAGGTAAAGGGGATTCAATGCCATAGTAACTACTCCCTGCAACAGTTAGAATTGAAAAAAAAAAAAAAAGCAACAAAAACAAGTAGCATTATTTACGTTTGGTACAAACACAACTGAACATACCTACACAAGGTTAGCTTCGTAGTTACTCTAGTGGACAAAGAATTTTCAAGCAAATACAGTTTAGTAGGGCTTATAACTGACAGATTACGGGTAATGATCGCTAAACCTGATGATTCTCCGCGCTCGTTAATTGAAAATACTGGAACTGTGAACGCTTTACCTAACTTACGTAATTAGAGGCGCGGGCGAAAACAGAAGTCTCACGTACCCCATAAACAGATAAATAAATAAATAAACTAGTGATGTGCTTGAGCACAAATGGCGAGCGAGCCTAAAGACTATACTATTTTTATATGAATGATTTTTACTTCTAACACTGAAGCTACTGAAAATAAGGTCCAGTTTTTAAATCTCGCATACACGGTACTTTTAAATAACGTGTATTGTTTTGTTGTTGTTAATTTCGCATGCATACAAGGTAAAGGGATTTCAGTGCCATAGTAACAACTCTCTGCAACTGCTTGGAAGGGAAAAAAAAACAAAAAAAACAATACACGTTATTTAAAAGTTTTCTTTGTGATATTCTTTAGCTAAGTAGTGGTTGTAAGACACAATGCTTTGACACAACGGGACATGCACCTACACAGACTTACCTTCACGGTAGTCTAGTGGACAATGTATTTTCAAGTAAATACTGTTGCGCACGGCTTATAACCATGACGACAAAGAGCACATTGACTTACCACCGCCACTAACTCGAATAGAAATGGAAGTCCCTTAAGTTTTCACGTTATAAATGCACCCGCAAAAGAATTCAAAACGGTAAACAATTCAATTTCTAGGGTGATACGGGTACTGATCGCTAAACCAGAGGATTATGTTTAGTGCAATTTGGGACGGGGTCGACCACATAACTAACACAAAAATGTGAGGGTCAAAGTACAAAATGACATACGTACGTCCAAACATATAATACAAACTAGTGGTGTGCTTGAGCACAAATGGCGAGCGAGCCTGATAGGTAACATAAAATGTTACTATTTTTTTAGCTTACTTCATGCAAACACTATAATAGCAGTTATGACATTTCATTTCAGCAAACAAATACAAAATCACTCTCTTACCTGATTAATGGTAACTTTTGTAGTATCAAACATATGCCATTCTGATAATCTCAATCACCAGTAACTCTTGAACAAGCTCTCAGCTACGATAAAAAATAAACCAGTGTTATTATTTGTAATTTTAGCCAACAAATATGGAATTACTACTTACATCATTCTTGAGTATTGATAACTTCTGTAGTATCAAATTGAAGTTATTTGACCATCTGAATTACCTTGAATTCTTGACAACAAGCTCTCACCTACAAAAACAAAAGACAATCAATTTTAGCACACAAATACAAAATTACTTTCTTACCTCATTTTCTTGAGCAGTGGTAACTTTTGTAGTACCAAATTTGAGCCAATCTGACTATTTGAATTTACCAGTCACTGTTGACAAGCTCTTAGCTACAAAAAAGAAAGGCCCGAGTTAATTTTGCATATTTAGCTTACAAATATGGAATTACTTACTTACCTCAGCTTCCCTCGAGAAGTAGTAGCTTCCTTAGCATTAATACTAGGCATTCTGACTACCAACGGCTCTTGACAACCAACAACCGGCACTCCGTATCCCCCCAATAAAACGGCGAAGTTTTGAAATTAAGTCTGGAAAAGGGTCTTCAATGCCATAGTAACCTGTCCAATCAACTTTTTGTTTCTTGAAAAGCAAGCATTTTCGCAGGAATTTTCTCACACTTTGGAGCTTAAGGCTTGCTTAATGCTGTAGTTTCAGAATAAACTGGGGTCAAGCCTAAAAAGCCGTGTTTTTTGGAGAAAAATGTTTCCCGCTCGCGCGTTTTAAAGGGCATACGTACCATCCCACATACATAATTGGCGAGCGAGCGTAGCGAGTGAGACACTTACAGGGGTAACACAATTGAAAATCGGGGATGTTTATTTGTATATATGTTTGGACGTACGTATGTCATTTTGTACTTTGACCCTCGCGTTTTTGTGTTAGTTATGTGGTCGACCCCGTCCCAAATTGCACTAAACAGAATCCTCTGGTTTATCGATCAGTACCCGTATCACCCTAGAAATTGAATTGTTTACCGTTTTGAATTCTTTTGCGGGTGCAGTTAAAACTTGAAAACTTAAGGGACTTCCATTTCTATTCGAGTTAGTGGGGGTGGTAAGTCAATGCGCTCTTTGTCATGGTTATAAGCCGTGCGCAACAGTATTTACTTGAAAATACATTGTCCACTAGACTACTGCGAAGGTAAGTCTGTGTAAGTGCATTTCCAGTTGTGTCAAAGCATTGTGTGTTACAACCACTACTTAGCTAAAGAATATCACAAAGAAAACTTTTAAATAACGTGTATTGTTTTGTTGTTGTTGTTTTTTTCCTTCAATTCAAGCAGTTGCAGAGAGTTGTTACTATGGCACTGAAATCCCTTTACCGTGTATGCGAAATTAAAAAACTGGACCTTATCAGTAGCTTCAGTGTTAGAAGTCAAAATCATTCATATAAAAATAGTATAGTCTTTAGGCTCGCTCGCCATTTGTGCTCAAGCACATCACTAGTATATACATATAACATATACCCGATTTTGCATTATCCACCCCTAATACTGTCTCCGCTCGCCAAAAAACATCCCCGATTTTCAATTGTGTTACCCCTGTAGCTAAGTGTCTCGCTCGCTACGCTGGCTCGCCAATAATCAATTGTCCACCCTGTCCTGAAATATCAATAAAAGGAATTAGTTCTGAGTAAATTCGTACCTAATTTTTCGTAGTTAATTGGTGGTATGCCCCAAAATGAAGAGCTTCAAAGACAGACTGACGGACAGACAAAACAAACAGGCAGCACTATCTATATACCCATCTCGCGCATACGCGATTAGAGTGAATTATTTCTGCACGCATAAAGCGTCCAGGAAGTAAATTAAATAAATCTGGATTCATACTCAATTAAAAGATGTTCTGTCTCGTCAATAGCAACTATAATTACTTGTTGATTAATGGATATACTTTAGGTTTATTTTCTGCTTATTTAGCTCAACCACCAGTCGTTTTTATAAGTCTATTCAATGATACAAATATTTTTGAAGAAGCAAATGTGGCTGTCATTGGCTGCACTACAGATGAAATTATACATTCTTTTATTTGGAGAAAAGATAATGCAATAGTGAATGAAAGTAGAACATTTGCTATGACATCCACTTTCACAGCAAGTAATCTTACCATTTTATATTTTTCTGGCTCACAAGCTGGAAATTATACCTGTGAAGTTGATGATCAGACTGGAATAACTATTTCTAATACCATAACACTGCAGGAAGAAAGTAAGTTTTTAATTAAAAGTAATGTTGTTTTGGTTGAACATTTACATTTTAGTTTTAGTTATATGTTTTTTAAATACTTCAAGATTAATTCGTTGTTCACTAATAATGACCACAATTTTAGTTTTAGTTTTGGTTTTTCCAATGTACTAATTTCAATTCTAGTTTTAATTTGGTTTTTCAAATTTACTAACTTTTAGTTTTAGTTATTACTCATCAGCTCTATGACTTTTAGTTTTAGTTTAAGTTTTAGTTATTATCACCCTATGTGAAATTTAGGCCTGGTTAGTTAACTAAATTGTTTTAGGCGTAACTAAAAGTTAACCAAAACAACACTAATTTAAAAGTCACTTCAATATCATTAATTTAAGGGAAATTCAGCTAAACCCCCTCACCCCTCTTCTTTCTCTCTCTCTCTCTCTCTCCTCCATCTCTGCTGTATCTATGAATTTGTAATAAGCAGGATCACATATTATCTGAAACTCTTCTTTTTTTAATCATAGGTATGGGTCTGTGTTAACTACATACTGATAGTAAATTTTAGCCCTTTATTCTGACGTTCAACTTGTTTAGAATTTCTCCATATGGCCTAGTGAAAATGGACTCACCTTGTGGTAGTTGTTGTACAGACAAACATAAGCAGCAAGATGAATAGTAGGCATATTCATTGCTTCATATATATATATATATATATATATATCCAGTTGCATTGGTTTAAGATCACATTTTACAGAAATCATACACTGTAGCTATAACATAAGCTGTTGTAAAGTATATATAAGTTATATATTAGAGGCTGAATCATAACGGAAAGAGAAAAAGAGGTGATGAAACGGTTTTATCCTCTTTTCTTAAAAATTGAGGAAGCTCTATCCAGATGACATCAGCAAACCAGCAATTAAATAACAACCTTGGTTTATAGTTTGTATGCTGACTCTTTATGCTGTGTGCAATTCACCCAGCACATTATTAATCATTAGCATACCTACTACGTCATAAAATATTGTAAAGCGAAATATTATAATAGTTGATGTAGCTCATACACAGTTTTAACAGTTAATATAATTGCTTATGTGCAGTATTTCAAGTGGATTTTTTAAGTACACGTTTTGTTAGGCCATTTGAATACCAAATTCAGGAAGGCAATCCAACTCTTATTAGCTGCTGTCAGTACCAAACTGTACCAGAGGCAAATGTACAGTGGTTTGAGGCATTGACTAATACCTTTAGAGTACAACTCAATGAAGACTCGGCCGTTGCAACAAGTACTGGAGAATTATTCATTCTTGATCCCCAACCCAATCAGAATACTGTAATTTATGGCTGTATTGTATCATCCAGTAGAAGGACTTCTACAAACACCGGTTATGTTGTAGTCAATGTTATACGTGAGTGTTTTAACATAAATTAAAATCCGATACATGCAAGTAATATTTTTTACGAGTCAAAGTCGATACATCCACTGTAGCATATTTTACCAATGGCATTCACATATTTTTATCAACACCTCAAAATATGTTATAATAGGAAGCCAAGATCGCATTTCTGTGTGATATTGTACCCCATGTCTAATTGAATGACATTATGCAGACAAAAATATATCCGACAAGTTTTATTTTTTTTAATTCTGAGTTAAAAAGGAATACTTTCATAGTGTAAACTTTCTTTCAGTCAGTAGTGTATTTGTCATCTTAATTTTCATTCCTTTTATATTCATGTTTTTAGCAAACCCAGGAGCTCATACACCTATATCAATATGGATACCTCCGCAAAATACAACTTTACCCATGGGTATTACCAGTATATTTGAGTGCATTCCAGGTGGAACGTGAGTAATTAAGGTTTGCTTATAGTATCCCTAATACTGAGCAGCTTTAAGTAATTGTTAGCTAGCATAGTTGCAAAATTATAGCACACCATTAATTAAGCAGCAATGTGACAGGATCTGCAAAAATAGCCCACTTTGCGTACCCTATCATTTATTGTCCTCTGTAACCATAGCAAACTATGATGTTTATTTATTCCAACAAAAATAGCTCACCATTTTTGTTTAAATATTGACTGTCACGCTCTTTCAGCTTATTTATCTCACTGAATCTTAGCAATAATCATGCACGCATACACAATCTATTATGTTTGTTTTTTCGCTCACGTCACCAGTAATTTTCATTCTGTCTGAGAATCTCACTAAAAGATACCAACTTTTTTACACTAAAAGTGGTATTATTTTTAAATATACCACAGAAGTGGAAAACTCATCCAATATAATAGACAATATCGCGGCAAAATTTCTGGGCAATTCTAGTTAACAACGGCAAAATAAGTATGAATAATGGCAGAATTAGAGTGGGTGCACTTTATCAGTTTCTTCTTTGAGAATTTAGCTAATTGAATTCTTTATGATCACACTATTCTAATCTTCTCTATGTATTATTACTCACTTCCTTTATATTTATTAGGGGTGCTAGTAATACTACAGCAGAGTGGTCACATAGAGGAAGCATAATAAGAAATGTAATCAGTAAATATCGACTGACTATTACTGCAACAATTGATTTAGATGGAGAATATACATGTAGAATTGGAAACTTAACCAGATCTGCTTTTATACGTGTAATTGGTAAGGATCTCTTCGTAGTGCATACAATATGTACCTTACACATAACTTATCAGATATCTCGATCATGTCTTCATAGTGACATGTCATTATGGAATAATTTGTTCTTTGTCTTGTAGTGCCTCCGATTCTGAACCTGACACTGTCTACGACTACAGTAGAATATAACTCAAAAACTATGCTTTCTTGCTCTACTTCAACAACTTTATATACCTGGTGGGTGTGGTATTTCAATGGAAACAAGTAAGTCGTGATATAAAAAATTACCTATTTGTCGTGATAGTTATCTTACTTATATATTTTATGCTAATAATACAGCAAATTTTTCTTTTTTTAACAGCCAATATTGTTAATTATAACTTAACCCAACGTTTCGACTTCTTGCCAAAGTCGTCTTCAGACAAGAATGACTGAATCATATTTTATGCTATTTTATTAAAATATAGACTTAAATGTGAAGGTGTATGCACATTATTTTAAATTTTATATGGAAATAACATTCTCTTTGCAGAATTAATTTCACATCAAGTAATTCTCAGACTTCTATGATAAATATCCAGGGTACAGAGCAAAATGAGGGAGTATATCAGTGCTATATTTCAAATAGTGTTGGATTTAGTCAGTCAGCTGCATATTTTCGTGTGCAATGTGAGAAAAATAGATATTAGCTATGCACATTGCATGACACTGTGCAAACTTGGCAACAAGCACTTTATGATTTTTTCATTTGTCATTATAGATTAGTCTAGTCAATGTAAAAAATAGTAGTAAGATATTTTTATCAGTGCTCATTGTAGCTTAAATACTGGTAATTATACTGGAGACTATTTTATCTGACCATAACTACTATGTCCTATAAATATTCCTTATAAATTATGTTTGTTGGTTTTGTGTTTTGTTGTTTTTCATTGCTAAAGTAGAGCTCTGGACAGTCAGTACTCACTTGATGTACCTTTAAGATATATTGTAGGCAACTGTAAGTATTCAGCTTTATGCTTGTAATATTTTTTTATTACTAAATGACGTGACTCCTACATTTGTCATACAGACACAAAAATATATAGTGATATCAGGTGGTCGAATTAGTACTGTAATAGTACAACTAGTAATGATCTAAAAGTAGTACATATGATTACTATATTTTAATTTCTGCATTTAAGAAGTAGGGTGGCTTCCAGTGTCCATATAAACAGAAGTTAAATCAATACTACCAAAAATCTTAAAGTATAAGTTCACTATAAAAAAATTTAACGTTATGTTCGCTATAAATTTGTCCAGTTCAAATGTTTCAGTTAGTTTACTGCATCTTTCTAATGCACAATTCACCAAACAGGGAGAGCAGTAGAAAAACTATAAGTTATTCATAATACCCATGGATAAACCAAAATTCCTGGCATCATTGACACCCAGCTCAGAATCTCAATTAAAGAACCAATTTTAATTTCTTGTAAATAGTGGGCTTCGATTGTTGCGTTCAATTTATTTATTTATTTAGTTTATGTAAATCATGAATTGTAATTGCTTTTCCTTGCGCAGTGATAGAAGCATCCCTAAATCATCCACTTCCAAATGCTTTGGTCACTTTTCTTGGTGACTCACTGAGACTTAATTGCCGAGGATCCGGTTTTCCACCGCCTGAACATATATGGCGAAAAATATCTGGAGATGATGCGCCTCTCAATTACTCGCGAGAAATTGGAAATTTGGTTATTTCAATGGCTACTCTCAGACATTCAGGAGTATATGAGTGTGTGATATCAAACACAATAAGGGGAATGACAATTGCGAAAAGGGACACAGTCAAAATTACAATAATTGGTAATAAGAATGACCGTGCTACAGTTTCAATACAAACAATGCAATAATTGTATATACAAACTAATGCTACTAAAATTACTAATAGGGAAGTACTACATTACACTATATATGAAATAGGACACTACATACAATACTCTATTATCACAGAAAATATCATTTCGCACTATTACTAGAGTGTTTTAAATTCAAACACTGTCCCCACACAGAAATTGAAGAGTGTATGATGTACCTGAACTAACCACAAGAACATTTAACTAGTGCACTTAATTTCATATTACACTCACTTTGCTGAATTATAGGTATAGGCAAGTGCAATGACAAACATTCAGAATTGTGATTGTTTTTTATAATCGTTATAATTAATTGATTTTCCTTAGAGCGTACTACTATACTACACCCTAGTCAATCCAGAATGGAAGGTCAGTCTGGCACTCGAGTGGAGCTTCCTTGTATAGCAAGTCACTCCAGATTAGCAGTGGTCACATTTCAATGGAGAAAAAATGGCAAGAGTGTTGTTAATAGCAGTAACACACGCTTGACTAATGTGGACAATGGAATGATACTTACTCTTGATTCAGTTTCACCTTCAAATAATGGCCGATATCAGTGTTTGGTGTCCACTACAGTAAACTCCGTTAGAGCACCTCAAGTTAAAGCAACTATATACTTCACTGTTACAGGTACTAATCCGTATTTGTCATGAAAATAAATTGTGGGCAACATTTTCAATTAATATCAAAATTTATGTTACATTTAATTCACTTAATAATGTCTCTTCTATAATTTTAGAAAATCCTTTAAGACCAGAAATTGTTAGTATCAGATTATTGCCTTCAGCTAGAATAATAGTAATTTGGTCGTTCTATGGATATATTGAACAAATGATGAGATATTCAATTCAATTGAAGAAAGCAAGAGATTCTAATAATTGGATTACAATTAAAAGTGGCCCAGTGGTGCAAACGAGAACTGAATCACTTGTAGTATACTCCTCTCTTAGGCCATTCATGGAATACGCCGTTCGCATTTTACTCTTTACAAATGAAGGAGAGAATTTGATAGGTGACATCAGAAAATTTAAGTCAGACATTAGTGAGCCTTACGGCCCACCTACAAATGTTGTGGCTCGTCACATCAGTCCATCCAATATTGTGATCAGATGGCAGGTAAGCTTGCATAAAATATTTTTACACTTGAAGTTAGTATCAGTCCTTAATTTTTGGCAACCTTTTATTTATTGTATGAAAGTATATAAGTGCTGTAGGACTATTGCTTCATCAAATATATATATATATATATATATATATATATATAAATCATGTTTTATCAAGCAAGTATAAATATCTATCAAGCTATCCAAACTTTTGATTCCTTTGAAGTTGTAGTGCACACAAAATCAATATTTTAAATAGCGATTTTAATTAATGAATCATTAGTCAATTAACTCAAGAGAGCATTGATTTAAATACTTCTAAAATTCAGATAGTTTCAATTGTAAGAATATAATTTACATCTACCAACTTTTATTTACTGTAGAGTCTTAAAATTTTGAGATGTAGCTTCCATAAACAATAATATATAAGTAAATCCTATTCTCATTGCTCAGAAATTGAACTTTTCTGTTTAAATTTAGTGAATTGCTTTAGATAAATATTTGTTGTTTATATTTCAAGTTTTAATAACAAATAATTAATTATTTACTACTTTCATAGCCTCCTCTTTCTCCTAATGGACCAATTGTGAACTACACCATTCGTTATTCTGATATTAGTGACCCAATGAACCAACAATCTATCATTGTGAATGGAGACACTCAATTGTATACATTGGAAAATTTATCAACTCCAACAAGGTGAAAAGATGACATGTTTAGTACATTCTTATTAAGTAACTTTCTCTGAGAAGTACTTTAGTACATTATTGGGAAAATTGCATTTTATTTTGCTGTACATTAAATTGGTACTAGGGCTCAATAATTTATTCTTCAAATTTTCCCTATAATTCTATTCCCTAATTCTCATACACTCAACCCATAATGTTTGGATTCTGCCTATAATGCTTGAAATTAAACATAAAGTTCTCAACTTCTAAATAAAAGTACAAAATAATGTTATCTTTCGTGTCTATAATTGGAGCGTAATTAAAGTTTCAGTCATTGCAAAGGCTTGCTTTTCTGAAAAAAGTTTTCTAGCAATGAAAACTTCAACTGCAGAGAGGAAGGCTGTACTAGTAATATCAGTTGGCAAGCAGCAGAAATATGCAATGCAACTCCCTCACTTCATCTGGTACACTTTCTCCAACTGCTGCAGCTACTGGTGCTATCATCACCATCAGCTTCAAGGTCAGCCTCAATTTCCTCTACAAAGCTATCAGCATCACTTTCACACTCAGCCATTGCAGTTGTGGCTGTGAGTTTTATCAAGCAGTTGATAATAAATGGCAACTATTGTTCGATAAAACTCACACCCACTGGCCTTAATGTGTCATATGTGGATTGCTATGTTTACCTCATACTTCTCTGCTGTGCACAATTTTTAATCGTTTTTAGCCCAGAGGTAAGAGTGGTTATTATTACACATACACAGACATAAAATACACAACATTCAGTGTGAATCAATAGACCATGACAAGTGTTAATTGGTGATGATACAATCATGAATGGCTGACAAGGTTACTAATGGCTTGTTGTGACAACGTCTGGGGGACTGCCCGATCATGCCATATGTATAATTTTTAAAGTTGCACAAAATGCTAGAAACATGTTTCAGCACACCTAAAATGCTCATAATGCTTCAATGTTCCTAAAATGCTACAAAAAATGCTAGAATAATTTATTGACCCCTCATGGGTACATATAAATATTTATTGCTATAATAAAAAAAGAGTCTAGATTCTCATTAGCTTAAATGCTCTGTAAAAGAACTATTGAACAGGAAAAAAGTGCTCATAGACAATTCTTGATAGTGGTGTAAAACATTATATATACCATTGCACTCTTTCCCACAAATTCTTCAAAATAACGCACTATTTTACATTGAGGGCCACATTATTATTCATGTAAGTTAATTAGCTACATCATTTTGTTATTTGCTATTCAATTACACAATAATAAGCTTGCAGCATTGAATTTTCAGAGTAAGTATGAAGTGTTTTACACTTGATTAAAATAGTTCAAGTAAATTTGAATTTTATATACATAAGCTAAAGTGTATCATCAATTGTGAATTAAATATTATGTAGGTATGTTATTCAAATATCAGCAGCCACTAGGGCAGGATATGGCCCTTTTTCAGAAAGAATTGTAGCTGATGTGTCACCAAAAAAAAGTGAAGGATTTCAAGGGATCAAGTCAGCCAACTTTATGCTGTTAACTATTCTCACACTAATTAATACATTACTAGAAAAATATTATTAAATTATTAAGAGTAACAAAAGATTAAATCAACTAGTTCAGCCTTAAATGTGCTAACTAAACACAAGAAAACTTATGAAATGATATTTTTTAAAGCATTTGTATTATTACACATTGTTTAGAGTTGTGCTATTATTTCTCCAGACAACGTGTGTCGATGTTCTGATATTTTGTACTAGCTATTATATTAACAGCAATGCTATACTTCCACTGAGATCTTCCAGAAGGAGCTTGTGTGGTCACAACATGTACTCTATCTCAATAAAATCACATCTGATTATTCTTCACAATATTATTTAGCTACTATATTTATGAGTGATTTCAAGTATATCTTTTTTTTTTTTCTTTTATTAGTTGCTGAAGTTGCCTGCTGAACCAGATTTAGTGAGAAATCTTTTAAACAGTGAATTATACCTGAACAAAGCCATTAACAGCATTCATCTATGTTGGTGCTTTAGCCCTAGAACATTGCTTGCACACATACACACAAGCACTTGGACTTGTACTATGCATTTCCTTTTGTGGTAAAAGTATTCCTTATCACCAATCAGGGTTTATGAGGGTATACGTAAAATTTTATAGACTATAGCCCTGCCACTTACACCTCACAGTTTTATTTTGCTAGGACTAAGTGGATGAGTATCCTCTAATTCACAATCCCAGATGATGAATAAGCTCTGGACCACCTCTAGCAAAGGAAGGAGAATGCAGCAAACAAATGTATTGTGAATATGTACAATTGTCCATGTCAATGAACTCCAGCGACTGATTTTAAAATTATTATTGAACTGAAGTATATTCTTGTTTGAATACCAACTTCTTTTAGTTTTCAGTGGATCAAATGCAGGCATTCCGTCCCAGACAGCTGCTATCTTGCATGTATGATTCAAAACGACATAGTATGGCATTACTTAATGAAAAAATACTCGTTTCCATTGGACTTGGCATATTCACAAAGTTTAGCCAGACTGAAATTGTTTTCAATCAATTAGTTGAGATGAGTCAATGCCATTAAATTAAATATTTAGGATGGACAGATGAGGCATCACATTAGGTTTAAATCAGATAGAGTTGCAAGGTGTGCTGTAAAAGGGTTTCGGGGGATCAGTGGAGCTGGGTGTTTGGTAAAGTATCATTAGAGACATAAGCTAACCTGAATGAAGCTAAATCAAGCAGACTCAACATCTTTTGTGTAGAAGCAACCACCAAGGAGTTAGTGAATGTGTCAGACTTTAGCCTGGCAGGTGTGATGGAAGTGGGTGGGCCAGGGGGGCACTGCCTCCCCCACAGATTTATCGCTTGGGAGGCAGATAGCATGCAGGGTTAAGTATTGAATTGTATTGGCTCATGAATTCAATTCAAATTGCAAGATCAATAAAACACTATTCTTACAATGCTAATTTGATTAAAGAACTCAGTTGGTATTCACAGCTGTCATTTGGCAAATCAGATGTCTCAGCTTCTTGGGAAAGAAGATGAGAATTGATGGTCCTAATTGAAATTGAGTACTTCATGCCATGTCGATACATATACCCAAAGATACAACTGACAACAATGAAATATATGAGTAGTTTTCATGAGAGTGAACGGGCTGTGACCCCCCCCCCCCCCCCCCCCCCCCCCCCCTCCCCTCCACCATTGAAGTAATTCCATCACCTCAGATCAGCTTCAGGACAGCTGTCATTAAAATTGCATTATTAGATTCCCAGTGCCAATTCTGTCCAATCATACAAGCCAGTAAATTAGTTACTGTATTAATATCTTCATGGGATGTAACTAATGCTGAAATAATTGGCGAGCGAGCGTAGCGAGCGAGACACTTACAGGGGTAAAAATGAAAAAATCGGGGATGTTTATTTATTTGTATATATGTTTGGACGTACGTATGTCATTTTGTACTTTGACCCTCGCGTTTTTGTGTTAGTTAGGTGGTCGACCCCGTCCCAAATTACACTAAACAGAATCCTCTGGTTTATCGATCAGTACCCATATCACCCTAGAAATTGAATTGTTTACCGTTTTGAATTCTTTTGCGGGTGCAGTTAAAACTTGAAAACTTAAGGGACTTCCATTTCTATTCGAGTTTGTGGCGGTGGTAAGTCAATGCGCTCTTTGTCATGGTTATAAGCCGTGGCAACAGTATTTACTTGAAAATACATTGTCCACTAGGCTACCGCTAAGGTAAGTCTGTGTAGGTGCATGTCCAGTTGTGTCAAAACTTTGTGTGTTACAACCACTACTTAGCTAAAGAATATCACAAAGAAAACGTTTAAATAACGTGTATTGTTTTGTTGTTGTTTTTTTTCCCTTCAATTCAAGCAGTTGCAGAGAGTTGTTACTATGGCACTGAAATCCCTTTACCGTGTATGCGAAATTTAAAAACTGGACCTTATTTTCAGTAGCTTCAGTGTTAGAAGTCAAGATCATTCATATAAAAATAGTATAGTCTTTAGGCTCGCTCGCCATTTGTGCTCAAGCACATCACTAGTAGTTATATTATTACTCTACTGTACTGGTGATTGCAGTTTGTGAGTTGGTGTTCTACTTTTTTAAATATATATCTCTAAAACTGTCTTCTCATCATCAATCTTCAGGTACATAAACAATAATAAACGTTTCTAGCAACAACTGATATAACCATAAATAATCAACAAATATCAATAGACTATAAGTCCTAAAGTTGGGTGTGGCTTTCTCACTTCGCACAAGCTCAATCTTCCTCAAACTCTCAGGAGTCCTGACTATACCGCTGGACAGTATGCATTATTGCGGGGTGAAATAAGGTCTCCTACTATGTACAGAACTCCCTCCAATGAGCACTTGCTGCCATTAGAATCCCATGGTCCACACTGTTCGCATGTAGTATACAAAACCAGCTACTCATACCGTAATAATAATGGAATGCAGACATGGTAAACTGTCTAATAGCTATATAGCTGTGAGACATTTATTTAGGGAGCTAGTTAAAACAAATAGATCAGAAAGATTAAAAGAGTGGTGGCACCGAATAGCTACATAGACAGAGGTGTAAGACAACAAATTGAACATTTCATATGAGGCTACATTTTTTCACAAAGATATATGTATGTACACTGCTACTAACAGAACACTTTGACTGTATTAATACACAGCATTTGTCTGTAAGGAAAGTTATGTGTAACCTCTTAACTACTTCCCAGCAATGTGTTATAAAACTATAGGTCATAGCTTACAGATAGCAAACAGTAAGTCATCATTGATTACCATACCCATACCTATAAAGAGTCCGATTCTGCTAATACCAAGAAGAGATGCAATTTCTGTCCATTTGAAAGAAAGAGATGCTAAATATTCCACTTGTGACTTGCTGACTTGAAACTTTGGCCTTCCTCTTCCATGATGTTGAATAGTCAACGGAACACTGAATTGAGGACCTTCCAAAAAGGACTTGTAATCTTCCCATTGCCTGTATAATCTTAGATAAGTTCAGAGATTTGGTGGCTGCATTCATTAATGTTAGAACACTTATCAATGTACAAACGCAAATCTCTCTAGCTAGGAACATAACATGCGGTGTAATTGAGGTTGCGATCCCATGTTGGCGTCCTGCACTCTCAGTTCTGAAATTCGGACACCGTATATCACGTGACCATAATGTCTAAGTCTGAATTTTAGACCTAGCCATATAAAAGTTAGGTCACTTCAGAATCACTTGTCACTTCCGTTACTGCCTGCACCTACACTAGTCTACTTCACTGCCATGTGCATTTGGTTCATTTTGTGCTAGTGTTAGTAGTGAAAAAAAGTTACTATTTCTAATGACTGAAAAGTCTATCCTATTATACTATGCTTATTCCTAGCCAGACCCTTTACCAACCGCTAGCGCGGGAGAAGGAAAGGGTCTGGTAAACGTGCATACATCGTTTCGTTCTGCTGGAATGCAATTAGTGCGCTTGTTTACTTCCTGCGTTGGCCGGAAGGTTTAAATTTGCACTGTTTTGGCTATGGGAAATTGTTGGATTAGTGGAGTAGACACTGCAAGTCTGAATACAGGATACATCTGTAGCTAGAAGTTGTGTGGGGCTATATCACCAATTGCACAAACAGCTGAGCAACAATTTATCTGGGGCTATCTCACATATCCCCGATTAACCACTCAATCTGAAGCTCCAGAAGCATCCACGAGCACACTATGCAGTCAGCCTGGATCTCATGAAACTGAAACCGGCCAACAGTTGCAGAGTATGGAATTAGCTAGTACACCCTTAAGTACAGACACAGGAAGCCAGACCTTGCAAGCTGAGTCAAGTAGTCTGTCTCAATCCTTAGAGACCTTACATGCCGTACCATGTGGTCCGTCACAATCCTTGGAGACCTTACATGCTGAGCGAAGTGGTTCATATCAATCCTTGGAGACCAGCAATCAGTCAACATCTCCAGCTCTGACAGTAAGTTCTGTTATTATAATTGATTTATTTACAAAAATAAACATTAATTTATAGGCAAAGATTCACTACTTGAGGCATCCAAAAGTGTAAACTGTTACTCCCAACAGAAGAAGAATTTGCAGGCCTCTAGTGAGAAGGAGTTACACATCTTTTGCAATTCAGTGTGTGAAAAAAAACCAAGCCACCAAACATGCAGTTGTTAATGTTGTAGGACAGGTTCTTCGAAGTGAAATAGCTGCCATTTGCTCTGATAATTTCAATTCCATTATGAGGGATAAGTCTGTAATGTCTGTCCAAAATTTCAAGAATGTGGTAACATCATTACATAGTGAATTAAGAAGCTAAGCACCAACCCTTCTATATCTTTTGATGTCCTGCTTGAAAACTGCAAAGCCAAGACGAAATACAGAATATATAGTGGTTGTGGTGGTTTCCATTCTGTGTAAACATCGTAGACCTCCAGTATGTCTCATTCAAAGAATTATTTCTCTTATATTGTACGCTGGACATGCCAGTAAACAAGTAAGTTATTCACTTAAGCAATGAAACAATTTTGAGGCTGCATTCAATTTCATTAGGTATTTCAGCGACTACAGAAAATTGGTCTTTGTCTCTCACATACCGCCACTGTCCAACTTATTAATATCTTTGGTAGTGATTATGATTCTTCGGTCCCAGACTGGAAAGAAAGTGTTCAATGGAACTCGATTTCATCTCTGAATGTTAATACATATTATATGAATACTGGCATGCAAAGAGAACATGTAAACACTCCATACTATATACTACATAGCCTCACTCCCATGTATGCAATCATTTGGAATAGTATGTAACTAGGGATAGTAAATATTCACATTAAAATCAGCGAAGCGAGCTATTGCAAACCATAGAATGTGCTAAGGTGTTGTGAATAAAGAGTTGAGCGAGGATGCTTGACTAAAATTCAAGTTTTCAATTAACAGTGGTACAGGACGTCATTACGTTTAGAGTCACGCGCGGGCAAGAGAAAAACTGCTCAGCCATTTCGCGCGTGAACGAGTGCCACATTTGCCTGAGGGGTTTTATTTTCTAGACATAGATATAACTAAATATGAGACAAAACACATTAGAAAGTCAGTTCCGCTCGTTGTGCTTGCTTTGCTGAATTAAATTATATCAATGGTCTTATCTTTAATTTTTTTTTTTGGCGTGTCTAAGTGTTACGTGTTTGAAAGATTTCAATTTACTTGATTCCATGGAGAGTTAAGATTTGCACTATGGGTGACGAGGGAGGCAATGAGCCATTGAGTATTGGTAAAAATAAAATATTATGAACATGATAAAGTCAGTATCATTAGGTGTTGAATATGTAGTACACATTCTATGAATAATTTATTGTTCGACTAGCTTGCTTAGCACATTATTTACCATCCATTGAACAAGTAACATATTTCCCTGGGCATAGTTAATGTGTTCCCACTGGTACTGAAACCTGAGCTAGCAGAATAATAAAATAGGCCAGGGCTGTATCCAGAGTGGGAAGAGGAGAGGGGGGTTGTAATCTTTCTATCCCTTTTTACGATTTATATTTTTTGAAATGCGTAATCCTCACGGTAAAAGAAATTTGCAAAGAAGAAATTTGCAAAATTAGACAATTGAATACACTTTAATGAACATTGGGGGGGTGTATTTTAGGGTTTGGCCGGAACAGGACATATTCACGATTTGCACACAATAAATTTTCAAATAATATTACAAAATAAAATGTAATTCCAGTATGGCATTGTTAGGCAGTAGTTAGGGCATGAAATGGATTTATATACACACTTCTTTTATTACAGTAATGTTACTTTTACAGGATGAATCTTCTGTTCTGGATAGCAGGGTATGTTCCCCTCAATTACATTTCCCACTTCATTCATCAACATGCACTATATATCCTCTGATACTTTGTCACTTGATTCTTCAGCATCTCCTGATAGCGATTCTTTGATCTGCCCAGATGTTATTGAACAGTCATTGGATAGCCAAGATCTAACTGAGTTAGCTTTTGAAGAAGCTGAAGAGTCAATGGCTGAAGAGTCAATGGCTGAAAAGTCCTTGAATGAGACTACAATCTCAATCCAGTCAGAGGCAGTAGAAACTTGCACTGCCGTCAAGTCGACAAATACTGGTTATAAGCTAGTGTTTAATAACATCGATAAAACTATCAAGCCAAGATATATGAGGCAAGATGTACGGAGTGTGATGTTGCATTATGTGCAAGCTTATGCGGTCAAGGATAGAATTGATTTTTCTAGCATAGGCCATGAACAAAGAAAGGAAGCTAATATATACAAATTAATACCAGAATCTGATGACTACAGATTATTGAAGAAAGTAGTCATCAGATTCTGGTATTAATTTGTAATTATGTCTTAAATATTTTTTAAGTTACACATTGGTCACTTTTTTTTTTTTAATGCAGCATTAGCTATTCACTAGATAAAGATATTTCCTAGCTGGGTGTCTAAATCTATGCCTCCACACGATCTTTGCAGAGGAATTTGAAGTGGAAGGCTGAAGTGACTTCACTAGGAGGTCCCTATGCTCGCATTTCAAACTTGAGATGTTCCCAGTTGTATCAAACATAAATGTTACTAACTACCTTAACACAATCGTGTAAAATTACCTAGTAAGCCTTATAAGCTTTTTTGTTTCCAACATTATTTTTGCTAGAAATAAGCCTTACTTTGTTGCGAAATACTATAGTCTTATTTTGCAAAAGCCTTATTTTGCTAAGAAAGTATATAACAAAACAAAGCGCTTGTTACATCCCTACTTGCAACAACCAGCCTTCCAGTAACCTCTCTAGGGTTAGTCTAGCGTGGAGAAACTCTTTACCCAATCGCTAAGCGTAGCGAGTAAAGGGTCTGGTTACGCGAGACAATTTCAAGAAAAGGGTCGACAAGCGAGATCTCTCAGGTAAGTCCCCGAGGAAACCCTTTACCGACCACTCACGCAAGCCTCTAAAAAAATTATTCCAAATTTGATAATAGGCTAATGTCAACCGTAAATGCGGAATTATTACTTATAAAAATCTAATCATTATTATAAATCTTTCTAACTAGAGCCTTTTTTAAATGTAGTGGGTACTTTTTGTCAAGCTATTGGTCATTTAGATAGTCAGAATGACTTGTAATCTACCACAAGAAGTAATTCTGTAGCTATTTGTTAGCTAAACTTAATGGTCAACTGCTACATACTTCCAGCTTCTTGGAATAAATAGACTGAAGCCTTCCTGAACTAGGTGAATGGGTAATCTAAATAAATGTAGCTGCCATTTTCTCTTGTTTTGTTTTTGTTTTTGCATAAAAATCCTTGTAATGGCAAAAAAAAATTAAACTTGTAATAATAGCAGAGTCGATTCCCTCTGTCGAAGTCCTCACTCACTTATCTAAATGGTGATGGTGACCATATGGAGCAAACAGTCAATCAGATTGCAGTCTTATTAGCTATGTTGGTCATTGAAACATTAAGTGTGCTCCAGCAGAGCAAGCCATGCCTCATTTGACATCCCACTCAGCAAACTTCAGGGGTAGAAGAAGCTCTTGTATTCGCCAGGCAAAATGCAGGCAGGCATTTTTTCAGTACATGTATACCATAAAGCACTACTAGATGTAAGGTATTTATAACATAAATATATCCATAACAAAAACAACTTCATCATGATTTATTTAATAAGTACAACTTGTGAAGATTACTTACAAAGTAGCTACATTATAATAGTTAATCCAAAATGCTGGTCAGGTGGCTGCCCTCTCGCCCCACCCATTCCTCCTTCTACACAGTGATTAATTTTATATCTGGGTAACATTATTTTACAGAAAGGAGAGCTGTATTTGACCCATAAAATAGCACTTATTATTTGTCTTATTCTTACTTTTATGTATAGGATTCAGGAGGGAATGAAAAAAAATTTCCTCTTCAATTTCCAATTTTATTAGTTAATTCTTCCAATTTGATAAAACTGTGATGCTAAGTTCCCTGCATTAGTTATCTCAATCTTCAACTAACTCACCCATTCCAACACCAGCTTTCCTATGTTGACGCATAATCACTACTTGCTTTTGTTGTACCCTTACCAGATTAGAGTAAAGATGTTCAAACCTTTGACAATACACTTACATTGACATGCTTGGAAAGAAAATAATATATATGTATAATAGCATGGAAAACTGCCATAATTAGCTAATGTTTGCATGTGTTTGTGGTCTATTTAGCTACCTGAAATTCCAAATGATCTAAAGTAAGTGCTAGAAAATCAATAACTTAGTACAGGAATTGAACAAGTGTGTATATAATGATGTCCTAGAATGAAAGGCAACAAATTACTGATAGCAGAATGTGATTAATATATAGTTATTTGTTGCTGTTGTTTTTTGTAGTTGTACTAACTCCTGCACCACCACTCACTAAATCATTCTTGTTCTGGAGTTCAACCACCATGATCAGTAAGCAAACTAAACACATACATAGCTAAAATAATATAAAACTAACAATATTTAATGTATAATTATATATAAACTTAACATTTCACATAGCAAACAGATCAATTGAACAATTGTTTCCAATACTGTGGTTATTTTTGCTGTTAAGTAGCAACAAATAATGAAAGTAAAGCTATACTGTGCCAGTACTAACCCATTTATATATATATAGTATTACATGAGTCAGAGTGTGATATGGTGAAACATTTCATGAGTAGGCTAATTTATTTTCACGAGCCAAAGGAGAGTGAAAATAAAGCCTGAGAGTGAAATTTCTTGCCATATCACTTTGATGAGTGTCATAAGTGGTTTATTTCACACTAGATCTACACTACTGTAGTTAGTACTAGGACTGGTAATTCACCGGGTAAAGTTGGTTGTAGGGGCTCCCCATACCCCCAGCTGAAGCTGCTCTAATCAGGTTTAGTAGGCTATACCAGAGGAAGGTCGTAAAAACCAGGATAAGTGGCTAGTTTGGCCAGTTGCTATAACTACTAGGGTAATGAGCTTGCGCGCAGTACAGCGTGAAATAACAACGTGAAATATCATGAGCTATTTCATGGGTCATGTACCTAAAGATATCATTGTGAAGATATCTAGGGTTAAATAAATATATATCTTCATCGTGTCAATTTGTTCCTTACCTGGAATTGAAACAGAGAGTGTATGTACAAATATGAAAGTACATAGAATGTGGAAATAACTAGTGCAAGTCTGAGCACCACATGATAGCTAGTGGGCTGATAAAGTTCCAGTTAAAAATGTTACTTGTTGCCAACCACACGTAGATCTCTCAATGTTTTTATAATTACAGGTACAGCCTGCTAGAGACCTGGAATACTGCTACCAGCCCCACCTCCTAACTATACAAACCACATATGCTGCTCGTGCAATTACACCTCTATTCATTGAACTGAGCATGCTCATTAGGACTGACTCCTCATGTGTTTTTTGTTTTTTTTCTCTCTCTCTTGTTCCTTATTTTCGTGTGTGTGTCACCTTGCTTTTACTGATGTTTTTGTGAGTTTCTTTCTTTCTTGTATCACTCAGAGTGTGTGTATTGCCTAATCATTATTGTAACTTGAATATATTGTGGTGTCAGGGGACATCGGTATAGTCATTTGGGTTAGTATAACTAGAAAGGGAACCGCTTGCTAGATTTTCCCAGAAGTCATTTGCTAAGACAAGGCATTTCCAGCACATGTTTGTGCCACAACATCTCCTAATCACTGCAATACTTGCAGTGTAGTTCACAATTACAATATGCTTTTATTTATTATTTTTAGGTTGACCATCTAAGCAGCAATTGGATACGGTCCTTTCTCTCCACATTTGCTAGAATGTGTACTTGATATTCAAATGGACTGTGAGAGAACTACTATGCATAATATGTACATACATACATACATACATACATACATACATACACACATACATAATAATAATAATAATAATAATAATAATAATAATAATAATAATAATAATAATAATTAATAGTGAGATAAAGGAAAAATGAATGAATATGTAAATTAAAAAAGAACAAGTTCAGTAGCGTTTGCCATTTAGCACTGCTACATGCTTTTCTTACAAATAAGAGTGTGCCTCCTCAGAAGTATGCAACAGCTTGGGAAGGGAAAAGTAGCTGCACAGCAGAATCAATTCATCATGTGCAGACAGAAATGCCAAACGATTCACCTAAAGGTCTCAGAGCATCCACCTTGTCCGCCAATACTGGTGAAATACATGCAGCAATGTCTAAGGGAGAACCCAACAGTTCAGCACGAGAGGGGGGCACCCAGTGAGCCTCAGGAATTGAGACTCAACAGGGTACCAGAAGTGGTCATGTCATGACTGATTATCTCACACTTAGCTGAGTTTAATGTGAGCCCTAGCACTCTAGCATCCCTCATCACGTTCAGCTCGTGGATTAGGTCCTGGCAATCCCCACCCAAGGTAACATCATCTTAATACTCAACCTTGAGATCTGACTTCAAACACAGGCTGTGTCCATGCAGCATCAAGCAGAAAAGTAGAGGACCCAAAGGGCTGATGAAATGGATCAGTCATCCCACAAGAGGTTGGAGAGAGAAGCATACGCAGAGTGGACAAAGGAGTATAGATTTCTGAACACAGTGATTGTACAGCCTCGAGCATGCAATCCCTTCTGATGGAGTTGAAGGCATTGGCAAAATCAAGTAGCTTGGTCAGGCTTCCTGCTGCCAAGAAAGCAATGAGCAGCAAGAATGGCAGCTTCAGAACCACCTCTGACACCATAACCCAGTTGCTGAGGAGCCAGAAGCTCAGCCATGTCTGCCATGAACAGTTTGCTTGCCACTTTAGCTACCAGATGCCTCAAGCGCAGCCAGCTTTGTGAATCTGCACCCACATGGCGATAAAATAAACTTTCATAGACCATCAATTCTTCTTTTCTTTACTCAAAAAACCTAAGGCAAGATAACTAATTGCCACAATGACTGCTGTAAATGTTCACTGATTTTGTAGTTGGTGCTGTCAATGTGAAGATCATTCATGCTTTCAACTGATCTGGTTTATTTCCACAGAAAATGTGATTAGTTTTGAATGAAAACAAAATCACCTCGAATGACCAAAGCACAGCTATGTCTTTACTTGTATGACATTAACACATCTTGGTTTAGTCTTGTGCAATTTGAATGGGTTTGTAGTGACACTCCTGATCCACTACATCTTCAGACATAGCATGAACTGCCTTTCCTTGCATCACTAGCCTTGTTAATAATTGAACGCCCCTTGAGTACAATATCTCAGCATGTGTTGCCTTCCAATGGTATAAGCAATACTGAGAGAAATGGTATATGGCAATGATAATATTGGCAAAGCAAAGAAAAGGTTGGATGATGATGAAATGGCCTGGTATTGAAAAGGTGCAACGGTGGTACTATGTACTGAATCCTGGATCATGCACACAAAACATATAAAAAAACAACAATAACAGCAACAAAAAATAAAAATAAAAAAGCAGCAGCTCAAGTGTTAGTGCTACAAATATTATATCAAAAAATATTAAGAGAGAGAATTGGTACAAGTGTTTTTTTGGTGATGCTTTCATTGCTAAAACCAAATCTAGAATTGTAGGGTAAGCTGGAACTATATCACCATGAGTCCTTCACTTTTGATCTCTTGGTATACTAGTTTTAGTATCAAATTGTTGGCCTATTTGAGCTGATGGTATAATATTATTTGGTGTAGTCAAGAGCTAGTACCACAACAAAGATAGACAAAGAAAAAATATACCACAAACCATGAACCTTTTTTTATATAAGCATAAAGTGGTTTTTATATTTAACTGATTTTCACCATGCCCCTTCCCCCCCCCCCCCCCCAAACCCACCCAGGCGGATTTCTTAGGACTTTTTTTGCTGTTATAGAGAACATAATAATAATAAAAATCAGCTGAGTTTGCTTTTGTTGCATTTTGCTTAAGGTTGGCTCAAAAAATTATTGTACTAATACTGGTTTTGCATTAAATTGAATTCCTGAGCCAATCAAATCTTTAGTAATAATGTGCATGCACTAATCTCCTTGAGCCCTCTCTTATGCATGCACGCATGCATAAGAGAGGGGGAGGGAGGAGGAGGCAATCTTCTGCACCTCCTAGCCATTTCCATCACCACTGGCCAGCAAGGCTTTGAGTTCAGTGTCAGGCTTCACTGTCACTGTGTCATATACTTTTACCATTTTAGCCTCTGCTAGCATGCTGCAAGTTGTTTCTGACATCTAGTTCTCCCACATATGGCATATCAACTAGCTATGATGAACTTGTCACAAACTAGGACTGGGTTCACGAGCTACTATACTTTCCTTGTGTGCAGCCTATGTGCACCATTCAGCTATTGTTGTTTGTGGCAAGGCTTCATAAACTAACATAAAATTGTAGAGAGAATACACATGCACCCCCACACCATCAACATACACACTGCACACTCAGAATACCAACAGTACAACAAAAAAAAAGAAAAAGTGGCGGTCTTAGATATTTCCGCAGACTTGGCACCCGCAATAATTTGACCCTCAACAACCGTAAGTTTACGTAACCACGCGTAAGAAGACAGTATAAAAGGATGCCTATGAATCCTGATAGCAGTCTGAAATATTCTAACTGTCTGGGACGTCGTGGTGAATAACGTTCAAAGACTAGCAACGCCCACTTTTTTTAATACTGCTGCGCAAGATTACATCTAGTACTTCAAAATCGATGAGACTTCTAGTAGATAGTATGGCGACGTTGTGTCGTCTGGCGGTATTAGTCGGAATACTGGCTATATGCAGTGGTAAGTTACACATTCAATTACATGTACATTATAGCTACGCAAGAATGTCTTGGTAGCCTTTCAATTAGTATCGTTTATTAAATTATATGGTCGTGTTCTCTCCTCAGCTCAACTACCCAATGTGACAATAGAAAACTCTCCTGAGGAATACTTCACAGATGGAACACAAAATATACAACTCACCTGCAACACAGATGCTACTAATGTCCTTGAGTTCCAGTGGACAAAGGATGGAGAGATCATTTCAGATAATTCTAATTATGAAATGACATTTGCATTACGAAGCAGCACACTTACTGTCCTTAGCTTTAGCTCTGCACTTGCAGGAAGATACACTTGTGTTGCAAGCACCAGTCAGGGCAGAATTTCTTCACAATACGTTCCTCTGAGGAGAGCTTGTAAGTTATTCTGTGTGGAATTACTGATTTTGTTAAGAGAACGGTTTAGACATAGATTTGTTACTTAGCAAATAATTGTAGCAACTTCAGGTGGATTCAGTTTCACTTTTTATATGCAAAGAGTTTGTGTTCCACTTGCACATGCTGGGTGTCCAAGGTGATGCAACGGACATGCTTTTCTGGAGCTAAAAACATGTAATTGTATGTGCTGTAACATGCATGGAAGCCTTACTTGGCAATAGTATGGAAACAATGGAATGTCAGTAGGTTGTGGTAGCTATTGTTCTGCAGCTGAGATGGTAAAGAGAAAAAAGTTTCAGTTTACTTATACTCCCAGTTAAAAAATTGACATTATTCACACTTTAGAGGGGTTAAATTCCACACTTAGAGGCGTGCTGCTAATAATAAGGAGCTAAATTATGAGAATATTTGAATAATGTGTTGGATGAAGTGCTTGATGCCCATTGTGGAACAAGGACTGTCAAAATACTTTTGCTTGCACTTGTGTTTTGCATTAACTAGCTATTATAACAATCATCTCTCGTGGCAAACGGTATATATAGGTTCTTGCCTCAAATGTAAGTGCAGCTTAAGGTGTTTTTTTTTATCGGCACCAGTCTGTTAGTTTTTCTTTCATTTCTCTACTTAATTTTGTCAGTCTATCCATCGCCAGTATTATTGTTTATTATATTTACATTTATTTTGGCTGACACCATACCTAACGCTACTGACCATATTTCATATTTTATCTCGACAAAAACTTTTAACCATGCAGTTTACTAAGTTGGGTGGCATGTCTGGAGTGAATCTCCCAATTCATATAGTTTTTCTTCCCCTTCACTCTGAAGCACAATTAGTTAGATTGTTATCTCCCAATCAATGATTGGGGGGGATTGATTGGGGGGGGGGGGGGGGGGGGGGGGTTATTTCTATTCCTCTGTAAAAAAAAAAAAGATTAGAGCTGACCTTGCTTCCTCAAATTGTCTCACTTTTTTTTTGCAAGTCATCAGCCCTTCCCACTTTTCAACTTCCACTCTCACTCAAGGTGGTGTTTGAGTATAATACTCTATGATGTGGTGTGGGTGACATCAAGTGGCACTGCCAGCTAGCTCTATCCACTGCACCTGACCCCACTGTTACTCTCAAGGAATCTGGACAAGAAGAATCCACTCAAGTGATCTGAAAGGAGAGTCTTTGATGTTTTGCTGACACTGTGTCTGAGCTGGTCGCTTGCTACTACAGCTAGCTAGCATAATCCAATTGCTGTTTGCTTGATGGGCATTGTATTGCTTTTTTAGTCTGGGCGACTTGTGTCTGCAGCCTGGTCCAGACATTAGTCAGCCTGCTGACCGTGCAGGTCAGTGGCCACTGAAGGACTAGATTGATGTGTTCTCTACACTAAGCAAAATTCACTTTATATATTGCGACGACTTATTGTTATCATAAATTAGTAATTCAATATCATGCATATAATATGTAGTTAATAGTAAGTTTTAATAATCGGTTTTGTAACAAACCATGCAAATGAAAGCCTATTAACAGCCTTTATTTATCACATTGAAATGTTATTCTGTGTGCGCAAATGTGGCTCTTATTATAGGTGTGTGTGTTTGTTTGTGCACGTTGTTGTTTTTTAAAATCATGTGTTTGTTTGTGCATGTGTTTTATTTTAGATATCCAGGCATCTTATTTCAGCACCAGTTTCAGTAGTCCACATGTTGTGACTGTGACACAAGGTGTCCCAGCCAACATCTCCTGCGGCACCTTCGTGTCTGTCCCGGCTTTCTCTGTGGCGTGGATCCAAGCTCATTCCCTCCTTCCAAATTCAGACCAGGTCTTGGTTTCAAGTCGTGAAATAGCCTATAGAGACGGATACCTGCTGCTCATTGAGCCCATGTTAACCGACAACGGTAAAATATACAGATGCCTTGTCCAAAACGGTTTCACAAATTCGCCAAGTCAGGGCTTTGTTCAAGTTTTCGTTGAACGTGAGTTTGCTTCTCAGCTGAACTTTAGCGTTTTTGGATGTTATGAATACAATACTATAATAACTTAATTAATAATTAGACGATACACATATACATAGCTGCATGTATGAGAATTTGAGGACTGGTGTGACTAAATGCACACATAATGTCTTGTTTCCTTTGTAGCTAATGAGAATGGCAGTGATCTGCAAGCTGTAGTGCGTCCGATGAACCACCAAGTCGTGCGAGGAGGTGCCGTGGTTTTCTATTGCATTCCAGGAGGAAGGTAAAGTGTGCATTCATCGTCACGTTTTGCTCGCGAGTGCTGCAATTAGGGTTGACTTGTTTAACTGTCCATGTATAGAGGTGCGTCTGTGGCAAATATCGCCTGGAACACTGGCGGCACTGAAACATCTAAGAACAGATTTCAGGTCATCTATTCCTCGGTGCAAACAAATTCAGTGGGTAACATCTCGTGTTCTATCAACGGCATGCGATACTCGGCGCAACTATCGATCATTGGTAAGTATGTGTTAATAGCGACTTAGTTAGTAGTTATAATTCTTGTAGTAGTTATAAGTTGAATTTTTAGTTTGGCTCTGTTCAACTATATTTTCTTTTTACCAATAAATTTGTATACGTATATATTTAAATACTCCATACATGCATACACCATTGCTTCGTATCCCTATCATTGTTTATATTTTTTATTATTATTAATTTAGAGCCTCCTGAGTTGAGCAGATCATTGTCTCCAGTCTCAAAGGTATACGGCCAGTCACTGACCCTGATCTGTGGGGTGTCAATCCAGGAGGGCGTGTCCTGGGACTGGTACTTCAATGGGACATGGTAAATATTGTGAGGAGTATATTATATATATATTACATTAGTCGGGTTTCAAGGTTAAAAGAAATAGCCCTAGCATCTGTAAACAATAATAAAAATAGCCTCAAACCATTTGTGGCATTTCAGTGACTTCAATTTGCACTACTACTATGGCCTTGAAAATATCTTTAACTTTGCTAGATTGATTAGCACCTTTATCTTCAAAGGGCAATCAATCTCCAGTTCAGCCTATTTTATCTACACCTAGTCTTCCTGTTCTTGTGAGCTACTACACAGGATGTTTTGCCACCAGCACTAAATGCAAGCTGTTAGAGAAATGATCACAGTACTCCGACTTTATTCATAGTTTAATGATATTCATTGCCCAGGGGTTGAACCAAAGTCTTTTGAACTGGTTTTATATAGTGTGCATGTAAAGTGCTCAGAGAGACCACAGCCTTGTGAAGGATTTATCAATGGATCTTTTGTGCTAAGGTTCCTGGCTTTGATGTCCAGCCACCCACCCCTTGAGAGTGGTTTGCTGAGTGTTGTGTTGTTTTTGCTGCTGTCTGTATCATTTCTTCCTCTATCTATGGCAGGTTGTCCAGAGAGGGCCACTCAGTGCTGACCAGGCACAGTGTTACCTTAGAGGACCACGGCATCTACCAGTGCATTGCAAGAAACTCTGCCGGGTACAAGCAGTCCACTACTTTTGTAACAGTCAATGGTGAGTGAGTGTGTGTATGTGTTTGTGTGGGAGTGTGAATTAGACTAGAGTATAGAAATTAAAAAAATAGTAAGTTTTAGTTGCTTTTAAGTTGCTTCTTTATGCTTTAATACTCCTGCATGATCCCTCCCAGTAACCCCTCAAGCTGGAATTTGCTACAGTTTGGTTGTAGGGCAATCAGTTGGCATAATGGCCGCTGGTGTGGTGTGTCAGTTGACAAAGCTACACTACATAGTTCATTAGTCTAGAGGACAAACATGCTGACCTTTACATGCTGATTGATTTTAGTACATCATACTGCTATTACTACTAGTAGTATTAGGACTTACACTCGTTTTAAAATTTTATTATTGTTTTGGATGAGGCAAATTGCTCTTGTTAGCATCGTGTATCGTGTATTCTGTCTAGAGATTAGTGTTAATGAAGGGGTGATATGGGTGACAGGTGAATTATATCACACGATGGTTAAAATAATTATTAGATTCCAGTGATTGCTTTTAATTAACTATGTTATATATAATTTTATTTGTTTGCAGTTATCGGGGCTTCTTTTGTTCACCCTTTACCTGCTAACTTCCTTGCCTACAAGGGTCAGCCATTTTCTCTGAGCTGCAATGCATCCGGAGCTCCGCCTCCTCGTTATGAGTGGTCCAGACTACCAGGCAGCACTGCCCTCAGCAGCGTGGATGGGCAGCTTGTCATCTCAGAAGTGGGCATGAACCACAATGGCCGATACCAATGTCGTGCAAGTACAGTATTGTCAGATGGCAGAGTCGACTCCTTTGTGGATGATTTCACCAATATACAAGTCATAGGTAAGCATTCATACACACATACACACACGACACAATGACAGACTTTATTACTCTGCAGATCAATGTCAATATACTATGTCTAAACATAATACCTTCAATTTAGCTTATCTCACTATACATTCCTCACAAACAAAATTTTTTTCCTCAAATGATTTGCTAGGTTGCAATGTCTTCACTTAAAATTTGTAAACATAAAATCTAATAACTTATTAAATTTGTTGGCCAGTTGAAAATATGCTGTTTTGAAGATTAACAGAATGTGTGTTATGAAGCACGAATACCACCCACGATGACGCAGGCACATAGCATACACACCAAGTTGTGAGTGCAGATGGTTGATAAACAATGCCACCATGTTTATCAGCTAGGTTCATCACAAAGTTTACCAAAATGTGACTATACGCCAGGTGGTGGCTTGTGGGTTGATCGTAGGAAGTGCTAAACCAAATCTCACACCCATTGTTAGCACCTGAGTGTAAAAAATAAAAATAAAAGCCCAACCCCCAACTAATGTTGTTTTTAATATGTGTACATGTGATGTAATGGGCGATTATAAACTCTGAGATAGGGATGAGGTGAAATAGTTTATTTTATTATTTATATATTATTATTATCATCATTACCATTTTTATCATTATTGATATTACTACTTTTATTATTATCATCATTATTTTGTTATTATTATTGTTGTTATTTATTATCATAACACCATTATTTATCTTCCAGACCCCACAGTATTGACAAGTCAGAACACTCCCCTCTACGAGGTCCAGCTGCTCAGCACGGCAACATTCCTGTGCTCCGTGAACCACTCCAGTGTGGCAGTTGTAGACTTGATGTGGACTAAGGATAGTCAGAGAGTGGAACAAGGAGGGAGGGTCGAACTGAGCGGTGAGGGCAGCAGACTGGAGCTAGTGATCAGAGACGTGCGCCGTGAAGATGAGGGACTGTACCAGTGCATGGTCATAACTCGCGTGGGAGACTTACAGGCTCCTCTGGTAACCACAACGATCACAGAGTTCCGCGTTATTGGTAAGGTTAATCTAATTGTGGGGGGCCGGGGAGGAGGAGTTGAGTATAAGATTCAATCTTCCAGCTTGATATTTATTCCTGTATCCCGATATCAAAACCCCAATGCAGGAATCTTAACCATATTTTATGCATTGCAAGAATGGTATAGTCAAGTCTTACTTAATTTTCATGAATTATAGTGACACTGATGTAATACATAAAGATTGTATCATTAATAAAGCTGATAGTATAATTTACACCATAATTATTTGTTTATCTGGGATATATGAAGGAAAAGCTATCTATATTTAAACAAGCCATAGTTGCAAGGAGCATTCCTTCTGCATGTGTGTGCTTTAGAAGATTCTCTTTGAACTGCTTTGTCAAATACAGAGTTCAAGCTGTTGCATCACATTTTGTTGAGTTGACCTGAAACTAAGCATAGAAACAGAAAACCTGTCTAGACGGAGAGAAAATAGGAACAATTTTATGAATGAAAGCAATGAAAACACAGGGGCACAAATAGGAAGTCACTTTTTAGCCACATACACTAACTGTAGTACCACTTGTACATGCCTACCTACCTACCCTTTGTATTCCTGGTTGTTGTTCCTACTGTGTAAGGCTTGGGTGTAGGCTTGGTTGTGGTCTAGGACACAAAGCACTACTGCCTGTTGCTGTGGTTGACCTCTTTGTTTTGGTTGAGATTCAGAGGAACCAGAGTTCAGTTGATGTACAAGGAGACATTGGTTGTGTACTAAGGAGACATTGGTTGCCTTGGAGATTGGACAAGGGCCATTATAGTATACAATATTGTATTATTATTATATTTTTATGTAATTGACTAACATAACATACGTCCGAATGTTGATTACAAGTTCTGTTTTGTAAAGCTACAAAGAGCAATTATGTTAGCAGCAGCTAAGAAGTAGGATAGAGAATAGGATTTAGTTCACACGAAAGTTTGGTTTGTCTTTATTCATAGAGTTCAACTGAACTTTCTCACGCAACCCAGCGTGTCATACTGGCCGATCGGTTACACTGTATGATTTTGCCACTTCCTCCCTCCCTTACCTCACACTACTATACTACAAACTCATAACAATTTATTACTTACGTATGCAAATCTGATAGTAGAGATACCTGCTTTGCATTGCTTTACACATTCATATACCTATGTGTACACGCGCACACACACACACACAGACTCTCCCGTGATCCCACAAATCCGCCACATCAATGCCACATCTTCTCGCTCATTCGAGCTGTCGTGGACCTTCAGTGGTAACATGAACCAAGTGTCTCACTACGTCATCCGGGTATTAGAATCCGTCGCTCCCTTTAATCCAATCCTAGACATGGAGAGGTCGGTGGATGCCGTCACCCAGGTGGAAGTGTCAAACTCACTCCTCTTACCGTACACGGACTATTACGTGATTGTTGTAGTGGTGTTTAGTGATGCAAGTATCCCTGTCGTCACTAGCGATCGAGCTACAGTCAAGACGGGCATTGCTGTGCCTCTGGATGCCCCCAGAAACTTCACCATCCAGACTAAAGGTGTCTCCACCTTACAGCTGTCATGGAAGGTAAAAAAAAATTATTTTATTAGGGGAAAATTTCACCGTGACAAAAGAATAAGCAGTACTGTACTTAGCTATTATTTCTGAGCACCCTATGCAGCAGGCATGTGTAGCTGAAGTCAAGTGAAATGATCACCTAACACATCAATAACTTTTGTTGTTGTTTTTGCACTTCAGTTAGAAATCTTCACTTGGTTTTTGCCTTGAGGATTTTTTTTTTTTTTTTGCACCACTCGTGCTAATCCTAAATACCACAGTAGTACATCTCCATGTGGCCAACAATGTGTACAATATGTATATCGTGTGTTTGTGTGTGTAGGCGCCTTCTACTCCGCGTGGTCCAATACAGAACTACAATGTCCGTTATCGCAGCACTGACTCCAACTCCTCCTTCACCATGGCGATGGTGGGCGGCACAACGGAGTCCTACAATATCAAAGACTTGGACAAGTTCAGAGAGTAAGCCAGCGTGACATTGTTAAAAAGCTTAATGTGATTACAGGGCAAATAGATATTATTATTATTGCAGTATTATTATTTACTGCATCTAAAAATATCCATGAAGATCACTTTTTACAGCAAAACTCAAGCTTTTTTTTTTTTCCCCCTTCCTCTCCCTGCAGGTATGAGGTCCAGGTAGCTGCTGTAACTTCTGCTGGAATGGGGCCCTATACCGTCCTCCTCAATGCCAAGTTCCTGACCCTGCCTTTCTCAAACTCCGCCTCTTTCGTTAACTCGATTGGCTTTATCGTTATAGTAATAGTGGTACTGCTGGTTGGAGTAGTGGTGACCTCCATCGCTGTGTTGATATGGAGACGGAAGAGGAGGAGTCAGAAAGATCGCACATACTCATGTGAGTTTTCAGTGTTAATTTTTCAATGGTATTGTCAGTATTTATATCAATGGGTTGTACCATATGTTACTGCATTGCCATGCCCTGAAGCTTTTTGATACCAGATGTCAGTTGATTATTTTTTAGGAATAGTTTGAACAGTTTCTGCAATGGTACCCTTAGAGAGAGCTATATGCTACCTTAAGAATTGCAGAAATGAAGAGACAAATTTACATAGGGAAGAATAGTTTCAGATCTGTTTGTAAACTTTGACCCAATTCAGCGGTTCACAATTAAACGAAATTTAGTTTTATTTCTTCGTCCTTAGTTACCATTTAACCAGCCACATTATAATTAGTGTATTGTTCCCTTCCTGGTGGTTGTTTTGCTTAATTTATCCTGCTGTTAAAGTTTATGAAAGGACACTGTTTGTCTGACGGTTGACCTTACGTACACACTATACTGTAATCAGTTGATTCAGCGCATTCAGGTTCAGCTTTGAAGTCCACTGAGCTTCCTCGTGGACGCCAGCTATGTTTGCCCCAACACTTGTTTTTCACTGTTCCTCAAATCAACTATAATAAATGATGTAACTCTCACAAAGAGGAAATTTTAGACTATCAATTCTACCATTGTACATTTTGTATGTATGCATAGACATTGCTTGTCAGTTGCTTGTGTTTATTTTATTTAGTTCGCAATTCTTTCATCAAGACCAGAGCGTCTGTTGGTGCCGAGGATACTACAGATAATCCGTACGCCGACCCGCGAGTCATGGACAGTTATATGAACAGGCATAAACGAGCGTAAGTTGATGGGGGCGTAGGAGGCGGGACTCGTGGCTGAGGAGAGGGAGGTGTGGTCACATGGCATACGTACGTAGTAAGGGGCTAGCATTGTAAGGACATAGGTTATACTTATACGTGATCAGTAATGCGAGCTTAATTCTGCAAGTTGGCATCAAGTAAGGAAACAGCTATTCATTGCTTGTTGACCACTTATATAAAAGTTAATTTCTGAATTTTCAGCCACATGGATTCATGCAGTTTGTTGTTGGCTGTTTGTTGTTTGTTGTTGTTGTTGTTGTTGTTGTTTTTGTGTGTGTGTGTGTGTGTGACCTGGTCACGTAAGCATTTGGGTGCAGCCCTTTGTGTGTGCATGGTGTGTTCCAGTTTGAATAATATAACCCATTACCTGAATACAATTTTTTTTTAACTTAGATCTGCCATTTTACAGAAGATAAAAGCCTGTCGGAGTTGTAACACTCGGTGTACCCACTTATTTGGTCTATTGTAGTCCAGTGTTGTTTGGCAATTATACTACACAACAGATGTGAGCTCAAGTAACAAAACACCATGAAATACATTTACAAACTTGTGAATTTACAATATATGCACAATATATATATATATATATATTATATATATATTATTGTGTATATATATATTGTGGTTACATTCAAACCATCCAATCAGATTGCTCGATTCGCAGGAAATAATTTCATGCCCACCTCCTAGGAGGTAAGTTAGCAAACCATCCAATCTAAAATGTGTTTCCTATAGCCTAGAGCCATGGTACAAATCAATTGTACCCCTCGTATTCGGTCTATAGTTTATGCTATTGACCTTCAACCCTCTGTGTGTACATTCCTTGAGAAAACAAGCTGCTTCTCTATTGTTTATAATGGCTTTTGCTGCTCTCAGATACACTGCTAAATAATAGCTGGGTGCAAGGTTCACTCACTGGGGCTGTCCTTATCTAATTGCTGTATTAAACACATTGTGTGTGTGTGTGTGTGTGTGTGTGTGTGTGTGTGTGTGCATATTCTGGAGTGTGTTTGGTTGCTCGTTGACAATTTGTCCCATCCGATGATATTTATTGTTGTCAACCTGTGATATATTATTGTTTGGGGGAGTGGCACTCGTTAAGCACTTCAGGGTGTGTCTTGCTTTTCAAACTGACCACTAATGCTCGTGAATCTTCTATGAAATATTCACAGCAAGCAATGTTTAGTGTTTTATTAGGCTCGAACAAATTGCAGTGTGTGCGTGTGGATGTTGTTTATGACCTAAAGTGTGTTCTTGAATCAATTGTCCAGCACTTATGTATGAGCTTGTGATTTCTATTATACATTTATACTGCATGTTTGAAATGCTAAGACTCTATGCCTGTGAACTATATACGTGCTTCTCCGTGCATATACTTGAGACTGCGTGAGGTTTAATCTTGCGCAGTGCCCCCGAGATCGATGACTTCTAGGGTATCAGTTCAGGAAGTGTCTGACCACCACGATTCATAAGAGTAGGATAAGTGTCCATGAACAGGCAGACAGTCCAAGTAGTCTGTGCTCCTGTTCGTCACTAAAAGGCTTCAGTACATAATTATACTATCACATCAGTGTGTGGTTTAGCTGTAAACTTAGAGGTTGGGTCACTCCAGCGTGAACTTGGGTGTGCATACACCGTAACACTTGTATGCCACAACACACATACACTTTACAATTTCATATTCCCAATGTCTTTTGTTCCTTCCAGGTTTAGCTCGAGCTCCCCAACGAGTCCGAGATCTCGCGACATCCCGTCTGGTCTGATGGCTCTGGAGAACGAGAGTTCATTTTGCGGCACAGAACTCACCACCAGTACTCAGGTCATCTCCACCATGGGGTCCACCATCATCCCCAGACTGCAGAGCCCCCCGGCATACATCGACCCCCCGGGCCTGACCTCCGCTAACCACCTACGTCGCTCTCGTTCCCCGTCGTCATACTCTGGTAAGGAAGACTACGTCGTGATGCATTCCGTGTGCCCGTCCATCTCTCCTTCCTCCATGAAGAGGGACCAGCCTGAGTTCAATTACAAAGACGATGGCGACAGGTTCATCGTTAAGAAACCTCTGGAACTGTCCTCGTCGTCGACGTCCAATGAGGGAATTGACAGAGGCGATGATGAATCAGAAGGTTCCCATTACAACCACCTTACGTCTCTAAACAGCAGTCAACCGCCGTCACCGAATTACACAGACTACACCTCTCCCCTGGCCAACCCAGACACTCCTGTCTTCAGCTACGATCCTGCAAGCGAGCAGCAACAACCGGCGGCACTGGCGTATGGGAGGAGCCGGAGTGACGGCAAAGTGCAAAGAGGGGGAGGAGGAGGAGGAGGTGTGCCTAATGCCGGGCACTATATAGAGATGAAAGCACCCGGTATGCGCCAGCAAGTCAGCGTCGGACAACTTGTGGATAATCGTATGAGGTC
>WLWD01001183.1_pt1 | contig 172895 bp, 131 predicted proteins | sample 6712731 | NCBI WGS metagenome assembly WLWD01 (sample SAMN12718690, study PRJNA576275) | sponge metagenome | isolation source: marine sponge | host: Mycale hentscheli | place: New Zealand: South Island, Marlborough, Capsize Point | collected 2014-11-01
AGTCGGGGCTCTCCGAGGGGCGGTTGGTGGGGCGATCGGTGGGGGTGTGGCAGCCGCTAAGGGCGTGGCTGCACAGGGACAATCCTTGGGCGCAAGCGCAAGGCTTGCCATAAGTCCCAACAGGACCCCGGCGGAGGCGTGGCTGGGAGGAAATGGAATGAGGCCCAGCCGCGCGCGCACGACTGCAAACCTCCGGCACACACTCACAGGTTAGAAGTAAGGGCAGTGTATAACTTTGCAATTATGGTTTGCCTTAACTCTTCACCTCAGAAGGTAACATAAAGAGATGCTTTGTGTCTAGTCCTTTGTAGGCCTGGGATAGCTAATAATACTTGAAAGAAGGCTTGGGGAGGCTGTATTCAGTACAACACAGGGGGCCCAAATTACCGGTGAAATGAGTCCCCAGGGGGCCTATTTTATTGGTAATATAGGCCCTGGGGGGCCCATTTTTAGGGGGGCCTATTTTACATGACACCGTAACATTCCAGTCCATCCAGAGGACAGGTGGCTGCTTGGGACGATGGGTGTGGAGGGGGCTGTCTTGGACACACTTGGGCTGAGGGGAAGGAGCTGGACGGGGCAAGTGGTGGAGTTTCTGTGTGACAATACCGGGGCAGTTGCAGTGGTCAATTCGGGTTACAGTCGGGTCACCCTAATTATGCACTTGCTGAGGTGTCTGTTTTCATTAGAGCCCGGTTTCAAATCGAGGCTGAATTGTATGGCTGACGCCATCTCAAATCAACAATCTTCACTTTCTTTTTTCTCAGCTCCAGACTCTCGAACTCGCCCAGCAGATGCCGGATTGGACCTCACAGGCCTGGGCCGAGCTGTTCAAGAACTGTTTTCAGCTGGCCTAGCTGCCAGCAGGTGCAAGTCCGGGTGCCATTTCCGGTGTCGGAGACAAGGCTCGTGCAGTTTGTCGCATGGCTCCACTTAAGGGGTCTTGCCAGTGGCACCGCTAAGAGTTACTTAGCAGCGGTGCGCCATACCCAGATTTCTTTGGGCCTAGGAGACATGAACATGGGACAGATGCCACAGCTGGAATATGTAATCCGAGGGATGAAGAGACTAGCTCGGCCGTCAGGCAGAACAATCATCCCGGAACTGCTCAGAGGAATGCAGGTGGCATGGTAGAGTCACCCTAACCCAAAGGATGCGGTTATGCTCTGGGCAGCGGCCACGATGTGTTTTTTCGGGTTTCTAAGAGCTGGCAAGGTGGTGATACCAGGAGACCACGAGTTTGACCCAGCAATTCATTTGGCACACGGGGATGTCACGGTGGATAATGTCCAGGATCCGAAGTTTATAGTTGTGGTGGTGAAAGCGTCAAAGACGGACCCATATAGGAAGGGGGTCAGGGTGTACTTAGGAAGGGCGCCAGGCGAGTTATGCCCGGTAGCGGCAGTTCTGAGTTATATGGTGAGCCGGGGGTCCCAACCAGACCCCTTCTTCAAGTTCAGCGACGGCAGGTCCCTGACGAGGGAGCGCTTCGTGGTCCAGAGGCCTTGGCAGCGGTGGGCTACGTGGGTACCCACTATGCTGGGCACAGTTTCAGAATTGGTGCAGCGACGACGGCGGCAAGGCAGGGGCTGCAAGACTCCCTTATCAAGACTCTGGGGCGGTGAGAGAGTGCAGCATACACCCTCTACATCCGGACCTGACGGAAGTACTGTGTGGAGTAGCGAGGAATCTGGTGAGCCCCATACAGTCAAGGGCTTCGGGACAGTAGGACTGGACAGTCTAGCAAACCGAATCATTGGGGGTAGTCTGTGTTACTGTGGGGTGGGAGGAGATGGCACGGCATAGGAGAGCAGAGGGGTTCTGCATATGTACATTGGAAAAGTAGGAAGAGGGGGAGGAGGAGCTACTACTCAGGATTGGGTGAGGGGCTGGTGGCTACTGTCTCACCCAACCGGCAGAAACCCCCACCCCCACCACTTAACACGGGGTGGGAGGCCCCCCCCCCCCCTGAGCTAGACGGCCCCCTTTCCAGCAGTATGGCAACACTTACTTGGGTAAGGGTAGGTTTCGGGAGGAGACTATTAATTGGAGTTAACATTGCGGTTAACTGAGGTTAATAGGCGACTCAAGCCTTTGGGCAGGCGACTAACAGCTTGTAGCCAGTGAGAGTAGGAGAGAGCAAACTGAAGAGAGAAACATCACCCACCCACCCACCACTGAGGAGACAGGATAAACTGCTCCAGCAGGAGGAGGCAGGAAGTGTCCTCTGCTATGATAGGCTGGGAGGGGGCGTGGTGGCTACGGTCTCACCCAATCGGCAGAAACCCCCCCCCCCCCACTTAACACGGGTAGGGGCAGGGCAGCATGGGGTGGGAGGGCCCGAGCTAGACCGCCCCCTTTCCAGCGGTACGGCAACACTTGGGCAAGGGGAGGCTAGAGAGTAGCTGGGGAAATCTCGACGCAACAGATATTCGGGAGGAGACTATTAATGACACGATAGTTATGGGATATATAAGTGTTCACCTCACCGGTACAACATACCTGGCATGCCAGGGCCCAGGGTTCATGCAGAAGGAGGGGAGGAGGCATTTTTCATAAACAGAAATTTTCCCCCTAGCAAAATTTTCTCCCTTAGCTAAACTTTCATAATCTCAATCTTATCTCCAGAAATGTTCTTTTGAAAAAAAAGCTCATTTCGACAAGAATTCTTCTGGGTATGTTCGATCACAAACAAATAAACAAAACAGACACAAGAAAATCCTGCATACACCCATGATAAGTGTGACACTACAAGTGCTATATATATATATATACTGTGCCCGGTTTTCCTGTAGACGGTCACATATATATAGAGAGAGACAAATACAGCTTATATTGATGCATAATGTATTCTCTCTCTCGCCTCTCCCCCCAAATAAATCCGGCCCGAGTCCCTGCCACAGCTGTGGGAAAGTGTATGTAGGTGAAACTACTAGAAAGCTGAAGTGAAGGAACAGCAGGATGCCTGCAAAAGAAGCAACTAGAAGGCTTCAGCCATCGCTGAACATGTTTAGCAGTAACATCTCCTAATAAAACAGAGGTTAAATTATTGTCAGAGCCACAGTACTACCAGACCTAAAAATAACACTCAAAAATTGTCTGGACAATTTGTCCGAACAAATCAAAGTTTGCCTGGACATTGACTTATTTTGAGTGGTCAACCCATTTCATTTCAAATGATTGTTATTACTAAACTGGTCAGAGTATGGTTAAATAATGATGAACTAAATAATCATGGTGTGAATCAAAGGATAGTTATAGTTCATGCACTACTATCATTTATTATAAGGTTGACAGGTGAACACCTTATATGATTTAAATAAGTGAGTTAGTGATAGTTGTTGAGAAATAGTTAACTAGCAGTGCCAGTCCAGTCATTCATAGCTACAAAAGAAGCTACAGCTAATAGCACGTTTTTTTTTGCTGACAACAGGAAATAAACTTACCGAAGAGATCGTAGATTTCTTGGACACAACCATACAAGCCTAACAAGAAGCTAAATCAGAAGAACACTGCAGAAAACTTGAGGGAAAGGTAGCAATCGACTCCGCGCACGCAATCAATTTCTGAAGAACTGAAATTGCTGATTCAGCACAATCGGAAGGCTCACGCGACTGACTTAATTATTGCTTCCCGGCCCGTCGCGTATCGCTTTCCAGCGAGTGAGAAAACTTTATTTCTGGTTCTTTTTGATGCAACACCTTTTGGCCCGGACACAATGACCATGCATATCATTGATTGTGCGGTCCAAATCAAGTTTTGTACGGTAATTGACCGATGTCTGCATGTTATTTTTAGCTCTGGTAGTTGAGAGTTTAGCATCTAGATGACTCCTGAAAGTTGCAAGTTTCACAGAGAAATCGGTCTCAAGTATCCACCATAATGGTCCAATATATACAAGGGGTGGGAGGGAGGTGGGACCATGTAATGACAAGATTAGCAATGGATTGCCAATGTCCGTCAAATACCACCTGTAAATGGAAATAGATTTAAGCTTGTATACTGGACAAACATAACAATTACAACAACCTGCCCCCCTCCCCCTTGTACAAACAAGAAAATAATAAATCTGAAGAACTGCCAATTATCAACGTATCACGCATTCATGAAAGCAGAAATAGATACCCAACTTCCTGTAAGCTACAGAGTGAGAATATTACAGCAGTGTAAAACTTTAGACTCCACTTATGTCATCAACTCTGTGTGTGTGTGTGTGTGTGTGTCAACTCCTACCTTCTCCCCCCACTGTTACCAGATGAAGGTGGTACAGGAGGTGTAGAAGTAGAGCCACTTGCACCAGAACTCACACCAGTACTTAGGGGTACGTCAGGCTCACCCAAGTCTTCTTCCTCTTCATTGGCAACGTCGTAGAAGGCTTCTATAGCCGACTGCAAGGGAATAAAATTAACGTGACTTGTGGATAGCTAGTATAGTTGGAGCGAGACCAACCTCCAAATTCCATCCCGCAGCCTGTAAATAGAAGGTTGCCCTCTCTCTGCTCACTCCAGTCACTCCACAGAAGCGACCTACCAGAAAGTCTTTGTCTTCCATATTTAATCAGTTTCTAGGTGTGCTTTTAAACGGAATAATTGCTGCGCACTTATTAGAAAAACAAAGTTTAACCAGGCAGTTGGCGGGAAAGGGGCACCATGGCGAGCAGAAGGAAGAATAGAAAGACGCAGGGCGTCAAGTATACTAAATTGAAAGATTTAAATCAGGGGAAGATGGTAATGTGAATAGCTTAAAAAAGATATATTTTTTTTAATGAAACTCAACAACCAGCTATTATAATAGCTAGCTAATTAGAGGATAAACCCTTAATCAGTAGTATAGGTCTAAATACGGTAAACAATTTGCTTTTAACTTATAATAGTACTGAAGGTGAACTATATCTTGGAGTGCTACTTGATTGAGTAGCTCATATACTCTTGAACAAAAACATCACAAGCTCAATTTCCAACTACATACTGTTATCAAGCACAAGTTGATTGCTAGTAGTACAATTAGGTTGTTTTTATTTTACAGCTCATTTAAAAATTGAACTTCATTAAAAGTTGACATTATGGAACTAAGAAACAGAAAAAGCAAATTGCCTTAGGGAAACAATTTCAACAGATGCAAACATTAATTAATTCTATTTTTGTGACATGCAAGTTTGATATTTTGTGTTCGTGTAGGTTAATGTTGTGGGTGTGGTTTCAAGCTTTGTCGCGCCCCATAAGGTCTCAGACGGCTTCGTGTGCAGTGTGACTTTAATCGACGAAAGCAAACTAGAAGTAGACTGCAGCATGTTCCAGGAGGACCGGGCCTCTCTCCCTCCCCAGCTCTATCCAGGGGACATCATTTGCCTCAAGGGATCAACCACAGAAGGTCTGGTCCCTCATGTTGCCCTCAAGACTGACGCAGGCAGTGGGTGGGTGGTGTTTAAGAAGAGTGTTGGATACAAGCAGACGGCTTGCGCCATGGAGCATCGTGTGCCTGACAAAGGGGCTGAGAACGCTCGTGTGGAAGAATTGAAGAAATGGAGCACTGCTGAAGGTGGGCGTGGCTTTGATACATTGTGGTTCATTTTTGTTTTTGTTTTTTTTAAGATGTGGATGGTGCAAAATGTTGGTATTTTTTTGCTAGCAATTTTAGTTGTCATACTATCAGTGAAGGTTTATGTAGTCATTAATGCAACCATAGTGAATGTTTTGTATTTAAGCTAATTGATGTTGAAGTACTTTATAAGAGCACTTGCAGCTATTTGTATGTATGTTTTTGTTTTTTTAATAATACAATTTTTGCGACTGAATTTTAAGCACCTTGGGAACATGTTATTTTACTGATGTCTCCTTTCAGAATAACAAATTCTCCCTTTCTTCTTTCCTTGTGTTAATTTTTTTTTCTGCTTTGCCTGTTGTTGTTATTATTTGTTTGGTAGTGGGCGTGGCAAGTCCTGCAGCTTCATCACTGGACCAGGTGACTAATTCTTTTTCATTCAATTACATTAACAGTTGTGAGTATGTATGGTGAATACAAGTCATCCCATGTGGATAAATACAGAATTGAAGTGTTTGTTTGCTAGCTAGTTGTCGTAACTCAGGCAGAGCGCTTGTTTGTTAAGCAAGCGGTCCTGGGTTCGATTCCCGGTGTGGCTAAACATTTTTTAATTCTGTATTGTTTAAAAAAAGAATGTCTTTGAAAGAGAGAAAAAGAAGGCTGAGAAAGTAATTTTAAGGTAAACTTAAATTTAACAAATTTACACATAATTTTCACACCCTAATATGGCTCCATTAATTACTTTAACCAGCTGTAATCCTCCTCAGCGAGTGAGAGAGAGAACATCTGAAAATGTTGAATGAGAAATTTGCCTTGTGGCTGTCACTAAATAGCTGCTGCTTATACATTACATACAATATGCTGTTCTGTTAGCATGTACTTGATTGAAACTTCAGTATATTTCATCATCCTTTAGATGAACTGTGTTCCTGGGTCAGGTTCTCGTAGGTCTGTTTCCTCACACTTTGCAACACCTACAGTTCAAGTTAATTCTGTTTCAAACTCTCGCTTACCTTCTGCAAGAACGCCATCTCCTGGAACGTCTCTAGCTCCACGAAAGTTGAAGACTTCACCGTACCTCTCTCCCACAGCAGTGCAGGTGCCTCAGGCTCTAGTGAGCAGACCAGCTACCGTGAGGTACTACAACACCCGGCTGTCACCCATTGCTGACCTGGTAAGGGGTCTCCTATCAGACCTGTTGCAGTGTATGTGTACTGTTGGTACCCTTTGTGTGTGCTTGTATCCTAGGCGATAGGATGTCGAGAAGCCGGTGTGATGGGAGTGGTCAAATATTTCAAGCCCCCGATGCGCTCCAAGGGTAGGGACTGTTTCACGGTGCTGTACGTCATCGACAAGTCCACGTCTAATTCCTCTGGACTCACTTGTGTGATCTTCAATCCTGTCAGAGAAATGCTGCCTGTCGTGTGTGCATGCGGTGAAGTTGTTATGGTAAAGGGTCTCTCTATCAACACTTTTGATGGAGCACGCCAAGCCATGGGCCATGACAACACTTTGGTGGGTGTGTTTCCGCCAGACGTAAATAGTCCATCTCCAGAAATGGTTGGAAATTTCTACACCATGAAGACGTCTGAGAAATCATGTCTGCAAGATCTGAGGTCGTGGGCCGCCAACCAGAGCATTCCTATGCTGATTAATTCCAAACTGGAAGAACTCTCTCCGGGCTGCTACTGCAGCACCGTTTGCATAGTGCTGGCCGTCCTCAAGCCCCGCCCAGGAAACAGCGGAGTGGTATTAGTGGTGACGGATGGCACTGCCCTTAAATATCCGTCTGCCACTGACGTGGACAATCTTGAAGTTCTTCAAACTAGTCGTAGTTTTTACCACCTGTATAATGGACTGGCGTGCGCAGTGAATTTTACTACCGCCAGCCGACCGTTGGTGAATGCCGGGGATGTCATTCAACTGGTGAACATTCGCATGGCGGAGAAGGCGCAAAGGCCGGCTCCTTTATCTCTTGAGTCGCCAGGTGGGAGTTGTCCTAACAGTACGTCTGAAGAACTGATTGTGGAATTACTTGTTGAAGACCACGAGCGATACCAGGGGGCTGTACGAGTGCATCCCTCCAACGGCAGAGTGGCGCAGAGTTTTAAAAAGTCTCTACCTGTTCCGGAAGGTCCACACCCAGTTTGGAAACCTGCCAATTCTAACTTGACGGTGTCCACCAAGATGTTATTACACGATGCTCAGGAATCTACTCTCACTCAGATCCAATCTCCGAACTCTGCCATTGGGTCAGTCCATCGAACAACTGTACAAGTCGTTGGGGTAGGGAGAGGGGCGTGGTCTAGTTTAGAAGACATGACTCAGCTGAGGTGCCCTGCGTGCTTGGCTCTGTATTTGTCTCCTCAAACCCACATGGAGAATTTCTCGAACCTCGTCAATGCTGGCGATCCGTGCGTGTGCTGTGGAGAGGAAGGAGGAGAGGGCGTGGCACTCTGCTACATGTATGCATTTCCCCTGCTAGTTGCTGATAGCACGTCACGTCTAGAAGTGGCGGTGTCCGGTACGGAAGGGAATCGGTTCATGCTGCAGAGTCCAGTCAACCTGTACTGTGACTCATCTACCAGAGAGTGCCTGTTGAACCTTCTATACTTGCTCACTGGAGGTAATGATCCTTTCCATCACGTTCCACTGGGGCCATGCTTCAGCCAGCCACGCCCCTCTCTTAAATTAGGCATAACTGTGATAGAATCGTGTTCGGGTCTAAGGAGGTACAAAATCAAGGATACAGTTTTACAAGTGAACGAAAAATGAGGTAAAGGGTGGAACAAACAATCTTTCTAATTCATTCAATAATTCAAAATTCTCAGCAGTCCAAATTATTTTAAGCTACATGCATACATGTAGTGGCTAATGTATTTTCTTCATCGGCACAACTCTCTTCTTCTGTTTTGATTTATATATCCTAAATTAATAATACAACAATGATTTATTTTAATGAAGATTATAATAATATATGAACTCGGTGTGATCACATTGTGAAGGTTAGGGCAGACTAACTTGGAGAGATCAAACTGAAGAATGGGACAGACAACCAAGTAACTTGCAATAACCTGGCTGGCTAAAGCACTAAGTCTTTGTTAGCTCTGTAACTTGACAACTATTTTTGAAAAGACTAAATGAAATGATATAATAAGCAAAATAATAACGATGAAAATTTTAATAAAATTTCATATTCAATTAAACTAATACCGCAGATATGGGAACTGAATGTGTGCTTCTAATGGATATGGTCTACCTCAATTTCCTATTAATCCACTCCCACCCACCCATTCCCATTACCCTGTGATTGCTGTAAGGCAGTTTAGACTTGAGTTGAGTTGGATGCAATTATAAATGATCCTATCTGATGGCTGCTGGCTGCTGTTCTTGCTAATATGTTGAGCTTCCATCATTTTTGTTGTACTTATAGCTAGTTATTAATGTGCAAGTCCATGAAGTTTCTTGTGGTAGCTACTTACTGGATAGCTTTCATCAAAATTAGCTTTTTTTTCTTCCTAATTGAGCTAAAATAAAAAGAATTTAAAAAAAAACTATTATAGCTAATAGTTAGCTATTGTGCATTTTTGCCCTCAAAATAAATTTGCATATACAGTCGAACCTCCGAACAACAGCCATGCATGGGGACGAACCCTTTGGCCTTTGTAGAGAGTTTGACCTTATTTCGGAGTTTTTTGGATTAGATGAAGATCTTGTGGACCCAGAATGAAAAGTGACGTGATTAAATACATTAAATGAATCAGGACGGATTCTTAAGACATTTAACAAAAAATAATAGGTCTAGTAATTGTAGGTAGTACATTAGTGGTAAAATATTGAGATGAATAAGTCTTAATTTGTAAGAAATATTATAATTATTTAAAATGTATTTAGTTGCACGCGGTTGAACTCTTTCCAATAAGATAATGTCTTGTATTTTGTTGGGAAACCATAGCTGGGAACAGTAGGTCAGCTGAGATCTTACAAGTGATAGATAGAGGGACTTCTTAATGTTAATGGGTGATGTGCAAGGAATTGTTCGCCTAATTAAATACAGAGACCGATAATCTTTGCTGCATATTTCTTTGATGTGGACAGACCAAGATAAACTATATATCAGAGATTAAAATACCTAAATCTTTCTGTTGAGTCACTGTTTTAATTGTATCATTACCGATGGTGTAATTGTTGTTAGTAGATGATGATAGGGAGACGTTCATGCATGCACATTTAGAAGTATTAAAAGAAAGTTTTCAAGATTGACACCATGACAATAAATTGTCAAGATCCTTTTGAAGAGCTAAATTCTCACTTGCAGAGTCTAGAGAGGCAATAAGTTTGGCATCATCAGCAAATAAAAACACAGACAAAAAAGAGCAGAGAGCCGGTATGTCGTTAACATAAATAAGAAAAAGCAGAGGTCCAAGTACACTACCTTGAGTTACACCTGATTTGACAGGAAGTAAGTCAGATTTACACCCTTCAACCTCAACAAAATGATTTCTATTTTGTTAGTAATCTTTGAAAAATAACCAAAGAGGACCAGTAATGCCAGTTAGCCAAAGTTTATACAGAAGTTCATTGTGGGGGACTGAATCAAAGGCTTTGGCAAAATCAAGAAACACAATTTTCTGTGTGTCGCTTTGACTCCACAGAATTGAAAACTAAAGTATATGATAGAAGAAGTTGTTGAAGAGTAGATCTATTTCTGATAAAACCAAATTGTGTCTTTGAAATTTTTGGATATATAAAATCTATTAACTCTAAGCTTTCTGTTAGAGATTGCACGAGAATGGGTAAATATAGCCCCTACTTGTGAAGTTGTTGAGAACAACTGAAATGTCTGTAATCCTATCCAACCGAAGTAAATTGACCAAATCAAAGGTGTATATAAAACCTTATATGACCCCTTCAAAGAGAAACTCTGAGAGTATTCTCTTAAAGGAGAGAAAGTCTTTGATTTCAGGCATAATACTGATATCACTTGCTTTTGATCACTGTCTAACCTAACCTGACGTGAAGTGCCTTGAAGACATTCATCAATATCGTATATCACTAAGCTAAACTTACGTTCCCATATATTTACAAATTCTGCGCATCTTCACTTGCACATACAGTTTCTCTTCTCTTTACTGTCATTATGGAATCTCATTCCATTCCAGCTGACTGGAAGGTACACAAATTATTTCCTCTCCACAAGAAAGGAAGTGTATCTGAAGTTAGCAACTACACGCCTATTTCTCTCCTAAACATTCTTCATAAAGTACTAGAATTAATAGTCTACTCTAAGATACAAGAATGGAATCTGGCACAGTTTCCCAGGACAGGTTCGTGCGCTATTCCCAGATACAGTAAGTAAGAGTTGCTAGCTTAAACAATCACAAATAATTATCTAAATAAAGTGCAGAATAACAGTACCAACTTTGTAGAGTAACTTACTCTTCACAATTGTAACTTGTATTCGGGGTTAAAGGAAATGTCATAGTCTGACAAATAAATTATTTTCCACAAGTCTGACATTTTGCAATTCCCATTTCTATTCCTCTGGGGCAAACCAAAGGACATTAAAGGTAAAAGCAACAAGCTTCTTTTAAATGGATCTGTCTATGGATCAGTCCAGGGCTCCTCTTTTTCACTCAATGTCCAGAATTCAATTCAAGTTTCCTCTGATTCGTATGTTGACGTGGATCCAGTAGATAGCACACGCTGTGGTCCAAGGAGAGAGAGTGAACAAAGGCGCCGGTTATGGCCTGGAAGTGCCCTGTACCTACCGCGTGTTCGGCCCACCTGTTTATGTCTGCCGAATGAGAGAACTAGTTAATAGAGGGACATCTGTAATGAATGTAAAATTAGTATTAGCATTCATTTAGTATTGTGTCTTTTATTAAATTGAAAGGCACACAAGTCATAAATTAGTTAGGCGTGGCAAGCTAAAATTGAAAGGCTAGGCAAAATGGCGGCATCAATAAGTTGGGTGTGGCTAACTGGCCGTCCCAAGAAGTAAATTTTGTATAAGACATTACATTTTGGGGCACACAACTTGGCCGTTGTCCGGAGTAGAGAGTCAACCGTTACTTGGAGTCAAAAAATCCATTACATACATGCAGAAAATACTCCGTTCCCAACGGTCTGACCGTTGTTGAGAGTCTGACCGCTTCTCGGAGTCCCGTTGTAGGGAGGTTCGACTGTATCTAGCTTTGAGCAAAGCTGTTCTCACAGCATGACATTCATACAATGACCTACTCTTTCTCGACACATTTTACTCTTAATTTCACTTACTTGAACCATGTGATCATAGCAACAGTTGTAACCACTGAAGGCAGTACTATACCCACTGAGATGACAAAAACTAAAATAACAGGCAAATTGACTGTGCTTATTTTCACGGTAGTTGTAGAATTGGCTGTTCTAATTGATTGAATTTCAAGACCAGTCTCAATAGTAAATTGCAACTTTCTTTCTTCCAATATTTGAGCCAAGACATTAGAAGGGAATGCAATTCTATTTCCAAATTCTTCATTTTGGATGGGGTTAGTGACAGTGATTGTGAGAGTTGAGGTAATTCTATCTCCTGCATCAGCCATTAACATAAAAGAGTTTATTAATACATCTCCAGCCTCAAACTGCTGGCAATAAGTGAAGATAATTCAGTGCAGTTTCTGTCATTTCAAATAGACATGTCTAACTATACATTCAGCCATTCACACATACCTTCAAATTTTGGTTTTCAGACTTACTGTTATTTCACACTCTTTGCAATTGCTGGGACAAAATTCGTTAAGAATCTTTGCAATAGCTGCTTGTACGAGACCCATTGTCTGGGCTGGCTGTCATAAAAACAACAAAAAAAAAACAATGAAAAATCCACAAAAACAACAACAACAAAAAAAAAAAAACATCAAAAATTCCTTAGGCCTATTCCAACCGGGCCTTCCTGTCTTACCTCCAAGTTCGAGTAAGTAACGGTTAAGTCGATAGAAAACGCCGGTGAGGCGGAAGTATGGCAAGCGGATAGTAACATAATTAATACGTACGTTTGTACGTCCTTAAACCTGCTTTTCAGTGCAAAACGTACCAGTTTAGCTGAGAAGAAGGCTGTTGGAATGGGTTTGTCAGAGTAATGTACGTGTTTGAGGGACGTACGTGTTTAATAAGACGTACTTGTTTAATAAGACGTGCGTGTTTATGCGACGCACCGGTACGTGTTGTTAGAGAGGTACGTATTTGAGGGATGTACGTGTTTGAGAGACGTACGCGTATGAGAGACGTACGAGTATGAGAGACGTACGTGTTTGAGAGACGTACGTGTTTGAGAGACGTACGTGTTTGAGAGACGTACGTGTTTCAGAGATTTACGTGTTTGAATAAAGTCGACGTGTGCTTTCGTGTTTGTACCGACCACGGACTCTAACTGTTCCTTACTAATATCGAATGTGGTCTTAAGAAGGCTGTTGGAATGGGTTTGTCAGAGTAATGTACGTATTTGAGGGACGTACGTGTTTAATAAGACGTACGTGTTTATGCGACGCACCGGTACGTGTTAGAGAAGTACGTATTTGAGAGACGTACGTGTTTGAGGGACGTACGAGTATAAGAGACGTACGTGTTTGAGAAACGCACGTGTTTGAGAAATGCACGTGTTTTTAAAGACGTACATACGTGTTTGAGAAACGCACGTGTTTAAAGACGTACGTATTTGAGAGCTGTACTTATAAAGATTTTTGGAATAATCTGAATGCTTCAGATATACATGCTTTATACTATGGCCTATCAGTTGATCCTTGCAAGGTTCTTTCAATGTTGGAAGTCTGTCCTCCAGCAAACGATCTGGAATCTCGTGTTGCCGATTACCTCAAGATAATGATAGGAAATATGAAAGTCAATGAATTAAGTCTTTTTTTGCGCTTTGTCACTGGAGCAAGTGTGTGTATTGTGCCTACTATTAAGGTTGAGTTTAATGGCTTGATAGTGGATTGGGACGGCGTCCTATAGCACATACATGTGACAGTATTTTGGAGCTACCTACATCTTATATTAATTATGAAGATTTTCGTGCAGAATTCAGCAATGTATTGGGCATGACAAGTGACAGTTTCTCATGGCGTATGGATGGTATCTAACACTCATTGTATTGTCTTTCTATTAACCTAACATTCCATTTTCTAAGATTGTGCTTTCATTACTCAAATATGCATTCATAATAAAAATAAAAATTACAATTTCTTTTACTACTATTGAAATGGTTTGGAACTGAGTTTGAGTTTAAATTGGTGTTAAAGTTGAAATAAATTCAAGAGTCTCTTCATATAAATTGATTCCATAGTTCTCAGATATCCCACATGGATCAACTCTTCTCCTTAGTTGCTGTATGTCGATGTCTAAAAAAATTATGCTGGTTCTTGGCACAGATACACCTTGATCAGTAAGTGGGATGGGGCCGTCAGGATCGACACCATAGAAGTTGTCAACGGAATGGAAGAAATCTAGGGCAGAAATTTGCGAGTTTTGCAGAGTAAACAACCAGCTGTAAACAATTGTTGTGGGGATTTATGACATGCTGTACGTATTGGGTGGTTATTCCAGCTATTCACAAACTGCTGCAAACAGCGGTTGATTCGTGGTACAAACACATATTGTAATGCCCATAGATGACGCTCATTGAGGTGATCTAGTAAGCTGTGGTGCTCCAGAAAGTAAAACAGTTTGTAAAAAAGAATTGTGATACATTTGTGCATGTCTCTCCAGAGTCTCTCTATGTGCTGATTGTGAACATTAGATCCAGTAATCATGCTATGCCTCTCAGCTCCACGTTTCTCAATCATGTGTTGTATATTTTCTGTTCCTTGGTCAGAACGGACTCTAGGTGGTAGCTGATGTTTTTGAACAGCTAAAAGAAACAGCTCATAAACTGTTTTTGCTTCATTGTTGGTTGATGCACATAAATAAGTAATTAGTCTGCTATAGCCATCAATGGCCCCATGAGTGACTATTCGCCACCGAATAAACTTGTGGTGAGAATCTGCAAAAGAAAAAAATTAATTTAGTACACAGATCACAAGAAGTAGCTATTAAAATCTGGGCCACTAGCCATGACAATTCAGCAGGAATTGTAAAATCCTGGAGAAATGCATTGTAGCTAGTTACAGTCTAGAGTCATGTATTAAAAAAATTCTAGCTAATTTAACACAACCTCAACATACAAATGTGCCACAAAGAATTTGGGCCATGGACGTCTTTTTGTGGCACCTGCTGGCCATCTCAATGCTGTACCAAGAGGATCAAGATTTCTCAGGGTCTGACGCACTCGTTCCCTTGTAACTAAAATGCCATTGGCTCGAAGACTGCCTATTACCATACTTGTGTTGGAAATAAACACTTACAACTATACATTGTCATGTATTTAACCTAAAGCATTATGTATGTGCATATTGCCACAAGCTATATCACTAGATGCATTTTTTTTGTGGTTGTCACCTAGTTGTATCTTTTAGTTTATCATATTCAGTTTATTGTGCTAGTCAGTTTTTTCAACAGGTTATGGGCCCAGACACTTGGGCAGAGATTTAGCTGGTGGATATTTAAGGACTGCTAGCTGTAGAGGAGTGAAATATGGCAGAATCAAAATCTGTCACTCTGGTTCCATTGAATGGTTCAAATTATCCAACCTGGAAAATTCAGTGTCGCATGGCATTGATAAAAGATGGACTATGGAACATTGTGAATGGAACAGAAGGTGCTCCTGGTCAAGCACAAGCTGAAAAATATGCGAAATTCATGAGCAGAAGGGACCGTGCTCTAGCTACTATTGTTTTGTCCGTTGAGCCCTCATTGCTGTATCTACTAGGGGAGCCTGATGATCCTATTGTAGTCTGGAAGAAGTTGTCTGATCAATTTCAAAAGAAAACATGGGCAAATAAGCTGGAACTTCGCAGAAAACTGTATTCATTGAGGTTGAAAGAAGGGGAGTCAGTCCAGAAGCACATAAAAGTTTTGACAGAGTTATTTGAGGGACTAGCTGTCATAGGTGATCCAATCAAAGAGGAGGATCGAGTGGTGCATCTTTTGGCAAGTTTACCTGAGCCTTTCAACATGTTGGTAACAGCTCTAGAGGCAAGTACTGACGTACCAAATTTGGACGTAGTAACAGAGCGTTTGTTACACGAGGAGAGAAAATTGAAGGATCGTGAAGGATCTGGATCAAGTCATGAAAAGGCAATGACAAGTAGATTCAAAAGGAAATCTGTGGAGTGTTTTCATTGTGGGAAAACAGGTCATATCAAGCGGAATTGTCATCTCCTATCTGGTGAGAAGAAGAAGTTTAGGCCTAATCGCCATGGAAAGCAGAAAGCAAACAAAGCTTCTGTAGTGGACGAGTGCAGCGCAGACAGCGGAAGTGATGCTCTGATGGTCAGTCACAAAGTGCTCTCAGCTAGTACTCCTAGTAAATGGATTATAGACTCGGGAGCAAGCTGTCATTTGTGCTGTGACAGTGAACTGTTTGACAAACTTGAAGATTTGAAACATCCTATTGATGTTTCGATTGGAGATGGACGCACCTTGAAGGCAACTGGCAGAGGAATGTGAATATGAAACTGCCAAACAAGAAATGGAACGAGTGCAGATTACTTGATGTTCTGTATGTGCCAAAGTTGTCTTACAATTTACTGAGCATTTCAAAGGCGACGGAATTGGGCAACAGTACTGATTTCAATGAGAAAGGTTGCCAAATATATAATGCAAAAGGGAAGTTAATAGCGGAAGGATCAAAAATTGGAAGTCTGTATTATTTGAATTGCTCAATGGGTAATGTGAAAGTCAATGTTGCAAATCGCAAGACAAATGAGAACATCTGGCATCGTCGTTTTGGGCATCTCAGAATACAAAATCTTCAAAGACTCGCAAGAAGCAAGATGGTGAGAGGATTTGATTTTAATGCATTGAAGCAAATTGATTTTTGTGAGGCATGTGTGGAAGGCAAACATCACAGAACTCAATTCCCAACTAGCAATAGTGGAAGAGCAAAGGAGCCACTTGCTTTAGTACATAGTGATGTATGTGGGAAAGTGAATGCAAAATCTTTGGGTGGAGCTGAGTATTTTTTAACATTCATTGATGATTTCTCCCACTCACATGGGTCTATGTTTTGAAGAAAAAGGATGAAGTATTCAATTATTTCCTGAAGTGGAAGGCTCTAGTGGAGAGATCCAGTGGAAAACACCTAAAAGTTCTACGTTCTGACAATGGAGGTGAATATCTTTCTACTGAATTCAAGGACTACTTGAAGTCAGAAGGGATACGTCATGAGCGTACAGTTCCCAAATCACCCGAGCAAAATGGTATAGCTGAACGGATGAACAGGACTCTAGTTGAGACACTGCGTTCTATGTTGGTTGATGCTAAACTACCTCAAGCATTTTGGGCAGAAGCTGTATCTACTGCAGTTTATCTGAGAAATAGAAGTCCGACTAAGGCTATTGAAGGCATGACTCCATTTGAAGCGTGGATGAAACAGAAGCCACAAGTAGAGCACTTGCGTGTTTTTGGATGTGACGCATATGCTCATGTAGCCAAGGATGAAAGAAAAAAATTGGATTCAAAGTCAAGAAAATGTATTTTCCTGGGCTATGGAGAGGAAACGAAAGGTTATAGACTCTATGATTCGAGCAGAACAAGAGTGATTTACAGTCGAGATGTTCATTTCAATGATAAAAGTACCAATAGTGAAATTGGAGAAACGTTGTGTACAGAAGAAGATAAACATTTTGTGGAGTTGGAACTTAATACTGAAGAGTCTTCTGATCATCTAGAAAATGAAGTTGCTACTTCAGAGGCTACTGTGCAGCCTGTTCTGAGACGCTCTGAGAGAGCGAAGCAAACTCCAGAATTTTATGGAGAAAGAGCAAGCATTAGTGATAGTCAAGCAAGGGAGCCAACAACACCGACTACATTGGATGAAGCATTGGAGAGTTCTGATAAAGAAAAGTGGGTGGAAGCAATGGCAAAGGAGATTAAGTCTCTAGATGACAACAAAGTCTGGACTTTAACAGAATTACCAAAAGATCGAACACCAGTTGGTTTATTCAAAGTGAGAGTGATCCTTGTATCTACAGAAGATGTGAAGGAGAAATGTTCAATATTGGAGTGTATGTGGATGACATTGTTCTTGCAGCTAAAAAGGAGGAGCAATTGAAGAATGTTAAGCAAGCACTGGCCAAGCGTTTCGATATCAAGGACATGGGAAAGCTTCACTATTTCCTTGGGTTGAAAGTAGTTCAGAATGATGAAGCAAATGAAGTCTGGATTGGTCAGCCTGTCTACACTCAAAATCTTCTTAAAAAATTTGGCATGGAGGATGCTAAGTCAGTGAAGACTCCTGTTGACACTTGTACCAAATTGGTAAAGGGCACAGAAGATGAAGAGAAATTTGACCAAAAAATGTATCAGTCAGCTGTTGGAAGTCTCATGTATTTATCTGTTGGAACTAGACCAGATATTACATATGCCGTGAACAATGTTGCCAAGTTTTCATCACGACCAAATACTCAGCATTGGATCGGAGTGAAGAGAATTATGAGATATCTGAAAGGCACTACAAAATTTGGTCTGCTTTACAGCAAGGAAATGTCAAGCAAATGTGTTGGATACTCTGACTCAGATTGGGGAGGAGATTTGGATGACAGAAAATCTACATCTGGCTATTTTTTCCAGATTGGCAGTTGTCCAGTGAGCTGGAGAAGCAAAAAACAATATGTGTTGCACTGTCAACAGCAGAGGCCGAGTATATGGCTCTGGCAAGTGCAGGACAAGAAGCAGTGTGGATGAGACTACTCATTTCAGAGTTGTGTGCGAGTTCAGTGGAGGAGCTTATTGTCTATGAAGACAACCAATCGGCTATACAGATAGCAAAAAATCCTCAATTCCATGGACGTACAAAACACATCGAAATTAAATATCATTTCATCCGAGAACTTGTTCGTAATGGAGTAGTTCAACTGAGATATTGCCCAACAGAGGAAATGATCGCAGACATGTTGACAAAAGGTCTTGGTCATGATCAACTTGTCAAGTTACAGTTTTTGGCTGGAGTTAGAGTCATGCCCAGTTGCAAGTGAGGAGGAGTGTTGGAAATAAACACTTACAACTATACATTGTCATGTATTTAACCTAAAGCATTATGTATGTGCATATTGCCACAAGCTATATCACTAGATGCATTTTTTTTGTGGTTGTCACCTAGTTGTATCTTTTAGTTTATCATATTCAGTTTATTGTGCTAGTCAGTTTTTTCAACAACTTGCACCAGAGAATGGAGCATCTTCTCTGATTAGCCTAATTGCTGATATCAACTCCTGGTCATCAACTTCAGAATTAGGATTAGTAACTAATCCATATTCTAATCTTCGCCTACAAATACCATTAAAAATTAATATAAGTAGTACTTAACATGACTACATGCAGGATAATGATTCAATTTTTGTTGTACACGAGCAGTCAGTGCACATAGTGGACAAATTTTATAACAAGCCATGCCTATTTATTGCCAAATTTGAACTTTTAAGCCATATATACTATTTATAGCCTTTCCTAGTATTAATGGCGAGCTGAATAGCTACTATGTAGTATTGCCTGTGTGATTAGTCCGCCAATAGAATATAAAAATATCAGGTACTTTCTAAAAGGCCAAATCTCCCTTGCATCAGGCTACAGAAACTTCATAAGGATTCTTGCTATGTCAATTTACTTACCTATAAATGGTCATCCTGCTAACTCCAAGTAAAATGGAAATCTCATTCCAGTGAGAACCAAGAGAACGAAGGTACTCTAACTGTTCCTTACTAATGGTAGAAGCTTTCTTCAATGAAGTTTTCCAGTTAGTTGATCAAGCTGAGAGACAATATGGTTTGGCCAATTATACGGACTACATTATCGAAAGACTAGAGTTTGTAATTATCGTGTGCTCTGATTTATTCGATAATATCCGTGGTGTTTCCGGATTGGAAGATTATTGCAGATCTGTTGGGGGGTTAGAGGGTGCCATTAGGACCATTTTAAGAAGTTGGGAGGAGTATGAAGGAGTGCTTGATGCTAATTTATCTCAGAGGCCACCCTTGGCTTATCATTTACACCCAGTTCATAGCTCAAGGCAACCAGGAAGACCACATTCGATATTAGTAAGGAACAGTTAGAGTACGTGGTCGGTACAAACACGAAAGCACACGTCGACTTTATTCAAGCACGTAAATCTCTGAAACACGTACGTCTCTCAAACACGTACGTCTCTCAAACACGTACGTCTCTCAAACACGTACGTCTCTCAAACACGTACGTCTCTCATACTCGTACGTCTCTCAAACACGTACGTCTCTCAAATACGTACCTCTCTAACAACACGTACCGGTGCGTCGCATAAACACGTACGTCTTATTAAACACGTACGTCTTATTAAACACGTACATCCCTCAAACACGTACATTACTCTGACAAACCCATTCCAACAGCCTTCTTCTCAGCTAAACTGGTACGTTTTGCACTGAAAAGCACGTTTAAGGACGTACAAGCGTACGTATTAATTATGTTACTATCCGTATGGCAAGCGGATAGTCACATAATTAATACGTACGTTTGTACGTCCTTAAACGTGCTTTTCAGTGCAAAACGTACCAGTTTAGCTGAGAAGAAGGCTGTTGGAATGGGTTTGTCAGAGTAATGTACGTGTTTGAGGGACGTACGTGTTTAATAAGACGTACGTGTTTATGCGACGCACCTGTACGTGTTGTTAGAGAGGTACGTATTTGAGGGATGTACGTGTTTGAGAGACGTACGAGTATGAGAGACGTACGTGTTTGAGAGACGTACGTGTTTTAGAGACGTACGTGTTTCAGAGATTTACGTGTTTGAATAAAGTCGACGTGTGCTTTCGTGTATAAGAGTTGTACCGACCACGTACTTTAACTGTTCCTTACTAATATCGAATGTGGTCTTCCTGGTTGCCTTGAGCTATGAACTGGGTGTAAATGATAAGCCAAGGGTGGCCTCTGAGATAAATTAGCATCAGGCACTCCTTCATACTCATCCCAACTTCTTAAAATGGTCCTAATGGCACCCACTAACCCCCCAACAGATCTGCAATAATCTTCCAATCCGGAAACACCACGGATATTATCGAATAAATCAGAGCACACGATAATTACAAACTCTAGTCTTTTGATAATGTAGTCCGTATAATCACGGTTGGCCAAACCGTATTGTCTCTCAGCTTGATCAACTAACCGGAAACTTCATTGAAGAAAGCTTCTACCATTAGTAAGGAACAGTTAGAGTACCTTCCTTCTCTTGGTTTTCACTGGAATGAGATTTCCATTTTACTTGGAGTTAGCAGGATGACCATTTATAGGTAAGTAAATTGACATAGCAAGAATCCTTATGAAGTTTCTGTAGCCTGATGCAAGGGAGATTTGGCCTTTTAGAAAGTACCTGATATTTTTATATTCTATTGGCGGACTAATCACACAGGCAATACTACATAGTACCTATTCAGCTCCGCCTTTAATACTAGGAAAGGCTATAAATAGTACATATGGCTTAAAAGTCCAAATTTGGCAATAAATAGGCATGGCTTGTTATAAAATTTGTCCACTATGTGCACTGACTGCTCGTGTACAACAAAAATTGAATCATTATCCTGTATGTAGTCATGTTAAGTACTACTTAGCTATATTAATTTTTAATGGTATTTGTAAGCGAAGATTAGAATATGGATTAGTTACTAATCCTAATTCTGAAGTTGATGACCAGGAGTTGATATCAGCAATTAGGCTAATCAGAGAAGATGCTCCATTCTCTGGTGCAAGTATGGTAATAGGCAGTCTTCGAGCCAATGGCATTTTAGTTACAAGGGAACGAGTGCATCAGACCCTGAGAAATCTTGATCCTCTTGGTACAGCATTGAGATGGCCAGCAGGTGCCACAAAAAGACGTCCATACTGTTCCAGGCCCAAATTCTTTGTGGCACATTGGTATGTTGAGGTTGTGTTAAATTAGCTAGAATTTTTTTAATACATGACTCTAGACTGTAACCAGCTACAATGCATTTCTCCAGGATTTTACAATTCCTGCTGAATTGTCATGGCTAGTGGCCCAGATTTTAATAGCTACTTCTTGTGATCTGTGTACTAAATTAATTTTTTTCTTTTGCAGATTCTCACCACAAGTTGATTCGTGGCGAATAGTCACTCATGGGGCCATTGATGGCTATAGCAGACTAATTACTTATTTATGTGCATCAACCAACAATGAAGCAAAAACAGTTTATGAGCTGTTTCTTTTAGCTGTTCAAAAACATCAGCTACCATCTAGAGTCCGTTCTGACCAAGGAACAGAAAATGTATTAGTTGCACAACACATGATTGAGAAACGTGGAGCTGAGAGGCATAGCATGATTACTGGATCTAGTGTTCACAATCAGCACATAGAGAGACTCTGGAGAGACATGCACAAAAGTATCACAATTCTTTTTTACAAACTGTGTTACTTTCTGGAGCACCACAGCTTACTAGATCACCTCAATGAGCGTCATCTATGGGCATTACAATATGTGTTTGTACCACGAATCAACCGCTGTTTGCAGCAGTTTGTGAATAGCTGGAATAACCACCCAATACGTACAGCATGTCATAAATCCCTACAACAATTGTTTACAGCTGGTTGTTTACTTCTGCAAAACTCGCAAATTTCTGCCCTAGATTTCTTCCATTCCGTTGACTACTTCTATGGTGTCGATCCTGATGGCCCCATCCCACTTACTGATCAAGGTGTACCTGTGCCAAGAACCAGCATAATTTTTTTAGACAACGACATACAGCAACTAAGGAGAAGAGTTGATCCATGTGGGATATCTGAGAACTATGGAATCAATTTATATGAAGAGACTCTTGAATTTATTTCAACTTTAACACCAATTTAAACTCAAACTCAGTTCCAAACCATTTCAATAGTAGTAAAAGAAATTGTAATTTTTATTTTTATTATGAATGCATATTTGAGTAATGAAAGCACAATCTTAGAAAATGGAATGTTAGGTTAATAGAAAGACAATACAATGAGTGTTAGATACCATCCATACGCCATGAGAAACTGTCACTTGTCATGCCCAATACATTGCTGAATTCTGCACGAAAATCTTCATAATTAATATAAGATGTAGGTAGCTCCAAAATACTGTCACATGTATGTGCTATAGGACGCCGTCCCAATCCACTCAAGCCATTAAACTCAACCTTGATAGTAGGCACAATACACACACTTGCTCCAGTGACAAAGCGCAAAAAAAGACTTAATTCATTGACTTTCATATTTCCTATCATTATCTTGAGGTAATCGGCAACACGAGATTCCAGATCGTTTGCTGGAGGACAGACTTCCAACATTGAAAGAAACTTGCAAGGATCAACTGATAGGCCATAGTATAAAGCATGTATATCTGAAGCATTCAGATTATTCCAAAAATCTTTATGAGTACAGCTCTCAAATACGTACGTCTTTAAACACGTGCGTTTCTCAAACACGTACGTCTTTAAAAACACGTGCATTTCTCAAACACGTGCGCTTCTCAAACACGTACGTCTCTTATACTCGTACGTCCCTCAAACACGTACGTCTCTCAAATACGTAATTCTCTAACACGTACCGGTGCGTCGCATAAACACGTAGGTCTTATTAAACACGTACGTCTTATTAAACACGTACGTCCCTCAAACACGTACATTACTCTGACAAACCCATTCCAACAGCCTTCTTCTCAGCTAAACTGGTACGTTTTGCACTGAAAAGCACGTTTAAGGACGTACAAACGTACGTATTAATTATGTTACTATCCGCTTGCCATACGGAAGGGTCTCCAGTCGCGGTTGAAATTTCGCTGTTCGATTCACAGAGATGCCCGAAGTAGTTAAAATTACGATAAAATTCTGCGTACAAGAATTTTCGCTTCCCAACGAATCTGTCGCTGTTCTAATGTATTCTATTTCAAACTGAACCTCGGTTCCAACCAGGTCATTTCCTGGAAGCTGGGCCAGAGCTGCCGTATCATTCACCCTAGTGACGTTGATGTAGCTGAGCAGCGGCGAGGAGTTAATGGTCGACGTTCTGCGTACAATAATTTTCGCTTCCCAACGAATCTGTCGCTGTTCCAATGTATTCTATTTCAAACTGAACCTCGGTTCCAACCAGGTCATTTCCTGGAAGCTGGGCCAGAGCTGCCGTATCATTCACCCTAGTGACGTTGATGTAGCTGAGCAGCGGCGAGGAGTTAATGGTCGACCGTGAGACTATCTGCTGTAATGAACATCAGTAGGAATAAAAGAGTAGGCATTGCTGTTTAGGATGTTGAGACACTGAAACTGAGTATGTAGCAAGTTCACTGGGAATCCAAACTATCAAATTAGGTATAACTAAAATCATATAATTCCAGTGAATTGATGTTGCTGAAATAGCAGAATTGACTTAGTTGCAGATAGAGCTGAGCTACTGATGCTAGTCCCATTGGAATTTGTGTATATGCACAGAGATGGAAAGTATCTTTAGCTATTGGCACTGAAATATTACCTGAGGATACGAGTCGATACAGTATAACCTCTGAACTGTGAACAATTTGGGACCTGGGGGTTCAGTTCACGAATTATTAAGAGGTTTGTTTGTTTCAAGAGATGATAAGCAATACATTTTCTACTGGGCATATGGAATGTTCACTATAGAGACGGAATTTGCTTATTAGAGAGTTTCACCATCAGAGGTTCCACTGTATGTGATGTCAGCCAGTAGCTAAATTATTTGAAACTAGCAGTGAGGTGTCTCTGGATTGTGTGCGTCTGTGCTTGGCTCATGGAAAGTGAGGTTGTAAAAGGAATCAAATCATGGTTGAGTGAGGGCTTTAAGAAGTAGATAGAAAGGGTAAGCAATTCCCTGAACAACATTACAAATAAAGGAGTTTTACAACACTTTAGGTTTTTGACACAAGCATAGTTTTCTGAGAGTTCAAATCATATATTCCAGTTGGTCTAATGAAGTTGCTGAAATGACACAAATGTTATGTATAGGCTTAGTTAGCTACAGTTGGACCCGTGCTATTAACTCTAACACATGTTGCAAAAAATTTGAAAATGGCAAGCACATTTTTGAGAACATTGATCCTAGCCCTGTAACTGAATTTCATTACCTTGTTGTTGTTGCTCATAAATGGAGACGAAAGTATCTACTTCATGATAGTGAGAGAAGACATCTTCAACTATAATTACAGTATTAGAAGCACAGAGCTGAGTACATATGTAATAATCTGTGAAAGTATTGGTTTGTACTGTTTCTATAACAGCATACAAAATACAATATATTCCAGTACTTTGAGATTGTTCAGGTAGCTCCCTGAACAACGGCTGTGTCAGAACCTCTGCTGCAGGAAGCCCCTCCCCCTTACCTCTATAACTGGAGACAGCAAGTCCTGCACCCAGAAACAACAAACATTTCCATAGTAACATTTTAATGTTTCATTCATAGTTACAATAATGCATACATTCATTATCTATCCATTAGCTAGCACATCTCACTCTCTATTATAAACAGACAATATCTATCATTCTTGGCTGTTCTAAAAGTAATATTTGTAACTGAGGACTTTGTCAGTAACGGATTGCTCCTTTGTAGCAGCTCCCATCTTGCTGGTAACTAGAGAGTCGTCGTCCAAGCTAGCCCCCAATTAACTCAACCTCACTCAACCTCAGGTCTGCTTGGGCTTCGGTTATCAGCTGGATACTGGCGTCAACTGGTCGTGCCTTGGCTGTTGTGCTCTCCTCCTTGGCCTGGACACGGTCGGGTTGGCTGGTCCTCACCTTATAGCCCCGTAGTGAGTGTAGTTACGCCCGCTCAGAGATATAGGTTAAGACAATAACATTGTAACATAGAAACCTTCACAAATTTCAGAAGTGCAAAACTGAATCACATGGCAAATGATACGGTGACCACTAAGCCATGAAATATTCATGCTGGTCCTGTAATTGAAGGCCTGCATGTTTCAGTGGTAGACATGTAACTCTGCTTGCATGCTACATGTCTAGATATTAGCAACTCTGCCTCATTGCTGTGATTATTTCAAAACATTTGTGTTAGCTTTGATTTTCAGTCAATGAACATGTAATTGCCAAAAATTATACACATACAAATATGTCAAGTTAGATATAAACGAATACTAGTGATTATATCTTCTTTCCTTTCTTATACATTATCACCTTCTTCAGCGTTGATGGGTTGAACTTGGCGTATTTCAGTTTTCATGGGCACTACTTTATTCTTGTTTGGTCTGTGTTTGAGCAAACATCTAGAGACACAGCGGAAGTACAATTATCACAGAAATTGTGCTAATGAGGCAATTTAACACGACGGTGTGATTAATTAAAATACACTCACAATTATATAGCCTAAGTCTATTGTGGTGTTTTAATCAATCTACTTTAACTCACGTAATTTGAATGACAATGCTAATTCCCATTACCAAGGCAACAGCCAGACCAAGGAGAGCAATAAATAATACAAAGAGTGGCAAACTATTGAAGGATTGGCCGCTCCCAACATTCAAACTCATGACAGATAAAATGGTAAGACCTGTCCCACGAGTAAACTCAGACTTGGCATTGTTCAAGAGTTGCGACAGAATAGAAGGTGGGAATATCGTTTTATTTCCAAACACCTGGCTTTGGGCAGGATTGGTGACCACTATCATATAAGACATCACAGTCACTTGGTGTTGAGCTCCAATTATTGTTGGGTGTGTGTTGAGAATTTCTACATTTCTTGCCTCATAAGGCTGGCAGAAAGAGAGGAATGTGTCACAATCTCTAATAACAATAGACAATATGTAAGACTTTAATTATATTATTTAGATACAAGAATTATTATATACTTAGCCAGTTGACAAGCTTGGCAACTTTGAGAGCAAGCGTTGTTTAATATATTTGCTATGGTGGTCTGGATTGAATTATCTGTAACAGGTGCAACCTGAAAGAAGAGTAATGCAATATTAAGTAGCTACAAACAATTCATTTTTATAGCTACTTCTTACTCTGAAACTTCCCCCAGATACTAGCAATTCTATTGAATCTCTCTTCTGAGGTGTTAATTGCAGGGTAGGCCCAGTATTATTACAGATGGAGGGAGTGCTCAGTTGAATGTGATATTTCAGAATACACGAGCTTTCTTCATCGAGTGTATCCACCACACTCCATTTGATCAGTAGTTTCAGTCTGTTTACCATGGTTCCCAGCTCATTTCCATGAATCTCCACTAAAATTGATGTTTCATTGGTATTTGTTATGTTGATGTTGCTAAGGCTTGGTGAAGAAGTTAAGTTAGTGGTGACAGTAAAGTTGTCTCCGTCTGGGTCGGTGAAGGTGAGGTTGGGAGTCTTCAGTGAGACTTCTATGATTCGAGGAGATTGTTCAACCTCTGACTCCTCCAGCGTGTCATTGGGAGGGCATCCTAGGATGGTTGGTGGCCTGTTCACTCCCAAGTTTGCTCCGCTACCGCTGCCACTACTTGAACCTGACGTGAATTCTAAGAGGATTGAAAACAAACAAATAAACAAAGAAAACGAGCTTAAAAAAAAGAAGGTAATAATTACAATAATAATAACAATAACAATACTAATAAATAGATAATTGAAATACCCAAGCTTAAATAAAACTATAGTACCTAAGCTTGAGAAGAACAACACAATGACAAATTCCATTTTTTAATTAAAATAATTTCGAAAATGTCCTTTATAAACCTACTTAAATTTTCGCGCAAGCGCAAAATGTTGCTTCATGCGCGCGCTGGTCTGATTCTGCAGCCATTGCATACAATTTATCGCGTTTGTCCTCGCTCCTAATAACCTTTAGAGGCTGTCCATCTACATTCTCTACCTCACCACTTCTATATTTTAATACTCGTCCTTTAATTTCCCTACGATGTCTTTTTAAACAAGTTTGTATAAAACCTCTTTGGAGAGAGTGGGTGGGAGTGACCAAATCAGTAAAAGTGAGCCTGAGACGAGCATAAAAAAAAAGAAATAAAAAAGTTACATTGTCAAGCCTGACTGTTGTGGATCACTGATAGTGATAGGGAGAAAGCTTTTATGTAGATGGACTATTCCCCTATCTCTCTGCGTACAGTGCCGTACAATGTGCTGACGATTCTTTCCGTAGAAGAAATCTATGGGTGTGGTTATTGGCGATGTTGTACCTGTTATTTATCGTGTCGTTATAAAGAGACCAGCTAGAGCAGTAGTAAATTGATGAACTCGAGAAGTTTAGAGAGAATATAGAGTAAAGATGGCTTCCATTCCAAATGGCGGGAGTGGAGGGTCCATAGGTGCTTCTGAGGCAGCCGTCGCTGCTGCAGCTGATGTCGCTCAGGTATTGCGGGTAGATTGGAACGCTGGGCTGAGCTCTGACGAGGCAGACAGACGGCGCCAGCTGTACGGAATGAATGAATTTAACATGAAGGAAGAAGATCCCCTATGGAAGAAATACCTCAACCAGGTAAGATTTACATCATGTGACCTCAATACATAATGTCTCCCTGTCTCTACATCCAGTTCAACGACCCTCTGATCCTGCTGCTTCTGGCCTCTGCTTTTATCAGTGTATGCACCAAGCAATTTGACGATGCTTTTTCTATTGCAGTTGTAAGTTAGATGTTAAAGAAAGGCAATCTTTTTGCTTTTATTTAGATAAACTTTATAGCAGTGTAGCCAGTGGCAATGGAGTTTATTTGGATTTTATTTTGTAGAAGGAAAAATACAGCTATTATAGTAATAGTTTCATTATTATTATTATTGTATTGTTACATATTTATATTTGATTTTTTACATTATGAGACCATCTAAATAGCTTGATTTTGATGCTAAGAAGGTAAGGTGTGGCAATAGTAAATGCATCTTTAGTGAGCTTATAAGGGCAATCCTGGTAGTAAAGTTGTTTTGTGTTTGTGTATTCACTTGGGACTGTGGTAAGTGACCTGCCATAATAGGCTCCTCTGGTTTCTTGAGAGAGTTGTGCTTACTGGTTGTGTTCTGTGGTGGGTGTGGCATGTTCTTGGAAGGGAGCGTATGTGTGTGCATTGGAGCATTGAAGATGTAGGTATGTGCACGCGTGCTTGAGGTGGTGCGTGTGTGCTACTTTGTGGTTGGATCATGATGTATATGCATGTTGATGTGTGTATGTGTGTGAACGGGTGTGTGTAAGTGGGTATGCACGTGTGTGTGTATGTGTTTGAGTGTGTTTATATGTGTGTGTGTGTGAGTGTGTGTGTGTGTGTGTGTTTGAGTGTGTTTATATGTGTGTGTGTGTGTAGGAGATTCCATCTCATATCTGGAATTCATAATGCTGGTGTGGCGATGATAATGAATAGTTTTGTTTCTGGCCACAACTATACAAACATACATTCCTAGAAACATTCATGAGTAAGAATGCATATTATAAGATAGAAATATAAACAGAGCCACTTAATCTGGCCAGGGACATGTAATGGAGAGAGAGAGAGTAGCTCCTCGGAATGGTGGAGTCGTGCTATCAGAGTGCAGGTGTCGGGTTTGGGAGCTGAGAGGACTGTTGTTGTTAATGACGTGTCATGAGGAACAGCATGTAGAGAGGAGATGTTGAGGCTAGGAAGTATGGAGGAACTCTTACAGTGTGCTAACTCGGGAACTTCTCAACTGCCACTGTGTGTGTATATGCGTGAGTGCGTACGTATGTATGTGTGTGAGTATTATGGGTGTGCGTGTGTTAGTGAGTTGTGTGAGTTGTGTTTGAGGGTAAGTATTAAGTTTCTTGCACAAGTTAGCGACATTTAGTTCTACTTAGCAACTGGAAGTGTTGTACTTGGCAACACAAAAGGATCAGATGTGAACAAGCACTTCTTAGTTCTGCTGGAGATGATTGGACTTCCTCGTTGACTATTTATTATTTAATTTGAATTTTTTTTTAACCTCCTCTACCTAATTGGACGCCCGGAGGGATCGGGTTCTCCCTGAGGGTGTACCAGTTTCTTTTGCTCAATCAAGTTAATAATAATAATAATAATAATAATGATAATAATGTTGATAGTAATTATAATGTGTTCTTTTGTGTGTTATTTTGAGTGGTAAAGTTTGAAAGTTACAAATCAACTCTCATTCTAGCAGTGCAGGTAATATCAGTCCAGTTAATGCAACCATTGGCAACATTAATGCTAGTGCAGTGCTTTCAATCATCCAGGCACATTTGGTCAAGAGATTTAGAGAAGAGTCTAGATATGTGAAATAAATGTATTCTGCCTCAACTGTGGGACAGAGAGAGAGAGACTACATCTAATGAGTAAAAGAAGGCTGAGAAAGAAATTGTGAAGTGAAAAATTAGCAGAGTAAGAAAATTCCACGGATAAAAATAATCTTTAAAAAAAGAGAATTTCTGTTGGTCTGTTGAGAGTGAGACTGTAGCATAGCAGCGGTCCTGGGTTTATCCCCAGTGCAAACATTTAAAAATTTTGTGTTGTTTAAAAAAGAAGCACATAAGAGAGAGAACACATATGAGTGAATGAAGGCTGAGAAAGAAATTGCAATATGTGAAATTGCGTGCATATGTTAATAATGATATTCATGACCAGCTATAATTAAATTCATTGGCTTATTTAACTTACAGGTGACACACATGTGCATGTATATAGTTTAACAATTCTTCCCTATATACATGACACTTCCTCTCTCTCTCTCTATATATATATATATATATATTCTGTATGAAAACCTGTGAAATTAAAAGAATTGTTTATGTGAAAATGTTGGATTAGTGTGAAGAAACTGGCAGTCTTTCACATTCTCTTCTGGTTACACCACGACGTGGAGGTCGGTGCAGGATTTACACAGCCAAGGGCAGAAGGCCTGAGGATAGTGTAAATCCCATACCAACTGATCGGAGTGGTGCAACCGACTTGTACCATGGCTATAAGCTATAGGAAACACATCAAACTTATTATTTGATAGGACGGTTCACCTATTCACCTCCTAGGAGGTGGACGTGAGATGTATAATATATTCACCTTGAATTGAGCAATCTGATTGGACGGTTTGAATAGTAGTTTGTATACTAACACATGTTTATCCTGAAAAGTCTCCATGGGAACTAGAATAGGAAGTGCAGTGTTCCATGTGTTTGTGAAGTGGTCACTTTTCTAGAAACAAGGAATTGATGAAATGAGAAACTTGTGTATAATATTACTGGCATATAGTATACTAGGATACTGACAACTAGTATATTTAGTTTACTAGAATAGCATGAAATGTGTGAATCTTGGGAACATTATTTTATGCGTGAAGAGACCTACAGTGGGTATCACATCTGTGACTATTTTTTTGTGTGTGAGTTCAGGTTTTGTTGGGATGCGGTAAAGGGAATCCTTTTCGTGAACGTGCTTCACTTTGGGGTTGAAATACACTGCAGCTCAGTGTTACAGAACACACATAGCTGTATATTTACATGACACAGTGTCTGCTAGTAACAACTGTCATGTTACATGTGCCTTGTAGCAACGGTCATTACATGATGTCTGCTGAAAGTACTAGCTAGAGTGTATGAAAATTCTCATCAATTCCTTTAATTTGAGAGGAAATTGGGCATTCTTGAATGTTAATGTTTGAAACATGCTCGTTTAACTATCCTGGCAGAGTCGTGTGTCTCCTGAAGATGAGTGGAAGTCTCTCTCAACTCTGGCTCCAGTATGATGAGCTTATCTAGTGACCTTGACAACCGTACTTTATCAGCTTCCATACTTTACCTAATGAAGTACCTACAGGTGTTGAATTACAGCGTTATTTATGCCTTCAAAATATTGAATTCCTGAAACTTCATCTTTAGAAGGAGGAGGATGCATCTCAAGAGTATACATTGTCCTCTGAGTATTCCTTAGCCTAGCTAAGAAACATATGGGTTTCCAGTATTGAATATCATTATACCTCCTCTGTGCAGTATTCTATTCTCTTACACCACAGGCATGTGTGAGTGGCTTCAGAATTTCTTTTGTGGTTCTTTCTAAGTGGTGTGGGGGAGGGGCTGAAGGTGGTAAAGGGAATGGGACTTTTAATCTAACCAGACCACCTCTTTCAAATTGACTTCTGCCAGCCATCCTGATGAAGACCAGTTTGAACTTATTCAAGTGATGCTTGACTACATGCTAATATGTGTGAGAACAAGTGTGTGTGTATGTGTGTTGTTGTGTGTGTGTGTATGCACTGTGGTATGTTAGTTGTGTTGTAAATGTGTGGTTTTGTGTATTATCTGACCAGCTGTGTCCTGTGTGTTACATATGTACATACCTCCTGGTGGGTAGACAACTCTTAACCAACTGATCTTAATAAGAAATGGCTGACTCTGCTGACCAGCTCTTGTGTGGGCATTTATTTGTGTATTTTGTAGAAATGAAATATTTTGAGCTAATTATCAAAAAGTCAGTTCTCTTTCGTATGAGTTAATGGTACGAGGTAGTAGCACGTGCTGAATTGCTCGTGCTATTTATGTACTGACTGACGTCTTTATCCATGTGTATGTGTTAGCTCAGAGTAAAGTGATCGTGTTGGTTTTAATTGTCCGTCATGTACTTTGCACGGCTCTTTTATTTTAAGTGCATTAGACAAACTACTTATGGATCGTATTTGTATGTGTGTGTGTGTGTCTTCAGGCGATTATCATCGTGGTAACCGTGGCCTTTGTACAAGTGAGTTAAAGATAGTGGGTAAAGGAATATTAATTGACTAGTGGGTAAAGGGATACCAATTGACTAGTGGGTAAAGGGATACCAATTGACTAGTGGGTAAAGGGATACCAATTGACTAGTGGGTAAAGGGATACCAATTGACTAGTGGGTAAAGGGATACCAATTGACTAGTGGGTAAAGGGATACCAATTGATTAGTGGGACAGTTTGCTAGTTATAAAATTGCTAAATTAGGTGTGTGTGTGTGTGTGTGTATGTGTGTGTGTGTAGGAGTACAGGTCAGAAAGGTCACTAGAGGCATTAAATGAACTGGTACCTCCCAAATGTCACTGGTGAGTGAGAGGTGGTGGGTGTGGCAGTGGGTGTGGCAGCAAGCCATCAACTGATTAAAATGATAAAGTATCATCAGATAAATCTACAGGCACATTGTGCTGTAATGAATCACACGTACTAAACCTCACAGTGGTCACACATCCTAACTTTACGAGTCCAACTCTCTCATTCCTCATTGTCAAATCTCTATTAATAGACTAACATACGCTGCTTTGACTATTGTCTCCATGGCGACTCTGAAAGTGCCAAATATTTGCTCGAGCCTTAGATAAAGCGTGATACTTCAAAAGGAAGAGAATGTCTTGGCACACATCTATCTTGTAACTAACACTACTGAGCTTAAAATTTATTATCATTGACAAAAAACTCATATCATTTTATTATACGTGATATCTTCAACAAAGAATCATAACCACGTGATTTATTGATTGCAACTTTACATTGTGTACAGAGTAGCTATGATCCTCAAGTGAAATCGAATTAGGCAAGTAATTCTCTCTCAACAGGAAATATAGAGATCGTTCATTAAGTCTCACTGAATGTCAACCATTTAATAGGTCTTGATTATTTTTTGAGTGGAGAAGGACCTTTCATAGTGAGTGAGAGAGAGAGTGAGTAAGCAGGGCACAGAAGTGCACTTAGATATGACACACACCACTGATATAATGTGCTCTTGCCAATCTTACTTCCATGTCTCTTTGCCAAATCCCATAGTCACCATCATCTTCCTCATTATCTAACAGCTGCACTATCCTCCATTTTTCTCATTTTAAATTGACAATCATAAATAGTCATATCCTTTCTCTTATGGCTATGGCCGCAGCATTAACATTCACACAGATGACTGGCTAGTGCTACAAGCTACCTTGCGCTGACATCGTAACAAACACTGTTGAGTTAGAATCCGAAGTTTACTGGGCAATGTAGCAACCATGACTCTATGGAAAGCCACTTCAGTGTTTGGTAGGCCCTTGCTCCTCTAGCCCCACCCTTGGATATGTTACTGAGATTCAATTGATAGTGTTTGTGCGGTCTGGTGCAGGATGTACGGTGTAAGATAAGTAATTAAGTGAAGGCCATTGGAGTACATTAGAATAGTACATCCTACGAATTATGGGGTTAGCAGGTTGGAGCTTACAGTTTTGTATTGCAGCGTAATGTAATTGATGATCACATGACTGTCATGTGATATATCAATGGTTTTGGCCACTGTGTCATGTGCTATTGTATGTGTTAGTTTGCGTGATGGGTCAGTGGTGGAGCTGCTGGCTCGCTGGCTGGTGCCAGGAGATGTGGTTCACTTGAACACTGGAGACAGAGTGCCTGCAGACATGAGACTCATTGAGGTGAGTTGCAGCTGCAATGGGTCAGTGGGATTCTGGTAGAGTATGGCCAAGATTATGTGTCTGGTAAAGTGTGAAAGTGTCTGGTAAAGTGTGGATAGGAATGTCTGGTAATGTATGGTTAGTTGATTAGTGTGTGGTAATGCTGCTAGTGTATGATAGTGGCTGATGAAGTTAATGGTGAATACAGTATTGGTTGCAGGACTATTGGTTGTTGGGTAAGGATACTTTCATTTAGTGTTATATACATTATATGCCAGAGGCTCTCATTGAGAGCTGGCAGTAAGAAACTTCAGAAAAATCTATTTTGCATAAATTGTCACATCATTTGGTCAATACTCATCACAAATCTTGTTTTTGATGGCCACAATTTTTTTAAAAACTAAATCAGGTGACATACTGATCATAAAGCCACTCCCCCTCCCTTTTCCCCTCTTCCGTGGGCCTTCCCCCATCTTTAGAATGGTTTTTGTTTTCTTAGGCAGTTGATTTGGAAGTGGATGAATCCAGCTTCACAGGCGAGACCACACCCTCCACTAAGATCACGGAGCGTTTGAGTCAGCATCACGATGAAGTTTCGCAGCTCAAGAATATTGCCTTCATGGGTACCTTTGTGTGTGGGGGACATGGAAAGGTAAGGGATGTCAGCTTCATGGGTACCTTTGTGTGTGGGGGACGTGGAAAGGTAAGGGATGTCAGCTTCATGGGTACCTTTGTGTGGGGGGGACATGGAAAGGTAAGGGATGTCAGCTTCATGGGTACCTTCGTGTGTGGGGGACATGGAAAGGTAAGGGATGTCAGGCTGGTTGTAGCACATTGAATGTATGTACTATAGTATGTCCAAGTTGAGTTGGCTGCAAGAAAAACTTGAATAACTTTATAACGGAAGCAGCTACACATCCGGGGTTTGCACCATTGGAAAGCTCGCGCCGAAGCGATTAAAAATATTTCCTCAGTATACTCCAAAACCGGAGAGAAAGTGCTATTCTAAAACTCAATACAAATGTCTATGGGAATAGGAAAAAAAACACAGGTTTCCTGCTCAAAACACGCCCTCTTTTAGTCACGTGGCACGGCTCAATTGATCACGCGGACTGTCTTCATTAAGAATTTTGTAAACATTGAGCGGCTTCTTCAGATAGCTGCGTTTCTAGCTTTGTATCGCGATTAGCTTAGGTTGTGAGTGTGGAAACAGGATAGACAGAGTGCCCTGTTGTCGCAGAGGGTACAGGACCACCTGATAGGATGTAGGTAAGATTATTTGTCTACCTGTTCAATAACAAATGCCGCATAGCCCGTATATTTCAGAGTGATATAGCTATCATTTAGCTACTAACTTGTGATACAGCCACACTTAAGCTTTTTGGTTATATTTAATTTGTGTGCTTGTCAAAGCTGTGTTCGTGCCAATTCCTTTTCTTCACTACTATAGATGCCATTTATTGTAAGGATGAGGACCAACTCAGGCAGCACTCCACCTTCAACTCGGATCACAACTATATTTTGTATATGTGTACTACTTAAATTCTATCATTTCATCAATTTTCATATACATATTATAAATAAATGAAACAATTGATAATTTTATTTAACAAGAAAGTCTAATAACTTTAGCTACAAGTTAACAGTGCTGTACTGCTGAATCCTGTGAATATCAGAATATTTCTTGGGACACAGTAGGTAGAATCGACTGATTTTAATCCTGTCTCTTTAGAAGAACGTCCCACCAGTTTGCGCCTTCCATCTGCTGTACATTATCTGCGTGTAAGAAACATAAATATAATTGAAAACAGACGAGATGAGCTGTACAGCTCCCGAAAAACTCCATAAACTTCACTAAATTTCTTTCTTTTAACAGTTACAGTATTAATGCACACCTGTGCAACCGCCCCTTTTTCACGTGCAACATTGACGTTTGCACGCTTAATTGACTTGGATTCACATGACTAAATTGCTTCCGGTAAAGTACTAAATGCATTCCTCAATTACCGCGCCTGCGGTCGTGCCAACTCAACTTGGACATATTATAGTATGACCCAGTTAATGCAAGTCAGGCTATGTAGTCATGTGACACCATCCGTGACACTTATACCAATGAAAGGGGTTAAAAACATTTTGCGAAGTCCTCCACTAAAATTTACAAATATGTTGAAGTAGACATTTAAATCAAACCAAAAAAGGAAAAAAAATAAGAACTAAGGAAAGGCTGTATATTTTATAATAGTGCTATTCCTGACCATCTACATTATTATATACAGTGTACTGTCTGTGTATTTCTGAAGTCAGGACTGGCTGAACTTGTTCATTCACTGTATCTTAGGAATACTAGAAGACACTTACTCATGCTAGGGGTGTTATGAGATTAGCTAATCTGTGGAGCAGTCATTGTAGCTATTATTGTGGTAAATGCTGCTGCATCTTGCAAGAGGAAGAGGTGTAGGAAGCAAGTTTGTTATGGAGAGGTTTTGTCTTTCGATTTCTTGTTCTTGTTGCTTGCGTGCACGAGAGGGTTATAACTGCTGTTATGTCTGTCTGTCTGTCTGTCTGTCACGCTCTGATTTTGGAGATTACTGACATTTAACCGTTGATTTAGGTATGAACTTACTCAGAATGACGATTTAGGACTTTCATTTATGCTACTTTTTTATTTATGGGATGATTTTTGAGAGAACATGAAGCTGTTGGTTTCGCATCCCCTTTCATCACGCCGTAATCACATTAGCCAATAGTTTCTTGCAGTATGTGGTAGTTTTGCTTTGTGCTGAGAAGATATTCTATACTAGAATTTGAGTTTCACATTGGAACTATTGGTGAGTGTCCCCTGCATGTCTAGCTTCTCTTATGAAGACAACATTTACATCTACCGTTTTCATTGCACCTGATTGGTCTGAGAAATGATTTAAAGCTAGCTAGTGTATAGCTCTGAGTTACACTTTTGGTGCTTCATTTTATATGTGTTTATATTAACCCATTTAGAATATAATATATTATTATATTGCATTATACATAATGTCATTACTACTACCTGAATTATGTATGTTACAATTCGTATGGATTTTTTAGTACTATAAACTTGCTGAGGTTGCATATGTCAGTTGCTATATGTGTACTCCTGTCTGATCATGTGATATTCCTGTCTGATCATGTGATATTCCTGTCTGATCATGTGATAGGGAGTTGTGACCAGTGTGGGAGAGCAGTCAGAGTTTGGCAATGTGTTCAGGATGATGTGCAATGAAGAGGTAAGGGAGTGGCTGATATAGTGTACTGAAGGGGATAGGTAAGGGTCATCAATACACTGATACCAATGTTGCTATGGTTTATCTGAGATACTAATTTCCCCAGGCACCCAAAACTCCTCTACAGAAGAGCATGAACAAACTGGGAAAGCAGCTGTCGTTTTATTCATTCTGTATCATAGGTCAGTACACATGGACTCATATCTTCAGTGATTATTATTATTGTTGTTGTTGTTGTTGTTGTTTGTGTAAATGTTTGTAGGATGTATTATGCTAATAGGCTGGGTACAGGGTAAACATATTTTGGATATGTTCACTATAGGGGTTAGGTAAGTGGTTTTCATTTTTGGGATTTCATACAGAGAAAGGGATGCCCCTGGGATATACCCCCTCCAACTGCAGTTCCCCCCCCCCCCCCTCCGCCCCTGTTGAAATGGGTGTGCCTAAGTGTACAGCATTGTTTCCCACTCCCAGTTAAGAATCCTGTAGACTGCCTGATATTTTCCCCACTAGCCCTTCCATTTCCAATGTCTTCTTCAGTTAGGGTGATAACAATATTGCCTCTTATTTACTTGCAGTCTTGCTGTGGCTGCCATTCCTGAGGGTCTTCCTATTGTTGTCACGGTGACGCTGGCCCTGGGTGTGATGCGTATGGCCAAGCGTCATGTGATAGCCAAGCATCTCCCCACGGTGGAGACTCTCGGCTGTGTGGACATCGTGTGTTCGGATAAGACGGGCACGCTCACTCAGAACTCCATGGAGATAGTGCAGCTCATGTCTGCCAGTCTGCAGCGAGCACACACGGTCAAGCCCGAGAATGTTGGGGCAGGGCAAGGGGAGGAGTCAGATGTACCCATGGTGATGTGCGGTGAAGATATGGTGATGTTGAGCAATCAGCCAGAGTTGGTGAAGATTCTTGAGGTGAGAGAATTTACACATTTAGTTTGTCTTTACAAGGTTGTGATAGGTCTTGTAGAAAAGAAAATACTACAATCTGTTTTTTTGTTTTTGTTTTTTTCCTCTCAATAAAATTCAAAATCAACTTTTTTCAGCTTTTGTGTGTGTGTGTGTGTGTGTGTGTGTGTGTGTGTGTGTGTGTGTGTGTAGGTAGGGTGTGTCTGTAACAATGCTCGTGTGCAGGAGGATGGGTCGATAGTTGGTGTCCCTACAGAAGCAGCTCTCATGAAACTTGGGAAGACGGTCAGTCAGTCAGTCAGTGTAGGGTATCCATCTTCTCATTTCTAAACTAATGAATTACATGTTTGTTGTTGTTGTTGTTGTTGTTTCTGTTGTTGTTCTTGTCGTTGTTGTTGTTCTTATTCTTGTTCTTGTTGTTGTTGTTCTTCTTCTTCTTCTTGTTCTTGTTCTTGTTGTTGTTGTTGTTGTTGTTGTTATTGATGTTGACTTGTTCTCATTAAGTAATCTTTTCTCTTCTGTCCTCCAGTTGGGTCTACACAAGTTGCGTGAGCACCAGATGAGGACGAGTGAGAGAACATTCAGTTCAGAGAAGAAGTGGATGGGTGTGTGTGCCAGACCTCTCTCAAGACAGAGTCCAGAGGTCAGTGGGTTCAGAGCGAGGGACTTGTTGCAGAGGCGGTGTGGTAATGTGTGTTCAGTTATTCTGTATTGCTAGAGAGAAGACGTGCTGAGAGGACCACAATGGTAGGTATGGGTTAGTGAGTGCATCATTCTCTCAGCAATACAGTGGCTAATACACACTTTAAAGGTGTACAAGTGTGGGCTAAGATCAGTGTGACAGCTTGCATACAGATATAGGTACATCCACATGATACAAGCATCTTCTGTTCCTAGTTGCTCACACACTTCATGGCTAACATAGAAATGCAGTTTAAGGTAGTGAAATGTAGTTAATGAAATGGAATGGGGACTGAAGGGGGCGGGGCTGGGTGGAGGAAGGAGCCTTGGGGCATGTGCATGCCTCGCCACGTGTAGCGTACACTGTGCCTCATGTTATTATACGGTCTGCCAAGATGGTAAGAACACATGTAGGTAGATGGTGAGGAGTGAGTTACATGTTTGCTAAATTATGTGATGCTTCTCTGTATTTAACACACATGCACACACACACACATGCACACCTCCTGTGTCTCTAGTCGGAGCTGGGTGAGATGTGGTATGTGAAGGGAGCACTGGACGTGGTCATCAAACAGTGTGTCTGTCTGCCCGATGGATCACCTTTGACCTCTGTGGATAGAGATCACATCATGGAATGTGGGCGGGACTACGGCAAGTGTGGCCTCAGAGGTGAGTAGGCCACACCCACTTTGGTTCCTTGTTCTTGATTACGCTTCTCTTTTTTTTCTCAGTTGTTGCCATGGCAATGGGCCATGACCTCTCTCAGTTGTCGTTTGTGGGTGTGGTTGGCATGTGGGATCCGCCTAGAGTGGGTGTGGAAGAGGCGGTACTAGTCCTACAGCGTAGCGGAGTGGACGTGAAGATGATCACTGGGGATTCCAGAGAAACTGGGGAGGCCATTGGTGAGTAGGAGTGTGTGTATGTGTGTGCGTGTGTGCATATGTGCGTGTGTGTGTGCATATGCGTGTGTGTGTGTATGTGTGCGCGCGTGTATGTGTGGTGTTGTGTATGTGTGTGTGTGTGAACACTTGCACCAGTGTGTTCTATTTGCATGTGGTACTATGTACGTATGTATGTTTGTGTGTTAATTTTGTGTGTATGTGTGTTATTATCTGAATCATGTTGTTGTTTTTTGCAGCTCAAAAGTTGAACATCTGGTACAAAGGTCGTCGTAGTCTTTCTGGTGAGCAGTTGGAGAGTCTAGGAGTGACGGAACTTGGTCCCGCTGTGTCTGAGGTGGGTGTGGTGTAGTGGGTGTGGCAACTACAATGGTCTCCTCAGCAATAGGGTCATGGTTCAACTGTTATTTTTTGTTTTTTGTTTTTTAATTTCTATTTAATATTTCTTAGGCTGGCCTTCCAAAATTTAGATTGATTCCTAGAAGGGTTTTTTTAAATGAAATTAAGTTTTCCTAACCGTTGTTTCCCTAATCATTGTCCATCTATCTCACTCCTCCCACCCTCCATTCTCTCTTCCTTACCGTCTACTCACCGATCTTGCTAAGTAAATTCTGGCCATTGTAAGAGTATCATACTATACTAGTGTGTGTATGTCTGTGCGTGTGTGTGTGTGTGTCTGTGCGTGTGTGTGTGTGTGTGTCTGAAGATATGTCACATTGAACACATTTCCTTTTCAATTATGTACCTAGGGTACTAACTCATAATTCTAGGAGATCAACTTTAATCCTATGTGTGTGTGTTTGTTTAGACGAGTGTCTTCTACAGGGTTTCTCCCAAGCATAAAGTCATCATCGTGAAGGTAAGTATGCTGGAAGTGCCTTGTCTTAGAAAATGGCTGCTGGTGAGTAAATCCAGCAAGCAGTTCCTAGACTTCTAGTTACACTAACCCAATGACTATACCAATGTCAAAACCATTAATTCAGCGAGCGAGCGAAGCTGACTCTCAGTCGTGTTCAATTGAGATTTCAGATATATATATATAGGTATGTATGCATACGTGCGTACGTCAAAAATTTTCGCCCGCGCTTCTAATTACGTAAGTTAGGTAAAGCGTTCACAGTTCCAGTATTCAATTAACGAGCGCGGAGAATCATCCTGCTGCACTGCCTTACGCAACTTTGTTTCAACCAAAAAGTTTATAGCTACTCTCTTCTTGCAACAATTGTGAAGTCTTTGTGAAGTCTTTGTCAAGCTGCGCTTCTTTGCCACTGCTTTCGAAGTTTATTCAGGTAATTCTGTTATTGTTGACTCTTCATGCCTAATCATTGCTATTATTTAGCGATTTCCTTCACAAATCATCTTTACCTATACTTATATATTTCTGTAAAAAGAGTCGACTCGCTCGCCATGCATTTGCGCTATTCGAGCGCACCACTACTAGAAGTAAGGTGGGCACGCACAAGAGCAAAAAGGAACAAGAAGCAAAAAAAAAAAAACGCATGAGGAGCCAGTCCTAATGAGCATGCTCAGTTCAATGAATGAGGTGTAAGTGCACGAGTAGCATATGTGGTTTGTATAGTTAGGAGGTGGGGCTGGCAGCAGTATTTCCAGGTCTCTAGCAGGCCTGGACAGTACGTACGTACGTACGTACGTCCATGATACGTTACACCTCTCACGTAAAATGTCGTACCGTAGATCAGAAAAAATATTCCATCTGGTAATGTTACATGACTTGAGCTTATATTATTATTATTATTAGTGAGGGATTGACAAAGTTGACCATTTAGCCAGAAGGTTTGTTTGTTATTGTTGTTGTTGTTGTTGTTGTTGTTGTTGTTTTTCAGACGTTGCAGAGACTGGGTCATGTGGTGGGAATGACGGGTGACGGCACTAACGATGCTGTGGCGTTGAAATGTGCTGACATCGGCATTGCCATGGGGCGTGGCGGGACAGACGTGTGTAGGGAGGCGGGAGACATGATACTCACTGACGACAACTTCTCCAGTATTATGTGAGCAGTGGGAGGGGCTAGTGTGTCACCATAGCAACTGGATTAATGAAGTAACCGTAATGATTTTTGTTAAGAATATTGTGTGTGGTCATGAAAGTGTTAAGAAAATTCTACAAGTAAATATTCTATTGATGAAAGTGTCTGGTGTAGCATTGTTACTTTAACTAGTTGCCATACATACGTAGCTCTGAGAGAGTGCGTGTGTGTTGGACAGGCAGGTCAGAAAATGTAGTTGGGTTTTTTTATTTTAAGCATTATTTAATCTGTATCAATTGTCACCCACCCACACACGTGCACACACACACACACACACACACACACACACACACACACACACACACACACACACACACACACACACTAGGGCTGCTGTTGAAGAAGGGAAAGTCATTTACTACAACATCAGAAACTTCGTGAGGTTTCAGTTGAGCACGTGAGTCTGACATAGATGAGGTGATGTCTGTTCATGTTTTGACAATCTTTTATTTCTTCACTCTCTCTCATTCTTCCATTCCTCCAGGAGCATCTCTGCCCTGACTCTGATAGCATTGTCCACAGTCCTGGGTCTACCCAATCCTCTCAATGCCATGCAGATACTGTGGATCAACATCATCATGGATGGACCTCCAGCACAAAGGTGTGGTTGCTATGTGCATCTATACATGTGTCATCTGCACATGTGTGTCTGTCTATACGTGTGTCATCTATACATGTGTCATCTGCATACGTGTGTCCATCAATACATGTGCCATCTGTACATGTGTGTGCGTCTATACATGTGTCATCTGCACATGTGTGCATCTAGACATGTGTCATCTGCACACGTGTGTGCGTCTATACATGTGTCATCAGCACACGTGTGTCCGTCTATACATGTGTCATCTGCACATGTGTGTGCATCTATACATGTGTCATCTGCACATGTGTGCATCTAGACATGTGTCATCTGCACACGTGTGTACGTCTATACATGTGTCATCAGCACACGTGTGTCCGTCTATACATGTGTCATCTGCACATGTGTGTGCATCTATACATGTGTCATCTGCACATGTGTGTGTGCATCTATACATGTGTCATCAGTGTGTGCATCTACACATGTGTCATCTGCACATGTGTGTGCATCTATACATGTGTCATTTGCACACGTGTGTGCATCTATACACGTGTCATCTGCACACATACGTGTGCATCTATACATGTGTCATCTGCACATGTGTGTGCATCTATACATGTGTCATCAGTGTGTGCATCTACACATGTGTCATCTGCACGTGTGTGCATCTATACATGTGTCATTTGCACACGTGTGTGCATCTATACATGTGTCATCTGCACACATACGTGTGTGCATCTATACATGTGTCATCTGCACATGTGTGTGCATCTATACATGTGTCATCTGCAAATGTGTATGCATCTATACATGTGTCATCAGTGTGTGCATCTATACATGTGTCATCAGTGTGTGCATCTACACATGTGTCATCTGCACATGTGTGTGCATCTATACATGTGTCCTCTGCACATGTGTGTGCATCTATACACGTGTCATCTGCACATGTGTGTGCATCTATACATGTGTCATCTGCACATGTGTGTGCATCTATACACGTGTCATCTGCACATGTGTGTGCATCTATACACGTGTCATCTGCACATGTGTGTGCATCTATACACGTGTCATCTGCACATGTGTGTGCATCTATACACGTGTCATCTGCACATGTGTGTGCATCTATACACGTGTCATCTGCACATGTGTGTGCATCTATACACGTGTCATCTGCACATGTGTGTGCATCTATACACGTGTCATCTGCACATGTGTGTGCATCTATACACGTGTCATCTGCACATGTGTGTGCATCTATACACGTGTCATCTGCACATGTGTGTGTGTGTGCATCTATACATGTGTCCTCTGCACATGTGTGTGCATCTATACACGTGTCATCTGCACATGTGTGTGCATCTATACATGTGTCATCTGCACATGTGTGTGCATCTATACACGTGTCATCTGCACATGTGTGTGCATCTATACACGTGTCATCTGCACATGTGTGTGCATCTATACACGTGTCATCTGCACATGTGTGTGCATCTATACACGTGTCATCTGCACATGTGTGTGCATCTATACACGTGTCATCTGCACATGTGTGTGCATCTATACACGTGTCATCTGCACATGTGTGTGCATCTATACACGTGTCATCTGCACATGTGTGTGCATCTATACACGTGTCATCTGCACATGTGTGTGCATCTATACATGTGTTATCTGCACATGTGTGTGCATCTATACATGTGTCATCTGCACATGTGTGTGCATCTATACACGTGTCATCTGCACATGTGTGTGCATCTAGACATTTATCTCCCTGATTGTAATTTCCTCCTGGCCATCTCCCTTATTATAAGGTGCTTGTCTCTATTTCTTAGAACATGTGTTATTATCAGAGTATGTGTGCTCGTTATATGAGTGTGTACATGTGTATGTGTGTGTGTGCAGTCTTGGAGTAGAGCCAGTTGATAAAGATGTGATGAAGAGACCTCCACGAAAGCCAGATGACAGTATGATCACTCTGCCATTGCTGGCTCAGATCATTGCCACTGCTTTCATCATTGTCTCAGGGACGCTGTATGTCTTCTGGAAAGAGGTGGGTGGAGCTTTTCTTTGCTGTGTTCACAACTCCCCTATATTGTAACTATTATTGTGTGTGTGTGTGTGTGTGTGTGTGTGTGTGTGTGTGAAGATGGAAGATGGTGTCATCACACCTAGGGATACTACTATGACCTTCACCTGTTTTGTCTTATTTGACATGTTCAATGCTCTCAGTTGTCGCTCTCAGGTAAGATATGTGTTTTACGTCTCTTAGAATTCTTTCTTACTTATAATTTGTATGTATGTATAATATGTCCTCATGCTATATGTGCCTGAGGCATTTGAAATATTTTGATCATACTAATCAAGATTCTTAAACAAGATATTTAGAATATTCCAGTTAAACCTAGAAAAAGGAAGAAATTGATGACTAAAATATTTGTTCGAATAAGTAAGAAAAGATTTTAACAAGTGAATAGAAAGTGATATGCAATGAGATAATCCTGAGCGAATAGAATGAGATAATCCTGAGCGAATAGAAAAATTACAATTAGTGAATGTAAGTTTTGGTTGGTTTGATCATTTCCTGTAAAGAAAAGAAAAAAATGAATAAAAAGAAGAAAAAAACAGTTCCCAGTCTTGACGTATCAGTAGTTTTTAAAGTGCTTGTGTTTTTCCATTTGTTTGCAGACTAAATCTGTTGTGTCAGTGGGTTTGTTCTCCAACCGTATGTTCCTGTACGCAGTGGGCGGGTCTCTACTGGGCCAGCTCCTGGTCATTTACACGCCTCCTCTACAAGCAGTGTTCCAGACAGAAGCTCTCACTTACTTGGACCTCATCTTCCTCTTCATTCTCTGTTCCTCAGTCCTGGTCGTGGATGAAGTTAGAAAACTGGTACAGAGACTTGTGGTTGGTTCCAGACATTCCTATTCCAATTCCACCACTTCTGTGTGACACACACCTTCAGGCACATCATTCAATACTAAATCATAGGACTGGTTCTAATATTTCTTTTTAATCACTGAAAAATTCATGAACATTCAGGAATTGGGTACAAGCTTTGGAGCAAACAGTACCTATTGGAGTAGAGAGTAGCTATCGTAGCAGAGAGTAGCTATTGGAGCAGAGAGTAGCTATTTGGAGCAGAGAGTAGCTATTGGAGCAGAAAGTAGCTATTGGAGCAGAGAGTAGCTATTGGAGCAGAGAGTAGCTATTGGAGCAGAGAGTAGCTATTGGAGCAGAGAGTAGCTATTGGAGCAGAGAGTAGCTATTGGAGCAGAGAGTAGCTATTGGAGCAGAGAGTAGCTATTGGAGCAGAGAGTAGCTATTGGAGCAGAGAGTAGCTATTTGGAGCAGAGAGTAGCTATTGGAGCAGAAAGTAGCTATTGGAGCAGAGAGTAGCTATTGGAGCAGAGAGTAGCTATCGTAGCAGAGAGTAGCTATTGGAGCAGAGAGTAGCTATTTGGAGCAGAGAGTAGCTATTGGAGCAGAAAGTAGCTATTGGAGCAGAGAGTAGCTATTGGAGCAGAGAGTAGCTATTGGAGCAGAGAGTAGCTATCGTAGCAGAGAGTAGCTATTGGAGCAGAGAGTAGCTATTTGGAGCAGAGAGTAGCTATTGGAGCAGAAAGTAGCTATTGGAGCAGAGAGTAGCTATTGGAGCAGAGAGTAGCTATTGGAGCAGAGAGTAGCTATTGGAGCAGAGAGTAGCTATTGGAGCAGAGAGTAGCTATTGGAGCAGAGAGTAGCTATTGGAGTAGAGAGTAGCTATTGGAGTAGAGAGTAGCTATTGGAGCAGAGAGTAGCTATTGGAGCAGAGAGTAGCTATTGGAGTAGAGAGTAGAGAGTAGCTATTGGTCTGGAATACTTATGTTGTGCTTTGCAAATGGCACAACATCAAATCTTGACTGATTAGAGTGGTTTGTTGCATTTCTGATAAATGTCTATATGGATGGAATTTGTTTACACACATGTGTATATGTATATATATAATATGTGTATATGGAGATATAATAGCACGGAAAACTGGTATTCGGGATTGATAGCACGAGTGCAGTGAAATAATAACAAGTACTATAATATATGGATTGCCCAGTCAAATCCTAAAAATTACTAACAGGCAAAACCAAATTTTAGCCATGTGGTTGTTGCAACATTGTGGTTAGAACTTAACTTAAGACATCCAAGGTTAAACACCTCCACCAGAGGTATTTAACTAGTAAACATAGCAGCACATAAGCTATGATCAATTAAAAAGTTGATATTATATTATATAACTGACCACATGTAACTTTTCAGAACACAGTATTGCTTAGGGTCGTGATTATGAATAAAATATTCACTGAATTATGGAGGGCACTATTAGCACATGACACAAAGTTTAGTGGAATGCACCAAACAACAAATGCTATATGACAATCATTAGTTTGTGATTCACTGTTCTGGACATTGCACCCCTCTCTTACCAATGGTGTGGCGGATATCTATCTGGAGGTTGCCTTGTCCTGACAGGATACTGCTTCAGTGTTTTAAGATGTTGAAGCTGTGTTGTCTCTTGGTGAACTGTGGAGATCAGAGCCAATTGAACTGGTCTAGATTCTTCAGTAACGGGTGTGATTTCTGGTCCAGGGACTGTCGCCGATGCAGGTGCCGATGTAGGTACTAGAGGCACGTGGATTACTTGAGATGCCACAGACTCGGGCAACTACAAATTATGATACTGCCTCATTTTCTTGAGGTAAGACAGCTATAACCTTCACGTGGTCTGTGAGTCTCTTCCACAACCACTTCCACAACAACCACTTCCACAACATCCACTAGGTAGGTAAGGGGTCACAGTTGTTTAACAGTCTCCTGGGATTGATCCTTTCTGCTCCTGTCGAAATTCTGAGCCATGACCTTCTGTCACACATACAGTGATACCACCATAGGAATACTTCTATCATGATACATCTTTTGACCTTCCTGGCATATAGCTATGTACTTGGTCTGTAGTACTGGGTTTCAGCAAGTCCCAGCAAGTGTGCAGAGTGTGACCTATCAACAGCTCACGTGGCCAAGTACCAGTTGCTCTATGTGGCGGCATTGTACGACATGACAACAAGAAATTATTTTGTGTAAATATCAGTTCCTGTCCCTTACCACGTGGGTGTAGACTAGGGGTATACTTGGGGGTGCTCAAGCACCTCCAATTTTTTTTACTTATTAATGATTTAAGCATTCCCAGATCTGTTGGTTGTTGTTTTTTTTGTTGTTTTTTTTTTTACTATGCTTATCCATTGGAAGTATGGACAAATTACTCTGCCACTCCACTTTAAGCAGGATGGTAAGGAGAAAGACTGTGTTTGATTCCATTGGCTCGCATGGGCTTGAAAATCTGAAGACACAAGTTGCAGGCCATTATCAGAAACAATGTGTCCTGCAGCCCATAAGCTGCAAACTAGTTTCTCACTATCACCTGAACTGAGTGGTAGAAACCATTTCAATGACTTCGGGTCTTTTGAAGTGATAAAAACGATTTTCCCATGAATGAACCAGTAAGTTCATGTGTATGTGTTTCCAGGGCTGGTGAGGCCATACCCATGGATGCATCGGTGCAGTGGCTGGTGCTTGCTACATAGCTGCACATTCCTGACATGACTTTTCCATCATTTCCAAGTCCTTAGTTATACTTGTCCACTACACATGACTTCTTGCAAGATTTTTCATCTTATACAATATCCATGCTCTCGATGAAGCACCTCCAGAACTTACTTTCTGAGGAGATCAGGGAATATACAACTACTTGTTCATCCCACAACACACGTCTATCTTCTACTGATAATTTTGCCAGCTAGGACTGACATGCCTTCAGGTTGTTATTTGAGTTCTCTGGCCATCCTCTGAGCATTAAAAAGACTCGGTTGAAAATTGGGTCTTGCGCAATTGCCTTCTGAATTTACTACTAGTCACTGGTATGACTGATTCTTGATGTAAGTAATAAAATTGTGTTTCAGATATCTTATCTTCTAGCTTTCTGGCAATAGCAATCTGGACAACGTGTCCACATTGCTGTGGATCAAAACTTTAACTCCTATGTGTATGGTGATTGGAACGGTGCCAACTACTCTAATCTGGTAGCAGCCGCAGAAGATACTCCTTTTTGAGGTCTAAGGATACTAGTGAAGGACTTGGTCTGTAATGGCAAACTTTCGTCTTTACATGTTATCAATGAATTTTTTGGACTTCATGCATCAAACTCAAAGCATTTGTCTATAGTTCTTGTCACTTGAGGACAAAGACTGCATCACATTTTGCCCTTGCAATGGTAGCAGCTTTCTCAGGAGTGGCTCTAATACTGGTGCCTTCTATGATTGTAAGATCATAAGATCGAAGGTAATTATTAACAATGCAATTGACAATCATCATCCCCGTGTCTCACCCGATGACACGTGAGCTAATAGTTATAATGTAATGATCATGACGTGGTATGACGTGATATGATAATAACCTAATCAGTGTCTTTACACTTCCCCATCGAGCTCCGATGTGGTAACAGGAGCTTAGTAACCATGTGGGATCATCAAGCAAGTAGTCTGGTCTGCATGTTCTTCTGGAGGACCGACATGGTTCTTTAGGTAGGCACACAGAGGGGTCTTCAGGTGTTTGAAGAGCAGATTCATTATCTGGAGCTCCACTGGAGAGAGGCAGTCTTTTGCGTATGAAGCGCCTGTTCTGCACTAGTACGCGCCCACTATGAGTCTTTATGAAGTATCGGTGGTGTGGTCCAATCGATGTGATAGTTCCATATATATCCCAGAGGTTGCTTAAAGACTTTTGTACTGCAACTGAATTGCCTACTTTCAGGTCTGTCAGATCATGGGCATGTTGGTTATAGAGAGCCTGAACCTTATCCTCGGTAGAATGGGCTGCTTTCTCCTCTTTGTAAGCCAATTTTTGCCACTCTAGAGCAAAGGAGCGGCAGTGAGTGGGTATGCTGTCTTGCACTGGATGCCCGAAGAGCTTTTGAGCTGATGACTGGCCATCTTTGCGGCATGGCATGATTTGATACTGGATCAATGCTCGAGATAGTTTGTTCCAGTCAACCGATTTGCCTGTCCAGGATGCCGATATCATCTTGTATATGGATTTTACTGTGGCTTCAGCTTTACCATTACTCTGGGGGTAATGTGGCAAGGAAGTCATGTATGTTATGCCCCAGGTGTGCAGGAATTCTGCTAATCAGTGAGATGTGAATTGCGGTCCTTCATCTGACCATAATAAGTCTGGGACTGCCGTGCGACAAAACTGGTCCCTGAGGGCTGAGATAAGCCTTGTAGTAGTGGTGTCTTTCCCCATCTCAATGATATCCGGCCAGTTGGTTTTACAGTCAACAAAAGTGAGGAGAATTGTCGTCCTGCATGTGATGCGTAGTCAGCTGCTATCTGTTCTGGGTGGCTTCAGGGTCATGGGTTCTCTTGCATGTGATGGCAAGCGATCTTGACAGTGTCGACATCCTTGAATAAAGTGTTCAATGTCATTGTCGATTCCTGGCCAATAAATAGTTAGTCTGGCTCTTGCCTGTGATCTGATCTAGAGATTCCTTGATGCACTTCATGGAGATGACTGAGCATGGTAGCACGGAGGGTGGCGGGAATAAACAGGCGGTATCTATACACTGTGAGATCATCGTCAATGCTAAGCTTGTCCTTGACGATCCAAAACTGCTTCATTGTCTCATGCAGGGAGGCCTTTTGGTTGGGGAATCCTCTAATAATGAGGTTCTTTAGGTCCTGATAAGCCTGATCCTCATTTGCATGTACCTGAAGTTCTTGTAAGCGTAAGCTCTCATGTTCTTGTGTGGATGCCATATTTGCACAATTGAGAGGGCCTCATAGATTGTTACCCAGTTGTTTTCAATGTCCACTTTGTGCTCAGCGAGGTCATCACCTTCAGTAGGCGGGTTGTGAGGATGGCGAGAGAGAGCATCGGCGGCTTCATTTTTGGTGCCCTTCAGCCACCGAGAAGTGAAGTTGTATGACATGATTCGTGTCCTCAAGCGTTGCAAGCGAGGCTTCTTGATTTCGTCCAAGCGATGGGTGTTAAGGATTGGGATGAGGGGGTTGTGATCCATGATTACTGTGAAGTGATCAATTCTGTCTAGGAAGAGGCTGCGTTTCTTGATAGCCCATGCAACTACCAAGCACTCGAGCTCGACCACGGCATACCTGCTTTCTGCATCTGTGAGGAACCTTGATCCTGCTTGTACTATTTTCCATTCGGCGTCACAACCTGGTGGTTTTTGCAGGAGTATAAATCCTATTCCAAGTGTGCTGGCATCAGTATGCAGTGATGTTTCCTTTGTTGGATTAAAGTAGGTCAGGGTGGGTGCTGATGAGAGTAGTCGTTTGGCATGGGCAAATGCTTCATCATGAACTTGTGTCCATAAGAACTCATTTCGTGAGCTCAGGAGTAGTCATAGTGGCGCCAGTACCTTGGCTATGTCATTGGTGCAAGATGCAAGCTGTTGATCAGACCACAAAATGAGTGAAGATGAGTGCGACTGCAGGAGTTCAAATTGTGCTATGGCTTCAATAATATTATCACTGACTGAATATCCGAAGGGTGTCAGTTTAAAGCCCCTTTTTTTCTGCTGTAGATAGTCCAAGGATTTCAACTATATGAAGGGTCTCCCTAGAGAAGCAAAGTTGAAGGGCTTGTACTTGATTCGTGGCTGGCCCACTACTAAGGCCAGAGAGATCTCGGTATGCCAGCCACTGCTGGTGCCAAGCGTGAAAATCTGTCCCCGGTCTACATTGAGGTCTAGTTTTGGTAGATCGCTGGTACGGAACACAAAGGACAATGCCATCATTAGTCGATTTTGATCAGACTCGTCAACTCTTCACAGCGCCATGTAAGATCATAAGATCGAAGGTAATTATTAACAATGCAAGTGACAATCATCATCCCTGTGTCTCACCCGATGACACGTGAGCTAATAGTTATAATGTAATGATCATGGCGTGGTATGATGTGATATGATAATAGTCTAATCAGTGTCCTTACAATGATATGCCCCAAATATAACTAATTTATGTATTAATTAATATTTGCTGTTTTCATCTTAATGCTGTAGTTTTTCAGTTGTTTCATGACTTCCTCAACATTTTGAAAATGTTCTCTTTCAGTTTTTCAGTTACCAAATTATCATTGGTGTAGCACATAGCACCATTTATGCCTTGCAAAATAGTGTTCATTACCCTTGGAACACAACAGGTGTTGAGGCGATGCCAGATGACAGTTGAATATATTGGTCAGACGTCAATGAGTTTTATAGTACAGTATTTTATGCAGTCTGGTTTATCGAGCTTTGAATCACAGACCTTCTGCAAGGGTGGAAAATTCTTCTGCTTTAGGAAGGGGGTATTGGTGTACTCTAGTACTGGATTAATCATGATCACACTGTCACACTTTTGTATAATACCCTCATTCTTGAGTCTATCCAGCTCATCTTCAACCGATCCCCTCACAGCATAAGAGACTGTCTTTGACGTAAAGAATCTCGGAATTGCACTATGGTCGATAAGCAAATTATCAATATTTTCTTGAGGTTGACTGGTTAATGTCTTGTTCTCTCTGCAGTCTAACTTCATATGTTGCAACATAAACTAGTGCCCTTTTCAGAGGCTATAGTGAGATTTAGAGCTTTCTTCTTCTCTCCATATTGGACATCCATGTCCATCATGATCACACTGGGAGAGATATCCCTGTACGTTGTCAGGAGAGTGGTCAATTCCTTTAGATAAACTGCCACACTTCCAGTTACATTATGGTGACAGCTGCAATCTAATTCTAAGGTATGTGTCTGAATAGTATGTGTTGGGTTCCATCAATCACACGCAATATCACCTCCTCCTGTGATGATCATGTGTCCGTAGACTCTCTATCCTGTTGTGCTGTGACATTCTCAGTGGTTTTTAGCTTGACAGTTTTCCGATGAGAAGAGTCCCTTACAACTCTCTGTATTCAAGCCTTCTTGTCTCTGCAAGTAACTGCAATGTGGCCTTGTGGAGGCAGTCAGTATACCTGAACCTGCATTTATTAGAAGTGTGACATCTTCACACAATGACAGCACTTCACCTTCAGTTTGGTGACGACATGAATATCAGGTTCCTCCTCTTTGATAGACTTCACAGTCTTAATCTGTGCAACTTTCTACCTTTAGATCTGGCACTGCCAGATAGTTTCCTGTTTATCCACATCAGGAATTCCACATAGTAATCTGTCACATAAGTCATCATCAAGATAATTCCCAATTGGTGCTGAGTATCTAAGCGTTGCAGCTCAAACATGTACTCTACAATGCTCTCTTCAATAGCCTGTGTTTACTTATAGGAGTGAAACCTTTAGTGACTTTGGCTGAAAGTGCAGAGTCAGCACTTCCACTAAGTCGTCAAATTCCAGCAGTGCTGAAGGCACTAGATTTTGCACCAAGGAGTATGTTCTGCACTCCATGATAGTGCTGAGAGAATGGCAAGTTCTTGTTGTTCTGTATATATTGTAGTGTTGGCAGTAAAGCAGAGATCGCTCTCTCAAGGGACACTGAGAATATCTTGCCAAAGTCAATGCCATCATCCTCATTGTCAGTGTGATATCTTTTTCTCTCTAGATCATTTTGGCCCAACCCACCAACCACACCAGGACTGTCACTATTCCTATGATTTTAAAGATATTGTTCTCACAGTCTAGACGTACATGTGGTTACAAAAATCACGTGATGCACAAAGTTAGCGTAATGCACCAAACAACAAATGCAATATGCGCAGTCAATCATTTGCGATTCAGTGTTTAGGACCATAGTGTTAAGGATAAAATTTGAGGGATCAGTACCCAGTGTCTCTGTGGTCCTTATGACACACATACCTGGAAATACAACCCAGCAAGAGAGAGTAATCCATTATAGAGGAATACAAATATACTACTCAAAGTATCAATAGCAAGCTGTTTGTTACTAAACCATTTGAAGGTTAGTGCAAGACTTGCAACCATCAGTGAGTGCTACTGCTCCTCTATATAGGCACTGAACCATCCAACACCAGTCTTTGCAGGTTAGTGCATGGCTTGAGACTGTCAGCTAGTGCTATTACATACTCTGAAGTAACACTGTTCCCTCCTATATCGAGTGTTTGTAAGAAAGTGCAATACTTCAGACTATCAATTAGTGCTACTACACCTTCTGAATCAATATTGTTGGAACGAATAATTAATGCTTGTAAGTTAATGCAAGACTTGAGACTATCAGCTAGTGCTACGGCTCCTTCAGAACCAATTATGTTTTCTGCAATATCCAGTGTTTGTAAGTTAGTACAAGACTTGAGGCCATCAGCTAGTGCTACAGTGCCCTCTGACCCAATCCTATTCCTACTAATATCCAGTATTTGTAAGTTAGTACAAGACTTGAGACAACCAGCTAGTGCTATTGCACCTTCTGAACCAATCTCGTTCCAGTTAATATTCAGTGTTTGTAAAAGAGTACAGAACTTGAGACCATCAGCTAGTAGCACTGTACCCTCTGAACCAATACTGTTCCAGCAAAAGTTCAGTGTTTGTAAATTAGTACAAGACTTGAGACTACAAGCGAGTGCTTCTGCACCCTCTGAACCCATAGAGTTCTCACCAATATTCAGTGTTTGTAAGTCAGTACAAAACTTGAGACCATCAGCTAGTGCTTCTGCACCCCTTAGATTAAGATTCTTCACACTAATATTTAGTGTTTGCAAGTTAGTGCAAGACCTAAGACAATTAGCCAATGCTACTATGATATCTGCATGCCAATATCTTGATGTTTTATGGCGTGCGTAATTAGAATAAATTGTAAGTGTCTGTAAATTAATGAATAGCTTCATGCCTTCAAAGACTTGCACATTTCTATGCATGTATTCAATTTCTTGACTACTGAACACTTCCTTCAGCATAACTTGTAACCTTTTTAGATTTGTAAATCTTCTCAATTTTTCTTCACATTTACTGGTTGGTCTGCTCTGAATAAAATAATTCATTTGTGTACGAGAAGTACAACATTCAAGTGCTCTACAATAACTCTCTGGATCATCTGTATCTACTTCTCTAAAGTCACAAATCTGTGGAGAGTGTACATTAGTAGAACTGACATAGCCTAAAACAGAAGTAGCTCCTAGTTCTGTAATCTTTGCATTCCAAAGGTAAAGACTGATATCTAAATGCCTTACAGAACTGGCTATAGCTATGGCTCCTTCGTCTCCAAAGCTATTACATTCTAGATCTAAGTGGACTAAGTCAGTATTTCCCAGTAGACCACTGGCTAATGACTTGGCTCCTCTGTCGTCAATAAAGTTACATTTCATAGACAAGTGCTTCAGATTAGAAATGATGGGAACTAATGCTGTGGCTCCTTCACCAGATATTCTATTGAAATCTAAGACAAGTTTCTCTACTGAATTACATTTCTTAAGAGCTTCAGTGAGTGTTGTAATCATGTCATCTTCAATGCCACAGTTCACTAAATTGAAGAAAGTACAATGAGGATAAAAGTTAAGATTTGAACTTTTTCGCAATTCATTGTTACACAAATCAATTTCTTTTGTCATGCCTGCAGACATAAAATAATTGATAGTTTTGGGGTTGGAACCAAAACTTAGAAAATCTAAAACATATCCAGTATTTTTTATGGATCTGAATGAGAGCTGAACAATTAAGCATTTTAATTTTGGTAGTGTAACATTTGCGGCTAACATTCGCTGCAAGTTTTTCGACTGCATTTAGAAATAATGTAGTTTTTAACAAATCTAGAATTTCAAGCGACTTCATTCTACTCAAAAGAGAGTTAAGAATGCTGAACTGGTCTAGTTCTGAGGTTTCTGAATGAAATATGAATGTTTTTATTTCTTCCAATCTGTGTTTACTAGTTAGAATTAAATGTTCTACTCCAGATTCCTGCAGTCTACAAGAAAAAAATTCTAGTGCTAGTGTTGGATGAGCTGCTTCAGAGATAACATAGCTAATGGCATTGTAGTCACTGGGTGTAAATATTTTGTCTCTAAAAGCCAGAGAACTTTGCTGTTGTTCTCCATATTCAATCACAGCATCACAGACTACAGATTGCTGAGATTCAAATGCACAGTGGACTCTATATAGAGTATCTGCATGCTTAGAGCTGAAAATAGTCTGTACTTGTTTGTGAAATACTTGAGTTTGCTGTCCCATCAAACCGCAATAAAATTTCCACACTACTAGCATTGCCGCATTGTCTTTATGCTGGTCTATGATATTGAGTTGCTGGTCTTCAGGCTGACTAAATAAGTGATATGCGGCAAGATACTCTTGGAATGTCAGATGTAGAAAAGTATAAAAATCTTGAATTTTGTAAAGCTTAGCTGCTGAATCTACAGTTACTAGACCAAGAGAAGGACCATCTGAGCCATATTGATCTGACAGTTTAGGGTCTGTGTCTTTCCTTTCAAAAACTTGTTCAGAATTTACAGTCATCTTAAATGCTAGTTCACATATCTTCTTAAAGTAATCTCTACATTCTGTGTTTAAATGTTGTAGAGAAGTAGGAGTATCTGAATTCTCGTCTCGCATGATTTTGCGTATAATTGTCAGTAATGTGAAACGCTCATTAATCTCAGTTTCTGTGTTTGGTATATTATTATCCTTACATTGAGTGTATATATAACATATCATAGCTGCATGAACAGGAAGATAACACATGTGTAGCACATTAATGTGGAGGTCTAGATATTTCTTAAGATGATCTGCTTTGTTTGGTTCATTATGAAAATATGTGCTTATGTAATGATCTATCTGATCTCTTTTAAAACCAAGAATTTCAATTCGTATGTCACCACTATTTTTTAATTTCTTATTGCCAACTGGACGGGAAAGTACAATAACCATTGCTTTTGAAAATTTTTTGTTGATCAAGTCATAAATGATATTATTTTTATTGCTGTAGTTCTGGTATTCATCTAGTCCATCTAGTATAAAGCAACTTTTGTTACCTTTCTGGGATTCTAAATAATTGATAAAATCTCTACTTATTGTGTCAAAAAAATCTTCCAACAGCTCTGACAAATTGCTATCTCTCTTTCTCGCATTTAGTATTCTGAGAGAGACAAGAAACACAAGGTCTGCTCCTACTAAAACATTTCCCCCTGTACTCCAGTCTCTAGTGACTTTGTGAGCTAGAGTAGTCTTCCCGACACCTGGACGACCTTCAACTAGTAGTAAAACTCCACTTCTATACTTGCCAAAACATTCTTTATAACTAATCTTTTCTTTCTTGCTTAAAATATCGTCCATGTCTCCTCGCACTGAATAATCGTACTCCTTCAAGATATCTGATTCCCTTTTTATAAGTGCAAGTTCTACAAATGATTCTGTTCCTACTGGAGGCCATGTATCTTTTGGAACCTCACTGAGAGGGATGTATTTGTCTAAGAGACACTGAATTCTATCAGGATACTCTATTGTTACTGCTATCTCCCTTGACCTCCCAATACCCTCTACCTCACATACATATCTTCCTTCTATATGCTGACTGGCCATATTCCTGTGGCTTACTAGAAGTATACTGGAAGATGTACCTTGATAAGATGTGCCCTCACGTAATGGCTGGCCATCTTTAGTCCACTGATAAGTTACTGGTTTATTGGAATGAACCTGAACTTCAAGGAGAGTGGACTTGCCATAGCCTACAACAGTGTTCAAGGACTGACTTAAAACTCTTTCATGAAAATTAGGAGTTATGTCTAAACAAAGCCTGTTGGAAGAGGGTAAAGGGTTTATAAAACAAAGTTTATCAGCAATAGCTGGCAGCTCTACTATAGGGCCTTTCAATATTTCATTAAATTTTGTAAGAGTAACTGGTTTTAACAGAGTTCCCTCTACAAGCCATACATTAAGAATTTCATAGAGCTTAATTTTAGAGGATTCTTCATTTGAAATATTCTTTAGTTTAGCAATGGGAACATTCAGAGCAATACCTATATCTTTCCATCTGTGCGCTACACTAGCCAGCTCATTCATAAGAACAGGAATATCTTGTTCTGTAAGTATCCTGTCAGATACCTGAACTTGTGTTGGCTCTTTGACATTGTACAACTTTTTCAAATTCTCCCCCACAGATTTCAATTCACCAATACTCTTTAGTATTTTCAACACACCAAATCTCACGACGTACCTTATCACAGACGAGTTGTATCAAGTACCTCACTTTTACTGTAGACTCCACCCTTTCATCTAAACTGATGAAGTCGCTCACAGTTTCATTCTGGATGATGCTGAACTTGCACAGTTCTCTGGAAAACCTTGTTAGATTTACATTCTTCAATGCTGATGTCAGCTCAAATTGCTGCGATTGTAATAGGCCAAGTTCCATACCTACTTCAGGTATAACAGGAAAATATTGCCAACTAATGTTACACAAAACCACTGTATTATGCTTGTGTTTAAAATAGTGCTGGTTTGGCCTCACCCACGAAACCACAAATACTTTTTTGGCTTCTACTGAGACTTGGGAAGCTGTACTTTGTTAGGATTCTCAACCATATCAAAACATCTTTCTAACCGCAATGAAATGGTTGGCTGAGAAGCCGTGAATTTGGATGATATTTTATAAGGAATATGACCAACATCTGCTGATGTCACAAACTTATTACAAAAAGTTTGCATTGTATTAAAATATACTACAGTTATAATACTATTTTGATTCCAATACTTTGGTAGAATTCTAGCCTCTCCAGCTCAAAACTTTGGGAGAATTCTAGCCTCTCCAACTCAAAACTTTGGGAGAATTCTAGCCTCTCCAGTCCATGCCCTTGGTCTTATATTTTCCAGAACATGAATCTACTTGTACTAAAGTCAAGGTACGCATTACAGTGTCTATATTCAAAGTGTTTAAAGCTAGTTGATCTGATTAGCAATTTCTTCTCTATTTGTGAGACACTATCAAGGGTAACTCAATTGAAAATTGGGGATATTTGTTGGCGAGCGAGCGAAGCGAGTGAGACATTGTAGTTATGAGTTGTTGATTCTAAATCATTTTTACAATCCTATTATTCCAAATTTGCTAATATTCCAAATTTGCTAATATTTACAATGACAATCTCACAATGATGCTAGTGGACAATTGTTCGGGACAAAATGGTAATAACTTCGAGGACCAGGAGCAAAGTAAAAAATCCAGGACACTCCAGGACAGTTGCCAACAATGCATTTAGTCAAAAGGGACCAAATCTGATGTAACACCACGTCTGCTCTGAGCATCTTCTGGGGTCACCAGTGACATATATTTTAAAACAGACCATAAACAGGTGATAAGGGTGCTGTAACACCAAAGAAATTTGATCCCCCGCCAAATACAGCTCGGCCAGACCTAAATTCCAGAAACATTTGGAACATTTTTAGCCTGTTTATTTACCAAAAGTAATACCAATAAACTTTTTCTTCCCAGTTTTTCTTTCTACTTTATTTCAATTTTAGAAATTTTCATACAATCCCTTTAGTTTTAAAAGTGCATAGAATGTCAGCCATTGTTGTTGTTTTATTGATTATGTGTATTTGGTTCTTGAAGCTGCTGTTAGAACCTGAATATATTGAATAGAATAAAAGCAGATGCTTTGAAAGACATCAATATCCTCCAAAAACCTGTCTCCACTCTCTGACATGTCACATTTATCATTGAACTAAATTAGACTTGGTTAATGCCATATACAAGTAGATAAAGTTTGCAGTAGGAAAAACTATGCTAGCCAGACTAGGCTAGCATAGGGACAGAACTAAATGATTGAACATTGTTTGTTTTGCTGACAATGCATGACTTACTATGAGTGTCACTGAAAGATGGCAGCACTATCGTTCAAGTAGACCACTAGACCAAGTTGCCTGATGGGAGTTTATTGTTGCCGATTGCATTCCTGTACTTTGTCCTCTCAGCTGTACCACTGCATGGTGCCGAACTTTTAATGTTGTCATGACAATAATACCTTACCTTTCTTGTGTGTGTGTGTGTATGTGTGTGTATGTATGTGTGTGTGTGTGTGTATGTATGTGTATGTATGTGTGTGTGTGTGTGTGTGTGTATGTGTTGCCGCCTCAGGGTATGACTCCACTACATGTGGCTGCACAGGCTGGTCATGAACACGTCATATTCAAACTGGTCATGGAACACAGTGAGTGGGTGGAGAAAGGAGTGGTTGCTATGGGGAGAAGTGATCGGGTTAAGTTGTGTTTTGTTTGGCAATGATGAGATATGTACTTCGACTAGCAAGACCCCACTGCACAGTGGTGCTTGATGTACTAACCTTTGAGAATAGAGTAGCATAAGGTATTTCTAATACTCCCCTTACCACTTTTTTTTGGTTTAGTTACATCAGTCTGCTTTTTTTTCCCCTCTTGCTCACCACTATAGGCGTCATTACTGATAACCCTTTACCAACTCATGTAATCTACATATGCACCATTGTCCACACCTGCACAGCTAGTGGTTACACTTTACTAAATACACCAGGCAGATATTGTGAGGGTTAGGTTTTAGTTGTGCAAAACTGAAGTACCCAATGTGGTGGGTTGTGTGGATAAAGTCACACTTCACCTGTATTTATGTGCTCACATAGATCCTAACATTAATCTACGAGAACATAGTGGGCGTCGACCCCCCATTGACATGCTCAATAACAGGGTCTCCTTGGAGGCCAAAAGTAAGTATGACCTGTTGTTATGCAGATTTATACTAACATACCATAACTTTAACACTTGATGATACACCGTGTGAAATTCAAATGTTTGGAACTGTTTACCATCCTAGTTGTCATAACAATACACATAATGTCCCTTACCATGTTTTGTATTTCCTGGTGTGCAGAGCTGTTGTCTATACTCTCAACAACCATGGCTTCCCCATCAGAAGTAAGTATTCTCAAGTCCATGGATTGGTTTCAATGTTATATGTTAGGTGTGGTTTATATGGGGTGACAGTTATTATAATACTCCTGTGTACTTGGCTAGCGAATTGTCATTGCTGAACTTATTTAGCAAGAGTAGATATCTGAACTAGTGAGGTAATGTATGTGCATGTGTTTGTAAATATGTGTACAAGGTTTATACAGAATATAGTAGCCCTGGGATTCCCCACCTCTTTTTCCCTCAATTTTTTTGTACTCCAACTGAAAATTTTTATGTGAAAAGTTAATTACTTTTTTTATGAATTTATAGCCTTAATCTACAGTTAGTTTGTTTTACAATGTCCAACACTTCCACATACTCAACACTGTCTAGTTCTAGTCATTTCACTTTATATGCATTTAAGACACTGATTATGAAGTGAGTTGTTGTTGTTTCTATACTCTACCAAATTTCCCTTCTCCTTCCCCTACCACCTGCCACCTTGAAAAATCCTGTGTGAAACCCTTGTGTGTGTGTGCATGTGTGTGTGTGTGTGCATGTGTGTGTAGTTGAGATGACGAAGCATCTGTGTACATTCACTCAAGCGAGGATGTCTAACTCGAATCAGGAGCAGATCTTTGCCTCTCTATCAGAATGGAAATGGCTCAAGCTGCAGGTGCAGAGAAAGATTAGGTAAGTCCATGTGACATGCACCGGGTGTGCATGTAGTTTCTGTGACCTTTCCCAATATATCATACTTCAATTAAAGCATATCTTATTTACAACTCCTTGTGCTGTTGCTAAGTGCAGACTTCTATGATGTACACCAGTTTCAAGTTATTCCTATTCCATTTTCTTTGCAGACATTGAAGAAGAAGGCATCTGCTTCACCACGCTCCACACTACGCAAGAACTTCAGTTTCAGAAACAGACAGCATATTAGAGACCAGATCTCTCCTCCTAAACTGATCCCATCCAAGAAATGAGCCTGTCAGATTACAGAAGGATGTGGCATATATTTACCTGTTGATCCTGCTAGCCGGTGTGTGTTTAGTTTTGTTATTAGTAATGATAAAGATGATTGTGCTTCATCCATAGCTCCTCCTCTCACTCATGAACTGACTCAGGCATTATTGAAAACTGACAGAACCTAGTTTTGCTAGAATTGACCCAACAAACTTTGTATTATTTGTATTCATGAAAATGCTGCATGCTTCAATCAATGTATATGGAATTATTAGTCAGGAGTTAATTTCTTTGTAGTTGAAACAATTAAATGATCATCAGATGCCACCGTTGTGGTTGGTACCTGAAGTCTTGGTACTTAGGTAGAATAGACCATGTACATAGTCTTTACTTCATATAACATGTGTAGGACTGATCAGTAGAAACAAGCACTGGTCTTGTGATTAATATGTGAAGTAGAACTAGTGGGTCTTAGCTTCTTGACTTGAAGATAATTCTCATTTACTCAGTCTTCATTATCTGTCACCCTAGTAGCTGTGGTTTAGAGAGTGTAATGTGAAATGAAAGTGTGTGCAGTTTGTACTTATGGAAGTAGGTGGCTTCACAGCAGAAAGCAAACTAAATATTGTTCTGTATTGATGATGATTGCAATGAAGCATTCTTGGTTTTTCTAAAATGAGTCAAGTTTGCCATATTACCAGTTTCTGTCCTGAGGTATATCTACACCACAAATCCTACCAGCCATCAATTATAGTACAATATTATATAGCTAATATCTGGCATCTTGACAATAGCTAGATGCAATGAGGGGGGGGGGGGCACATGATTTGGTCCACCAGAGATGTTCAGGCCAGTCGTTTCTGGACAGGTAAGCTTAACAGTGGTACATGATATAAACACATTATTTTCTTCACCAATAATATCAACAAGCTAGCTATATGAGTTTGATGATAGATAAGTAGCTATATATAGCCATCTATTCTGAAAAAAAGAAAAAGAAATAAAATGTAGAAAATATATATAATAGCTACTGATTAGCTACATGAGTCAGAGTGTGATATAGTGAAATATTTCACAAGCAGGCTAATTAATTTTCACGAGCCAGAGGTGAGTGAAATAAAGCCTAAGAGTGAAATATCTAGCCATATCACTCTGATGAGTGTAATAAGTGGATTATTCTACCCTAGATATCTTCACTACAGTAGTTTGTAGGACCTTAACTCACAAGTATAAAGTTGGCTTGCGAAATAACAAGCGTGAAATATCATGAGTTATTTCACAGGTCAAGTAGCTACCTAAAAATATCATTGTGAAGATATCTAGGGTGGAATATATATATATATATATATATATATATATAATACTTATTACATGAGTCAGAGTGTGATATGGCGAATATTTCATGAGCAGGCTAATTAATTTTCATGAGCCAGAGGTGAGTGAAAATAAAGCCTGAGAGTGAAATATCTTGCCATAACACTCTGACTAGTGTAATAAGTGGTTTATTCCACACTAGATGTCTTCATTACTGTAGTTAGTACTAGAAGAAGGGTAACTCACAGCTTAAAGTTGGTTGTATATAGGGGCTACCCACACCCCCAGCTTATATTTTATCAGCTGCTATGCTCTAACCCTGTTGAGCAGGGTAAAGAGCAGGGTACAACAGAGGAAGGTAGCTGTAAAACCGAGAAAAATGAAAAGTTTGGCCGGTTGCTATTTGGCCGGTTGCTATAACTACAAGGGTAATGAGCTTGCGCAGTATAGCGTGAAATAACAACGTGAAATATCGTGGGTCATGTACCTAAAAATATAGTTGTGAAGATAGCTATCTAGGGTGGAATAAAATTTATTCCACCCTAGATATTTTCACAATGATATTTTTATAAATATTTATTCCACCCTAGATATCTTCACAATGATATTTTTAGGTACATGACCCGTGAAATAACTCAAAATATTTCACGCTGTTATTTCATACTATACTGGCAAGCTCATTACTCCTGTAGTTATAGCAACAGGCTAAACTTTTCAATTTTCTCCGGTTTTACAGCTACCTTAGAGGTTAGAGCAGTTTCTAAAATATCAGCTGGGGGTGTGGGTAGCTCCTACAACCAACTTTACCTGTGAGTTACCCTTCCTCTAGAGCTAACTACAGTAGTGAAGATATCTAGTGTGGAATAAACCACTTATTACAATTGTCAATGTGTTATGGCAAGATATTTCACTCTTAGGCTTTATTTTCACTCGCCTCTGGCTTGCGAAAATAAATTAGCCTGCTCGTGAAATATTTTGCCATATCACACTCTGACTCATGTAATAAGTATTATTTATATATATATATATAATATATTCCATGCTATATACCTTCACATTACGTACATGACTTGACCCATAAAATAACTCGGGTTTATCACACAGTTATCACTCCATTGGCAAGCTCATTAGCTACCCTCAAATACACTATATGGCATTCCATTCAGGACAAAATTGAATAAATATTTATTCTCAATTAATAACCATGGATATTCAACGGTACAAGGCATTTCAGTTAGTGGAGTTCATAAAAATTCACTTAATGGAACTAGCATTAGCTATAATTTTTTTTTCTTTCTGTGGCCAACTAAGAGCTACAACCAACTTCAAGGGCTAGAGTATGGCAAGGGGACTAAATTATGACAGAAAACTGTCAAGTATTGAGGCAGTATCAATAATGATTTCTCCATCAAAGTTTGACCACCTTTAGCTATCTAAATTCAACCACACCACTCTGAAATACTCCACAGCATAACAATCAACTGCCTAAGTAAACATTTAATTTATAATTATTTTAATCACACTAGTTCATCACAATGATATTAAATATTATTGAATGTTTTGGCAGTTTGTATCAATTATTTGAGAAAAAATAAAACGCAAAACACACATAAGTTTCTTGTTCAAAAGAGAGACAGCCTTCATGCATCCATTCTCTACAGTTACTGCAGCATATCCACTCAGCTCGACGGTCAGACAAAATCATCTTCATACCTCCTAATACACACTGAACACTAATATCTGCCATCAAGTTCAAGTCAGTTGTGGAGGTTGGAGACTGATTGCTAGATCTACTAGCAAGATTTTCCTTGTTAATTCCTAACTGTGAACGTGTACTCTGTCGTTTCTGTACTGATTTATTCTTTCTCTATTTCTGTGCTTCTTTCTAATCATGAATTCAACTTCTCTCCACTGCCTCTTTTCTTTCTCTTCAACGTTCTTTCTTGCGTCTTTTTGTTTTGCTATAGCCTTGCGTGACCTCCTCTGCTTCTCATTGTCTCTTCAATGCTTTTATCTTTGCTTCTTCCTTAATACGTTTCTTTGCTTCTCTTTCTTTCTGGCTTGATTTCTTGTCCAAGTTGATATTTTCTATTTGAAACACAAAGTGTGGGCACATTCAATAAATTAGCAAGAGGAGAAGTTGGTTTTGGTATACCTGAAGTTGTAGATGCCATTGAGACAGCCATAGGACGACATTGTGGTTGTGATCTGAACAGAAGTAGGAGCTTGCACTGAGGGTGTGGCTGGAATAGAAGCAGGAGACAACACTGAGGGTGTGGCTGCAATAGAAGTAGGAAACACCAATGAAAGTGTGGCCGCAATAGAAGCAGGAGACACCATTGAGGGTGAGGCTGCAATAGAAGCAGGAGACAACACTGAGGGTGTGGAATAGAAGCAAGAGATGACACTGAGGGTGTGGCCGCAACAGAAGGAGGAAACACCAATGAGAGTGTGGCCGCAACAGAAGCAGGAGACACCACTGAGGGTGAGGCAGCAATAGAAGCAGGAGACAACACTGAGGGTGTGGCTACAATAGAAGCAGGAGACGACACTGAGGGCGTGGAATAGAAGTAGGAGACGACACTGAGGGTTTGGCTGCAATAGAAGCAGGAGATGACACTGAGGGTGTGGCTACAATAGAAGCAGGAGACGACACTGAGGGCGTGGAATAGAAGTAGGAGACGACACTGAGGGTGTGGCTGCAATAGAAGTAGGAGATGACACGGAAGGTGTGGCTGCAATAGAAGTACTAGATGACACTGAGGGTGTGGCTGCAATAGAAGCAGGTGACGACACTGAGGGTATGGCTGCAATAGAAGCAGGAGACGACGCTGAGGGTATGGCTACAATAGGAGCAGGAGACGACACCGAGGGTGTGGCTGCAATAGAAGCAGGAGACAACACTGAGGGTGTGGCTGCAATAGAAGCAGGAGACGATGCTGAGGGTGTGGCTGCAATAGAATTAGGAGACGACACTGACGGTGTGGCTGCAATAGAAGTGGGAGACGACACTGAGGGTGTGGAATAGAAACAGGAGATGACACTGAGGGTGTGGCTGCAATAGAAGCAGGAGACGACACTGAGGGTGTGGCTACAATAGAAGTAGGAAACGACACTGAGGGTATGGCTACAATAGAAGCAGAGACGACACTTAGGGTGTGGAATAGGAGCAGGAGACGACACTGAGGGTGTGGCTGCAATAGAAGCAGGAGGCAACACTGAGGGTGTGACTGCAATAGAAGCAGGAGACGACACTGAGGGTGTGGAATAGAAGCAAGAAATGACACTGAGGGTGTGGCCGCAACAGAAGCAGGAGACAACACTGAGGGTGTGGCTGCAATAGAAGCAGGAGACGACACTGAGGGTGTAGCTGCAATAGAAGCAGGAGACGATGCTGAGGGTGTGGCTGCAATAGAATTAGGAGACGACACTGACGGTGTGGCTGCAATAGAAGTGGGAGACGACACTGAGGGTGTGGAATAGAAACAGGAGATGACACTGAGGGTGTGGCTGCAATAGAAGCAGGAGACGACACTGAGGGTGTGGCTACAATAGAAGTAGGAAACGACACTGAGGGTATGGCTACAATAGAAGCAGAGACGACACTTAGGGTGTGGAATAGGAGCAGGAGACGACACTGAGGGTGTGGCTGCAATAGAAGCAGGAGGCAACACTGAGGGTGTGACTGCAATAGAAGCAGGAGACGACACTGAGGGTGTGGAATAGAAGCAAGAAATGACACTGAGGGTGTGGCCGCAACAGAAGGAGGAAACACCAATGAGAGTGTGGCCGCAACAGAAGCAGGAGACACCACTAAGGGTGAGGCTGCAATAGAAGTAGGAGACAACACTGAGGGTGTGGCTACAATAGAAGCAGGAGACGACACTGAGGGCGTGGAATAGAAGTAGGAGACGACACTGAGGGTTTGGCTGCAATAGAAGCAGGAGACGACACTGAGGGTGTGGCTACAATAGAAGCAGGAGACGACACTGAGGGCGTGGAATAGAAGTAGGAGACGACACTGAGGGTGTGGCTGCAATAGAAGTAGGAGATGACACAGAAGGTGTGGCTGCAATAGAAGTACTAGATGACACTGAGGGTGTGGCTGCAATAGAAGCAGGAGACGACACTGAGGGTGTGGCTGCAATAGAAGCAGGAGACAACACTGAGGATGTGGCTGCAATAGAAGCAAGAGACGACACTGAGGGTGTGGCTGCAATAGAAGCAGGAGACGACGCTGAGGGTATGGCTACAATAGAAGCAGGAGACGACACTGAGGGTGTGGCTGCAATAGAAATAGGAGACGACACTGAGGGTGTGGCTGCAATAGAAGCAGGAGACGACACAGAGGGTATGGCTGCAATAGAAGCAGGAGACGACGCTGAGGGGATGGCTACAATAGGAGCAGGAGACGACACTGAGGGTGTGGCTGCAATAGAAGCAGGAGACAACACTGAGGGTGTGGCTGCAATAGAAGCAGGAGACGACACTGAGGGTGTGGCTGCAATAGAAGCAGGAGACAATGCTGAGGGTGTGGCTGCAATAGAATTAGGAGACGACACTGACGGTGTGGCTGCAATAGAAGTAGAGACGACACTTAGGGTGTGGAATACAAGGAGACGACACTTAGGGTGTGGCTGCAATAGAAGCAGGAGACGACACTGAGGGTGTGGCTGCAATAGAAGCAGGAGACAACACTGAGGGTGTGGCTGCAGGAGACGATACTGAGGGTGTGGCTGCAATAGAAGCAGGAGACGACACTGAGGCTGTGGAGGAATAGAAGAAGTAGGAGACGACACTGAGGGTGTGGCTGCAATAGAAGTAGGAGACGACACTGAGGGTGTGGTTGCAATAGAAGCAGGAGACGACACTGAGGGTGTGGCTGCAGGAGACAACACTGAGGGTGTGGCTGCAATAGAAGCAGGAGACGACACTGAGGATGTGGGTGCAATAGAAGCAGGAGACGACACTGAGGCTGTGGCTACAATAGAAGAGAGACGACACTGAGGGTGTGGAATAGAAGTACGCGACGACACTAAGGTAAGACTGCAATAGAAGCAGGAGATGATACTGAGGGTGTGGCTGCAATAGAAGCAGGAGATGACACTGAGGGTGTGGCTGCAATAGAAGCAGGAGACGACTCTGAGGGTGTGGCTGCAATAGAAGATGACACTGAGGGTGTGGCTGCAATAGAAGCAGGAGATGACACTGAGGATGTGGCTATAATAGAAGCAGGAGATGACACTGAGGGTGTGGCTGCAATAGAAGCAGGAGACGACTCTGAGGGCGTGGCTGCAATAGAAGGAGATGACACTGAGGGTGTGGCTGCAATAGAAGCAGGAGATGACACTGAGGATGTGGCTATAATAGAAGCAGGAGACGATTCTGAAGGTGTGGCTGCAATAGAAGGAGATGACACTGAGGGTGTGGCTGCAATAGAAGCAGGAGATGACACTGAGGGTGTGGCTGCAATAGAAGCAGGAGACGACTCTGAGGGCGTGGCTGCAATAGAAGGAGATGACACTGAGGGTGTGGCTGCAATAGAAGCAGGAGATGACACTGAGGATGTGGCTATAATAGAAGCAGGAGACGATTCTGAAGGTGTGGCTGCAATAGAAGGAGATGACACTGAGGGTGTGGCTGCAATAGAAGCAGGAGATGACACTGAGGGTGTGGCTGCAATAGAAGCAGGAGACGACTCTGAGGGCGTGGCTGCAATAGAAGGAGATGACACTGAGGGTGTGGCTGCAATAGAAGCAGGAGATGACACTGAGGATGTGGCTATAATAGAAGCAGGAGACGACTCTGAGGGTGTGGCTGCAATAGAAGGAGATGACACTGAGGGTGTGGCTGCAATAGAAGCAGGAGATGACACTGAGGGTGTGGCTATAATAGAAGCAGGAGACGACTCTGAGGCTGTGGCTACAATAGAAGAGAGACGACACTGAGGGTGTGGAATAGAAGAAGTAGGAGACGACCCTGAGGGTGTGGCTGCAATAGAAGTAGGAGACAACACTAAGGGTGTGGTTGCAATAGAAGCAGGAGACAACACTGAGGGTGTGGCTGCAATAGAAGCAGGAGACGACACTGAGGGTGTGGAATAGAAGCAGGAGACGACACTGAGGCTGTGGCTGGTTTACTCTGATTAAGTCACTCAAAATAACCATTGGTAGGATAACTGGGCCTGCACATTCGACACATGCTAATATGGTGATCTGCTTTACCAGCATTTCATAACCACCCATTTTCTGCAAAATTGAACCTTGAGGGCTTTGCACAATATTCCCATTACTTAATCGTAACCAATCATAGATCTCCGTCCTTCCGCAGATGTTAATAATAATGGTTATGCCTGGTTACATCCATGAGCTACACTGATTGAAAATTTGGTACAAGACTTGAGGCCATCACCTAGTGCTACTGCACCCTCTGAGTCAATACTGTTCCTATTAATATTATAGTGTTTGTAAGTTAGTAAGACTTAAGATCACAAGCTAGGGACTGCACCCTCTGAACCAATATACTGTTGCTACTAATATCTAGTGTTTTTAAATTAGTACAAGATTTCAGACAATCAGCTAATGCTACTGTACCCTTTGAACCAATACTGTTATCACTGATATCCAGTGTTACAAGACTTGAGACTATCAGCTAGTGCTACTGCACCCTCTTAACCAATACTACCAATATTCCGTGTTAGTAAGTTAGTACAAGACTTGAGGCCATCAGCTAGTGCTACTGAACTCTCTGAACAATACTGTTCCATTCAATATTCAGTGTTTTTAAGTTAGTACAAGACTAGAGACCATCATCTAGTGCTACTGCACCCTCTGAACCAACACTGTTTGTCCTAATATTCAGTGTTTGTAAGTTTGTGCAATCCTAATATTCAGTTTGTAAGTGTGTGCAAGACTTGAGACTATCAGCTAGTACTACTGCACCCTCTGAACCAACACTGTTAAAGCTAATATTCAGTGTTCGTAAGTTAGTACAAGACTTGAGGCCATCAGCTAGTGCTACTGCACCCTCTGATCCAATATTATTATTGCTGATTTCCAGTGTTTGTAAGTTAGTACAAGACTTGAGACCACCAGCTAGTGCTACTGCACCCTCTGATCCAATATTATTATCGCTGATTTCCAGTGTTTGTAAGTTAGTACAAGACTTGAGACCACCAGCTAGTGCTACTGCACCCTCTGGACCAATACTGTTTCTACTAATATTCAGTGTTTGTAAGTTATAACAAGACTTGAGACCACCAGCTAGTGCTACTGCACCCTCTGAACCAACACTGTTATAGCTAATATACAGTGTTTGTAAGTTAGTACAAGACTTGAGGCCATCAGCTAGTGCTACTGCACCCTCTGATCCAATATTATTATCGCTGATTTCCAGTGTTTCTAAGTTAGTACAAGACTTGAGACCACCAGCTAGTGCTACTGCACCCTCTGAACCAACTGTTATAGCTAATATTCAGTGTTTGTAAGTTAGTACAAGACTTGATGCCATCAGCTAGTGCTACTGCACCCTCTGATCCAATACTGTTATAGCTAATATACAGTGTTCGTAAGTTAGTACAAGACTTGAGACCACCAGCTAGTGCTACTGCACCCTCTGATCCAATATTATTATCGCTGATTTCCAGTGTTTGTAAGTTAGTACAAGACTTGAGACCATCAGCTAGTGCTACTGCACCCTCTGAACAAATACTGTTATAGCTAATATTCAGTGTTCGTAAGTTAGTACAAGACTTGAGGCCATCAGCTAGTGCTACTGCACCCTCTGATCCAATACTGTTATAGCTAATATACAGTGTTTGTAAGTTAGTACAAGACTTGAGACCACCAGCTAGTGCTACTGCACCCTCTGATCCAATATTATTATATCTGATTTCCAGTGTTTGTAAGTTAGTACAAGACTTGAGACCACCAGCTAATGCTACTGCACCCTCTGGACCAACACTGGTCAAACTAATATTCAGTGTTTGTAAGCTAGTACAAGACTTGAGACCATCAGCTAGTGCTACTGCACCCTCTGTACCAATACTGTTATAGCTAATATTCAGTGTTCGTAAGTTAGTACAAGACTTGAGGCCATCAGCTAGTGCTACTGCACCCTCTGAACCAATACTGTTCCTACTAATATTCAGTGTTTGTAAGTTAGTACAAGACTTGAGACCATCAGCTAGTGCTACTGCACCCTCTGAACCAACACTGTTATAGCTAATATTCAGTGTTCGTAAGTTAGTACAAGACTTGAGGCCATCAGCTAGTGCTACTGCACCCTCTGATACAATACTGTTATAGCTAATATTCAGTGTTCGTAAGTTAGTACAAGACTTGAGACCACCAGCTAGTGCTACTGCACCCTCTGAACCAATACTGTTCCTACTAATATTCAGTGTTTGTAAGTTAGTACAAGACTTGAGACCATCAGCTAGTGCTACTGCACCCTCTGAACCAACACTGTTATAGCTAATATTCAGTGTCCCAAACACACACTTACTCTTCTTGCACGTCAACCCAGCCTCTCGCAATACCCCAAACAACGTCCTCAAGTGCCTAACATGCACCTCCCAATTCCCCGAAACTATCAAAATGTCGTCAATATACACTTTCGCAAACTCTGCACATCCAACTAAAACCTCGTCCATTAGTCTTTGAAAGACCGAAGGAGCATTACAGAGTCCAAACGGCATACGCCTGTATTGGTATTTGCCGAAGGGACAAATGAAACACGTCTTTTCTCTGTCCTGCTCCTCTACCTCAACTTGATGAAATCCCTTGGCCAAATCGACCTTGGACAACACAGACCCACTTCCCACTCTTTCTAACAACTCGTCTAACCCCGGAATGTAATATGGCTCCTTCACCGTTACTTCATTGAGCCTCCTGAAGTCAACACAAAGCCTAATACCACCTCCTGGCTTCTTTACCGGTACCAACGGCGAAGCCCAACAACTCTTGCTCCGCTCTATCACCCCACATTCCAATAGATTGTCTATCTCCTCCCTCACAGCGTCTCTAATACCCATAGGAACCGAATACGGAGACTGCCTGATGGGTGGACTGTCTCCAGTATCGATACGCATCCGTACTCTAGCCGTATTCCCTGGCACATCCGAAAATACATCACCAAACTCACTAACAATCTCCTCTAACTCTTCTACTACCAACCCTTCACAATCCTCCCTCAACACATTCCTCTCTTGATTATCTTCCTCCAGCACCAAGTCCAACCTATTAACTCCTTCCCTCTCCCTGAACTTCTTCAGGCAGTTCACATGCACCACCTTTGCATGCAACTCCTTCCCAACCTTCCCAATCTTATAATTTACCTCTCCCATCCTCTTCAGAACCTTGTACGGACCTTCCCAGGAGTCTGCTAACTTGCACGACATCCCAGGAATCCTGTACAAGACCAGCTCTCCCTCTACAAACTCCCTCAACTTGCTACCCTTGTTGCAGTACCTCAACCTGCCTTCCTTCCCCTTACACATCTTTAACGCAGCACAATCCCTCATTCTCTCCAGTCTATCCACTAATCCAGCAACCCATTCACACACATTTCTCTCCTTCCCTTCAGTCTCATAAATCCCGTGGTACAGGGCATCCAACGGTGTCCTGACCCTAAACCCGAACACAAGATCAAAGGGACTGAACCCACTATCCGAGTGAGGCATCTGCCTCAGCACATAGAGTGCTAAGGGTACCTGTCCTACCCAATCCACTTTCTCATCCACACACCTACCAAGCACACTCTTGAGGGTCCCGTGCATCCGTTCCACTGTCCCATTAGTTTGTGGATGATACGGCGACGTCCTCACCTTCTGAACCCCCAACAGCTGGCACAACTGCTTGACCACTCTCCCACAGAACTGCGACCCTTGGTCCGACAGCATCACTTCCGGAATGGCAGTCCTGGAGAAGATGCACCAGAGTCCCTCTGCAACAGCCTTGGCAGTTACACTCCTGAGAGCTACGGCTTCTGGCCATCTGGTTGCCAGACAGATGTACGTGAGCAGAAACCTGCATCCGCCCTTCCCTTTAGGCAACGGACCAACCAAGTCTACCGCTATGCTCTCAAAAGGCTCTGACAGCGCAGGCCTGTCAACGACTGGAGCCTTCCTGGGTCTACCCTTACCCTTGATCTGGCACACCTCACAACTCGAGCAATATTCTAGTATCTCCCTGCCCATTCCTGGCCAAAGAAAGTGTTTCCCCACTAATCTCACAACCTTCTCTCCTCCCAAGTGTCCACACTTCTCATGTCCCAACTTCATAATCTTTCCTCTAAACTCCTTAGGTACCACTATCACGTCGACAAATTCTTCCCACGACACATACATACCTCTCAACAACAACTCTTGATCCCACTTGAATCCTCTCTCTCCTCTCTTCCCCAACTCTCTCCACGTCTTTAAACTCTCATCAGCTAACAAGCACTCTCTAAATCTCGTCCCATCAGAGCCCTTCCCCATAGGCCCTATTCCCCTCGCTAAATCGTTTAACTCTCGTTCGGAGCTGCTCACAGCTACTGAACTTAACTCTTTTGCCACCCCTTCTTCCTCTTCTTCTTCTTCCTCTTCCCCAGCTACACTCTCCCTCAAGCTCTCTTGCATTGCTTCTGCCTCCCCCTTTTCGACCGAAGTTTCCAACTCTTCTCCCAAGCTCTCCTGATTAAACTCCTCCACTGTGCACCACAAATCCTCCACTTCTGCATCGCCCTCACACATATCTAACTCTGCCTCCGCCTTGGCCTGACTTCTCGTCAAGACCTTGACTTCGGCTTCCCTCCTAGCTTCTGCTTCACTCTCTCGTTGGAAGTCGGCAACTGCCAGTGCATAGGCCTTGACAGCTTCCTCATCCCTCAAACTAACAGGAACAATACTAGTAACCCCCTCTCTCTCATCTATCATGGCTAATTTCGACCTCTTCACTCCCCCTACTTCATAAGTCACCACAGTACTCCTGTGTGTCTTCTTGGTGCCATGGAAACTCTCCACATGCACGTCCCCGCAGTCCTCATGACTGTCAGTTAGCAACTCTCTGGGTATGACTCCCACACTAGCCCCAGAGTCTACTAAAACTTTACATCTCACCCCATTCACCAGACCCCAAGCAATATTGTCCTTCTTTCCCTCTACCACTAACTTAGCAACTCTACCACCTTCCTTCTTTACAGGCACTCCTACCTTCTTCACCGTACAATCTGTACTCCTGTGACCCTGCTTCCCACAACTGTAACAGGTCACGACTCTAAACCCAGCACCCCCGCTGCTAGATTCAGAACTCTTGCCCTTATGGCAATCCACTGCTCTGTGGCCCTTCGCGCCACACGTAAAGCACGTAAGCTCTCTACTTACAAATCCCTCTCTTCTCTCGGTCTTAATCCCACTCCTTTCTCCCGCAAAATCTCCCATCCATGGTCTATAAAAATTCCCCTTCTGTCTCCCCGACATCCACGTTTCCCACACGTCTCTCAACCCTTCAGCACTCTTGATTTCTCTCCCCTCCAAATATACTCGACCCGCCTGTGGCATGACCTTCCTCGTCAAAGCCATAGCCAGTGCCACCACACACCGCTCCTTCGTATCACAACCTTCTAGCACTCCCCTACAGACTCGCAGGATCTGCTCACAAATCTCACCTGCGGACTTCTGCTTCATGCCTTCCCCTGACAGCTCGAACAACTGGTGTCCGTAAGTGAGTGGAGTCTCACCCACTGACTTCAGCAAGATTCCCTTCACCTCCTCATAACCAGCACCCCCTTCTCGCACGCTGCTAATCCTTGCACACAACCCCTCAGGCAATCTGGGGAACAGCCTCTCTGTCCACCCTGCTTCTCCAACCTCTGACTCCTTCATAACCCGTTCGAACTTGCCCAAATAGTCCACCAACTCTGTACCTTCCCTGTACGACCCCATAGCCTTCAGCTTTTCCTGCATTAAATCTCTCTTGTCTCTCCTGTTATCCTCTTCCCTCCTTCTCACAATTTCTTCCTCCTTCTTTCTTTCCCAATCTCTTTTCCTGGCCTCCTCGGCCTCCCCCCTCCTCTCTTCTTCGCGTCTCCTACGCTCAGTCTCCTCAGCTCTATATCTCTCCAACTCCTCCCGTCTAACTCTCTCTTCTGCCTTGCGTCTCTCTTCTTCTTCCCTTCTACGTTCCCTTTCTTCCTCCTTTTGTCTCTCGTCCTTCTCAATCATATACCTCAATAACACACTGAGCTCGCTCTCTTCCCTCCTAGCCATACTCTCTTCCCCTGTCTCTTCTCCTCCCTCTACTACCTGTTCTGATTCTACCTCCAGCCCCACCTCTACAGACTCACTACCACTAGCGTCCTGCTCTCCCGACCTGCCCTCCGTGCCTCTCCAAGGATAGGGTGATCTCTTCGAGTCACTGGGTACGTACGTAGGCCTGTAGTCGCTATCCAAGAGCGTCGCCTTCTTCACGGACTTCTTCTTGTGACCGACGGCTCTGACCTCAGGCATAGGGAAGTGAGTGTCCTCGCTGCCCTACTGGATAGCTGTACAACAAAAAAATAATACAATGGATTACAAAAATTAACAAAGGGAATTACGTTTACAACAAAAAAAAAAATGCGACACAAATTATACACGAGGTGAATGACACACAAAGGTCCCACACTGTTCGGGAATGTCTTCCAGCTCAGTCTGGGTGCTTCCTTGCACGGCCGAAGCGTGTAGGAAGGTAGTCTCCGCAACCTAAGTCGGGATCCTGCCGGTAAGTTGATCCACTGCCGCCTAAGCCCAGTAGAAGCGTCTGATCACCACCGCCTAAGCCTGGTGCTCTCAAATTCGGATTTCTCCTTCTCGTCGCCGCTGCCGCCCAACAAGAGTGTTAGTTCCCTCCGCCTAAGCTGAGAACCGCGTGCCCTCTTCGGAATGTCTTCCTTCGGGATGTAGGTCGACTAGACTGGAACTCGTTCCGCCCTGTCTTGGATTGCGTTTGGTCTTTCTTCCTCACAAGCTAACTTGCTGCGAGTTCGTTTAGGTAGTCTCCAGTAGAATATCTTCTCCAGAGATCCCACCGCTGCCACCAGTTTCTGTGGGGCGGGTGTTCGAGGACTGCGCACAGTTCGCGAATGCTCCACAGTCTCTGGGGACAGCTAGGTATCGCTGCCACCAGAATCAGGCAAGAGGACTAGCCTCACTTTGAGGGTCTTAATAAAACTCTTCGGTAAACCTGACTAAAGTATAACACGTGGCGAGAGGGCTTATGAGATGAGACCTCTCGCAAAAGTGACCAATCACGGTGACACACAACTTTACTGCAGGTGGCCTGCGCACAAAATGACTACGACTGACTACACACATAATGATACACATGCGCAAGCACTTGATGTCCAAACTCTAACTACCATGCATACATACAACACACACACAACTGTTCATAAGTTCTATCTTTCTCTGTTCTTCTCTGCCTTCTTATGTGGGCTGGCCCACACTGCACCCTCTGAACCAACACTGTTATAGCTAATATTCAGTGTTCGTAAGTTAGTACAAGACTTGAGGCCATCAGCTAGTGCTACTGCACCCTCTGAACCAACACTGCTATAGCTAATATTCAGTGTTCGTAAGTTAGTACAAGACTTGAGACCATCAGCTAGTGCTACTGCACCCTCTGAACCAACACTGTTATAGCTAATATTCAGTGTTCGTAAGTTAGTACAAGACTTGAGACCACCAGCTAGTGCTACTGCACCCTCTGAACCAATACTGTTCCTACTAATATTCAGTGTTTGTAAGTTAGTACAAGACTTGAGACCATCAGCTAGTGCTACTGCACCCTCTGAACCAACACTGTTATAGCTAATATTCAGTGTTCGTAAGTTAGTACAAGACTTGAGACCATCAGCTAGTGCTACTGCACCCTCTGAACCAACACTGTTATAGCTGATATTCAGTGTTCGTAAGTTAGTACAAGACTTGAGACCATCAGCTAGTGCTACTGCACCCTCTGAACCAACACTGTTATAGCTAATATTCAGTGTTCGTAAGTTAGTACAAGACTTGAGACCATCAGCTAGTGCTACAGCACCCTCTGGACCAATACTGTTATAGTTAATGTTTAGTGTTTGTAAGTTAGTACAAGACTTGAGACCATCAGCTAGTGCTACTGCACCCTCTGAACCAACACTGTTATAGCTAATATTCAGTGTTCGTAAGTTAGTACAAGACTTGAGACCATCAGCTAGTGCTACAGCACCCTCTGGACCAATACTGTTATAGTTAATGTTTAGTGTTTGTAAGTTAGTACAAGACTTGAGACCATCAGCTAGTGCTACTGCACTCTCTGAACCAATACTGTTATTGCTGATTTCCAGTGTTTGTAAGTTAGTACAAGACTTGAGACTAGTTGCAAGTACAACAGCAATTTCACTCCAATGTCTCAAGAATGAATGACTTGAACCAATAATAGTAAGTTCCTGCAAATTAACAAAACCTTCCACGCTTTCAAATGCCACCAACGTGTTTCTATAAATGTGCTTATTCTCTTCATAACGTATTTTACAGATTAACTGTAGCTCCCTTAAATTTTTAAAACTCTTCAATCTTTCTTCACATTTACTGCTTGGTCTACTTTTAACAGAATATTTTATTCGTGTATGAGATATACAGCATTCAAGTGCTCTACTATAACTCTCTGGATCATCTGTATCTACTCCTCTAAAGTCACACATCTGTGGAGAGTGTACATTAGTAGAACTGACATAGCCTAAAACAGAAGTAGCTCCTTCTTCTGTAATCTTAGCATTCCAAAGGTAAAGACTGATATCTAAATGCCTTACAGCACTGGCTATAGCTATGGCTCCTTCGTCTCCGAAACTATTACACTCTAGGTCTAAGTGGACTAAGTCAGTATTTCCCTGTAGACCACTGGCTAATGCCTTGGCTCCTCTGTCGTCAATGAAGTTACATTTCATAGACAAGTGCTTCAGATTAGAAATGATGGGAACTAATGCTGTGGCTCCTTCACCAGATATTCTATTGAAATCAAAGACAAGTTTCTCTACTGAATTACATTTCTTAAGAGCTTCAGTGAGTGTTATCATGTCATCTTCAATGCCACAGTTCACTAAATAAAAATAAGTACAATGAGGATAAAAGTTCAGATTTGGACACTTATGCAATTCAAAGTTACACAAATCTATTTCTTTCGACTTGCATGCAGACAAAAAATGATTGATAGTTTTGGGGTTGGAACCAAACCTTAGAAAATCTAAAATATAGCCAACATTTTCTCTGGAACTGAAAGAAAGTTGAATTATTAAGCACTTTAATTTTGGTAGTGTAACATTTGCGGCTAGTAATTCAATGGCTTTTGGACATAATGTTGTTTTTAACAAATCTAGAATTTCTAATGACTTCATTTTACTCAAAAGAGTGTTAAGAATACTGAACTGGTTTAGTTCTGAGGTTTCTGAATGAAATAGCAAAGTTTTCAGTTCTTCTAACCTGTGATTACTAGTTAATTGTTCTACTCCGCTTTCCTGCAGTCTACAAGAATAAAATTCTAGAGCTAGTGTTGGATGAGTTGCTTTTGAGATAACATAGCTAATGGCATTGTAGTCACTGGGTGTAAATATTTTGTCTCTAAAAGCCAGAGAACTTTGCTGTTGTTCCCCATAATCTATTACAGCATCACAGGCTACAGATTGCTGAGATTTAAATGCACAGTGGACTCTATATAGAGTATCTGCATGCTTAGAGCTGAAAATTTTGTGGCTGCGTGTGTGGCATAATTTATGCCCCATCAGACCGCAATAAAATTTCCACACTACTAGCATTGCCGCATTCTCTTTATGCTGGTCTATGATATTGAGCTGCTGGTTTTCAGGCTGACTAAATAAGTGATATGCTGCAAGATACTCTTGGAATGTCAGATGTAGAAAAGTATAATAATCTTGCATTGCGGAAAGCTTAGCTGCTGAATCTACTGTGACTAGACCAAGAAAAGGACCGTCTGAGTCATATTGATCTGACAGTTTAGGGTCTGTGTCTTTACTTTCAAAAATTTGTTCAGAATTTACAGTCATCCTAAATGCTAGTTCACAAATTTTCTTAAAGCAATCTCTACATTCTCTGTTTAAATGTTTTAGAGAAGTAGGAGTATCTGAATTTTCGTCTCGCATGATTTTGCGTATAATTGTCAGTAATGTGAAATGTTCATAAATCTCAGTTTCTGTGTTTGGTATATTATCAGCTTTACATTGAGTGTATATATAACATATCATAGCTGCATGAACAGGAAGATAACACATGTGTAGCACATTAATGTGGAGGTCTAGATATCTCTTTAGATTGCATGCTTTGTCAGGTTCGTTTTGAAAATATGAATTAATGTAATGATCTATCTGATCGCTTTTAAACCCAAGAATTTCTATTCGCATGTCACCACTCATTTTCAATTTCTTATTGCCAACTGGACGAGAAAGTACAATAACCATTGCTTTTGAAATATTTTTGTTGATCAAGTCGTAAATGATATTATTTTTATTACTGTAGTTTTGATATTCATCTAATCCATCTAGTATAAAGCAACTTTTGTTTCCTTTCTGGGATTCTAAATATTTGAACACATTCTTATCAATTGTATTGAAAAAATCTTCCAAAAGCTCTAATAAATTGCGATCTCTCTTTCTTGCATTTAATATTCTGAGAGAGACAAGAAACACAAGGTCTGCTCCTACTAAAATATTTTTTCCTGTACTCCAGTCTCTAGTGACCTTGTGAGCTAGAGTAGTCTTCCCGACACCTGGACGACCTTCAACTACTTTTAAATCTCCGCTGCTATACTTGCCAAAACATTCTTCATAACTAATTTTTTCTTTCTTGCTTAAAATATCGTCCATGTCTCCTCGCACTGAATAATCGTACTCCTTCAAGATATCTGATTCTCTTTCTATAAGCGCAAGGTCTACAAATGATTCTGTTCCTACTGGAGGCCATGTATCCTTTGGAACTTCCCTGAGAGAAATGTATTTGTCTAAGAGACACTGAATTCTATCAGGATACTCTATTGATATTGATATCTCCCTTGACCTCCCAATACCCTCTACCTCACATACATATCTTCCTTCTATATGCTGACTGGCCATATTCCTATGGCTGACTAGAAGTATACTGGAAGATGTACCTTGATAAGATGTGTCCTCAGATAATGGCTGGCCATCTTTAGTCCACTGATAAGTTACTGGTTCATTTGAATGAACCTCAACTTCAAGAAGAGTGGACTTGCCATAGCCTGCAATAGTGTCCAAGGACTGACTTAAAACTCTTTCATGAAAATTAGGAGACGTGTCTAAACGAGGTCTACTGGGTGGAAGGTCTAGGTTATCAGCAATAGCTGGCAGCTCTACTATAGGCCCTTTCAATATTTCTTTAAGTTTTTTAAGAGTAACTGGTTTCAAAAGAGTACCCTCTACAATCCATACATTAAGAATTTTATATAGTTGTATTACAAAGGATTGTTCACCTGAAATCTCTTCCAGCTTGACAATGGGAACATTCAGTGCAATACCTATATATTTCCATCTGTGAGCTACACTAGCCAGGTCATTCATAAGAACAGGAATATCCTGTTCTGCAAGTATCCTGTCAGATACCTGAACTTGTGTTGGCTCTTTGGCATTGTACAATTTTTCCAAATTCTCCCCCACAGATTTCAATTCACCAATACTCTTTAGTATTTTCAACACACTATGAAAAAACCAATTCTCACGACGTACCTTATCACAGACGAGTTGTATCAAGTACCTCACTTTTACTGTAGACTCCACCCTTTCATCTAAACAGGTAAAATCATTCACAGTTCGATTCTCGATGATGTTGAACTTGCATAGTTCTTCGGAAAATTTTGCTAGATTTACGTTCTCCAACGCTGATGCCAGTTCAAATGACTGTAATAGAATGAGCTCTTCACTTACTTCCGACATGGCTGGAAAGTGCTCCTTTGTGGGCGGGCAGCAATTACGTGGGTGTGAACGCAAAGAAATCACGAACTTGTTGTTGTACCACCACTTGCGCGCAGGGCATTAAGTACTTATCACGTGACATTTGAAATAGCTGTAGTGGAAAGTTAGTAACTCTCTAATGAACATCTGAACTTTCCATTTGTCTTCTCTGATAGCAAATGATTTGATCATAACATATTTGTGAAATTGTTTTCAGTTTGTCAAAAACAACCTTTTGTATAAATGTTTCCCCCCATATAATGACTGGATCATATTACTTTTTTTGGCACTCTTATTTTGAGACCAGCTGCTTCAAGTTAAATTGGTAAAAAGTGAGAATGACTATTAGGAGTAGTGCATTGAAAACAAGTGACTGAGAGACAGAAGAAGTTAGTGACAGAAATACTGACGGAAAGAAATTGCATCTAATTTGGAAAAGAAAAAAATAACATGAAAGAAAGAAGAAAAGATGCTAGCTACCGCTCTCTGTTTCTGGTGATCTTTATGCTGAATGAAAGTCGAACTAGAGAGATGATCTGCTGCATTGCCTGCTATGACTGGCTGTGGATGGAGTCTGTCTAGAATATGCCACTCCATCGTGCCATCCAATAGGGTAGCAGCCAAGGCCCAGGATCCATCTCGGTACTGGAACCAGGCTTATCCAACTGGAATGGATTCATATTCCAGCGTAACTGAGTCCTCTCGTTAGCTGGAAGGACATCCACTGACTGGGTACCACTTTTGAAGTCCCTGAGAACACAACGTCACCAACATCATCAGTAAAATAGAAACGAATTAGTTATCAGACGATTGTGGCAACAGAAATCTAAACGGACAACGCTATGCTAAACTAGCATCTTCACCAGCAACATCAGTGGTTTAGATTCGTTCAGAGTACATTATTGAGAATGTCCACATCAGCACACACACACACACACACACACACACACACACACACACACAAACCTGTCTTGTTCAGGGTTGATGGTGATGTCCAGTCTGTGTGAGTTTGTCGTGGACCACTCTATTAACTCCAGAGGCCATGTTCTTAAATTCCACACCAGTTGCTCCACCAGCACTGGATCCTGCAACTTGTCTGTAAATCATAGCAACACAGAGTGTACATTAATTGCCCCAATGTCTGTCCAGGACCACTTACTCATGGAATAGGCATAAATGACAGTCCAAGGAGCCGACTTTGTACGTTGGACTTCTGACCAGCTACGCTGCAGACTCAAGTTAGCTGTATGCACGGGTGCCACGCCCAGCTTCTCCAACTGATGCTTATCCAAGTTCTAAACACATTAAACCAAACAGCCGTTAATGATTAATGTTAAACTCATAATCACAAATTACTTTCCTTGCTCATATAGCCTTACAATCCCGCCCGAAATAACCGCAAGCAATCATAGCTAACCACGCCCACTTACCTTGAGTGTGTAGAAGTAGATGAAATAAGGTAGGAAGGACAACTCGTCGTCACTGAAGTTGTCATCTCTGGGGAATGTGATCTTCTGGTTGATCATGTTTCTACCGTAGTATGTAGCCGTACCATCATACAGTCCAGAGAACATCTCCTACAACACAGGAAATATGAACACAAAGCTACGAACTTAGCAAGAGAATACTGGAGTTTATATAAACAAAATGTACAATAGAGGCTTCATAACTTCAGTGCTATTAATATACCTGATACATCCCAGTGATACAGATCAACTTTATAAAATCAATCAGGTTTATCTGACTAAAATTGGTAAAGGGTTTCTCAGAAATGCTGGGTACAGTACAAAAAACAACAACAATATCTGATAGTTAGTAAAGAAAGTTGCTCACATTGTAGGCTGTCAGGAACTGAGAGTCGTCTGTGAGTCTGTAGGCAGACAGCAGGTAGGCCAGGAGCTGGAGGGAGTTCAAACCTCTCTCATCTGACCACGACTTGTTCTGGTTCAGCTGAGAGGGAGACCACACACCCCATCGCGTGGTGCAGTTGTCCACACCCTTCAACACATAATGGTGCTCCTTCATCGTCTCTGAAAACATAAGACAAACAGATCAAAACAAATCCAATCTTCAACTCCATTCAAAATGCCCCTCTGCCCTCTTCATATTTAGACTAGTTCCTCATCTCATTAGCTTCCTCCTCACCCATAATGGTGTCCAACAGCTCCTTCACAGTGTCTCCTTGTTCCTCCTCATCTTCCAGCAGGTCATAGATAAGAGGATAGGCAAACATGTGTCCTACCATCTCATCAGAGCTAGTGTTGCCTTTCCATCTCCATCCTGGCTCTCCCACACTGGCATGCCAGTCAGCATCGTTACCTGAAGAGTTCTCGTGAACAGCCGAACGAGCCATGTACCCTCTGATATCTGTCACCTACAACACACACACACATACATGCACACATTGCATATGACTTATGGGGGGGGGGTGCCTAATTACCTGTTTAATCACATGCATTCATTCAGCTCTAATCAATATCTTATGACCAGTGAACTCAAGTCAGACAGATATACAAATGATTGAAGCTGGCAATAAATTAAAAAGAAAACCACCCGCAAAACAACAATTTTTTAAAAAATAACCTCTAACAGTCCGGCCTAAAAAAATTTCATACTCAATCAAATGCACATCACTTACATTCACTAGAAATTGTAGTCCTGAAAACAGCGACCACGCGTTGCTCTTGGCCACAGGATCCTTGGTTACATGATACCTGAATGCTTCAGAAGCCACCAGCCAAGATGTCCACAACCCATCATTGTCAGTAGGTCCAGGGGTACAGGATGACGGAGTAAAGTTAGTGAGGGGGCAATCTGCTACTAAGCCTGGGAATCGCATGTGACGGGACAACATGCTCTGGTAATGACCTGCCTTCTTCTCCAGAGTCCACTCTTCAGGGTATACCACAGCCACACCCTCATCTGTCACAGCAACCACTCCCCTTCCACTGCCCACTAGGGCGAGAACTGTGCTCCCTGGCAACCAGCGAGGACCGTTGTGATAACCGATAAACTTGCTTCCATGGACGTCAAAGAGAGCATAGCCCTTGGCTGTGCCGACCCAGAGGGTGCCTGCTTGGCTCATTGGAGATGTGGGACCAAATGGGGAGGGATATTTAGCAGCATACGGAGACACATACAGGGACGTCAGCTGATTGTAGGGCAAACCTTGCAGAGGACCAATACGGTCAAATGTGTAGTCTATGTTTAACCTCGAAAGAGACACATTATTGGCTATATAGAGTTCTCCAGAAGGTCCGAAAGTCATAGCCACTGCAGCACCATCTATAACTCCACCCCTTCCATTCTCCCATTTAGACGCCCACTTGTACCACCACTGTGAGCCATCATAGAAGTGCAGGCGGTCACTAGTCCCCACTACCAGGACCCCAAACTCCTGTTTTTGTCCCCAGTAACTTCCTGTCCACCTCACGCCAGAGCTACTGGAGCAGGCATAGGAGTCTTGGAGATGGTTTCCACATCCTGGCTCCAGTAGGAAAGAAAACTTTCCTTTCTTGTCCTTGGAAGTGGGGGGCTTGGAGACGAGAGATCGCCATGCCAGAGAGTGGACTGGCTGGGGACCAACAGCACTGAAGTTGGAGAGCATCATGCCATCGTCTGCATTCCAGGAGAGATTGAACAGTCCGACATTAGTGCCCAACCAGAGGGTCCCGTCAGAGAGGGAGTAGGTGGAGCTTATGGCATAGTCAAAGGGAACGAACTCGTCAAGGTAACCCATAGCTTCACACCTAATGTAAATGAACAAAATGTATAATGCAGAGTTTTCTTTTTTGTTGTTTAATTAAAATAGGCAATCCTAGGGATAGAGAGAGAGAGGAGGGTAAAAAAAAAAAATTAATTAAAAAAATAAAAATTTAGCAAAGTTCTGTTTACCTCTTCTCCAATTAAGAATGGATTGCTTTTCACCTGTTAAAACAAACAACCTCTGATTTGTTAATCTGAAGGTCTTGTCCAAATGCAGCTCAGATGTTTTACTATTACGATTGAAATGTTGCTGTATCATCTCATACTGTTTGCAGGTAGTAGTGTCAAGTTATTTTTTTAAACAAATCTTGAATTATTAGCCAATAAAAACTGGACGAGTAGATTAATCCTTCGGTTCAAAATTTGATTCAAATGGTTTTTGAAGTGAACTAAGTTTCAAGGGTAATCTTAAGTCAGTAATTAGTGCAAGACTTGAGACAATCAACGAGTGGTAATGCACCCTCTGAATGAATATTGGTCTAACTATTCCACTGTTTGTATGTTAGTGCAATACTAAAGACAATTAGCTATTGTCTCTGAACCAATACTGTTCATATTAATATCCAGTGTTTGTATATCAGTCAGTGCAATACTTGATGGGATGATAAGTTAATGCTACTGCAAATGAATACTGTTCTCACTAGTGTCCAATGTTTGTAGGTTAGTGCAAGACTTGAGACCATCAGCTAGAAATGCTGCAACCTGTGAATCAATTACTGTTCTCACTAATATCCAGTGTTTGTAATTTACTACAAGACTTGAGACAATCAGCTAGTGCTACTGCACCCTCTGAACCAATACTGTTCCCACTAATATCCAGTGTTTGTAATTTACTACAAGACTTGAGACAATCAGCTAGTACTACTGCACCCACTGAACCAATACTGTTCCCACTAATATCCAGTGTTTGTAATTTACTACAAGACTTGAGACAATCAGCTAGTAATGCTGCACCCTCTGAACCAATACTGTTCCTACTAATATCCAGTGTTTGTAGGTTAGTGCAAGACTCGAGACCATCAGCGAGTTTTACTGCACCCTCTGAACCAATATTATTCCAACTAATACTCAGTGTTTGTAAGTTAGTACAAGACTTGAGGCTATTAGCTAGTGCTACTGCACCCTCTGAACCAATAATATTCCGACTAATACTCAGTGTTTGTAAGTTAGTACAAAACTTGAGACCATCAGCTAGTGCTACTGCACCCTCTGAATCAACACTGTTACTACTAATATTCAGTGTTTGTAGTTTAGTACAAGATGTGAGACAATAAGAAAGTGCTATTGCACCCTTTGAACCGATACTGTTACTGCTAATATCCAGTGTTTGTAAGATAGTGCAAGACTTGAGACCATCAGCGAGTTTTACTGCACCCTCTGAATCAACACGGTTACTACTAATATTCAGTGTTTGTAAGTTAGTACAAGACTTGAGACAATCAGCTAGTGCTACTGCACCCTCTGAACCAATACTGTTCCTACTAATGTCCAGTGTTTGTAGGTTAGTAGAATTGAGACCAGTAGCTAGTTTTACTGCACCCTCTGAATCAATACTGTTATTACTAATATTCAGTGTTTGTAGTTTAGTACAAGACTCGAGACCATCAGCTAGTGCTACTGCACCCTCTGAACCAATACTGTTCCTATTAATATTTAGTGTTCGTAAGTTAGTGTAAGACTTGAGACCATCAGCGAGTTTTACTGCACCCTTTGAACCAATATTGTTGTTCATAATATCCAGTGTTTGTAAGTTGGTGCAAGACTTGAGACAATCAGCTAGTGCTATTGCACCTTTAAAACAAATTCTAGTGCCAGAATTCAGACCATTCTCTGAATAATCTGAAGAAATAGTAAAAGTCTGCAAATTAAGGAGAAACTTTAGGTTTTCCAATGCTACCAAATCATTCCTAAACATGTATTTTATCTCTTTATAGATAAAGTGTAATTCCCTTAAATTTGTAAAACTCTTCAATCTTTCTTCACATTTACTACTTAGTCTACTGTAAATAGAATATTTTATTCGTGTATGAGAAGTGCAACATTCAAGTGCTCTACAATAACTCTCTGGATCATCTGTATCTATACCTTCAAAGTCACACATCTGTGGAGAGTGTACATTAGTAGAACTGACATAGTCTAAAACAGAAGTAGCTCCTTCTTCTGTAATGCTAGCATTCCAAAGGTAAAGACTGATATCTAAATGCCTTACAGCACTGGCTATAGCTATGGCTCCTTCATCTCCAAAGCTATTACATTCTAGATCTAAGTGGATTAAGTCAGTATTTCCCTGTAGACCACTGGCTAATGACTTGGCTCCTCTGTCATCAATAAAGTTACATTTCATAGACAAGTGCTTCAGATTAGAAATGATGGGAACTAATGCTGTGGCTCCTTCACCAGATATTCTATTGAAATCTAAGACAAGTTTCTCTACTGTATTACATTTCTTAAAAGCTTCAGTGAGTGTTTTAATCATGCCATCTTCAATGCCACAGTTCACTAAATTGAAGGAAGTACAATGAGGATAAAAGTTAAGATTTGGACTTTTTCGCAATTCAAAATTACACAAATCTATTTCCTTTAATTTGTCTGCTGACAGAAAATGATTGATGGTACCGAGGTTGCAACCAAATCTCAAAAAATTCAAGATTTTTCCAATATTTCTTCTGGATCTGAATGGAAGCTGTATTATTAAGCATTTTAACTTTTGTAGTGTAACATGTGCTGCAAGTGTTTCAATAGCCTCTAAAAATAATGAAGTTTTTAACAAATCTAGAATTTCTAATGACTTCATTCTGCTCAAAAGAGAGTTAAGAATACTGAACTGGTTTAGTTCTGAGGTTTCTGAATGAAATATGAATGTTTTTATTTCTCCTAACCTGTGACTACTAGTTAGAATTAAATGTTCTACTCCACTTTCCTGCAGTCTACAAGAATAAAATTCTAGTGCTAGTGTTGGATGAGTTGCTCTTGAGATAACATAGCTAATGGCATTGTAGTCACTGGGTGTAAAGATTTTTTCTTTAAAAAAAAGGTAACTTTGTTGTTGTTCTTCATAATCTATTACAGCATCACAGGCAACAGATTGCTGAGATTCAAATGCACAGTGGACTCTATATAGAGTATCTGCATGCTTAGAGCTGAAAAATTTGTGGATGTATGTGTGACATATTTGAGTTTGTTGTCCCATCAGACCACAATAAAATTTCCACACTACTAGCATTGCCGCATTGTCTCTATGCTGGTCTATGATATTGAGTTGCTGGTCTTCAGGCTGACTAAATAAGTGATATGCTGCAAGATACTCTTGGAATGTCAGATGTAGAAAAGTATAAAAATCTTGAATTTTGTAAAGCTTAGCTGCTGAATCTACTGTTACTAGACCAAGAGAGGGGCCATCTGAGTCATATTGATCTGACAGTTCAGGGTCTGTATCTTGTCTTTCAAAGACTTGTTCAGAATTTACAGTCATCCTAAATGCTAGTTCACAAATTTTCTCAAAGTAATCTCTACATTCTCTGTTTAAATGTTGTAGAGAAGTAGGAGTATCTGAATTCTCGTCTCGCATGATTTTGCGTATAATTGTCAGTAATGTGAAATGTTCATAAATCTCAGTTTCTGTGCTTGGTATATTATCAGCTTCACATTGAGTGTATATATAACATATCATAGCTGCATGAACAGGAAGATAACACATGTGTAGCACATTAATGTGGAGGTCTAGATATTTCTTTAGATTGCATGCTTTGTCAGGTTCGCTTTGAAAATATGAACTAATGTAATGGTCTATCTGATTGCTTTTAAAACCAAGAATTTCCATTCGCACGTCACCATTAATTTTCAACTTCTTATTGCCAACTGGACGAGAAAGTACAATAATCATTGCTTTTGAAATTTTTTTATTGATCAAGTTGTAAATGATATTATCTCTATTGTTGTAGTTTTTATATTCATCTAGTCCATCTAGTATAAAGCAACTTTTGTTACCTTGCTGGGACTCTAAATAATTAATAAAATCTCTATTTATTGTATTGAAAAAATCATGCAAGAGCTCTGATAAATTGCTATCTCTCTTTCTCGCATTTAATATTCTGAGAGAGACAAGAAACACAAGGTCTGCTCCTACTAACACTTTTCCCCCTGTACTCCAGTCTCTAGTGACTTTGTGAGCTAGAGTAGTCTTCCCGACACCTGGACGACCTTCAACTACTAGTAAAACTCCGCTTCTATACTTGCCAAAACATTCTTTATAGCTAATTTTTTCTTTCTTACTTAAAATATCATCCATGTCTCCTCGCACTGAATAATCGTACTCCTTCAAGATATCTGATTCCCTTTTTATAAGTGCAAGTTCTACAAATGATTCTGTTCCTACTGGAGGCCATGTATCGTTTGGAACTTCCCTGAGAGGAATGTATGTGTTTAAGAGACACTGAATTCTATCAGGATACTCTATTGATACTGATATCTCCCTTGACCTCCCAATACCTTCTACCTCACACACATATCTTCCTTCTATATGCTGACTGGCCATATTCCTGTGGCTTACCAGAAGTATACTGGAAGATGTACCTTGATAAGATGTGCCCTCAGATAATGGCTGGCCATCTTTAGTCCACTGATAAGTTACTGGTCTATTGGAATGAACCTGAACTTCAAGGAGAGTGGACTTACCATAGCCTACAATAGTGTCCAAGGACTGACTTAAAACTCTTTCATGAAAATTAGGAGATGTGTCTAAACGAGGTCTCTTGAGACTGGGTGGAAGGTCTAGCTTATCAGCAATAGCTGGCAGCTCTACTATAGACCCTTTCAATATTTCTTTAAGTTTTTTAAGAGTAACTGGTTTCAAAAGAGTACCCTCTACAATCCATACATTAAGAATTTTATATAGTTTTATTACAAAGGATTGTTCACCTGAAATCTCTTCCAGCTTGGCAATGGGAACATTCAGTGCAATACCTATATCTTTCCATCTGTAAGCTACACTAGCCAGGTCATTCATAAGAACAGGAATATCCTGTTCTGCAAGTATCCTGTCAGATACCTGAACTTGTGTTGACTCTTTGGCCTTGTACAACTTTTGCAAGTTCTCCACCACAGAATTTAATTCAGGAAACTTCTTTAGTACCCTCAATACATTGTCAAACAAAAATTTCTCCTTACATACCTTACCACAGACGAGTTGTAACAAGTACCTTGCTTTTACTGTAGACTCCACCCTTTCATCTAAACAGGTAAAATCATTCACAGTTCGATTCTCGATGATGTTGAACTTGCATAGTTCTTCGGAAAATGTTGCTAGATTTACGTTCTCCAACGCTGATGCCAGTTCAAATGACTGTAATAGAATGAACTCTTCACTTACTTCCGACATGGCTGGAAAGAGCTCCTTTGTGGGCGGGCAGCAATTATGTGGGGGTGTGAACTCAAACAAATCACGAACTTGTTGTACCACCATTTGCGCGCGCAGGGCATTAAGTACTTATCACGTGACATTTGAAATAGCTAGCTGTAGTGGAAAGTTCGTAATGAACATCTGAACTTTCCATTTGTGTTCTCTGATAGCAAATGATTTGATCATAACATACTTGTGAACTGGTCCCAAATTGTTTTCAGTTGGTCAAAAACAACCTTTTGTATAAATGTTTCCCCCCATATTATAATGACTGGATCATATTACTTTTTTTGGCACTCTTATTTTGAGACCAGCTGCTTCAAGTTCAATTGGTAAAAAGTGAGAATGACTATTAGGAGTAGTGCATTGAAAACAAGTGACTGAGAGACAGAAGAAGTTAGTGACAGAAATACTGACGGAAAGAAATTGCATCTAATTTGGAAAAGAAAAAAAAAACATGAAAGAAAGAAGAAAAGATGCTAGCTACCGCTCTCTGTTTCTGGTGATCTTTATGCTGAATGAAAGTCGAACTAGAGAGATGATCTGCTGCATTGCCTGCTATGACTGGCTGTGGATGGAGTCTGTCTAGAATATGCCACTCCATCGTGCCATCCAATAGGGTAGCAGCCAAGGCCCAGGGTCCATCTCGGTACTGGAACCAGGCTTATCCAACTGGAATGGATTCAGATTCCAGCGTAACTGAGTCCTCTCGTTAGCTGGAAGGACATCCACTGACTGGGTACCACTTTTGAAGTCCCTGAGAACACAACGTCACCAACATCATCAGTAAAATAGAAACGAATTAGTTATCAGACGATTGTGGCAACAGAAATCTAAACGGACAATGCTACACTAAACTAGCATCTTCACCAGCAACATCAGTGGTTTAGATTCATTCAGAGTATATTATTGAGAATGTCCACATCAGCACACACACACACACACACAAACCTGTCTTGTTCAGGGTTGATGGTGATGTCCAGTCTGTGTGAGTTTGTCGTGGACCACTCTATTAACTCCAGAGGCCATGTTCTTAAATTCCACACCAGTTGCTCCACCAACACTGGATCCTGCAACTTGTCTGTAAATCATAGCAACACAGAGTGTACATTAATTGCCCCAATGTCTGTCCAGGACCACTTACTCATGGAATAGGCATAAATGACAGTCCAAGGAGCCGATTTTGTACGTTGGACTTCTGACCAGCTACGCTGCAGACTCAAGTTAGCTGTATGCACGGGTGCCACGCCCAGCTTCTCCAACTGATGCTTATCCAAGTTCTAAACACATCAAATCAAACAGCCGTTAATATGATTAATGTTAAACTCATAATCACAAATTACTTTCCTTGCTCATATAGCCTTACAATCCCGCCCGAAATAACCGCAAGCAATCATAGCTAACCACACCCACTTACATTGAGTGTGTAGAAGTAGATGAAATAAGGTAGGAAGGACAACTCATCGTCACTGAAGTTGTCATCTCTGGGGAATGTGATCTTCTGGTTGATCATGTTCCTACCGTAGTATGTAGCCGTACCATCATACAGTCCAGAGAACATCTCCTACAACACAGGAAATATGAACACAAAGCTACGAACTTAGCAAGAGAATACTGGAGTTTATATAAACAAAATGTACAATAGAGGCTTCATAACTTCAGTGCTATTAATATACCCGATACATCCCAGTGATACAGATCAACTATAAAATCAATCAGGTTTATCTGATTAAAATTGGTAAAGGGTTTCTCAGAAATGCTGGGTACAGTACAAAAAAACAACAACAATATCTGATAGTAAAATTGCTCACATTGTAGGCTGTCAGGAACTGAGAGTCTTCTGTGAGTCTGTAGGCAGACAGCAGGTAGGCCAGGAGCTGGAGGGAGTTCAAACCTCTCTCATCTGACCACGACTTGTTCTGGTTCAGCTGAGAGGGAGACCACACACCCCATCGCGTGGTGCAGTTGTCCACACCCTTCAACACATAATGGTGCTCCTTCATCGTCTCTGAAAACATAAGACAAACAGATCAAAACAAATCCAATCTTCAACTCCATTCAAAATGCCCCTCTGCCCTCTTCATATTTAGACTAGTTCCTCATCTCATTAGCTTCCTCCTCACCCATAATGGTGTCCAACAGCTCCTTCACAGTGTCTCCTTGTTCCTCCTCATCTTCCAGCAGGTCATAGATAAGAGGATAGGCAAACATGTGTCCTACCATCTCATCAGAGCTAGTGTTGCCTTTCCATCTCCATCCTGGCTCTCCCACACTGGCATGCCAGTCAGCATCGTTACCTGAAGAGTTCTCGTGAACAGCCGAACGAGCCATGTACCCTCTGATATCTGTCACCTACAACACACACACACATACATGCACACATTGCATATGACTTATGGGGGGGGGGTGCCTAATTACCTGTTTAATCACATGCATTCATTCAGCTCTAATCAATATCTTATGACCAGTGAACTCAAGTCAGACAGATATACAAATGATTGAAGCTGGCAATAAATTAAAAAGAAAACCACCCGCAAAACAACAATTTTTTAAAAAATAACCTCTAACAGTCCGGCCTAAAAAAATTTCATACTCAATCAAATGCACATCACTTACATTCACTAGAAATTGTAGTCCTGAAAACAGCGACCACGCGTTGCTCTTGGCCACAGGATCCTTGGTTACATGATACCTGAATGCTTCAGAAGCCACCAGCCAAGATGTCCACAACCCATCATTGTCAGTAGGTCCAGGGGTACAGGATGACGGAGTAAAGTTAGTGAGGGGGCAATCTGCTACTAAGCCTGGGAATCGCATGTGACGGGACAACATGCTCTGGTAATGACCTGCCTTCTTCTCCAGAGTCCACTCTTCAGGGTATACCACAGCCACACCCTCATCTGTCACAGCAACCACTCCCCTTCCACTGCCCACTAGGGCGAGAACTGTGCTCCCTGGCAACCAGCGAGGACCGTTGTGATAACCGATAAACTTGCTTCCATGGACGTCAAAGAGAGCATAGCCCTTGGCTGTGCCGACCCAGAGGGTGCCTGCCTGGCTCATCGGAGATGTGGGACCAAATGGGGAGGGATATTTAGCAGCATACGGAGACACATACAGGGACGTCAGCTGATTGTAGGGCAAACCTTGCAGAGGACCAATACGGTCAAATGTGTAGTCTATGTTTAACCTCGAAAGAGACACATTATTGGCTATATACAGTTCTCCAGAAGGTCCGAAAGTCATAGCCACTGCAGCACCATCTATAACTCCGCCCCTTCCATTCTCCCATTTAGACACCCACTCGTACCACCACTGTGAGCCATCGTAGAAGTGCAGGCGGTCACTAGTCCCCACTACCAGGACCCCAAACTCCTGTTTTTGTCCCCAATAACTTCCCGTCCACCTCACGCCAGAGCTACTGGAGCAAGCATAGGAGTCTTGGAGATGGTTTCCACATCCTGGCTCCAGTAGGAAAGAAAACTTTCCTTTCTTGTCCTTGGAAGTGGGGGGCTTGGAGACGAGAGATCGCCATGCCAGAGAGTGGACTGGCTGGGGACCAACAGCACTGAAGTTGGAGAGCATCATGCCATCGTCTGCATTCCAGGAGAGATTGAACAGTCCGACGTTAGTGCCCAACCAGAGGGTCCCGTCAGAGAGGGAGTAGGTGGAGCTTATGGCATAGTCAAAGGGAACGAACTCGTCAAGGTAACCCATAGCTTCACACCTAATGTAAATGAACAAAATGTATAATGCAGAGTTTTCTTTTTTGTTGTTTAATTAAAATAGGCGATCCTAGGGATAGAGAGAGAAAGAGAGGAGGGGAAAGGAAGGAAAAAAAAAAAAAAAAAAAAAAAAGCAAGGGGTAAATGTAGACTCCTAGGTAATGGAGTGGCTGCAGTTCCAAAACACTGAGAATAAACACCCGAGTAAATAAAACAAAAAAGGCACAATATATACACTGTACACACGTCAGAGTCTGCCGCAGCTATATTTAGTGACTTTAATGAACTGTCGAGCTGTAGGATTCCATCTATGAATATTTCTATCTACCCATTAGGGGACACCACATAACTACATTCATAAACAGTGAGCTACATCAGACCTCACAAAAAATACCCTAAAGAGGAGAGGAGCTGTGCTTTATAGGCAGTCATTATTGACAATAATACTCTCCCTTTACAGTCCAGTTGGTCAGTACAATTAACAGACACCAGTCAGTAGTGTATCTAATGTGAGCATCCACATAATGAGAGGCTGAATAGTCAGAGTTGATAGTGAATTCACAGGACAGATACAACTTTACCACAGAAGCTACATGCTTGAAAAGTGTCAATTAACATGAATCCACAAACGAATGCATACACTCAGTTCCAACACACCTTCAAATGAATTGTGATCATAAATATTACTGATTCAACTACCTCACCCCCCACAGTATTTTTTTCCTTATATATTTGTTGAAACCGCAACATCTCTTCCCTTATGCTCAGTTTTGGTTAGCTACTTTGCAAACAAACAACAAAGTAACCCAGTTTTTACACTCGAAATTCCCCCTCGAAATTCCCCCTCCTCCCAGAACCCTGTATGAAACACTGATAGGGTTGGCCAACTTAATGACAGTAAACTCAAATTGTCTCAGTGCAGCAAATGCTTGCACAGCATAATTATAATGAAGACATCATACTCCAATTTTTACATTAAACATGTAGACCCATTTTAACGTGTTCAAGCCTGTGATTACAACCATAAAAGGAGTAATTTCACTTGTTATTTCTTTCTCCTACGTACCCCCTCCCCCTTTTTACAAATACCAACACCTGTTGCGAACTCACTCCAAAGAGAGATGAGGTGAGAATTGGGCTTTCACCTTGTTACCACAGGACTACCAGCAAAGGAGGACAATCAGTCGCCCCCTTCTACCTCCCTCCTCCCCACACTTTCATAGATAAGGGGACATCGGATTACCCAACCTGTGAGATTCTATATACAGTAAATCATACCGTACAAGCCTTAGTCAATCAGCCCCATACATAGTTATTCTTATCCTAAATTACTGCCTAATGTGGGAACGTAATTAATCTAACCGCTCACCTCATGATTATTTGACGTGTACATTATGTGTTAAGTCATCAACTAAGTAATAACTTCGAACAACATAAGATTGCTATGGAAATGTGTGCCATTGATTGCTGTGCTCTGAAACATCAGGTTATTTATGATATGGTAAAGGGTGGTTAACCTTAAAGAGAGTGATTAACCTTAAAGAGAGTGATTAACCTTAAAGAGAGTGATTAACTTCAAAGGCAATGCATTCCAATACCCATCACAACTACAGTGACCCAAGCGCTAGCACTACTTCAGTGTTGGGCCATCCATACTTCACTAAAGCAATCTAAGAGATCACTTCTGGAGTTTTTAGAGATAAACAGATCATAAACAAACAGTCAACACAATACCAACTACTAAAGTGAGTAAAACAAAACACTAATATACCATTCCTCAAGAAACCAGTACAGGCACGCGCACACGCACACACACATCGCACTCTCTCTCTTCTGCCGCGTACACACACCACACACACACCTCACTCTCTCTCTCTGCCTCTAATCAGAATGAGCTCTGAGTAAGTTTGTCATTTGACCTGATGTTAGTAAAGATAAAAAACATGATAAGTAACTTATAGACACCAGAGTTAGTACTTGGTCATTACTGCTGGTTGGCTCACTAATGAAGAACCAAGCACTCTCTTTAGTAATTTTCCAGCCTGTATAAACATGCTTACATGTATAGCCATGTTTCAAACATGCATGTACACAGCACACTGCACAGGAGGTCATGTCAGCTTAAGAGGCAAATATGTAAGCGGGCAACCTCTCTTCCGAGGAACCAAGGCTTCAATGCACTCACTCTTTTAACTAGCCAGAGTAAAATATTGAGATAATGTTCATAGCCATTTGTACGATCTTTAACTATCTTTTGTGCCCTTTCTAATACTTATCATCAGTAACAAGTTCCAATATAATAGATGTAGGACAAAGGATAGGAAGTTAATGTGAATAAGACCACTGACAAAAACACTTGCTATTGGCAGATACACTCCATAACAAAACAAAAAGCTTTCAGATGGGAACCCACTAGTACACACTGCTCCATTCTCATCTTCATCAAAAAGCCATCAGCAGAGTATGGACCCACACTACCTCCACCTACTCATAACTAACATAGTAACTAGATGTGTATAGACTAATACGGGGGAGACTATCTGAGTGGAACATAATGCAAGCAGGCAAACCATTTCACACTCACTCGCTGACGCAGTCCACGTAAGTGATGTTGCCAGGGGTGACAAGAAAGAAGGAGTTGGACATCTTCGGAGCTAGATAACTCTCAGGAGTGATGTCAATGTCCATATCCACACCGATGTTGGTGAACCTCACACGATCTGGTGAGCCGCCATTTAAATATCGTACAAAGAAGAGCTGCGAGGACGTCAGCAGCCACATTCCTCCCTTACCAATCATCTCTCCCTCCACAAGTTGTTTGATTTCATCCACTTCAGGTGGCAAAGATGGCCAGTCAGAGAATGGAGTTTCGGAGTAAGTCCACCTCTGAGACATCCATTCTGTGTACGGCAAATCTTGGAATTCTAGCTTAACTGCCCCTGAATGATGACCATGTGTAGGCTACCACCAACATAAAACAATCTCACTAAGAAGTACTCCCTGTATCTCATACTTACCTTTCCCGGTATCCAAGCATCCCCAAAGAAAGCCTGGTTCTTGCCATAGAAAGCCACATACAATGCACTCACAGTAATGCAGGTTGCCAGGTAGAATACTAAACTCAGTTTACACATGCACTTCCCAGTGACTGTTATTTTACAACGGTTAGTTCTCGAATCGTCCATTGGACCGTCTGACTTCTCCGATATATTAGGGTGAACTGGCTTCTGTAAAGTTTTTAATAGCATCTCCGAGTCTTCTTCTACATCTCCAACTAAGCTATTAAAACTAGAATTCCTACTGTGAATGAAGAACAATTTCTCCTGGGTTTTGTCCGCTTCTGCTTCGACATCCATTTCAAATAAAATTCACTAAGGCGATTGACTAAGCGTGACACTAGCCTTCAAATAACCTGGAGCCGTCATGAAAACCAAGAAAGATAGTTTGAAATCATCTTCCACACTTAGAAGAATCTCGTATCTCACTGTAAATTCTGCCACTACCAACTTATGTATATCTACACACCTTCTTTGATTGTGTGGTGTGGTGGTGTGCTCAGCACGTGCTTGAGTATAGCAACCAAAAAGGGCGTGGCCTCAATGCAACGCGGGCGGGGCGGGGTACCAGAGTGCAATGCAGAGTCAAAGAAGTGTCAATGAAGAAAGTGTAATGTTCTAACACCCTGAATGGAGCGTTCCAGCAGCTTCCAATATCATAAACAAGTAGTTTTGAAAAAACCTGCCAAATCAGAAATTTCCACGGCCACTGCAATACCTGTAGAGTCTGAGTCCTTCAATAGTACTGAGCGCAGGGACATGTCGCACTCTACCGTGGCGGTGGTGGATCAAGGTAGGGAAGAAAAATCTTTGGCTGGGAAGAGGAAATCGCTGGAGGGACGAGTTGTAAGGGGGACAAAAGGTAAGTGTATACTAGTGGTGCGCTTTAAATAGAATGTCCGTTGCCACGGTAATGAACGTGAATAATTAACCTTGCATTCAATTCATCAAGGTTCATTGATGCAACAGCAAGAAAAATTCTGTCACCCCCCTCCCCCCCAATAATATATGCATCATGAGGGTCAATGCACATTGTATTTTGCTCATATTTCCTGCCCCTAAATGGTGACAATTGTTTGAACATATATTTTACCTACTATAAACGTATGTTTTAGTGTTCCATTAAACCATTGGCAAACTTCAGAATTAAATTGAGCCTATGCTAACTATCTCAGACATACTCCTTATAGTTCTAAATGCTAGAATATTAATATTAGGAAATTTTTCACTTTTTAACAGCCAATATTATTTTTAATTATAACTTAACCCGACGTTTCGACTTCTTGCCAAAGTCCTCTTCAGAATATTGTTAGAGTGCAAGCAAGTATGTGACTTGAAGTAGCACAGACAGGACAGCCACTTCAAGTTTTGTATTGAGGAATTCCAATTCTTCCTTGTGATTGCTTCTATTGGGCTCTTGTCATAATTAATACATGTGTTATTTATGTTGATCAATAGCTCCAGATATTCCAGTGTTTGATCGCAAGAACTGGCTCATCCATTTGCATTATGTCAGGAAGGATTTTGAAGCTTGCAAGGTGAGAGGAGTTGAGTGATTATATTATGTAATTAGTGAGTGAGTGAGTGAGTGAGCAAAGATTGCTAGACAATTTCAGGTTGCTATGGAGAGGCGTTGTGAAGCCCCTCACACTTAGCTAAGGGGGTGGGCTTTAATAAGGGAATGTCTAATGAGCAGTGTGATTGTGTGATGAATGAAGGGATGCAGAGGAAGCTATATATACATTATGGACATACAGAGTGTGTAATTGAGGCATAGTTGAGAGAGTTATGTTATAGTTATAAATCAAAATTGAGGTTTGTATGCGATTTATAAACTCCGAGACACGAGGGCGCAGCCCGAGTGGCGAGGATTTATAAATCGAAATACTAACCTAATGATTTTGGTTTATAACTATTTTATAGCCAGAACATAAACAACGAGCAAAGTATAGCGTTAGCTATCTTAGTAATTGTATTAAAGTACCCAAACTCTTCATTATTCCATTTTGCTTTGATCTGCCTTCTACCATAATTATGGTTGCTAAGAACTATATCAGACTTTTCCCCGCTAATACATTTTCTTACGGGCATACCAGACTGTATCAGATTTATAGTTCTTAACGACAAGCGCGGTCGCTCGGGTAACGGGCTATAAGCTGTATATACTGTATTTCAAGGAATAGCTTACGTGCAACTTTATTATTTTTTTCTTTCCAGGCTTAGCCAGTGGTAACGAGTTATGTGAGGGTACAAGTTTAACAAAGGTCAAGTTAGTATTGTTTGCTGGTCGTGGGCCACACATGCCTTCATAGAAAGGGGGCGTGTGTGTGGGCTGGGAGGGGAATTTTCAGGCATGTGCAATACTCTAAATGTCTAGCAGCTGATTCCCAACAGAGCGGGAGCGTCTCAACTTTGGCTCGTCCCTGTCGTTTGGTTTATTAATTATAGTTGTCCAGTTCAGCAGCAAAGCTGTGAGTAGTATTGAGTGTCAGTGATATTATCTCTAGCAGGACAGTTTAGCTAATAGTTTATTACTAACTAGCTAGGTATGCATAGGTTATTGACCAGGGTAGCATCAGGTGAAACTAGTTGCATTATTTGACATCAATAAATCAGAAAAATGAAGTTGTGGGTTGTTCATTGATCTCTTCTATTCAAGCTCAGCAGAATACCCAAGGAAAGAGTTTGAAGAAAACATGTTATTCGAAGGAAAAAGTTGTTCAAGTGTTACACATCAGGCAAACTAAGTGTTATAGTAGTTGCCATGGTACCCACACTTCAGTGAGGACAAGCTCTCACTTAAGTGGTTGCAATGGCCACCACTCTCACAAATATGATGCCTTTCTAAGTGTTTTACTCCGCTTGGTCTCTGCTAATTCATAAGTATCCTGTTCACTTTGTCATGGTAAACATGGTTAGTAAAATTCTGCCCATGTGGCTGAACAACGTTGTACTAGATGAGTGTATAGATTATGTTACCACCTAAAGCGATGATTGCAGACTTTATTTGGTCAAATGGTTCAAGCAAAAGTGTATTTTGCCTTGCAATGTGACATGTTATATTTCCATGGTTACAGGTTCTGGCAAAGGAGTTGATGGCAGAAACAGATGACATGTGTGAATATCCTGTTTATATATTGGGTGAGTCCTGGTTGATGTTCCAGCTGCACTCTGGTGGGTGTACTAATGACTAAGTTGGTGGGGGGTGGATGCCTGTGTGAGTAATTTATGATTGACAGAAGTAGTTTATTAAGTAAGCTTCTGAGAGGTTGCAAAGAACTGAAGAAATCAAGCTAGCTTAATATATGAATTACATAATATACATATACACATAGTATATGAAATCAAGGTTAATTAAATAACCAATGGTGTATACATTAGTATGAATGTAGGCTTACCAAAAAAAAAAAAAGTACCATAACCAGACAAGTTTATTTGTGGCTTCCACATTTGAGACTTGTGACCACAGTCAATAGACTAGCTGCTGTTCTGTGCTTGTTGTAGTAGTAATGTCAACTCAAGTTTCCAAGGATTAATGATATTTTCTTTTTGTTGTTGTTTAGGTTTGGTATTGCGTCATGAAGGTGACCTTCAAGGATCTCTGGAGTTGTTCCAGAGAGCAGTGCACCTTAACCCCAACAACCCAGCCAATGTGAAGCAAGTGGCTCGCTCACAGTGAGTGTAGGCTTATATAGCGGATACTTCAGCTGAAGTATGTTTAATGGACATGCACAATGTCAGTCAGCTGGAGGGAGAGTGAGGTTACTCCATTACATCATAGTGTTAAATTAGAACGTAGCATAATTGTTGTTGTTGTTTTGTTGTTGTTATTGTTGTTTTTCCTCACGTATCCTTTCTCTGTTATTTTATAATCTATTCCATCAACCATTTTTTGTTATCTATTTTAGTCAAGAAGTTAATTAATTGTTAATTGCAAGTTCTTCTTTTCATCTATAAGATCACATTCTCTCCTTAAAAATTGTTTCACTGAAATCAAATATACAATTGACTACAATCACTTTACTGTTCTGGACTTTAATACACTTTATATTATCTAACATTTTATTTGCAGCTACTGCATGTGATTCAATAGCAACTACATATGGTCTATGTATTAGCCTAGTTGTGGTTGTTGTGGACTGAGTATGTATGACTGGTCCCCATTACTGCACAGTCTAGCATACTCCCTGTGCCAATTCCCTACGAAGAAATAGATTTGATAATACTTGGTATTGTGATCTGTATTAACAACTACCCTATCACTACTACTTACATGGTATACATGTACATACACATTTCAGTTTTTAAACACATCACCATCTGTATACATACTGCTATAGCCAGTTGTTTGGGTTGGGGAAAAAATGAACATAGATTGGATATTGCAGATGTGAAGTTCCCCTATCAGCATTTGGCAGATGGATATTCTGAAAGTGAAATTGATCCTGAATAAGTAGACTTTACTGCATGTTGAATGGAGCCAAGAGAATAAGAGGCTGTAATACTTAATATATGACTATATGTAGCATGTAACATGTGCATGTCTACATAGGTCATACTATACTTGTACTGCACACATGTGTGGTACATACAGGCATATTATTGTATATATTGTACATTAAGTGTGTGTGTGTGTGTGTGTTACTAATATTGTATATTAGGTTTCTCCTTGGGAGACACAAGGTTGCTATGGAGACTTACTCTGAAGCCAGTGCACTGAGTCCTGATGATTGGGTAAGGGTTGCTGTTTTTTTTTCTTTTCGTAGTTCACTAAAACTGGAAAGCCTAGAGCTGGCTTTAAATATATAGCAATAAGTTGCAACAACAACAATAACAACAGCAACAACAACAGCAACAACTGACTACCTACACAATTATTATGAGTGGGGAAGGAATATTGCACAGTTGGCTATGATATTATGATATTTTTTCATCTTTTCTCAGTGGTACAATTTCATGGGAGGGTGTGTTCTGTAGTCACTTGTAGTAACTAAGGACAGTAACTCCCTTCATTCATAACACTGGACAATAGCCAAACCTAGAGGGAAATTTTCTAGAAATTAGAGGGAGGGGAACGGTCATTCTAATGTGTACAATGATGTTGAGTGAAAAGTCGTTGTTTATTGAGTACAAGATATGTAGCTACCAATGTCGTGGGAACACATTAGTGAATCGTGTGTCATATCCAAGTTGAGTTTTAATACTTGTCCATTCTCTGACTTAATTTTCCCCAGGAGGACCTGATCTATTTATGAAATACAAATGATAATATGCTGCATCTGTGATCAGGTTCCCTGCATGTTACTAATTGCTATGAATGTATTTTGTGATACGATATACTGACTGGCGCAAACAGGAAGTAGTAGGAATGTTGAGATGTAAGTTTAGCAAAGCTCTGCACTGGCAGATCACCATCAGTGTCATCCGCTGACTGTGTACATTGTTACAATCAATATGAAGACTGGCAGTTCAAGAATTATAATGGGACATGTTGAAGCAACACAGCAAGCATTGTGTTGTAGCTTGATGGAGCAAACTTGTCCCTTTTCTTACCTTGATAGAGTACTCTTGGAGACCTTTGTATATGTTTCAGTGTGTGTGTGTGTGCACGCGCGTGTGTATGTGTGTGCGTGCGTGCACATGTGTGCTCTCTCTCTCTCCTCTCCCCCCCCCCCCAATAACAACTTTGACTCATAACAAATTTGCAGCTTAGGTCATTGACGATTTTAACCACACCCTCTTTATAGCCTGACTGGGTTAATGCTTAGCACCACCACAACTGCAGAACTCTTTCTACTAACTCGACTGATGCAGCACTTCTAATGCTACCCTACACTGTTGTGCATTCCCTGAGAGGTACATCCATAGTTAATACAGCTAATTACTATAGCGGGCTTCTCGGAATCTCCTCTCTAGTGTTGTTGTAGGTTCAGAAGGTTAGGTTGTAATTTCAGTGTTAGAAAGTGAAAGGTTTTGAAGTCACTTCCCAGCAAGTAACTCTTTCAGTTAATAACCACATTGTGTCGAGTTCTGGTATTTGTAGTTTGTGAATGCTTTATTTAGTGATAACAAATACTTTATTTTTTCCCCTCATTTTCTCTCTCAAGAATGTGTTTGTGGTGGATTCTTTAAGAAGTTTGTACTTCAAAGTGTGTTTAGTACTACACAGAATTAATTGTGTTTTCAACCTCAGTATCTTCTATTAATTATTACAATTAATTTTTGCTTTCATTGTGATTGTCAGACTCTTGTTTAATTCAATATTGTCCGTTCTTCATAGGAGTTGATTTGGGGCTATTCCTCAAGATGGATTGAGATAGAGTGTTGTTATGAAGTTGAGGAGTGTGTGTGGGCGTTGTTTGTTCCATCTTCTATTACTTGTTGCCCATTGATCATCTCTGTGTTGAATATACAACAGATAGACTGTACAGTCAGTTTTCAAAAACTAATATTGATATGGTTATAACTTTTTTTTCTTTCAAACAATTGGTGACTGAGTCCACTGTAAGTTGTGTTGCTCTCTGCAGGGGTACAGTTAATGGGTTCAAAACAATGCTTTTGCTCTCTTCCCAGTTCTTTTATATGAGCATTTTGAATGTCTAGCAGGGAATGAGTATAGGTTTGCACCAGTTTCACATGTTTTTAAGCACTGCAACTGTCTCTTATACACAACTTGAATGTGTCTGTATTTCACTCATTCCCCCTCCTAATACTAGGAAAGTTGTTATTTTTGCCCCTCCAGGGACGGATGCAGTGGAGTTTGTTCAAGTTCAGTTAAACCCTCCTTTTTTTCTCCTGCTAGAGGCTATACCTAATATCAGTCAGCTTTTCCAATAACTATTTATTGTAGAAGACAGTTTGGACCTTGAAACTGGGACTAGCACCTAGCTAGCGGTTTTAGCTAGCAAATAATTAAAAAGTAATTTAGTGCCATACAAGCGTGACCATAAATGCTTTGTTAAGTCTGCGCGCCATGTGGTTGAATATGTGCTCATATATCACAGCACCCAATGAAAATAACCCCCCCCCCCCCACACACACTTTTTTTTTCAGATCCTAGATCCGCCCATGCCCTCCTAGATTTGTTTCTGTATCCAGCCATGTCTTGTATGGCAACCAGAGGTCCACTCACTATAGAGCTGTGCCTGCCAGTTCTTCCGTTTAGCTGGGATGTTTGCTGTGTGCTACTAAAGTGTATGCACATGTCCACCTGACTGTCATGTGTTTGTGACTGTGTGTTCTAATTCTGGCCATAAAGGACCAGCTTCATCAGTGAGTGTTTGTCCTGCCTTGGACTTCATATGGCCATTGTGTGTAGCACGAGAAAACACAAACTGCACGTAGACTTTTTTTTTCCAATGTGGCAATTTGAAACCTAGAAAGTGTCGTAGTAAATATTGTAAATTCATGTTGTTTTAATGAAATTTATGAAGATCATAATTTTCAGGGGGCAAACCGATTTTCAGGAGGGGTGGCTAATTACCACCTAAAATACCCAAATGAAATCCCAGTATATCAATTGTACGTACATGCCCGGTGTATACCCGTTAACATGGCCAATTAAACTTTGTTATCACTATGGTACTTGCATGCACTAACCAATAGTCATATAGCTACAAGGGGGTATGTGGTTCAAGTGCTTGTTATTGATAGTTATGCACCTCTATGCATGAGCTAATGGGGACTCCTGGCTGCAGTCACTGCACTGAGTGCTGCTAATATGTGTGTGCTGTCCAATCAGCAATTCCCAGTGTTAGTGGCTGGTCAGCCCCAGTCAAACACATAACCCCTGGTGATTACAGTAATTAATACAGGCACTAACAGCTGGACAAGAGAGTGTGTTGGGCCTCTGCTTGTTGGCTAGATCTGCCCAACAATGCTAATTTAATTCCCTTTTTGTGCCATACAGTAAATCATAAAGATAATGACTGTCGCTGGTCAGCTGGTTTATAGACTGCCTATGGGGTCACAAAGAAAGGGAAAAAATGTAAAACTGAAGAATGTAAAACTGAAGAATGTAGATTGACCAATCAAAAGAAAGTACAAGCATTCACACACACACAAATTAAATAAATATGACAAGTGACCTAGCAACATAAAAATGATACATACAATTCAGCTGAAACTACAACTACTGAAATTAACACACAAGAATAATGTCTGACCATCAGTTAATACTGTTGTGGGGTGTGGTCCCCCACAGAGACTGCAGTATTTCAAACTATACAATATCAAAGGACTTTGGCAAGAAGTCAAAACTTGGGGTTAAGTTTTAATTAACATAATATTGGCTGTTAGAATGAGAAAATTTGCATTATTATAGTATCAATTATTTCTGCTGTCACAATGACTAAGAATTTGTTGGGAAAAATCTCTGGTGGTCCCCCAACCAGAAGTAGAGTGCAAGGGATGGGGGAGAATTGTCATAACATAACTGGTTTTAGGAATATGATTTCCTAGAAAGTAGTTGTTTGTCCTGCTCACATTTTATCTTGGATAGTCAGGAAGTTTCAGTTTCTAGAAGCATCAGAACAGTCTGGGTGGGACGGTGGGACAGGAGGTTGTATTGGTGAGAATCCCTTACATAGTCCCTTAGGTAATTTAATGAACTGGGTTTTTTATTGTATGAATCACTAAGTAATAGTTAGAGCATAAGCGCGCATGCTCTAACTATTTTAGATCCCGTTTACGCATGCCCAGTTTCCACTAGCAACTTTGTTTATCAGCATTTTCGCAGAAATGGCTAAAGGCAAAAAATAGTGCACACTTACCAAGTTAGTACACCTAGTAACAATATAGCAACGGGATCTAATTTCCTGAAATTTAGTACACTGTCCATTTTTACAAGGTGTGATTTCATTAAAGTGTGTATATGTTTGTGTGCGTTGTAGGAGGTGCTCCACAATCAGGGGGTGTGTTCGGTGTATTTGAAGCAGTATGACAAGGTAAGAATCACTTGCAGAGATACTGTAATTGCCAGGGGCATAGGCAACTTGCACAAGGTCTGTGATAATTTGAAAGTGCCAGAAGTTATGAGAAGACGTTAGTACTTATTAGTGTAAGATCTTTAAGCCATGATCTTGTAGACAAGTTGTTTGCAAATTGTGAGTCGAGTAGTTCAACTTTGATAGTCCTCACGCCTCACGGTGCAATGCCATTCATTTTAGTTCTCTAAAAAACAAGTTAGAAATTTATTTTTCAGATTAAAATGTATATAAACACAAAACAAGAGAAATTAAAAGCAAGTTGTATTATGTATCAGTTTTATTTGCTATTTGTTTTGTTTCATAAGTTGTGATAGGCTGTCTCCATGTACTTCTGTGGCATTCAGTATTCATGCATGTAGACATTACTGTGGGAATGTATTGACCACCTATGTGTATGTGTGTATGTTGTGTGTTAGGCAGTGGAATACTTCCAGGAAGCTCTTCGCCAGAGTCCTCAAACTGTGACGTACAAGCAATTGGGTAAAGTTCATCTTCTCAACAAGTGTCTGGAGGATGCACTCGGGGTGTTCAAGGAAGCAGTCAAGTAAGTAGTTTGCAGTACAGTTGGGGGGAGGGGAGGGGGAGGAGGGTAGTGTGATAAAAAAAATTATGTACCAGCACCCACTAAATTTATTGATGCACCAATATTACACCCCTGACTCCTGGATAAACAAACCTCGAGGTGGCTCTGTGCAAGGTGATGTGATTTCACAGCCTTCTTTTACTCATTAGATGTATTCTGCAGAGAGAATACATCTAATGAGTAAATGAAGACTGAGAAAGAAATTGTGAAGTGATAAATTAGAGGAGTAAAAAAAAAATTCAACAAATAATAAGAATCTTCGAAATAAAGAGAATTTTCGTTGGTCTGTTGAGAGTGAGACTGTAGCATAGTGGTACCCCTTAACAGTATAAATACAGAATTGGAGTGTTTGTTTGCTGGCTGGTTGTCGTAGCTCAGTGGCAGAGCGTTTGTGCGTTATACAAGCGATCCTGGGTTTGATTCCTGGTGGCGACCAAATATTTTTAATTCTGTATTGTTAAAAAAAACCCTGTGAAAGAGAGAGAATACATCTGATGTAAATGATCTTTGTACTCGGTGAAGGTACTAAAGTTAGTGTTTATTCACCCTCAGTGCACATACACGAGAGGGTTATAGTAGTCCATTTGTCGTGCATTCATTCATTCACTCTGTCAACAGCGGATCTCAAATATGGTAGACTTTATGCCTTGAGAGAAGAGAGATTTCGTTTGAGAAAATGAGAGAAAAGTTTGATTACGGTGAGTGCTGCTATATGGCCACACCCATTCAATCGTTCAACTGCGAACCATGCATGCTTATGTGAGCGTACAATTTTACTGCACCCATTCAGATTTGTTATGTGCGTACTGTAGTTCCAGTGCTTAACTTTTTTTTTGTCTGGTGTTTGGAAGTCTCTGCTGCTGGAGGTGCACTTCTTTCACCAACTGTAAGTATGTCTGCTCTCCAAAAAGTGTGGCCTAAGTATTCATGTAAGGTGCATGTCAGAAAGTCCAATTGTTCTGGTGGCTATTTTTCTTTTCTACCAAGCCAAGGTAAATACTAAAGCCAGAGAATGCCATGAAGTCATCAAATAGTCATATAACCTTATGGCTGAGTCGTAAAACACCTTTAGAAAGTGTGGATCAGTCCCAGGTGTGTATAAGGGTTGGTTCTAAATGTTCATGCCCATAAAAAAAAAACCCTTGAAATGCCCGAAAAATCCCAGAAATGCAAGCAGGCCAATTTAAAATGTCCTAGCTAAACAAGTTAAAATTTATATTCATAAATAGAACAAAACTATTACTGAAATTTTAAGAACTTGGTTATTCAACAATAGTGACTTCTTTTGCAAATTATTGCATTTTTAACTAACGCTGAGGGTTTGCACTCCTAGTGCTCTAGATTATTTGGGGATTTTTGGCACTAATAGGATGAAGGGATTTTCCCTGTTTATGCTTTGATATGTTACTTTAGAGAGGATGTGCGTGGGAGATAAGTTTATTAACTCTATCTTAACAGTGCGAGTATGATAAGTCCCCAATTGTATCATTTACATGTGCAGAAGGATACAAGGAAGGAGTTGGGTATATGCAATCAATGATTCAGTTCCTCACTGCCGAAATAATAATAATAATTACTAGTGATGTGTTTCAGCACTAAAGGCGGGCGAGCTGGTATGACTGAAATTCAAATTTGACTGCTAGCCGTTTATAATATTTCTTTGTTAGTTAAATATTTTAGTTTAATTTATGTGTTTGTGCTATTCTCTAGCAACACAGCCTTTACACACACGTGCACCATTGTTTACTAGATATAACAACACAAGACTTACTCGTACTCTCTTCACCACTTGACTATTAAAATTTCCGAGGGTAATACAGGATCAATGAACCAAAGGATTCTGCTGACGCTAGCATTTTTTCAAAGTCGCTATTGAAAATGTTCTATTGTACCAGAGCTCTAGTAGATAAAGCATCGTATTAGTGACTGGACTATTGCAAAATGGATTTTCAAGTAAGAGCTAATGTGTTATGCAAGGCGTATAGCTATGACAAACAGCGCAATAACCACGGTGACTTATCACCGCCGCTAATAGAATAGAAACTGAACTCAGCTAAGTTTGTAAGACCTAACTGTGAACGTCTGTCCTATTCTCTCTCTGTAGCTCTTTGCCTTTTTTCCCCCTGGAATTATTTGAAGTCTTTTCTCCTTAATTTCTTGTGCCTGCGCAATGTTAAGGTTTTCAAGTAGCCTCTGAGGGGTGGACACGCATTGACCTCTTTGAACTTTGCCGTAAATATACATATATATATGTATTCCAACATCTCAATTGAGGCCCATTAGTTAGGGTCTCTTTGCTTGCCCAATTATTATTATTATTATTATTATTATTATTATTATTATTGGCAAGCGAGCGAGACACTTACAGGGGTAACACAATTGAAAATTGGGGATGTTTGTTTGTTTATATATATGTTTGGACGTACGTATGTCATTTTGTACTTTGCCCCTCACGTATTTTGGTGTTAGCTCAGTGATCGACCCCGTCCCAAACACCACTAAACAGAATCCTCTGGTTTATTGATCATTACCCGTATCATCCTAGAAGTTGAATTGTTTACCGCTTTGAATTCTTTTGCGGGTGCAGTTGGAAGTAAAAAACTTTCGAGAGTTCCATTTCTATTTGAGTTAGTGGCGGTGGTAAGTTAATAGCTATTGTTCATAAGTCCTACGCAGCAGTATTTACTTGAAACTCATTGTCCACTAGACTAACCACAAGGGTAAGCCTTGTGTAGGTATGTTCAGTTAAGTGTGAAAGTATTGTGCGTTACAACTACTACTTAGCTAATGAATATCACAAATTAAATAACTTGACTTGTTTTTTGTTGCCTTTTTCTTTTCTTTTTTTTCTTCTTTTCTTTCAATTTAAACAGTTGCGGGGAATGGTTACTATGACATTGAATGTCCTTTACTGTAATACATAATTAAAAAAACTCGACTTTTGCTTAGTAGCTCGAGTGTTAGGAGTAAAAATCAATCGTTTAACAATAGTGTAGTTTTAGGCTCGCTCGCCATTTGTGCTCAAACAATCACTAGTTATTATTACTAAGCAGTACCCCTCCACACAGTGGCGCTTGACGTATTGCAAAGTAAGAATGCAGTAGCATAAGTTACTTTTATTCATTATAACATTCTCTACAGTTGGTTAAGGTTGCATCAATTTCACTCTCCTGATCTATTTTTTCTCCTGAACTATCTCATTTCTGTATCTACCACCTTTCTTTTTTCATCTCTTCCTTCTTGAGTCAAGAAGTCCCTCTCCTCCTTAGTCTACCTCTCCTGCTTCTGAATCTTTCTTTCCTTCTATCATGGTTGTGAACTTAGGCTTTGTGAAACTTTCAACTTCAGCTTTTCTACTTTCACCTTTCTTTTTGAAACTTACGCCGCCTTTACTCGACGATTCAATTCCACCCACTTTTTAGTACCTTTTTGCCTTCTCTTTCGTACTTCTCCTTTTTACTACACTGCCTTTCCTCGTTGATTCCACCAGCTAATTAACTGTTTTTTTGCCTTCTCTTTCACACATTAGCCTTCCTTTCTGAAACCTACGCCGCATATCCCTGTCTGTTCCACCTGCTTTTAGTTACAATTACAGTAATCACTTTCTACTGATTTTGATGACACTTTACCTATTTCCTGTTTCTCGGCCACTCTCGTCTTCTTTCGTCTATCATCGTTGCAAATGAATTTGCCTACCAGTAGTCTAGTGTAACCAAACCCTTCACTTCTTTACAATTGCATTTTTGGATTACTCTGTAATTCAGCGCTAGTTCACGAAAGCAGCTCTCCTGTTTCTGTGCCACTCCCGCCTGCTGTCCATTCTTTTGTGCCGAGTTTGGTTGCTAACCGGTATGCGGTTCGCCCTGCGCTTTAGGAATTCTGTATTGTTTGACAAAAAGCCTGTGAAAGAGAGAGAATACATCTAATGAGTAAAAGAAGGCTGAGAAATAAAATTGTGAAATGGGTATTATTATATAGATAATCATGTATTTATATCCAACTGTTATTGCGTCTCTCTGTGTAGATGGAGTCCAGAGGATCCAGATCTGCTTACCACTCTGGGGCTACTTCACCTCCAGTTGGGCAGCACTCCCGAGGCATTTGAAGCTCTGGGCAACGCCCTCACATTCTCTCCCATGCACGGCCCGGCTGTCCTGGCTGTGGGCAGTATGATGCAGGAGCATGGAGACTATGACGTAGCTCTGTCCAAGTACAGGGTCGCTGCTCAGTGTCTGCCAGAGTCACCTCAACTGTGGAACAATATAGGCATGTGCAACTACAGCAAGAAACGCTACATTGCAGTGAGTTGTGTGTGTGCGTGTGTAGGTGGGTGTGTGGGTGGGTGTGGAGGTGTATATGTAAAGGAGCTATTGAGTTCTCAGAATGTATTCATTGCAATAGTTGTTGCTACTAAATGTTATGAAATTAATGGCAAATTGTTCTCGTTCTAACAGCCAATATTGTTAATTAAAGCTTAATCTGAAGTTTCGACTCCTTGCCGAAGTCCTCTTCAGGGGTTAGAACAAGAAAAATGTGCTATTATTATAATCATTTCAACTGAGAATGACTGGATCATTGTTATGAAATTGATACATTTGCATTTTGACATATTTAATAACTTAACATTATATCTGATGAAATGTTTGTATCCCCCTCCCCTCCTCCCCCTCCCCTCCTCCTCCTCCTCCTCCCCCCAACTCCTCCTTCTTTTATTTCTTGTTCCTGGTTTACTTCAGTCAATAAGTTGCCTGAAGCGGGCGGCGTACCTTGACCCCTTGGAGTGGCGTGTGCTATATAACCTAGGTCTGCTCCACCTCACCACCCAGCAGTATGCCTCAGCGTTTCACTTCCTCAGAGCTGCCATCAGCTTCAAACCCAAGTCTGGGCCCCTCTACATGCTCCTTGCAAGTGAGATAGGGAAGGTTGGAGAGGGTAGATAGGGAAGGTTGGAGAGGGTAGATAGGGAAGGTTGGAGAGGGTAGATAGGGAAGGTTGGAGAGGGTAGATAGGGAAGGTTGGAGAGGGTAGATAGGGAAGGTTGGAGAGGGTAGATAGGGAAGGTTGGAGAGGGTAGATAGGGAAGGTTGGAGAGGGTAGATAGGGAAGGTTGGAGAGGGTAGATAGGGAAGGTTGGAGAGGGTAGATAGGAATGTTTGTTGGTTTTTTAAAATTTTACACTCAATACAATGGACTATTTATGTTAGATATTCTTACAAATATGAGGCTGTACTTCACCATTGTGATGTAGGTTCCAAGTTATATATCTATTAATTTTTGCAAAAAAGACCAAGGCTTAGGTTATATAATCATGCAATGATTTTGAGGTGTGAGTATACTGCTGAGTAATGAAGTGGGTGGGTACAGTTTAAAAGTTATGTACTTCTGTTAGTATGAGGTATCAGCTGAACTCTTGTAGACTGGAGGCTGATGCGGCCACAGTAGTTGACAGCATCCTTAGATTTTCAAAGGGGGAATAAATTAAATATTAAAAAGCCTAAAGTGAAGAAATCCCCTAGGTCTCTAATTAGGATAGGGTGACACCTGAGGAGAGAGGGTTCAAAGTAAGAATTTCCTGTGTGTATTATTTAATTAGCTAGTCCAGTCCCAGGACTGCTATTATAATGTGATATGTTTGTGGAAGTCCCATGAATACATACGTGATGGGTTGGTGAGGAAGTTTAGCTGATCTCTAACTATACTATCGTTGTTTGAAATATAAAAAATTGTGCTCTGTTTATGATTGCTGCCACCATCCTGGTTTTGCCTTGACTTCAGATTTTTTTGCCATGTTCCGTGTCCTGCTGGTTTATTCATTGTTGTGGTTATTTTTGGACTCACTTTCTCATACTTGCCGACCAACCTATTTAACCAGATGCTCCGGGCGTTCTTAGCAATTCTCGGATCCTGCCCAGGGGTAATCTTTCCTCTTGGCAGTTCCTCATGCCCAGGTTTAATGCAATACGATTTCTACTAGATAATGTGTAATATATTTTGATATAGAATCTTCTTGTAGTATTTAAGTATATTATAATTCACAGTTTCGTCTCCATGAAGCCTTCCTCAGTGCTTGATGATAATTTACCGTAGTAGTTGACATGTATAATTTATAGTTTGTACTGTGCAGTAGCTTCCTTGTCATCTCAGTATTGTTACAAACTTCCTTTTGGTAGGCATGTCAGTGGGCGTGGTCTGTTCCTTTTTCTTTCTTTTTTTACAACTACACATTATAAGCCTCAGCATGCATGTGTGAGAGGGTTATAATACTTACTTTGTTCGGTCAGTCTGTCTGTCACTAGACAATGCTTCTAAATTATGGCTTGAATTCACTTATGCTTGGATGAATTTTGTCTTCTGGACATGTTGTGGACTAACTGACAGACTGTGTGATTATATCTTACATATGCTAGCTGAGATTGGTACGTGAGGAACTAGGGTGCTACTTCCACAATAAGGTTTACTGGTAATGAGTACTACCTAACACTTGGAACACATGACTGGGCTTGGCTAATACTGGCATGTATATGGTAAAGGGTTATCAGAAAGGCAATTATGACTTGATTTATTGTCGTACTCTAAGCTGTGTGCTAAGGATTGGTAAAGTGTGGTCAAATGTGATTTCTGTCTGTGCCTGATCTGAGATCAGTGACCAGCAGGAAGCAGAGTGTTCTTTTAGCTAGTGTTGAAGTTTGTGCCACGTGACAGGACTGATATTTTAATATACTCATGATACATGTGTTGGTAGTTGCTCTCACGAGACTGAAGGATACTGGCAATGCAGAACTCATGTACAAGAAAGCTCTGACTTACAGCAAGTAAGTAGATTGAAATGTGGTTTTAAATAATTAGTGAGTAAACTGAATTAGTGATAGAAAAGTATATAATTGTATGTATGTATGTGTGTATGTATTTATGTGCTTGACTCCTAGTTATTAACTCCCAGCGTGAGTGCGTGAGAGGGTTGTGGTAGTGCGTTTGTCTGTCTGTCTGTCAGCATTTGATTTCATGAATGGCTGAGAACTAACATTTAAAACAATTAAAACTCAATAACTTACGGGAGTTCCATTTCTATTTGAGTAGTGGCGGTGGTAAGTTAGTACGCTATTAGTTATAGTTATTAGCCCTACACAACAGTATTTACTTGAAAATTCATTGTCCACTAGACAAACCACGACGGTAAGTCTTGTATAGGTATGTTCAGATGTGTGAAAGTATTGTGTGTTACAGCTACTACTTTTGCTATAGAAAGAAAACGTTTAAATAATGTGATTTGTTTGTTGTTGTTTTTTTTTTTTGTTTTTTTTTTTCTTCCCCAATTCAAACAGTTGCGGGGAATGGTTACTATGACATTGAATCCCCTTCATCGTACAAACGTAATTTAAAAAATTTTTTTTATTTTTTTTAGTAGCTTGAGTGTTAGAAGTTAAAATCAAACGAGTAACAATAGCATTGTTTTTGGCTCGCTCGCCATTTGTGCTCAAGCACATCACTAGTTCATGACATGTTACTTATACAAGAGTGGAGGGAACTTGCTGTGGTTTACCTCATTGTGCTCAATGCAGCAACAATGGATGAATACTTGGAATGGGAGTAAGAAAGTTTGTTTTAGCACCTGGTGGTACAACAATGGGTATTGTCACTAAATTGTGCGATTCTTTACTTTTGTTACATCAAGAAAGCCAGCCGAGTTATTATGGGATTGATGACCCCTTACCAGATTTTTACCATTTGATTTGTTTGTGTTGTTGAGAGCTTGTCATCTAGCACTGCTCGTATTATTAGGAATGACAATTTGCAAAAGTTGTGTTTCTCAGAAATAAAGGTTAAAAATGGCAACTTTTTTCTTGTTCTAACAACCAATATTATGTTAACCGATTAACGCCGGAAATTAAATTCGCGATTACGTGCGCGTACTCCGAAATTGTTTACAGGAAATCGTGACTGTCACCTCGAGGCTTGAACCGCCTGAGCTTTTTCTTGTCTAGAGGCAATACGCTTCGAAGTAACCGACGGCGATGTATTAACTGATTGAAGCTAAAGCCCTCCTCTACCCGCGGGCTAAGTTTTGTTTAGTTTCTAGGTGTTTGAAGTGTATGAAGTGCGCACTCATTGGAAACTACAAGCTTCAAGGTACATAAGTATACCATTGTTAGCATCAGTATTGTAAAAGTTTAGGCTAAGACCTCATGTTTCATAGCTATACATTGTTTTTTTAAATGTTCACCAGCCGCTTGCTTTGAAATATTTCAGCAACTATGGATTTTGACTGTTTATTTTTTTTGTGTGTGAGCCATATACTAGGATAATATGTGAGTGGGTCTAGGAAAAGGGACCTTATGGAGCAAATCAAAAAATTGAGTTTTTTATGCTAATAAAAAGCTACAATTTATCTCAACTTAGTGCTAAAATACTGGAGGGTAAAGCCTTGGACGTGCAGAGAAACTGGCAGTTGAACTGGGCTGTATTCAGCAAAGCAATTGAACTAAAATTCGAGAAAACATAAATTGAATTTCCACTTCCGGTAAAATTAACGTTTCCGTATACTTAACGGCGTACTCCGCATATGCAATTAAATCGTACAGCCGCTTTTTAACGGCGACTACCGAAGTTTGCGTAGAGTTCTTTTTAGCTTTCAAAGCGTCTCACGGCCTGTCTTGTCGGAATGCTTGGCTATTCTATTCGCTGTAGCGGTAAAATTTCAGCCAGAGGTAAGCTGTAGAGTGCATGCAATAGTTTCAAAGCTATGCCGTTTTTTTAGCTGCTTCTTTGAAACTCCGCCCATCCCCCGTTTATTGTAAATCGAGAACGAGAGAGTATAAAAAGTAGCTTGTCTTTCCACGGCACGCTTGGGGTCTTTTAAGTTGTTTTGACATTTGAAATTTGGCATAGACGTAGAGTAAGGGTCACTAAGACTAATTCTGCAAAAAACAAAAATAGGAGAAAGAAAGAATTTTTCCGATGACTTACTTCCCGAGCCTATATCTCAATTTCAATTTTTGCGCCATAAGGTCCCTTTTCCCAGACCCGCTCACATATAATATATAACATAACAAAGACTACTGTGTTTGCAATTCTAGGATTTTTTTCTGGTAATACTATGAAGCAGTCCGATTGAACTCCCCAATGAAGAATTTGATGACCTGGAGGAAATAAAGGTTGAAAAAGGCAAGCTATTTTAGCTTCGTTTGTTCATACACAGAGGGTTATATAGATTTTGAACAACACTAACCACAAAAAGGTCAAGTTATTATTGCATGAGGATACAGACTTTATTCCTCCCAGTTCTCTCCTACTTGAAGGTGCCCATAAAATGGATTTCTTAGGAGAAAGTTTCTCAGGTATGAAGAGAAGGATGTGCAATCTATGTCAAGAACAGTAACAACAGACACATCATGGTACGGTACAGTGGTGATTATGGGGTGTGGCTTTGTCACCTATGAAGACTTCTTGGCCACGGACCTCTTCACCTGAGAAGTCTTCTGCCTTATTCTATCTCTATTTCTTTGAGATCATAAAATTCTTCATCACTGCCCTCTATGAAGACTTCTTGGCAGTCTTTAAATTTTATTGACAACTTTATATCATATTAATAATTGATAAATATTTTTGTCTATTAGTTATAGCTATACGTATTTTTTTTTTGTAACTTTGATTTTCTTTATACACAAACAGTGCTACAATTTCAATCTACAAATAATAATAAAAATTTCTATGGTAAGGGTCATTAAGACCTTGCCTCCCTTACACTTACCTCACAGGAGAATCGCTACGGCGTTGTGGGAGCTCTTGAAACATTTGCGATTGCTGCTGGTAGCTAATTGAAGCGGGTACTATGGCGGTTACGCAAAAATGCGTAACCCGCGCTGTGAAACACCCTTGTGCTTGACGCGGAAACGCGTAATTCGGCGATAATCGGTTAATTAACACTTAACCCGACGTTTTGAAAGATAATAATTTTAGTTAAAATTAATCGTCAACAGCTATACTTTTACTTAAACTACTAAGAGATGTCGTCCTTAATGAAAATATCTTTGTCAATAACCCTCAATTTCTGCTCATACAATGATTATTTCTTTGAAGTGCTTGTTAAGTCAGAAAAACAGTGGCGGTTAATATGGCATTGAAGACAGTTTCATTTGCTGGGGGTTGTTGTCCAGAGCTGTAAGTACTTTGCGTAGTAAGAACAAGTTATACTACAGAATCTACTAATACTTGGAATAAATTGAGATAAGATAGTATTTAATAGTTGTTAAGATTATTAGCAGTTATGTGCATGATATAATGATTGAACGAGGTCTTTCTTTAGTTCTAATAGGAGCTAACACTAACTTCACTTATGCAAAATAAAACTAGCTGACCTCTATGAACAACTGGTTGTGGTGCAGATATCTGTGATGAAATAGTAAAATCAACTTATATAATTTGGCTGTTAGGCCATTTGTGCTCAAGCACACCAGTAATTCATGCATCATGGGCTGATCTAGGATCTGAGACCCTTTCCCCGCGTAGCAGTTAGGTAAAGGGTCTGGATAGTGAGACTATGTGCATGGAAAGTACATATCTTTGTTAGTATTCTGATACTACTCCATTAACCGATTACACGCGAATAAAAAATAAAAAATTTAATTGCGCCTTACGTAATGCGGTCACGGGCGCATGCGAGACACAGAGGATTGATTGCTTGGTGGGAGGGTGACACTAAGCGAGAGAAAGAAGACGAACGTTTGAAGATTGCCTCAGGGACAGTATTATCGAACGATAGAGTACGCTCTAGGCTATTGGGAAAGCATAAATTCGACGCTAGGGAGCTGTTCCCGACTTAAAAATAACAAAGTACTCTCACCGTTTGGCAAAAGCTTTTATGGCATCACACTGAGGCTCTTAGTAAGCACACTAGTAAGGTTGGAAGTATGGTTTCATGGCTGAAGCAGTTTGCTACTCGATCATAGAGGTAAGAGAAAGTGTTTTTGCACACATCTGTCTTACACTCAGGAAGAATTTGTTGATATTTATTTAGGGTGTGGTTTATTTTGAACTGAGCAATCTGTTATACATTTTGTAAACAGAGAAGCTTTTTAAGGCTTTTGTGTATGAAAACAGGTACATCACAAAAATGATATAATATTTGAGTGTATTCAGTTTGGTACTCCAAGGTGTCTCTACTTTTGATGTGCTGGTAGGCTGCATTGTTGACAGAATAGTTGGTGATCTTACTATCAAGTGCAATGGCAGTCTATGTATTTTATAAGCCTAAAAATATACTTACAACAATATAGAATCGTCTGCAATTATGATTGGTGGCTTCCTCAACTCCACAAAGCTGTATGGCGAAATGGACGCGAAGACGCATTTTCGCGTCCTCCGCGGTTATAGATTTTTCTCAATTGACGCGTATTTGCGTCTTCCGCGATTAATCGGTTAAGTCAGGTTAAGCTGGAAGTTGTTCAATTGATTATTATTATATTTTTTTTTTCCAAGTTGTGATGCTATGCCACTGAAGACCCTTTTCCAGATACTATTACAGCTGGTTTTAGTTAGCTAAGAGCTTGTCTGGAGTTACGGGTAGTAATTGTTGAGATAATTCACAAGCTATATTACACAGCAAAATACAAGTAGTAAAAGTAAGTTTTTAACAGTTAGCTAAAATGAATAGTCAATGGCTATACTGTCGTCCTCAACTTACATAATAAAAGCTAACACATTAGCTTTAAGTTCATAGTTTACTATTGTTGTTGTTGTTTTTTGTTTTTTTTGTTGTTTTTATCTTGCAAGTTATTTCTTTGACTCCCTAGTTATTTCTCCTATGTTTTGTTTTTGTTTTGTTTTGTTTTGTATAAGTTTTAATATCATTGATAAATTGTTACTATGTAGGGAATGTTTAGTAACTCGTGTGTCTGTATATGTAGGTCTGACCCTTTAATCTGTCTCAATTATGCCATATTCCTTTACAACACTGATCGACTAGCAGCTGCTGCAGATTTCTGCAAGCAGTACTCCACATCCGTGCGAGCACGTGGGCCTTCTTCATTAGACCCTGAGGTTGGTTGGACAACTATCAGCTAATAATGTTGTAAATTGCAAGTCGGTGGGATCCAACGTTAAGTGCACAGAAGGGCCCTAAATGTATCTAGGTCCATTGTACTGCACAATTTAAGTCCCTTTAATGTGCTGGAATTTTTACAACTTAGTTTTTTCCGGAAAAGCTGGTCATTTGCTTGCTGTGTGATTGTACTGTGGGTAATGCCCCTATCGTCACGTCATAATCACATGCTGCTCGCAATAGATCAGTTTTAATAACATTTATGTTGCTTGTGTAGCCAATGGTAAGTTGTGCTGTGCATATTACAATTGCAGCTCCTGAGTGTTCACATGCCATGACGTCTGGAATGAGAGCACTCTATTCGCCAAAGCAGTTCGTTTTGTATGAGAAATGATTTGTAATTGTTATCGAGTATATAGTAGCACTAATGGCTCGTGGCTTAGGTGCTTCATTTGTATTTTTAATATAACAAAATCGTGAAGCCTCTAAAAGTTTAATGCATTGTGGTTGTTGTTATTATTGTGGCTGTTGTTGTTGTGTATGCTTTCCTTGTTTTATATTGCTTTTAATTATGATTAGATGTTGGAAATGGGAGAGAAGATGAAGCAGATTCCTGCGCTCAACTCTGAAATGTTAAGAAAAAGTGGATCCAGTAAAAGCATCCAACCCTCACATAAAGACTCTGATTTGAAGAAAGGAACTGTCTGAGTTACATTAAATGTCTGTGCTCAGTTCAAGTCACTTGACGGCAAACCAATCACTTCATTCTAGAAACAAACACTTTCTTTACAAATACTTAAACTTTTTTCGCACTTTCTTCGTAAACATTCATTTGGTTGTTTTAATGGCGTATGTAGGGATTGATCAGTATTGTATGACACTGCATATCTTGCAGCAAAAGCACAGTGGTGTAAACAAAGCTTCAAACCAGTGAAAAAGAAGGCATAAATGGAGAACATAGCCTTGTGAGGATATAATTGTATAAGATGCTAACTGTCTGCAACTTATACCTCATGAGCATCATTGTTACATATTTTAGCTTACTATCTATTTAAAAAAATTCAAATCCATTAAAAAAACATTTCTCTAAATTCCCCAGTTTACTTTTCTATCTCAGGCTGCACCTGCTTTAACAACAACCGAGAGTATTGGTTGCTTTGCTTTAATTGTATCATGTCATAAATGTGAAATCTTAACTGCCTTGATAATTGACCAGCAGAGTTTTTTGAAAGGGTCCTTAGAGTAATGTACAAAAAAAAATTTGTAGTCATATTAAAATTTTCCCTTTACAATATCGTCGTGCACACATGCAGAAAGGATTGCTCTATATAGAATGCTAAAGGACCATTTGTAAATACCAACTGTTTACCAGACAGGCTGTAAGTAAACTTCACAGCACACCTGTTTCCACCTCAGGTTCATTCTTGCAGTAGCATTAAGTGGAAGTAGTCAGGTTCTCCCCAGACAGCATCATGTTGCTGTGGCTATCACCTCGTTACCCCTCCCACTCTCAGCTTCACCCTGATAAGGGATGCCACTCTGCACAGTGTTGTAGTGACCATACACACACACATGCAATTAGAGACATTCTTTCACACAATACCTATCATAAGTATGAATGTTATGTAGATTCTAACTTGACAGTGCTGTTTATATTATTATTATTACTATTATTGTTATTATTTTTTGGTATTGATTGTAATATGAGAGGAAAATAAAAGTAGAGTGGTTGCAGATGAATCATGTGCTGAGTTTATATTAAACAAAAAACAAAACAAAAAAAAAACCTGCCACTTAAAATTATACAACTGACTTGAAATTGTCAGTGTCTAGTTTAACTGAAGTTCTGTCTGCTCTCCCGTTGGGCATGAATGACACTGTCGTCGAGTGGTAGTTATTTTCATTGGCATTACTCGTCTTGAAGCTGTCGTTCACTTTAGAAGTGCCATTGACTTTGAAGCTTCCGTTAATTCTGAAGCTTCCACTGACTTTAGAGCTCCCAGTGTACCGTCGCTGCATGGAAACACTGCTGTTGGAGCGGATGGAGGCATTGCTTCTGTTCCTGAAGGACAAACTGTTCTTGTGGCGTCTTTTGCCCTTGAAGAGATCCAAGTACATGTTCAAGACCTTCTTTGTGACGATGAAGGCCAGGAACACTCCAAATCCGTGAGTCGAGTTGAAAATAATGAACAAGTACCACATCCACGATATGTAATTAAAGATGGCCATAAAGCCAAAGATCCAAGTGAGACCTGTGATAGAGAAGACGGCCAGCCACACTCGTATGATAGTCCCGTTGTTGGACTTCTCCACTTTAGACTGGTCCCTCGAGGCACGACATAGTAGCACGGTGGTGAGTATAAACATGAGGAGATTGCACGTCAGGCTGAGCACCAGTGGAACGAGGAATGAAATGATGAAAGAAGTGTAATGGTTTATCCAACACTTGTCAATCTTGCCTTCAGTGTTGATGCCGTACAGAATCAAACCGTCCACAGAAAAATTGAGAGAAACAGAAATAGTGCTGATTACAAGAGGAGGGAGCCATCCAATGAGCAGGTAAATGGCAAAAAACCTTTTCTTGGTCCTTCTCGAGTCATTGGTAAACTGACTCGCCTGGTAAAAATTTCTAAGCATTTCGCACGAGAATATGCTCATCCACGAAAATTGAGCCAGATAGAAAAAATGGAGAGTGATGGCCAAGGCTGAGCAAAGCTCCGTCAGAGGATACTTGCGAATGGCAGGGGCTCCCGTGATGAACAGGAGATCAGTAGCTAGAAAGGTTACACACAAGTTCATGAGGACCAGTCCTGGGAACGTGTGCAGTTCACTGAAGATGAAGTAAGTCACTAACACTGCAATAGTGCCCAGTATAGATAAAGAGCAACCAGCCAATGTTATCTCTTCTAAGCCGGGTAGATTAGACACCAGACCCATGAAAGTATATCTCCTAGTCACTAGGTGCTCTGGGCACACCAGAACCTGATCACCATTGCGGAACACGAGGTCTATGACAACCACTTCTTCATATAGGATACTTCCGTTCTTAAGATCAACATACTCTGATTTATTCAAAGCGACCAGCTGTGAAGAACAGTTTATGACAGGTGGCATTTCAACAGAGACATTGCTGGTACAGATGATCGGACGACCCAGTTCATCATAATTTACAACATTAGACACTTTAATGTTGTTACTTAACAAAATAGTATCGTTTTCCAAATATGTGAAATCTGTGGTATTAATCACCACCATGGCACCGGTACACTCGATAACCAGCAGCTCCGTGTCATTATCAGCTTCTCCCGAGCCACTCGTCTCATTACCGTCGATTGTAGGAGGTGCAATGACAATCGTTGGCTGAGTCGGAGCCGCATAAGAACACCGCCCTCCACTCTTTGAATAGCCCTGGGGACACAGCGTCTCACGACATTCAAATCCCACAGGCACTTTCCCCTCGGAACAATTGACAGATATGCTAGCACTGTCCGAGCTGGTAGCCACGACAACCTGCCCGTTTGCTAAGCCACTCAAAGTGATGGTGAAGGCAAATCTGGCTGGATGCGGAGGGTGACCTGCGCTTGGTGGGTCTACAATTGGATCATTGGTCCGGCAAAACGTGTCCACAGATTCGGGACTAAAATTGACCAGTTCAAAACATTCAGTGAAGTTTACATCTTCAGCATTACACTCTGCACAATCCAAGTTTCGGTACACGAAGGGATCTCCTTGAACAAGATCAATAGGTCCAGAGGTACATCCCTTCACAAGCAGATTATAATGATCCTCATCATAATAATCGAAGGTTGCCTGCTCCAGAACCCACCTTGGAAAACAGTCAGAAATTGCAGGGATGCAGGATCTTGGTTGGCGTGGCACACTGGACAAGTCAGACGGAGGGCGAAAGTGACACTTACTACACTCATTCTTGAAAATATCTGGATCTTCGTGCAACAGATCCGAGATGCTGGTAGAAGCCAGTCTGTCATACACAGGGTTGTTGCAGACCAACGACATCTCCCAGGCCTTGACTTCCTCTACACTGTTGCAACGTGCACAAAACTCATTCAAATACACTACACCAGTCCTGATGTCTGTGACAGGAGGGAAGGGTTGGCCTTCTGCAGCATTGGTGCAGCGTGTTGAAATGTTCGAATTGTCGGGATCGACCCAAGAGGTGGGGCAGGCTGTGATCATCAAGTATGCTTCTCCCTCCGACAATACCGTGTAACCTGGCTTTACGGTAAGTGGCTTGCACTCGATCTTTACTCCTTCATTCAAAGGACGCAGTTCAGTTGGAGAACAGGAGCTTGAAGACCAGCCCGAACAACAGTCGCCGAACCACAGGCAGTCCGCGTCGCATCTGCAGAGAGCGCTGCCGTTGGCGGCGCTTGTACACCCTGTCGGGCAAGAGTTACAAGTAGAGCTGAACACGAGCGACAAAGTACTGCACAAGTACAGGAGAAAAATGGTACGGCTCATATTCGTAACTAAAAATCTGTTCACACTACCCCTTTCAAAGCATATCCAAGCTGTTAATTACCAAACAATAAATTGCGGCAAGTGACGACATGCGCACAACGCAACTCGCGGTTTTGATAATCAAACCACCAAATACCACATGAAAAACTCAAGCGCAGCGCGCGCCTTTAAAAGAATTGGATGGTTAAGATATGCCTACTCAGTAATTGCATTTAGATAACAGTAACATGAATGAATGACTTATAAAACAACAACAACGTAATATTTACGTTCATAAATTGGTGTATTTTGCTTGTCTGATGGCATGAACCAGTTTCTTCTTTATCTGACGAGGACTAGGCTTCTTCTCTATGTCATACACAGGTTCGGGATATTCTAAATATAGCACACACACACACAAATCAGTGAGCACTGCATTCAATGTCTGCTCTAACATAATGGATTTGTGAGTTCAAGTATTTGTTATCCTTTTTTTATTATTTTTTTATTTTTATTTTATTATTATTTTTTTATTGCTTTGCTGATAAACAGACAGGAGAGGCCAACTAGCTGAGCTATTCTTAAGGCCTTCCTACCCAGCAAATGCCAGGTACCCAATCACAGCTGGGTGGACTGGTGGGGCTGGTGGGAGGCAGATGGAAAATCAGATGGAAAAATTGCCTGAGTTGGGCTTGAACTCAGGACCTCCGGCCCTGAGCCCAGGACACAACCACTACAGCCCACCACTAATAATCCATTAATAACAGGAAATGTCCCAGCAAATTAGCACTCTGGATTGCTGTTGCTATGCAGGGTGTCATACAGGTTATTCACTGGAGGTGGGAAACACCAGCAGTACTTAGCCACAACCATTTTTAAAACCCACATACTTTGATGCTCATGTCTATATGAAAGTGTATTATTGGCGAGCGAGCGAGACACTTACAGGGGTAAAAATGAAAAAATCGGGGATGTTTGTGATTTGTATATATGTATGGACGTACGTAAGGCATTTTTGTACTTTGACCCTCGCGTTTTTGTGTTAGTTCGGTTGTCGACCCCGTCCCAAACTTCACTAAACAGAATCCTCTGTTTATCGATCAGTACCCGTATCACCCTAGAAATTGAATTGTTTACCTTTTTGAATTCTTTTACTGGTGCAGTTAAAACGTGAAAACTTACAGGACTTCCATTTCTATTCGAGTTAGTGGCGGTGGTAAGTCAATGCGTTCTTTGTCATGGTTATAAGCCGTGCGCAACAGTATTTACTTGAAAATACATTGTGCACTATACTACTGCGAAGGTAAGTCTGTGTAACACAGGTGCATGTCCAGTTGTGTCAAAGCATTGTGTGTTACAACCACTACTTAGCTAAAGAATATCACAAAGAAAACTTTTAAATAACGTGTATTGTTTTGTTGTTGTTTTTTCCCTTCAATTCAAACAGTTGCAGAGAGTTGTTACTATGGCACTGAAATCCCTTTACCGTGTATGCGAGATTTAAAAACTGGACCTTATTTTCGGTAGCTTCAGTGTTAGAAGTCAAAATCATTCATATAAAAATAGCATAGTCTTTAGGCTCGCTCGCCATTTGTGCTCAAGCACATCACTAGTATACTTCACACTGATCAGTTGGTCACACGTAGAATAACTTCCTTCTGGGGGAGAAATCCCCAGGGCACTCCTAACTCTATATGAAACCCTGCTATAATTTAACCCCCCCCCCCCCCCCCCCCCCCCACTAAGTCCAGGACTCACTGAGGACATAATGGAAATTGTGTCTCACGGACGTGTCCCAGTACGTCTGGAAGTAGCTGAAGGTGAATGGCCGAAATTCTTTATCTGCTGTCATATTCTCTTCCATGAACTGAGCAGTTGAGAACGTGCGCTGGCGAAGCCAGTCCTCAGTGGGAGTGTCTGGCCAGGTGTGTGTGGTCTTCAGTGGTCTGGCATGGGTGTACAAGGTGAATACAAGCCTGTGAATGCCCGTGCCACTGGGAGGTACAGGAGGAAGGTACGGGGTGGTCACATGACCTTCTGTTGGCATTCTCCACTCGTCAGAGTTAACTGACTCGACTGGAACATCTGCCCTGTTAAAACAAACAAACAATAAACAAAAAATTAAACAAACAAACAAAGAAATGATAGCAAATTTATAATTATTTCAGCCGAGAATGACTGAATCAACAAAGAAATGGCAGGACAAAACTATTAGTGCCCTCAGAATCTTCTCCTACTACACTGTCATAGTCTTATTCTAACCCAGTCCATCCAAACAACTTCAGCAAGTATTGTGGGAATAGGAGGAGTGAAGGGGATACTGAAATACAAATAATACTCTTAAAAGAGCACACTAAGTAGAGCTTTCACTGAAGCCGTGTGCTACACTAATGGTGTCTGAATAATCAGACATTAGAAACTGAGGTTACAACACTCATAGCTAATGCATATTATAGTGCATTTACTAGGCAAGTGAACACATTCACACTACCACCCTTAGTACACGATATATTTTACGTGGTGCAGTGTACATTATGGGATGGAATGTGCGTCCCAGACTAGGAGCAGTAATAATATATTAATACAAGGAAACTATACACATCTGTCCTCATTCATCATCTGCTGTGACCAGTCAGTAACTGATGCAGAAGACGAAATAACATAGATACACCAAAATACACACTCCTTCCTGCCCTGCCAGTTAGTAGAGAACCCATACAACCACCGGATGTTGAGCCGCATCAGTTTCTAAACAGCTGCATCTCCAGAAACTCTTACCAGCCGGTGCAACAACTCAACTTACACACTCAAAGATGCTAAACAAAACAAAAACAAAAACAAAACAAAAGCCTAACCATGTAAAGCAAGTTGATATCACAGTATCCTTCCTGTCAAACATATACTTTGAAATGTGTAGAACACAGAGAGCAATTAGGAGAAGTCCTACGTGTGCCATTAGGTCACTCTGTGAGAAGGGTATTCAATTTGCAAACTAATATATTCGATTACGACAGCCAGCGAGTGTAGCATTGCACACTTTCTCCAAACCCTCGATAAGAACCTCACACAACTCACCTCTCACCAGCCACACAACTCACCTCTCACCAGTCTCACAACTCACCTCTCACCAGCCACACAACTCACCTCTCACCAGATCTCACATGGCTAGACAACACAAGACTAGAGACTATGCACAGAAAACTAATCCATGAAGGGCAAATAAAACTTGATTTGATGTTCACAGGGGCAATGTAAGTAGAACACAAACAGAATATAATGTATATTTTGTTGCAGTGTCTAAAAATACATGCAAAACTATGTTATTTTCATGTTAAAAATGCTAGTAGTGCAGGATTGCTGAGGCTACTGCTCATCCTTGTCTCTCCCCTCCCCAACAGTCCTGACTACACAACCTTGTACTCCACATGCCAATGGACAGAGAGTCTGTCCCAGCTCATGAATACCACTCACTGCTCCTCTATTACAAGCCATATATATGATAGTGAATTCTCAGTTGGTGCTGGATTTCTCACCTGATGGAGGATGTTTTGGAGGAAGTACTTTAACCCCTGCGGATAACTCCATTAAACAATGTTTATACTGGGGTGAAACCATGGCGACAAAACAAAGCACGCCCCTCATAGGAAGACTGGGTGGATAGAGATACCTCACACCACACACACACACACACCTTCACTCTTTGGCTCATTAGATATTTTCATGCCAGATGGATAATATCCACTAGTCAGAAGCCACACCCACCCACGCCATGTAAACCAAACAAATCTTACACCATCCAGTGTAGAACTTCTTGTGAACTGTCCAGAAGGTTCCCGTCCGGGTTTGTGAGAGTGAGAGTGGCATACTTCACCTCCGGATACTTCGGGTTCTTCTTGGTAGCATACCGTCCCCACGGACTCAAAGGGTACAGTTGAGAGGGCAACATCACAGTGGGCGAGTCCTGGGCGTGTCTGGCCTCTATAACTCTGCCCCACGTCACATGATGGACGTCAGAGTAGGAGATATCCATGAGGCCCTGAGGCTCAAACATAGCACCATACACATCCTGGAAGATGTTGGAATGAAGACCCATGGTCTTGAGCTGTCGACGCCCCAGGCCGCGGGGACCCTCCCACTCATTCTTCACAACATCTAACGGGATAACCACTGCGAAAACAACAACAACAAAACAACAGATACACAACATTATTTCTAACTCCCTCAAATACTAGCACTAGGCTAAAATTGAAATATCGCACGTGTCCGACACTGTAGGAAATGTACCTATCCCACACCTATCCTATTGTAGGAAATTTCAATTTTAGCCTAGTGTAGTACTGCAGACACTAAGTATAACCATAAGGCAGTGAAGATCTATCAATACTTCTATTGCACTAACTACATACATTAGGGGAGGAGGGGGGTGGGCAAGTTCTGAGAAATGTGCTGAGGGAAGACCTATACCCTAATGCAACAAGTCACACTCAATGAAAAGGTAATAATTACATAACAGGTGAGATTGGTATTTAGGAAGGAATTGAAGTTGTTAAAAAAAAAAAAAAAAAAGAAGTGAGGGACCAAAATAATTCTCTTTCAGTAAATGAAATGACATTATCATGTGACATACTATTCATTATATGCACACACTGCACTTGTGACAAGCATGAGGCCATCGTGTTACTCAGTCTGTGGTTTGGTTCCAATATGGTTAGCACTAGGCATGTTTGCAGGCTTAGTTCTCAAAACACACTTATTCCTCATTATTCGAAAAACTGATACCAAGATAGATTAGATTGTAGCAGGAATCGTGTGGCCTGCAATAAAATTGATAATTTGATGTAATCTTAAGGCAACTGGTAACCATTGCTATTTATCACAAAGATACACTCACACAAACATTCAGCAGGTGCAAGAGAAGGTCAAACAAGTATAATTTCTTGCCCGTATAATACCAACTTATGAGGGTATTGTTAAGCTCATTACAATATGCATGTACAATAATGCTCAATTATGCACCCTTACTAGAAGATTAGAGCAGCATCAAAAATATAAAACCAGATGTGAGTAGCCCAAATCATTACTACTTCAGAGAAATGTGCCCAATCTCATGCTTATAATTTAAGTGCAACTGTAAATAATAGTGAGTATAACATCTACCTACACTCATTTTTCCTCGCTACTCTTTCAAACTCAGAGTCACTCCTGTTACCGCGATAAATGCTAGCTTTGAAAGCCCTGTACTTATCCACGGAAGAAAGAGCAGAAGTTGGGGGTTGCAAGTCTGTGGAGGTACGGGCCGTAGGAATGGCAGAAGCGCTGCAGTGTCTGGCAAGACTACCAGCACACTTCCAGGAAAGAAAACTACCTCTCGACACTGCTGCAGCTGACATTTTTGCCATATGGAGTATCAATTTTAAATAATGCGCATTTTTCTAAATAGTACACACCGACGGCGAATACGACTTTTTTGGGTTAAAACTTCTCTAGTTGCTGTCACCTCCGTCACATCCTCAGCCATGAGTTTATGGTCGTGGGTGGTACGTTAGCATCCTGAGAAGTACAGTAGCTCCAGGTGTGACTTCTTGTTTAGTATTGTGTGTGTTTGTGTGTGCTGCAGGTTGGGTTGTCTGCGGGCACAGTATTTGGAATGTACATAGCTCAGAACTATAGAGTGAGTTCTGCACTAACTGGTAGTTAGGGATTACAGCACAATTTTTTATTGTTTACATAGTGGGCTCCATATGGAGCTGTGACCTCAGTGGAAGATCTTGTCTAAAATAACTTTGTGGAATGTGTGTGTGTGTATGTGTTGGTTGATGTTACCTTAATTGGCAAGAGAGTGTAGGATCAAATTTCTAAGCATGTTTAGTAGTCTTAGACGTAGACAGCAACAACAACAACAAAAATTTAGAGTGGTTAATTGGTTTTGCAGCAGAAATGGGTCGTGCTCTCAGAACTATATTTGTGCGACTTAATAAAAGAATTCCAATTCCACTGTGTATGAGTTGCCATTTTCATTCAAGAGATTTTAGTCCTTTTTAAAAAGAATATCTTCCTCCTCCCCATTATGCCATTCTTAAAACATTATCCTTTTCATGGAAATGAGCAACTTATTTGCCCTCCCTGAAACTTCAGTGTGAAAATAACTTGATAGATTATTTTTATCAGCGGCTACAATTGAGTCTATGGAAGGCGATGAGTGATTTGGTCTACTCTTAAAGTCTCTTCTGTTTGCAGCTAGCTATCTCTCTCGCTACCATTGCAACATCTTATCAAGTGCATATAATAATAATTTCATTACAGTAAGAATGGTCCATTCCTAGTTGTGAGATGTGCATGCATGTGTTTGATTTCATAGTCACTGGAATCTCTTCATTAGAGTAAAAAATCTATGGGTGGATTTGAATGTTCCTCACCTTTTGGAATTGTTTTGAAATGGGTAAATATTCCATAAATTATAAAAAAGAGAAAGTTATCTAGAATGGAATCTGATTTCTTTGAGAAGTGACTGGATATAACTGGTATATAGAGATTAGACTGAGGTAACTCATCAACATGAGTGGATGACTGGCCACTGGTCTTGATGGCATGCACATATTACATTATGGGATGGCCACTTCTTGTTAGACTTCTAGTCTAAGTTTAATGTGATAGTTATGTTATTCTCAAATGCGGAGAGATAAGAAGTTTATCATTTGACCAGCACATTCACTGGAGACTGCCGTGTAAGTATTCAGTGTAGGGGCGGGTTTCTAATCTTTTAACTATGCAGTTGAACATGTGGGGTACGTATTGTGGGGTACGTATTGTATGATCCCTTACCTAGACAGAGAAAGGGGAAGGAAAAAATCACCAGTGTGCGTTGAATTGGTGGGAGCCGGTGGTAAGGATTGCTTAGATTCAAACTTTGTTCTGACTTGTGTTTGAAATGGAATCCAACCTCAGCGAGGTGCCAGGTGCAACTGGTATATGTGTACACCTTCTTTGTTGTGTGGATTACACACGCAGCCCTCAATTCCCATCTGGTTGTGCTAGTGGTCATTCCACGGACACTCCCACATTCCTCGTGAATGCTTGACATCACAGGATCAGCCATGTCATGACGGTCTAAACCCTCTGGTCCAGAGTGACAAGGTTCACTGACAGTTTTGCTAGTGTGACAGGATGAGGTTGATTTAAGGATGCTGTCGTGAGAGAAGCCTTATGGAGAGAGAGAGAGAGTTGAGTGTCTTTTGATGCCTTACAACGACACATCGCTTGGGTTCTCTCACACACCACTCACTATCTTGTGGGCACCTGTTGACTGGCAGCATTGCTATGGTGATGGTAGATAAATATCAATATTAATACATCGTACACTAGGAGGATGTAGTTGTTAGTGGATTAACTCTCAATAGTGGACATTCCCAAATGATTGTCTGCCTTTCTGGTTTCTGGTGGAGGAATTGTCTATTGGCCTTCACCGGGTCTGAGAAGTTGGCTTTGATCTGATGAATGGTGACTGTGATCGCGATTCTCTTAGCAACCAGTCCAAGAGTTCAAACTGAATGCCCTTACCAGTTCTCTAGTGTGTTTGAATTAAGCTGGGTAAGCTGTATGTGTGAACCACAGATTGCGATCAAAGAGGAGAAATTTTTCACACTTAGTCAAGTAACAATAAACATCATGTTACAATTTACTCACTTGTTTTTTCGCTTACATTCAGAGACAATATATGCTGGAGGTGAAACAAGCTTACATGGAGTGAAAATAATAATAACAAGAACTTACAAGATTAAACAGATTGCTTTTTTTTTCTCCTCGACATGGTCTGTTCTCAGTCTGTCATCTCAGCAATTTAGATTTAATGGGTAGGGGTGGAACTCTATCCTGCACAGCTGGCATAGATTGCTAAATACTGATGTGCATCATTACTGCAGGATGTCACAGACTACGGCTGCTTCTGTATGTAACTTAACTGTTTTGGTGTGCTTAAGAAAATCAATGAAAGAATTTTTATGTGTGTGGCGGAAGAACCATATATGGGCTTTATTAGGCCTAACATTTCAGCTTAGTCCAACCCTCAGAATGTGCTCTATCATACTCTTATTTAGTATTCAAGGACTCAGACAGTCAGTGGGTGTGTGGGCGTGATAAGACGTCTGAGTGGTGACATGATCTACCAATATATCTAAAGAAGTGGCAAGTGCTCTCCATTTAGAAGTCGCCACAGACCACTTCAGTGGCCTCACTTACTAGTTGATGGCTTTCTTTTTTAATAGTTTATTCATTGTTCGTTGTAATGGTTACTTTTTTGTGTGCCAGCGATCAAACAATGTCCTTGCTTTATTTCTGTGTGCACTGCTGTTCATTAGTCGTGTTCTATTTTCATACTACATGATGGAAGTGTCAGTGTAGTCATGCATGCATCCATGGAAACAGCCTGCGGCCTGTCAGAACTGGAGTATTGTACTAATTCAATTAAACCATCAATTGCCTTCCACTAGAGTCTTCCTGTATCCAATTAGCTCATTAATAGTATACACTGTAATTGCTTTATTTACTTCTAGTCCATATCTGAGTGGAACAGGAAGTGTGGTCCAGTGGTATATAGAATCTAATTCCATTTAACCCCCCCTCCCACTTAATTTCAAGGTACAGACACACACTGCCCTCAGGTCGGACTGCAGGGTGCATGCACGGTTCAGTAAATGGGTGTGAAAGAACTGTTACTATGACCTTTATAGCAACTCTCTAAATTACATCTGTTGTATTTCCATATTTACTAATTACTTTCCTTACATCTTTTATTTACTATTTTGTGTTGGTGATTGCTCTTCTGGTGTTTGTCAATATGACTAGTGGCTAATTGGCTTCTTACACCCTAACCCTCCACTAAATATAAATATGACATGAAGAAACTGTTTGTGGCAATTAACCAAACAGAAAACTGCAAGTACAGTAGAACCTCAGTGATCTGAAAGTTAGTGATCTGAAAGTTAGGATTTTTGAGTATATGCATTTTTAAAAGTAACACTCAGAGCTTTAAGTAACACAGAGACAGCTCTAAAAATAGAGAAATAGCCGAACTACAGCTTCTTGAGGTGGGAGTATGTGGCTTTATGGGGTGGGGCTCAACCTGGCAGCTGTTTGATATCCAGTATTTCAGAATAGTGAGTTAGTGATTACTGAGGTTCTACTGTATCACTAGTGAGTTAGTGATTGCTGAGGTTTTACTGTATCACAGAAAAACAACAACTATATTGTGTGGCAATATTTGTGTGTGTATGTGTGTGAGTTGTCAGGGGTGAGTGGTAATCATACATGCTTGTTGGTATCCAGGTGTGATGTCAGATATCTGAATAGGAACTGGCCAAGGACTTCATACAGATAATATCCTGAGCTTTGTTTACAGTAATTCTCCCTAGGGGAGGATCCAGTACAGCTAATAGAGTGGTATTGAATGTGTTAGGGTTGAGTATATACTTTTAATTCCAGAGATTTTAACAACAACAACCAAAAAAAAAAAAAGTGAATGAGCTGAAAATCAGCCCAAACTGTATGTTTATGGGGTTGTATGTAGCACTATTAGGCATACTCTAGGTAGCATTTTCATGCACGATTAGGTTTTCTATTCCAGTCAATTATCTCCCATGGAGCCTTACATGGTGCTCCTTTCCACTAGCCCTCTCCAACTGTGTGGGGTAGGTGAGATTACAACTCTTAACAAGCTCACAACGACAGGACACGCGCTATTAATTCACCAAAAAAAATGTAAAATTATGATAAAATGGTGATCTATTTGTAGGAATGTACATGAGGAACTAATTTAATATGTGACATTCTACTGGGTGGGTGTGTCATGAGGTGTGGTGTCTGGTCTGGCAGGCGTGGGACTGACAGATGAGATAACTTCCTGGCTCATAGATAGGGTTAAAAGGTTAGACTGTTGTTGCTCTTAGGTGCTGCTGGTGCCTCACAAGTGCATATGATCACCTCACACGTGAATGTGATCACCTCACACACGATCACCTCACACATGATCACCTCACACGTGCATGTGATCACCTCACACACGATCACCTCACACGTGCATGTGATCACCTCACACGATCACCTCACACGTGCATGTGGTCACCTCACACACGATCACCTCACACGTGCATGTGGTCACCTCACACACGATCACCTCACACGTGCATGTGATCACCTCACACACGATCACCTCACACGTGCATGTGGTCACCACACACGATCACCTCACACGTGCATGTGGTCACCTCACACACGATCGCCTCACACGTGCATGTGATCACCTCACACACGATCACCTCACACGTGCATGTGGTCACCTCACACACGATCACCTCACACGTGCATGTGGTCACCTCACACACGATCACCTCACACGTGCATGTGGTCACCTCACACGTGCATGTGATCACCTCACACACGATCACCTCACACGTGCATGTGATCACCTCACACGTGCATGTGGTCACCTCACACACGATCACCTCACACGTGCAAATGATCACCTCACATGTGCACCTGGTTCCTTTTTAGTAGTGTATTTTTTCTCCCTTTTTAGTACTTCTTATGCTTGTTCGTTGGAAGTCATATTTTGGTGTAGATTGATGAATAGATGCAAACATTTCCCCCATTCACCATAAGGAATGATGACTTCCTCAATGAGTTGCTATGACATAACAAACCTTTGCCTGAAGTAATCGAAGTTATGATATTTATATGTATCTATATATTCAGTCCTTAGGAGCACTGGGTGTATTTTTGTGCGAGTTTATAGCTAAGCTAGCTGGCTTGTTATTTTTGTTGAAGCACACCACTTGTGTATCGAGACATTGCAGCAGTTCATAGGCTCGTGTGTCATTTTATGTTTCCACGAAATAATGGGAAATTATTACTAACTAGGAATCTTGCATAATCCCTCCTTTCTTGTGTGGATAATTAAGGCACTAACAGAGCAGCATTATCAGACAATTGTGTAGTCCTAATGTAAAAGAATGCACAATATAATAGTAAAACCATGACTCTTCAAGCATTAGGAGTAGGTAAAGTATCACCATTAACAAGTATGATCTGCCATAACCAGATTACAGTGAATTCTCTCAACAACGGGCTCCCGAAGAACGGTCAGCCTCTCCACAGCGGTAGTTTTTAGTGGAACGAAACGTTTACAGTACAGTTCCAATAGTTTTATAGCCTCTGATGAACGGCCACCCCCGAATTCTTAACAACGGCCAGGGTTAATTATCCTAGAGCGGTCAAAATAGTAAAATTATAGCTACATAATATATATAATAATTGTTCTTAATAGCTAGTTACAAATGTCCAGCAGCGATCAGTGGTTCAAGAGTATCTTTCAATCTTTGTATATACCGTGGCGGACCTTATAAACGATAAACACAGGGTATTTCCAGTCCATAGCCGCCACCTCTGTTCGCTTTTTCACGCTTAACTTCAACAAAAGTCTTGTTGACTTCTCTTCTTAAAAACTGGTACAGAATTGGAGCCATGTTAATGGGGACATGCCCAACAATTGATCCGTCTTTGAAGACTGCTACAGCACTCTTGTCTCTGACATTGGAAGCAGTGTTGTTTTGGTTTAGCAATTCCAGACTTTCTTAGTTTTAGTTATTCATACTAAAAAAATATCTTGAATGCTTAGTTTTAGTTTTTTCCCCAAATTCTCCCTGAAGATTTAGTTAGTTTTTAGTTTTTCTTCAATACCATGTAGAAGATTTAGTTAGTTATACTATCAATTATCTTAGTTTTAGTTAATTTATGTTGCCTCTCAAATTCTGCAATAATGAGACTCCTTTAAAGTTGTTCATGTAGTTTTCCCAATGAACTTAAAAAATGGTATATTTCTGTGAAAACTTTGGTATTATTAATAAAGTATGGTATTTGTTATGTAGTTTAGAGAATAATTACTTGATGGGAATTTATATTTTCATTTAATAATGACATAATTCAAGGTGAATTGTTTACAATAAAATTGCTTAGTTTTAGTTTTTGTCATCCACTCTACTGGTAGTTTTGAATTTACTGTCTTCTAAAATAATTAGTTTTAGTTTTTTCATATTCTCTACAGCTTAGTTTTAGTTTATTCTTACCAAAAGTAAAATACCCCAAAACTAAGGGGTTTTAGTTTTAGTTAACTAAAACAACACTAATTGGAAGGGTTTGGCGAGCAAAATCTGCAAGAAAATCACTAACACAGAGATCATTATTTGACTATTTTTCACCTCAATATAAATCATTCATTGGTCTATTCCTATCATATTATGGATTATCATTGTTGCTTGGCATAATACTCTAAGAACCCCTGAAGAGAGGCAACTCTCTCAACAAAGGTCAAACGATCTGTCCCTAAGACCGGTTGTTGTTCGGAGGTTTTACTGTACCAGTTTTATTAGCATGATTAGCTTTGAAGTACATGGAGTTACCTTTCTGCTAGCTACCTCTTTTCTGCAAGGCGTACATAGTGGTTATTGATTACAATTTTGTGTATAGGATATTGCCAATAACTATAGAAATCCCATCCATAGAGTGTGTTTATTTGTTTCAGGTTCCTGATGTGAAGAGTCTGATAGGTAAAGCTAGTGAAGTAGCCGAGTCTTACAGGAACACGGACTCCACTGGTCCACCCAGCGACAATAACAACAACCCAAACTCAGATGACCAAAACTCCAACTCAAAGAAATCATAGTTTACTCTCACACCCCAAAACACAAGTTTTTTTTTACCACTTGTCAGTGAATTATTTATTATAATTATTGTGCAGTTTATAAGAAAAATTAATATAATAAAATTGAAGAGGCTACTGAAGTATCAGGATTCTTCACTGAAAGACAAACCCATCAAATGGCAGAGACTTTGGCCTGCCAGCATCTGCACACACACACACAAACAACTATTTTCAATAATTCTTATGTATGCTACTCTACAGAATAGGCAGCATTAGTGGTTAAATGGCTTTTAAAGTCCTTTACAACATATATTTCCATGGAGGTTTCTCTGGTTCCCTTGCTAACCTGTAGTAATGGAGCCTTTACTAGATTGTATGAAGGAGACTATCTTGTTCCTGTCTTCTGCATTAGCCATTCCCATCTCTTCCAAATCCTGGTCTTTCAGTGTCCAGAAAGACACCACATCTATCTGCACGTAAAACGATAAAAAAGATATTGCCTTACAATTGAAGGATGATCCCTTACCTCTTGGGCTTCAAATAGAGGTAGATACTGCACCAGTGAGACATTGGCCAAAACTGACTTCAAATCTGCACACATAATATAAATCAGTTTTTAACTAATAAATAAATAAATAATAAATGAATATCAACCTTTACCTGAAAATAAATTGATAAATAACTATAATAATGCTCCCTACAAACACTAGCACTGGAAAGCATCCAATATTCACTTCATAATTCAATAGATTTTACATTAGCAAGTGAAAGTTTTATTAAGTTGAATACAGCAATACTTCCTAGTAGCTCACACACACACACACACACACACACAATCTTCTCTCTAAATTGACCTAAAAACTATTCTGCCTTCAATCAGAGAGTTGATGTCAAAATTGAACTGGGGGTAACAACTACAGACAAGTTTGTAATAAGATTGCCCAATGGTTGTTCTGAACTAGGACACTTCCAATCAACTTTGAGTGAGATGCCTGTCACGCATGTATAGCGTAGAAGTGCTTTATCAAAAACATGCTTGTACTTAGCATGTGTAATATTTGTATGCAGTAAGTCTGGGTTTAATCCAAAGCATGTTGTCAGAGCAGCAATTCCAACCAGGAAGTGATGATGATTCAGTCTTAACTTTATGAGGACAAAAAAAACTCCATAACAGATTACTGAAAAAAAAAGAAAGTAGCATATGCACACAACATCAGGAGTACATAGGTACAAAAATGTTTCTAAAATACTTGTATGTATTACAAACAAAACTGGCAGGAATATTTGCAGTAAAGGTGAATGTATCAATTCAACAATCTTGCTAGCTATCACACACGCACAACTGTTTAATCCATTCCAGTCCCTTGGCTGTTGTCACTGACTTTGAAGCAGAGACTCTCGCAAGTCCACCAGAGATCGTGTAGGAGGCTTATGGGGTGATTTGGAAATATTGCTTAAATCTTCAGCGCATACTCCTCTGCGAGGATTTTTATTCTTCTGGCAACATCTGAGGAGTATTTGTCGCAGTGATGTTATAGACTTTGTCTTCTTTACCCTAAGGTAAGCATGATAGGCTAAAATACAGAAGAATGCAACAAAACTGACAGAAATCGAAGCAGTTATACTGCTACATGTAGTACTAAGCCTGGCAGTTCCATTGAGGTAGCATATGGTAACTGACACAATTTCCAAGTTGAGAAGAAAGCAGAGCTCTAAGAGACCGAGATATGAATTCTTATAAATGGAAATACTGCAAATTCTTACTGCCATTATACCTACAATGACAATAGCCACACAATACATGTTAGTAAGTATGGCATTGCTCCTGTAGTTAGTGGCGAAGACAAGAAATAGCAAGCAACGTGTCAGAAGCATAAGCCCCGCCCAGTAGCGATGCTTTCTGCAGTACGGAGCATGGTAGGCATCAAGTATAGACACGAAAGCAGTATTATGAATCCATTTTAATCCTTTTCTCAGTGACATGGATCGAATATACTGCCCAAATATGAGCATGAGAGTGTAAGGAAGAAATAGGAACAGAAGAAAAGACAGGGAAATGGTAAAAAGTGCGATGTGCCTTCCCTTGATATACTCTATGTTGCCGTCTTGAGTCCAAACTTTGTAAGGGACAAATGGGGCTGTGACATTGTCTGCCGGGCTAGTAAGTACTTCAGTGAAAGTGAAAGCCATTGTGATAGCCTTGAGTATCTTGCTGTAAGACAGGAGGAATAGAGCGGCCAACAAGGCTATGTTATTCCTACCAAACACTCGCATTGCTACTGAGTTGTAATAACTAGCAGCTATGATGGCTGCTACTAGGAGCCAGATATAAAGTGGAAACACAAACTGAAGGCAAGACTTTACAAAAGTGTCCATCCCAGGATAAAAACAAGTTTCAAATCCTAAATCTAAATTTATCCAGGCTATAAACACTTGAAGGATGGGATGAATGGAGCAGTTGTTATAATAGTTCAACCCACTAGTGGAAACAACATTAGCATAAAATATAAGTCCATTCAGAGTTCCATGAGAGATGGTCAGATTGCAAACCAGTAAGAAAGCAACTAGAGCTATTCCTGCCAAAGCAAAAACAAAAATTAGCCAAATAAAGGCATACTTAGCGGTGCACTTTAAGCACCTAGAGCCTCCCAATGACATGCTATAGCCATCTTGGCATTCACCACACAAAATCCCTCCACGATTATCAGCACACTGGTCGTTAGGAGATAAAATACTAATTGTACCATTGTTGTAACAGAAATCCAATGGACAGTTATTATTTATTTTTAAGAAGTGCTCATCATATCTTAACCAAGTTGATCTTTTCTTTAGTATCGTCCTTGTATTTGCATCACAAGTTATATCAAATTGTAATAATCTTCTGTCACAAACGCAATCATCCAAGTATTCTTCAAATCCTCTTGAACATCCTCTAATCGTGATGTTGACATTGACAACTGAGAGTGGAGATTGCCTACAAGGACCAACAGGATCAAGAACCAATACTGCACTAGAAGCTGGCTCGTGAAAAGGTGATATTCCAGTGTTGTACATCTGCCCGGTATTGCTCGACTATCTTCTCCCCTACCTAAGTGTACAAACAATTCATCATAAGTTGCCAATATAGTAGCTGGAATAGGATTCCTGTTTTGATCAACAGCAATCACAGCAAGGCTAATTGCTGCCCCTTTGATGACGGTGGTATTTATTCCCCTATTGGTACAGTCGGGACTGCCATCAGCAAGACAGAGACAGACTTTCATGGGTTGTGAAGATATTACCAATGGAGGAGTATAGTAAGAGTTAGCTCTAAAGGCATCTATTCCTGACCAAGCCTTACCACTGACTAAGAAACTCGTATTCAATGGAGGAATGCATCGATCCAGCAACCCTCCATAAAGCACAGAACCGAAACTTGCTTTGTTATTAATGAAGACAAAATGTTTGTAATTAATAGCATTGATGGTATGCTCATACAAGAAGCACATAGAACTGGGAAATATGATGTCGGGGTTTTCACAGTTCCCATCTGCCACATGAATAGCTCCTCCCTTTCCAGACTTTGAAGTTACGACGTTGTTATAAAACAATAGTGTGGCATATTCATCCCGGTTCAATGGGCTGGTAGAAGCAATCCGAATGCTTGAACCTGTCCTTATCAACCGCTGCAAAGTGATAAGAGTTACTTGAGCTGGTATGAAGGGAGTTTCCAAATACATCGCACCTCCTCTATGTGCTGCAGAATTGAATGAAATATTGAAGAATGTACCTCGGAATAATAATTGTGTATTTCTGGCATACACTGCCCCACCGTTCTGGATGGCAGTGTTGTTAATCATGTCGAATCTGTCATCAATTTGACAGGGACAGTTTACCAAATACGCAAACCCTCCATTGTTAGCCAAATTCAGCTTGGCATATCCAGTGATGATCACGCCCCCACTATATACATGATTGCTGCAATACAATGCACCACCATTGGCTTTGGCCTCATTTAGAAGAAACGTAACATTATTCAGTCCTACAGTAAAGTCTGATGGAAATACAAAATCTATCACCAGACCCCCTCCGGAGTTGGCTGCTCTGTTGCGTTGGAACAAACAGTTGTGTATGCTCAATGATGTAAAGTCAGCATATATCCCGCCTCCATCCTTACGCGAATAGTTGTCAATGAAGACAGAGTTATTTATGAATAATGTGGACTGTTTGGAGTAAATAGCTCCACCTGACATTGCTGTGTTTCTAATGAAACGGCAATTCTCTATTCTTACTTTACTTCTGTCAACATACACAGCACTGCCTTTGCCACCTTCCATCAGATTGTCTTGGAATACACTGTCTAAAATATCCACTTCTGTTCGTACACAAGACAGACAAGACAGCCCTCCATTACAGTGAGCAATAGAACAATTCTTTATCAAAACATAGCCCATGCCCATGTATTCTATAATCATTGAATGATTATTGCTATTAGTAAGTACACAGTCGTGAATGTACACAGTATGAGGCATACCATTATATATACGCGGGGGCAATATTTTCAGAGTACACGAGACAAATTTCAAGTAAGCCACTTTTAACATTTCCACACTTTGGAATAGAAGATAACCATCCCCATGACAACGTATGTCTGACTTATTCAATGTGTCATTCGATACCAGTTCAAGTTCATTTATATCATGCAGAGTAAAAGTATTGGAATCAGGAAGGATGTGTACTCCGGGCAGAAACCGCAGACTGAGTGCATTCAAGTTGCCCAGTAGTGTACTGTTGAGTTGATACAGTTGGTGACATGGCTCCAGACTGTTGCTGCAGCTCCCACTGTCTGGTGTGACGTAGTACGTCACAGCTCGAACTTGAAAAATAACCGCTAGGAAAATATTAGCTAGTCGAAAATACATTATTTTCACTAAGTCTACAGACCTCTGGACGATAGCCTGTATTTAAATGACTCCAACATTAATTTCTAATATATAATTAAAGCTTTCCCAAAGTTTTCTGCGACTTTAATAGACAAAAGAGAGCAACATTAATTACGAAAAAATACCCAATAACACACACACACACACACACACACACACACACGGCAGTGCATTGGAGGGTACCTTATGGTGTGATGTAGTAGGTCACAGTAGAGCTGGGTGATATACTGGAATTATCACTGCACCGCAATTAAACACTACATCGTGGAGATGATATTTCAATGGTATTCGCATGGTATTATCGGTTTCTCACAAAATCGTTGGTACGGGTCGTTAAATTAATGTGGGAGCCTCACGGGCATGACAATTATGAGGAACAGCCGCTTTTGTTGTTTATAAACTTGGATATAACACAGTACTACCCTTACAAAAATAGATATGTGCTGCATGTATGCCACATTTATAATGCATTCATTGCAACACATGTACATAGTGCACTTGTGCGTAAAATGTAAGCAAAATACACTTAACTGCAGCATGTGCCCTGCATGTATGCACAAGGAGAGTAGCATGCACACATGTAGTCTACACATGTGTCACATATATTTGCCTTGCATGTGTGCACGGTTTTATGTGCCACATGCATGTTAGGTGCACATGTGCATGTTGCTACTATGCCACATGCATGTCAAACACACATGTGCATGTCACTACTACGCCACATGAATGTCAAGTAGATGTGGGCATGTTGCTACTCTGCCACATGCATGTCAAGTACACATGTGCATGTTGCTACTATGTCACATGCATGTCAAACACACATGTGCATGTCACTACTACGCCACATGAATGTCAAGTAGATGTGGGCATGTCGCTACTCTGCCACATGCATGTCAAGTACACATATGCCTGTTTCTACTACGTCACATGCATGTCAAATACACATGTGCATGTCGCTACTATGCCACATGAATGTCAAGTACACATGTTCATGTCGCTATTATGCCACATGAATGTCAAGTACACATATGCCTGTTGCTACTACGTCACATGCATGTCCAATACACATGTTCATGTCGCTACTATGCCACATGCATGTCAAGTACGCATGTGCAAGTTGCTACTATACCACATGCATGTCAAATACACATGTGCATATTGCTACTATGCCACCTGCATATCAAACACTTATGTGCATGTTAATTTATCCACGATACCATGATATGTTATCGACCCTTACCAAATCTCATTTACATTAATGTTATTCATACCCACTCAAACCCAATGCATGTATCATCGTGCGTCATACATAAGTACTGTACTTGATTCCATACTTATAACTTTTCATAAAGGCAACAGTATTCGTTTGACTTGTGTGCGCTCCCACTTCCTGACTCATTCCAGCTCTACAGCGATGGCAGAGTACCAACATCTACCAGGCAGACATGCAGCACATGTACCACATCTACCAGGCAGAGATGCAGCACATGTACCACATCTACCAGGCAGAGATGCAGCACATGTACCACATCTACCAGGCAGACATGCAGCACATGTACCACATCTACCAGGCAGACATGCAGCACATGTACCACGTCTACCAGGCAGACATGCAGAAATATACCATAGTGCTTGTGTGCCACATACACAAAAATTGAAACGCGCCACAGGCATGCAGCATGCAAGTAGAAGGGTGCACAACTCATGAGTGGCATGCATGTAGCTGCATATGAGTAGCACACAAAAACGTACTTGTGTGCCACATACACAAAAATTGAAACGCGCCACAGGCATGCAGCATGCAAGTAGAAGGGTGCACAACTCATGAGTGGCATACATGCCACTGCGCATGTATAGCATACAAGAGAATGCACACATGTGGCATGCTTTATTGTGCACACATGCATCCCTCATATGCGCATATGTGGCACATGTGAGGCGCTGTTTCAATTTTTCTGTATGCAGCATACATGCTTGATAGCAGCATTACGCTGCAGCACATGTGCTGCATATGTACATGATGAGTGCAGTAAGGCAGCACGAATGTGTGCAGCATGCATACAACATTTTTGTTAGGGCTAATGAAGTTTTTTTCTTCTTCTAAAGTAACTAGCAATGGCTGCGAGTTCAGATTCCGGCTTAAGGAAGCCAACACAGTCTTGTCCCGTGGACTAACTTTGGACTGGAAGCGGATGAATAGGTAAGCTCATTTTGAACAAAATCGACTTTGTTAGGTATGATTTATGAAATATCATGATAATTACTTTATCGTGATAATTCACTTTAATATCATATTGACCGTGATTATCCAATATTGCCCAGCTCTAGGTCACAACCTTAACTTTAACCGTTAGGAAAATATTAGCTAGTCGAAAATACATTATTTCACAGTCTGAGGACCTCTGGACAATAGCTTCTATTTAAAATGATTCCAACATTAATTCTAAGATTCAATTAAAGCTTACCAAAGCTTTCAGTGACTTTAACTGACAAGAAAACATCACTGTACCAAGAAGTTAAAAAACAACAGCAATGACAACAATAGCAATGAAACATTTAATGAAACCATATGTACTTAATCCTATCCTGATTTTAACTCATTATTAAAACAGATAAAGTTGAGCATTTCCGTTGAATATTTATGCTGTCATGCTTTGACTCATCAAAGCGTTTCTCAAAGTATTTAGTGGTATTTTGGTCACAATAATACCCCATAGCGTGTCATTGCTCTTCATCACTATCTAGTAAGTTATTGCCACTCCCCTTCAACATGCTCCTCCCCCTCACCTTGTTTGTTGGCGCTCTCTGACGACCGTCCTGCTATTAGCCCAGCACTTGACCCACTAGGACGAGTCTTTGCAACAGTTCGACCTTTTGTGGGCAGGGCAGCTCGTTGAGCGGCAAAGTTGAACGGAGAATTCCCTCCACTGCTGCTGGGCTCGCGTATTCTAGGGGATCTCCCTCTCAACGGATCTCCACCCATTTCCCCGCCATTTTGGCGCATGGGGCTGTTCATCTTTAGCGGGACACGATCTGAGGGCATCTTAAGTGGCGTGATAGGGGACTTGGCAGATATTCTATTTGCCACGCCTCTTCCTTTGGTATGTCCTCTAATGAACAATGGGGCTGAGCGAGCGGAGGAAGCATTAGGAGATATGCCCGGGGACGTGGGAGAAGGAGGGAACGGGGACGGCTGGGATTGGGAGGCGTTGGTACGATTCCGCCTGGAAGGAAAGCGTGAGTTGCCAGGAGAGAGGAGGGATGGGCGGTTACCACCACCAGGCTATGCAAACACATTTAATAAAGTTGTATATAGCATTGTAAACTAATGAAACTTTAGTTAATAAAACAACAATAATTGGGGAGCGAGTGAGGCACTATTAGGAGTGATAATGAAAAATCAAGCGAATGTTATCTACATATATCATGATACACTACAGTGTTAACTGTTAAATTTAAAACAGTTCAATCATTTCCTAGAAATGCCAGTTAGGAAAAGAAGTAGCAAATAGCTTATGAAATTGAAAACCCTTTACCATGCGATTTAGTGAGTTACCTAAAAAATAGATATTGTACTTTTAGAAATAAAACTAGTATAAATTGCAAACTCACCGTTTTTCACAAGTCCAACATTAATTATAATTAAATAATGAAAATAAATGCCCTGCGACACCCTTCAAATTTGTTCGTTAAAATCCAATACTCTCCTGAATCACGTATGTGCCTGTCTAAGCTTCTTGCCTGAGAAGATAAGCTACCTGGTCTGTACTCTATCCCATTTCTTTTCCTTAAAGCCATAAAAAAGAGAGCAGCCTCTTTATTCCAAGTTAACTTAGCCATACTTTCAAAATTTCAGTTGTCCAGAACTATGCTCAGGCATTCAACATGGGAAAAATATTAAATTCTCGCGTAATGCAGAACTACTCAGGGAAAAAAATCCAATGTATAATACATACATATATATGTAGGCAGTTAATGGCTGAATCAATAAGAATGAAGCAAACAAACAACAAAAAAGTAATGAATAAACAACAATAACATGCAGTCCATGTAGATCTGGAAGTAACTTACCTATGAATGTTTGGACATTAAATGAATTATAATTACTGACAATAGAATAAACTGTCCATCCTCTTAACTTACAGCGACATCCGCTGACGGAGTTCTATAGGCGTTCTGAAGACGAGACTTCAGTTCACTCAGATCTATGGGCTTCAGTGCACTGGGACCAGGCTGAGACACTGGGGATGTGGCTGAAGAGGGTGTGGCCTCCACCACTTCCTGGGCTGGACTGCTTGAAGTATTAGTCACTGTAGGAGTTATGGGATCAGTCGCTGCAGTAGATGTGGTAGCAGAAACAGGTGTGTCATCAAGTGTTGTGGGTGTGGTCTTGTTTTGTAGCATCTTGATGGTAATCTCATGGATGAGTTGAATCATTTGGACGTCACCTAGCAACAGCCAGAAAACAAATGTTCAAAATGTCTGAATGATAATCATGTGCCAGAAGTAATGAAGCACCAAAGGTGCGAACCCTCAGCGCTATTAAACACTTCCTAGCTATTGCAATATAATCTCCTTCCAAAAGAACAAGCAATCTGTTAGCTATTTTAATGAGGCATCAAACTAGTTCGACCAATGAAAATGGTACAGGAAACGCCGCCTTCATAAGAGAACGAAGCTATACTAGCTAGAAACACTCACCGATATGCATTTTCAATGCCAAACTTCACCTCTTTCAACTTCGTTAACTTCCCTGAGCATAAATCAAACTACACCGCTAGCAGCAAGAAATTATTTGCTCACGTGATTATGACGTGACGCTAGGGGGCGTTGCCCATAAAAGCTGGTACTTACCGCGGAGTTGAAAGCTTCGCATTTTCTCAACGATAAGCCCGAAATAAAAAAAAAGTAGCACAACAAAAGGTCTTAAATCTTCGTCCTGAGAAGTTCATACCTAAATAATTGTCAGTATTCTCCAAAATCAGAGCGTGACAGACAGACAGACAGACAGACAAACAGACAGGATGACTACTATAACCCTCTCGCGCATGCGCGCTGAGGGTTAATTACTTGACACATTATCACTGACAGTTAATGCTGTTACTTTGGCAATATTTATTAACACAGTAGTATTAAATTCCCAAGACATTGTAGTCCGTGAGCCTTCATCAGGTATGACGTGAAAATTCAAGTGACTGTTTGAAATAAAAATTAACTAAAATAAGTACTGAGCCGTCAGTAGACGAAGGCTTGTGAGTATTATACATTTTGTGTAAGAAGCCAATAAATATTAACATTTTAGAGAACAGCTACAGCAACATTGATTTAGTACCATATACAGAACCTGCTTTGCTTAAGTCCTTACCTAAAACTCTAGCTACATCGTAAGGGGATGACCCTTTATTATCCTTCATATTCACATCTGCACCAAATGTACATAATAGTTCCACCACATCATATCTCCTAGCAACACACACACACACACACACATATATAAACACAAGCGTTTAACGGTTATGAAATAAACCACAGCACAATGTTAAGCCCAATTTACACGTGTAGAATAATAATTTGTACTGTTGCATGTAATTATGTATGTATTCATGTATGCATTGTATACATGCCATTAACACACATATACATACATAATTGTGAGTAATGATTTCTCACTTGTGATGTGTTGCATGGAGCAAAGCAGTCCATCCATACTTCTTGTCTTTTACATTGACCTCCGCCTTGCCACGCAGCAATACTTCACACACCTGGAATCACACACACACACACACGAACACCCATTGGTACGGCTTTCTTATTATTCTACCCTTTACCTGTTGATACCTACATGCAGCAGTCATACATATTGTCAGCTATTGTATTTGCATTTTGGTAGATTTACAACATCAACTTGATACTACTGAGTGCTTTTCCACCCTTTACCTGTTTGTGTCCCTTGTTGCTAGCTAGCATGAGTGGGGTGACTCCATCCTTGACTTCCATCTTTACCAGAGCACTCTTTTCACGCAGCATCTCCTCCACTTTCTCCACATTGCCTGGCAACAAACACAATGAGTAATGCCACGCCCACTATCACTAGCTAGGTATATGTCACTTACCTTTACTTACAGCATCAAAGAATTCCGAGTCTGACACAGTTTCTAAAATAATAATACCAACCAAACTAGCTTAAAATTAAGTAATAGTTAAGAAAATGGGCTTGAGGAATTATCGCTAATAACCGCCCCGATCTCGAGGGTGAAGCCCGAGGAAGAAGGTGGTTATCTAGAGATAATTCCAAGAGTTGGCATGGTATAACTATAAAACAAAAAAAGAGGATTTTTTTTTTGAAGGGAAAAAATTAGTCTAGTTAATGCAGCGCGGGTCACTCTAAAATACCAACAACAAAAAATGAATTTGGTTTCCTTTCTGTCGCCTTCAAGCAAAAACAGTGGTGATAGAGCTATGATATCCAGAGCGGTTCACAAGACAAGATTTCCAATAAACAATTCTCCACGTCAGTCTTCTTTAGATGCAGGGGTGGAACAATCCATTCACAAAAAAGCTTCGTACAAGTTAAAAAAAAATTCCTTTTTGTGCATCCCACTCTGTTTTGTCAAAAAATTCTTCTGCGTGCAATAAAAACACTTAGTCTAGTGCCTTATGATCAATTTTATGTTAAATTGTGACGGAGTGGATAAAAGCATGAAACTTCACACATACATTCTTTGATAAGTAAGTAATTTAGAAGGGTAGCCACAAATTTTATCATTCCTAGTAAGCACTATTAACATGAAGATGAAATGTAATTATGCACTTTTGCGTAATAATTCTTACTGAAGTACTTTGACAGCTGTTGACTTTCTACATATCTAGCTGTCAACAGATTTGCTAGATTTGCTAGTTAGGATCATATAATAAATGCTTCATGAATAATTAATAATTATGGGATTGGCCTTTCCAAATAAAGCACAATCTTGACCACATGGCTTAATACTCTGGCTTCATTTTAACCATGGATTGGTCTAAGTGTCTTATTTGTGGCAAGGATGGAGATGATGTGAGATGCCCATTAGATAGCCTTCAGGGAAATGGCCAAGAGGTGTATAGCAGATTTCTGAAAGCTGTTCAGGGATTTCAGGAGATCAATGCTTTGCCTGTCAAGTTGGATCTCACCACTGATCAACTAACTGTAGAGAGTTTTATTGAAAATCAGGCTAGGTGGCACAAATCTTGCTACTTGAGTAAGCAAGCTGCAGCGTGCACAAAAAAGTAGCAAAGGGAAAAAGCGACATCTAGACTCTGCAGTTGAAGAGAGAAAGTCTAAACGTCACAGCAGCTCCACTTCACTACAAGCCACCTACATTTTTTGTGATGATGAGTCAGTGTTCCACCATGGGACTAGATAAAGAATTGAGGAAAATGGCAACAGACTTCCAAGACACGTCATTGCTGTCAAAAATTTCTGGTGGTGATCTTATTGCAATTGATGCAAAAATATCACATAAATTGTTTAGTTGCATACAAGAACCACTATCGAAGTGCACAGAGGGCATGTGCTAGCGAAAGCAGTAATACTACTGAAAAAATGTACTACAAGCAAGAGCTTTTGCTCAGCTGATTTCCTACATTGAAGGTAATGTTGATAATGGAACATGTATATTTAAACTTGTTGAATTGCACAATCTTTATGAGAAACGTTTACGTGAGTTTGGTGTAATAAAGAGTACAAATAAAACCAGGCTGAAAGATCAAATATTAGACCAATTTTTAGGTCATTGCAAAGAAGAAACACATGGTAAAAACACACTTCTAGTGTTCAAGGAAGGCCTTAAAAAGTTATTTAAAGATACTTTGGAGTCACATGATTTTCAGTCTGAAGCATTATTACTATCAAAGTTAACAAAAATAATTCGAAGGGAAAATTTTCAGTGGAAATGTTTTTCTTTCAATGGGCAGTTTCCAAATAACTGTCAGTGTGATTCCATACCACCGCTGCTAAAATCTCTTGTTAGCATACTTATTAACGGGCAGGACATATGTGCTTCTGAATCTCAGGCTTCTTTAATAATAGCACAGTTGATATATTTCAATGCTAAAAGCAAATGCAATCAGGTATCTGCAACACGACATGTCAAAGATCGTGAACCACACCCCTTCCAATATATTTAGGACTACAAGTCCATACACTCACTAGAAGTAAAAGCCTTGTTAATTCTTTGTATGCCCTTGGCCTTAGTGTCAGTTATAAAAGAGTAATGGAATTAGAGGATCAGCTAGCTAGTGCAGTCTCAGTACACTATGAGAAGGAAGGCATAGTCTGCCCACCAAATTTGCGGAAGGGTCTATTCACAGCAGGGGCTCTTGATAATCTCGACCATAATCCCTCATCAACCACAGCACAAGGTTCTTTCCATGGAACTGCTATCAGTATTTTTCAGTTTCCTAGCACAAGCAATTGTGGTATCAGTGGAGAACCCATTCTGATTAACCCCTTATTAGCTGGAAAATGTTCACTTCCCGACAATTATACCAATGTTTCTGCTGTTGCTTGCAACACAAATACCGGCACTATACCTCAATCTTGTACTACAAGGAAGAAAATTATAGGGCACCTTGATCAGGCTAAAATGAAAGAATTGGAGTGGATGCATCATGAAATTCAGCTTTTACAGAAGGAAAAATTAGAAAAAGACTACATTTCATGGTCTGCTTTCTATGCGTCCTTGCAGAATGATTTAGATAATCCTTCCTATTACCACTTTATTACCATTGTTTTATGAAAAAGCTGCTACTGTATCTAGCATGGGATGCATGTTCAAAAAATGATTACTGATCACCTAAACCCAGGACAAGTACCTGTAATGGCATTTGATCAGCCATTATTTGCACTAGCAAAGGTTGTGCAATGGAAGTGGCCTGAAGTTTTGGGGGAGAAGAAATTTGTAGTTATGTTTGGTGGCCTCCATATTGAGATGGCTTTGTGGAGCACTGTTGGAGATTTCTTGGAGGGCTCAGGGTGGACTGCTGCATTGACTGAAGCTGGAGTTGCTTCGGTAGGAAAAGCCGAGTCATTTTTGAAAGCCTCGCATTTGACTAGGACAAGGCATGTACATCAAGTGACATTGCTAGCACTAGCTAAACTTCAACGTCAGGCCTGGCAGGAATTTATATCTTCTAATGCTGAACCAGGGGAGGCTTCATTTCAGATATGGCGACAAGACATGATTCGCAAGAGCCCAACATTTCAATTTTGGGACATTATCATGGAATTTCAGACCATGGTACTCATTTTTATCCGTGCACACCGGACCAAAATTTTTGCTATGTATGTTGAGTCTCTAGACAGTCTTGTGCAATGGTTTTTTGCCTTAGATCATGTTAATTATGCCCGCTGGATCCCAATTCACATTAGAGACATGGAGTCTCTACCTGACAGCATTGCAGAGGAATTAAAAAAATGTTGGGTCCTTCAAAAGACTCAGAATTGCTTCTCTTGCATGCCACTTGATCAGGCGCATGAACAAAGCAACAAATTGGTTAAAGATTCAGGAGGAGCTGTTGGACTAACTGAAAACCCAATTGCATTTCGACGTTGGATGGTTGGAGGGCCTGAGCAAGCTCGTTTGCTGAAGGAATTTGAACGTCAGTTGTCCGAACTTTTAGTATTGAATACCCGCAATTGTGCGAGTGATGAAGTTATTGAAACAGTAAAAAATATAAAAGATCTAGGACTATCTCAATACAAAGAATATGTTGATGGTGTTATTGTGTCCAGGGACATTTCAATTCACCAACCGATCAAGAAGAATTCCTTACCTTTGTTTAAAAGGCAAGCACTGAAGGGCAGTAAAACTAAAAAACAGATTTCTAGCCTTAAAAGTGACTGCAATCGATTCAGCCATCTTTATATTGCTAGCACTTTTCGGGGTGGAGATTTAGAGGAATTTTTTTCCCACGAAAATCACCCATGGCCACCATCTATTTCTGACCATGGTAAATTACGGTTGCCCACCCAGAAATCAGATCTTTTAGTTCTTCTAGAAGGTGTAACATCTGGACCACCTTCACACTTTGATGTTAAACTAATAGATGGTTCAGCAGCAGTTCATTTTCTATCTTGTGCAAGTGTGTCAACATTTGTTGAATATAGTCGGAGTGTTTTCAATACATATTATGTTAAGAATGAGCTTCTTAACTGTGGCAGAATCAATATTATCTGGGATGTCTACAAAGCTGACAGCCTTAAGGTATGCACAAAAGAAAAGTGAGGGAAAGGAATTCGTAAGAAAGTGAGTGGCCATGTGAAGCTTCCCCGCAACTTTCAAGATTTCTTGCGTGATACCAAAAACAAACAAGAGCTTTTTGAATTTCTCACATCTAATGTGTTGTCTTCCGATATCGAGTCAGACAAAGTTATTTGTGTTACATCAGGTATGTTATTGCATGAATATCCAATCAGCAGTCCCTATCTTTCTTTTTTTCTTTCCAGGTTCTTCAGTTATTAGTGTGAATTATTCCAGCCAGGGTCTTCAATCTTGTGATCATGAGGAAGCAGACACAAGAATTACTCTTCACTTGTATGATGCAGTTAATCAAGGTGCCACAAATATTCTTGTGCGCACTGTTGATACTGATGTTATCGTTATCCTTGTTGGTTTGTTTTTTGATATTCATTCACCAATTAACATCTGGGTTGCGTTTGGCACAGGGAAGAATTTTAGATATTATCAATACTTGCCAAGTATTGGGGGAAGAGAAGTCAAGGGCAATACCTTTCTTTCATGCTTTCTCTGGGTGCGACACCACATCACAGTTTCATGGAAAGGCAAAAAAATCTGCGTGGGAAGCTTGGAAATCATTTCCACAAGCAACCGTGGCATTTGCACATATTTTGCATGAGCCATTTCAGCCACTGACACTACATCCAAGTTATTTGAAACCTTGGAGCATTTTACTTGTGTCCTGTATGATAAAACCACTGAAACTTAGCAGTGTAAATGACCTGAGACAAGAATTATTTTCAAAACGGTCCAAATTGATGGAGAATATTCCTCCCACTCAGGTAAAACTTTTCACAGTAGCTGCTACAGCTACCCAGTTACAATCTTATTTTTTTTACAGGCAGCTTTACTTCAGCATTGTAATCGAGCAATCTACCAGTGCAGTATTTGGAGTAAAAGCCTTCAGACTATGCAAAATGCACCATCGCCAGAATTTTATGGCTGGCAAAAAGATGGACAAGTATGGAGACCAGTATGGACACTCTTACCAGAGGCAGCTAAAGCCAGCAGAGAACTATTGAGGTGTGGTTGCAAGGCTAAACCATACTGCCGTTGTAAAGCAGCTGGGCTTCCTTGCACTGGCCTCTGCCAATGTGGTGGACATTGTGAAGCTAGCTAGCTGGGTTTTTTTTCCCGTTTTTTTCCCCCTTCAGATTCATAGATAATAAAGACACACTTTAGATAATAAATACACCTTTTTGCATCTCAAGAATATAAAATACTTATGTGTTATTTAAAAAATTTTTTTTATACATATATCACACTATTATTACTTTTTGGGGTTATTTTTTGTGGTTATAATTGTTATATTTCGGAGCAGAGTTGTATATATTCATGGCTACCCTTCTGAATTCATTAGATACACCCCAGAGAATGTATGTGCCAAGTTTCATGCTTTTATCTACTCTGTCACAATAATTTCCGTAAGGGACTGGACTAACTCTTTGTAGTAAGGTAAAACACAGGCGATCGGAGGGGAATAATACAGGTGAATAACATTTGTAATCCACGACTGTTACCACAACAACTATGTTATAAATACATTTACTACATTACAAAAAATATTTAACACTATTGCCCCAGGCATGCACACAGATGTCTCATGAATGTTGGTTTGTTTGGACATGATCAACTGGGAAATCTCCAGCCAGTTAGTACTAATTATCACTATAATCCTTCATAGGATATATTAAATGTGAGATTTTTTTTGTTATTGCTTTTTTTTTTGCCCTCTATCCAACTAAAGAAAACAGGAAATTGATATGATATCATCCATTAGGAATACCACTATACTACTATAGACTGGAAACATTATACCATCAGATAGCGAATAATTAACCATCGGAATGTTGTCATAGTAAATTCTTGGAATGTTGCTAAAGTGTGAAAAATACTGCAGTAGGTGGGCATCTTTACAAGCAAAATAAAACAAAATACAAAAACAACAAAACAAACAAAAAAACAAACAAACAAATAAAGCACTATCCTCATCAGAATAATTATAATGTTCTCAGTCAATTGACTTTGTCAGCAAACTAAGGAATTGTCCTGTCCTATCCATAACCGTTCTTGTTGATGATACTTTACCAGATCTGAGCCCCATGCCATTGACAATTCTACCTGTGCCACAACCACACCCCCCTACCTGGGCACTTGCACTCAACAGAGACACAGGGAGTGTGGGCAATTACTGTATGGTAATCATATTTAATACTTATGCACAGTAACCACAATTAACGTGTGCAATGGAATCAATGAAACGGTAGGATTTGTAAGAAATTCAATGTCATCACAAACATTAATCTGCACATGCTCAGTTGTTACATGCCCACCCACTCACTGGCAACTTTTCCTCCAGCCAGCAGCACACTGATGTCTTTGTATCCATGACTTGTTGCCAGGTCCTTGGCAGTCTTCCCCTGTACGTCCTTGCATTCCTTATTACAGCCCGCCTCCAACAGAACTTCTACTACAGAAACCTACCAACAACAATAACAGCAACTTCAACACATTTTAAACAGACAGATCTAAAGTCTTTCATAGACACAGCAAGTGGGTAGTCTCCATAGTCGGCAGTTGAAAAGTAAAAAATATAGAGACAAAAATTGGCAAGCCAAATAATTAAAATCTGCAATTCGTAGGACCATGGATGGCAATGATGCCTTTCTTACAAATAATATTCTTCATTATTTGAAATAATGTGAAATGGTAACTTTTGTCTATCTCATTTCCTAACACAATAAATAACTCGAACAATTTTCCATCAATTGGCAATTAAATATTTCCACCAATAATGAATGACAGGTCATGAGGTTACTGGTATTGTTTATTCAACATAAGTTTTTCCACAATAACCTCGATGAGATGATACTTTCCACACACTGTACAATGATACCACATGCTTCCCAACTCTAATGTTTTATACATTACAAGGAGTTTTTCAGAATGGAATTTTAAGAAGGTTAAATCAACACTTTGAAATTTCAAAAAGGTCATCATAATGTTTAAGAAGAAAAGGGGCAAAATCCTCCCTAAAAGATAAAACTTGTTTGATTATTTTTTATTTAATATAAACTCGTACTATCCTATGCATCTACACGCAGACTGACCAAAAAAAACAACAGGCAATGTGTTCTATAACTCACACTGAGGGCCAATTCCCACCCCCATTCTGTCTCCTACTACCAATACTGTGTACTGTGTACTGTGTGTGTGTGTGTGTGTGTGTGGATACATACTCTGTTGTTGAGGCCGGCCAGCATGAGTGCAGTCCATCTGGTTGCTGCTAGCTTGATGTCTACTTGAGCTCCATTCCTCAGCAGTTCCCTCACTACCTCTACATGTCCACACTGACTGGCGGCCATTAGAGCAGTCATTGTCACACACACACTCTCTTCACCACACTGCTGGACTGTCTCAACCTACACACAAATATAAATAGCAAGAAAGAAAATGCTTAGACTTGAAGAAGGCTTTTATCCTGAATTAAAACAATTCCTATCCAGCCAAAGAGAAAATTCAATAAAATTTAATTAAATTTTTTTTTTGCTAAGCTGGTGTAATACTATAAAAAGGACACCACATTTTATTCAATCCCTCCCTCAAAAACAACAAACAAACAACAACAACAACAACAAAAACATAAAAGACAACAAGAACAATTCAATATTACAGGCCAGTCATCGCTTAGCACATGCAAGGTGTGTGTGTGTGTGTGTGTGTGTGTGTGTGTGTGTATGTATGATGTCTAAGACTCATATGATGATCATACATATTTTCACCCGGTATTCCTGTATACGTGTGACTTCCGTTGTTGACTGTTCATATCCACCCACTTAACATATGCAAATGAACAAGTTCCACTCAACTTGCACTCTGACATGAGACAGACATCAACATGGCGTGCTTCTATTTGCATAATGTTAATTGTTACACCGTGTTGGAGTACATATGTTTGTGCTCATGCGATGTCCTGCATCTTGTGTACCTATGTTGGCTTACATATGAGAGGAATGCAGGAAAGATGACAGACATAGCGAACTGTTTCTGAGACATTAAAGTGCACCTAATCTAAAGATCTGTGCATGCCACCACAAAACTTTAAGCCTTTGATTATACTCTAATGGATAACACGTGACAGTAGAAGAAATTGTTGAAAAGGTAGCATTTTTACCTAGCAACTATTGAACTTTATTAAAGATCAGACAATGTATCCTCTAATACTACAGAAACACAGCACAAGTATATATATTTATATATATATATATATATATATAACACAACAACAAGATTGCTTCCAATTCTAGTCACCTGGGGATACAGTAACAGTAAATTCCTTATATAGAACCACTTATTAATAATTATAGCACTGTTGATATGAAGTCTCTGTACTTCATGGCCTAACTGCACCGCAAAATTGTGGCAGAAAAGAATGCTGACCAAGATTATTGGACGTGGTGCATGTGCATGTAATACTTACAGATCTCACCAATCTGATGGGACATAAGCTTTCTGAATAGTCAATTTTCCTTTTATAGCAAGTATGATGATCTTTGACCCTCCAACGGGGGGATTTCAGGGAGATAGGTGTGGTACAATAGTCTCTGTGTTGGCTTGGATCGTAAGCACACATACAATTACAGAATTTTAGTGGCTTCGGATCTATTACATTAACTGATACTTGAGAATGGGCTATATCTATTCTATCAGCTATATTACATAATAGTTTTTATACCACAATAATTCAGTTATGTAATCTGAAAGTAAAGAAGATATGTATATTTCCATAATTCACCCACTCTGCACTCACAGTGCAAACACTGACATCTTGAGAAGTTCACATTCTCCTAGTTAAAATAGTGGCCATTTAATAGCACTAGTTCTGCTACTCTAAGTGTGTGTGTGTGTGCGTGTGTTCTACATACATCATGAAAAAATAGATGAGCTGGATCTGGTTTATGTAGCGAAGGACTTCGTTTGCACAAATACGTATAACTATGTTTTCATAATTAGTCATATATTTAATACACCTATACTGTACTGCATAATGGCCCCAAAGTTCGCTCCCCTCCCCACAAATGTTATCGAACTTAATGCAATTTATTTGTTGTGTAAGTCGTTATTCTAAAACCAACTCGAGGTCACGTACATACATCAAGGTAATCTGGGCGTGTGTTACTCCGAGCTTGCCAGCAACCTGGTGCACAGCAACCTATATAGGCCAAACTCCAAACTATTTTCCAATGCATAAGAAGCATTAAGACCAGAAAAATCCCACAAAATCAAATCAGCCAAAATTTAATTTAAAATTAAATCCCCACATATCACAACCAGAGCTTACCTTTGCCCCCCAACTGAGGAGGGTATTGACTATACCAAAGTGTCCTCCTTGACTGGCCAGGACAAGCACAGAAACACCCCAGGCATTGAGTAGCTCCATGTTGGCCCCTTGCTGGAGCAAGTATAGCACACAGCCCATGTGCCCGTAGCTAGCCGCCTGCATCAGAGCCGTCCAGCCATAGCAGTTCTGCTTGTCAATGTACCTGCAGTTACGCCCCTTGGAATCTGACCCTTGCTCTACATCCTTGGACCAATCATCTTCTAGTTTGTTTGACTTCAAACACTAAACAACAATAAAATAATCAATATTTATAATAATAATAATAATAATAATAAACAAAGAATAGCCTGACACCCTGACTTTCTGTAAAGTGCTATGACATCACAATAGTGTGAAATAATATATTGTTGCTTGTAGCATGGGGTCAAGGTTATACCTAGGTTAACAGCTGTTATGAATTACTACTTGTCAAAGGGCAAGACCATAGCAATTATTTGAGAGGTAAAAAAAAAAAGCTTCATGATAGGCTTTGGGAAGTACAGATTCCACCATTCCTTTCATCTTGATGATATGACTTGCTGGCAGAACTGAATGTCAATGTTTGCTGCACTAGGATATTCAAAGGATTGGTCACTTGTTGGCTGCAAGCCAATCAATATATCCCTCCACTCTTTGATCCTGACGAGAGTAATAAAAAAAAAATAAACAAAAAAGAAAAACTATTGAAATAATATAATTCAAAACATGACTATTTTTACCAAATAAATCTCTTCTAACCTCCTTTTCTAAAATAACACGAAGAATTTCTTCACGTCCACTAGCAGCTGCATACATAAGGGGTGTGGTTGCCTCCTCATCAACCACACCCACTTTCCCCTTGGCAATAGCCTCCTGTAGTACTTTCTTGTTGCCCTGTTGAGCTGCAGTCAGAACCTCCCGCACTGTTCCCTGGTCCATGTCGGAGGTGCCACACCCACTCACACACCTACATGAAGATAGGCAATGTATTGTAAGGTATGAAGCTACACTTCACAGACGAGTACTAGTTACTTAATTATAACAATAGCAAATTGTTCTCTTTTAACAACCAATATAGTCAATTAACTTAACCTGACGTTTCGATTCCTTGTCGAAGTCCTCTTCAGGGGTCAACTTCGGCAAGAAGTCGAACGTCGGGTTAAGTTATAATTGACTATATTGGCTGTTAAAAAGAGAAAAAATTGCTATTGTTATAATTATTGCAGCCGAGAATGACTGGATTACTTAATTAGCAGACATTGTTGCACCTGTTAAAACAAAAACAACAACAAAAAACAATGAATTTTCCCCCCTGATGCCCAGCATTTCAAGATTTACCTCAATTTCTTATTCTATGATAAGATCTTCAAGTAGCATACAAAAAAATAATTAGACAAACTAACCTCACCAAAACTATCTTGTGGTGGACTACTATAGATACATGTTGTTACTATGACAACACATATCATCAAACGTGGCAATCTCTACAAATTGTACATTCACATTCATAAGGTTTAACAACTGATATGTACTTTGCACTGGAAGCAGCTAAGATAACCACAAGGAAAATAAGATTCTGTGTTTCACGAAAAAAAAAAAAGAAAAAAAAAAAGAGAGAGCAAATAAAGCTTGTGGACTTGTCACTTGCTTGAAGTGACATTGAATTTTTCTCTATTATTTTCATCTGAGGAAGATTGAGCAAATTCCATTAAACTGTTGTACATAAATCAGTTCAAGTTCCTAAGAAATCCTTAACTTTATTACCTAAATGTAAAATGACGCAAAAAAAAAAAAAAATTAAAAAGGAGTATTTGTAACTTTAGAATCATCCCAGCTGTAAAACAATCACCAATTCATTCTGCATAGGGAGTATCTGGTTGACCGGTCACTCGTTACTCCAGGGTTAAATATTTACAATTTATTGCTGGTGGTTTTTTATGTCCAGTGAAACCCAACTCCATTAAGAATGCACTTTCTTCTTCAAAGATATCGTGAAACCCTATTCTACAAATTCTATACCTTCTCACACCCTTCATCCCCATGGCAACTACAGATTGAGCAAAAAGCAATCTAGATAAATGAGTATCATCAAAGACTTGGCACGCGCTAAGCAATGACAAGAATTAAGGCCAGTAAGTGAGTCAGAGGGTCGAGTCTCTGACACTAGAAGTCGCGTGTACCCAATATGCCGGATAATTGTGCATAATTTGGTATGAACATTTATCTAATCATGGTCTAACACAAACTCAACATCCTTGCTGGAGAAAATATACGTAAAATACTTCACTGTTTTTCATGCCATTTTCCCCTTCAACATTTACTATCCCATGATTGAGAGTAAGAGAGGCAAGTATGTGTGTGTGTGAGCGTGCATGTAATTTAAGGGAGGGGTGGTACTGGCACGCTAAGCCAATTTATGAAGGGGCATCGAAGGATAGGGATCAACACTACATGTATATTGTATAATATGTTTGGTGTACTTAGCATCGTTGAAAGAGATTCGTGCTGACATGTGAATGAACAGGCATTAGATAGTGTTACCTAATGAAATAACGACCACTGAGTAAGCTCTCTCTCAATCCATCACTCCTCCATCAGTCTTACATGGTACACACACACACACACACCATATGTATGTATATTGTATATACATACATATAATCAACTGAGAATACATAGATAAACTATAAATGTATTTAACTTCCTTATTTTTTGCTATAGCTGGCTCTCTATTTGTGCCGACAGGCTACCAGTGAAAACTTTCAATAATGTTCCACTCATGTCTGTAAAAAGATCAACTGAATTCAAGGGAATTCATTGACTACAGAATTTTAACAAACTTAATAGCTGATTACAACATCAACAAAACCACTACACACAGATGTATGTACTGTGCCATGTGTTGTAGCATATGCTATTAGCCTCTCCTACATTGAGGGACAGTAGTGCTCAGAATTGGATTCAGTAAAGGTAGTTACAATAAATTTAACCATCAAATCTACACATATGCATGCATGTCTTTGCATGGGAGGTAGTTACCAAGTGGAGTGTTTCTGTTTACTGACCCTCGCAGTGAATACATCATTGTATACCAGACTTTGCTGATGTGACATCATATGTGACCGTCTACAGGAAAATCGGGCACAACGCGGCCCCGACGAAAAATATTTTTTTTGCACTTACAGACTCCTTGGCAAGCAGATATTAAGCTCTCCAAGTTTTATCGCCGTAGCCTTAGCCATTCCCGCTATATATCGCCTAACCGTTCCCTTCATTAGGCTTATTTAATACAATTTTAAGAACTAAATCGATCTTTTTGCGACGTTTACGCATGCCGCGTTGTGCCCGATTTTCCCGTAGACGGTCACATATAGGATATAGCATACTCAACCTAACTGGAAAGAATGATGCATCTACTTGCTGAAGCAGGAAGTGGGAGGAGCCAGTCAGACAGGAATACCCCCCCCCCCCCCACACACACTTGGACCAATTAGTCTAATTGTTTTGGCAGACCACATATAGCCCATAATGAACACTGACATTATTTTAAAGCACAATAGACAGTAATTTGTTTGTTTCTGTATATTTTCCTCCTACAACACTTTATATAGAATTCCTACTTGTTTCTGTGCATGGTAAATTGGATTGGTTCCTGCCAATTAACAAGAATATTGAAACATGTAAACGTTCTTCCTCCCTCACTCACTTGCCGTTGTCTGCCGTTTACTAACACACAATCTAAAATGACTGGTATTAAGGATAAAACCTAATTTAAACTTTGCTCTGGTGAAGATTAGTAAGCAAATATATATAAAATGGCTGAGAAAAGATATATATATAATATATATATATATATATATACAGTATATTGTAAATATACTGTTTGTTATGCCCGTGACCTACTTTGATCAATAAGTAAAAATTGTCAGCCCACTACTGCAATTGCAATACCTCACCAGGTTCCTTTTGTACACTCCATTATTCAACTAGCCTTATCTTAGTATGTGTGTGAATCATTATATTTAGATATAGTACCATAAACAAAGCTTGCTGCTGTTCACATAATGCCACCATTCTCTATGATGCTACTGACTGTGAGTGGATATACATACCCTAGCACAAACAAAAATTATGTTGTGCAGCTAGACAAGACACAAAGCTAGACCTTTCAGTAACCTCCATTGTTGACTGTTTGTCAAGTTCTCATTTAACTAGAAAGAGGACTACCATTTATGCAAGATTACAAAGAAAAACACTCAGTATACTTACGACTAGGTGCAAGAGACTGGAACTCGATCCCTAGACGTTAGGAAAAGACGAATCCCGGTAAAGTCGAATTGTACAAAAGGTACATGTACGTAAAAGAATTTATAAACGTACACTTTCTCGGGTAAGTAATCGCCGGACAAATTGCAGCTGCTCGGGGGAAATCCCTGCCCATTACTGCTCTGTCCAAAAGTCGTAGCCTTTGCCTTGTTCTCTTACGAGAAATTGACTGAAAAGGTGCGTTACGAGTTGTGCAGCTTTCTCCCATGGCACTAAAAGGTGAGGCTCTACTTTATGTTTAAAAAAAATGTAATTAAAAAAACAAAACAATAAATTGGTATACACTAATTAAAGCACACCCACTACTTCTTTCCCTTAGTTATTTAAAGCTATTTGCTGTGCACAGTATACTGATGCAAGTCACAAGTTTTGTTGAGTTAGCAGTGTGAGCTTCAGGCATTTATTTTGTAGAGAATCCTTGTCACCATAGTTATATTGAGGGCCAAGCCTTCTACTCCAGACATGAGCTATCCCTTCTATAGCCTAGTGATGGTGTGCATGCTATCAGGTGTAGCTATGTTTACCAATAAAAGTATACCAATAGTATTTCTTGTTCGATTTCTCCAGATAATAAAATTACTTATCAGTCGTAACTGAAGTTATTCTTATGAAATATTTGCAGGAATGTTATGATAAATGTTTTAAATTCCTTACTGGCTGATTTTGCAGAACTTGACTAATTAAGTTTTCATTGGAACTGGTCGCACTATGGCTTTACCTAATTATGTAAAAGGAAGTAGTAACAAACACACACATACGTGTTTATGCATATAAGAAAAAATTCCATGTTTTTTTAATTAGTTGATGCGGGTGATGGTGGAGGTGTGATATACAAGCTAGCGGACACACCGGCTACTCCTGACACCTACCTCACCAAATACTATCTGAACACACACAGAGGCAAAGCCACACCCATCGTCATTGACAATGGTAAGCTGGACTTAAAGACCAAGTGAGTAAGAGAGCGTGGGAAAGTTTTACTTGCACATAACATTGCACTAGGTAGCATATGTTTATTTTTTCTTGAATGTGAGTATAATCAGTCAAATAATCTTAACAAAGTTTATTCTTTTGTTGTTGTTTTTGTTTTTTGTAAACACTTATGCCTTTTTTCAGGAACACACACGTCCAATTATTTCTCTCAATTCTTTTTTTTTTGTTCTTTAAATCCATGCTGAAGATTGCTGACACAGCCATTTTTCATTGTCCTAATCTGACTTTTTAGAACCAGAGTGAACAACAAAAAACTAAAAATAAATTATACAATATAGGCAGTATGATGGTAGAAATGAAATAAAAGGACTCCAAGAGTGTGTGCTGGTGAACAACTCTTCCCCACTTTATTAGATTCTTAAATGCCGATACTACATACATACTCTGATAAATCTGTTAACCTTTTAGTTTCTAAAGTTAATAACATACACTTTAGTGTGCTCCTCTCAGCTGTGGTCTCATAGATGATAGTAATATAAAAACTAATGACTACATTCTGTTATATCTTGACTGCTCTTAGGAAACAAAACAATCACTAGTGGGTTCATTCAATTTTATGTCAGGTATAAGAATCACATGCTAGAACACTTGTGGGGACTGAAAGTGATGTGGTTGTTGAGTAGTGAGTTCCTTTTTTACAAGGGAAGTCAGTAGGGTCCTTGTTAGACTGCAGTCAGTTAGATAGTTAATTGGCGATGAACGGGCCCTGGGAAGTGGATCCCAGCCCGAGTGTGTAGGTACGCTTTTATTTTTAAAGACAAAATAACTGCTGGGATTGCCAAGCTGAGTAGTAGAACAGGCAATTTATAACAGAACATTAGCATATACATGATGTATTAATCATGGTGCAGCCAATTGTTACTAATATGAAGTCAAAAAAATGTGCATTTTTCTGAACTACATATCTTTCTCCTCTCCTAACACAAGTGGTTCACAATTTTGCATCAACTTGTTGACGAGCAATCTATGTAAGTGTCGTCATATTCAGTAGAAAGTGATTAATTATAACCAAAAAGTGGGTGGCATTGATGAGAGAAGGTGGTGTGGGTTTCAAAAGTGAAGGGAAAAGTATGAAAGAGTATGTAAAAAGGCGAGAAATTAATTGTTACTAAAAGGCGGGTGGAGTCGGCGAGTAAATGTGACGTAGGTTTAAAAAGGAAGGTGAAGTAGGAAAGAGAAGGCAAACGTTTAGCAAAGCCTAAGTCCATAATCATAATAGAAGGACTAGAAAGATTCAGAATCAGGAGAGGTAGACAAAGGAGGAGAATGGGCTCCATGACTCAAGAAGAAAGAGCTGAAAAAAGGAAAGGATGGGCATAAGAAAGCTGAGATAGTTCAGGAAGAAAAAAAAGAGCAGGGGAAGGGAATCTTATGTAACCTTAACCAATGGTAGAGAATGATAACAGTAGTATGTGCATGTAACTTATGCTACTGTATTCTTTACTGTATTCTTACTTTGCAACACGTCAAGCGCCACTGTGTGGCAGGGTACTTGCTGGTGGTATGAGTTGATTTAATACAAAGGGTTGTGTATCTAGCAATGTAAAAGCATGTCATCAACTCTGGACCAGGTCAGGATAGTATGAGTGGGTATGTTGGAGCTAAATAGTCTTTGCTTATTATAAGTTTGGGCTTAGGAATTATGGGTAGGTAAGGTATTCTGCCTTCCTGATGGGTTTTAAACTGAAGTCTTTCCTGTGGTGATTTAGGGACGTTGCACTGGATGTAATGCCTTAATATATTAAGTCAACGTATAAGGATCCTGCTAAGTCGGCCCCTTATAGAAGTGTTACTATTTTTAACCAACAACCAGTGCATTTAGATAAGTTGAAGTGTGGCTTTAATAAAAATTTAAAGGTGCATTGTACATGTGGTAAAGGGTCTTCTACTTCCACAACTAGTGTAATTAAGTAACTCTTCTAACTCGTGAGTTCTACTAATCATCTGGAATTTAAATTTGGTTGTGTGTGTGTGTGTGTGTGTGTGTGTGTGTGTGTGTGTGTGTGTGTGTGTGTGTGTGTGTGTGTGTGTGTGTGCAGGCAGTTGTGAATGTAGAGCAGGCTGGGCTGGTGAAGATAATCCGAAGTTAATATTTAGGAATGCAGTGGCCAAAGCTAGAGGAAAGAAGGTGAGAGCTTGTAGGCTGAGTGGGGAACGGCTTGCTAGATTGGATAAGAAGTTATGTTGTAAGAATTAATTGCTTGGAAAGATAATAGGCTTTATGCATAATTATTTTAGAAGACCACACCCATTTATTCCAATACTTGTACATAACTCTGATGTGACCTCAGTTCCCTTCCTTCTGGGGTGGGGATTTGAAGGCTCCTTTTTTACGAGACCCCAACCGCTTTCCCATCCTTACGCCCATCTCTTCCCTATATAAGTTTTGTTATAACTTGTAGTTACAGGTGTACTCAATCGTACTGCCACCAAAAGTTTTGTTGGCAAGTAATATGGGCCCTTATCTATGATTATAATTTTTGCTAGGATTAACTCTTTTACTTGGGTTTTTCAACTGTGCAGTTCGTTGTGGTGGGCAAGCTGGTCTGATAACTGGTTTGGAGTATTGCACATGTAGTAAGCCAAATTGTTGGTTATTGCTAATCAAATTTTGAAAGAGATTAACGTATTGATGTACAATTTACTAATACATATTTTATTTTAGAAAAGTAATTTATTGGGAATACTTCTGGGGAATGAATGTGTGCTGTTTTGTGTCGATCTAATGGTGGTGAAGAGACTCCACTGTTTTCAGGCTAATCGTTCCTTTTTTAAATATTGAGTATTTTTTACTTATCGTATGTGCAACCCCTTTTTCACTTGTGCATCTTCTTGCATACGTTAGGTAAAGGGTTTCCCTGCTGTGCTTGTTGGTGGGGATATCTAGCGTGGATCAATTCAGCTTCATTCAGACTGAGCGCTAGAAAATTTGTTTACTTTCAACCAGAAACACAACTGACTAGTCCCACTGGAAGACTGCACCATTTTTCTAGTGCTGTTAAACTGTGAATACACTGGACCACTTTAACTTTCTGCCACAGCGTAGTGGACTATAAGACCCTCCTGAAAAAAAAATATGCTGCAGTGCCTCGCAATGTGTTTCTTGTGTGATACGTTATGTCTTGCAATAAGTAAGTGTAGCTTAACAGCAACATTACCAACTAAGTCAGCTTGCTTCAAAGTCTTTCGTGAGAAATTATGTTAACAGCACTACCACCCCAGCTGAGAGTAATTTCTCACAAATAAAACTATAAAAAAGACAAGATACAGAGCAATCTCACTCACAAAACTTTAACTTAACCCATTCACCGGCACAAGCGCCTATAGGCGCTCAAGGATGACGTAATGTGGGAAAAATCATTTCCCCCTAAACGATAAACATTAAAGCTTATCTGCAGCGCCCAGAGCACGGCTAATGTGTTATTCTATTACATGTATTTTTAGAATAGAATTATCTACTACGTAACTAAGGTAGTTGGGGTAAAAATAAACTAGACGTTAGCTCGAAAAATGGCGATAAGTTTGTCTGCAACTGACACAACAGGGAAGTACAGGAGCTATATAGCTACCTTGGAGGTACTACTGTCAAGGATAGAGAGTTGAACTTGCTCGCTAAAGCTGTTATTTCGTTGCTGGCTGAGGAAACTACTAGTTTTCAACTTGAGAGCTACTAGAGCACTGTAGGTAGCGAACATACTGTACCAGCATCTATGTCGAAGATGAAATGGACCTTGATATTCCAGGTAAGAAAAACAGCTATTTACGTAGAGTATTCGAGAAAAAAGTAAGAAATATTTTTTCCGGGAGCATGGTGGTAAGTTTTATTATGCCTAAAAGCTTTCCCGGGAATATGGTGCTAATTTGGTCACAGCTGTAAACTTTTTTTTTTTACAAACTCCCAGCAATGACTAATGATTTGACTGAGCTACCTTTGCTGCTCTGAATTACTTTAGACTTCTCTATTCATTCAAATGATGATGTCTTTAGCTACTTCTGCAAGGTCAGAAATATTAAGATGATGGTAATACTGATTATGTTGAAAGCAAGAAAGGTTGACAAAGTAATGAATGGATGAAAAATGAGGAGTATGAGTAAGAAAATTGCTAGAGGGAGGAGAGAGTGTGTGCAGAGGACTGGAATTGTTAGCGAAATATTCTTTTATTAACCCTCAGCGCGCATGCGCCCAGAGGGTTACAGTAGTCCTAGTGTCATTAACCCTCAGCGCGCATGCGCCCAGAGGGTTACAGTAGTCCTAGTGTCATTCATTCTGTCACTCTGTCTGTCAACAGGCCACTTCTGGAAGGTAGGAACCAGCCGGGCTCTGAAAGAGGCATCAAACAGCAGTATTTCACGAAGTAAGTTCCTTTAATATGCCAGATTTTTTATTTTGGACTTCATTTTCCAGAAAAAAGCGAGTCTTTCCAGAGCCGTGCGATTTTACAGCGGGAACCGCCCCTTAAAAAACGTGCTTGTCACGTGAGCCAGCTTGCAGGTTGCAAATCACTTTTAAATAGCTAACAATTACATGCATTCAGCGTGCGGTGTTGCGTTGCGTAGTCGTTGAGTGAGCAAGTACCTAACCTAATAGTTTCTGGTTCGAATCCGCGTCGACAATATTTTTTTTTTTCATCTTTTTTTTTCTTTTTTCTTTTGTCTTCTTGCCTTATTTTCCTCTTTCTTCCTACTGTTATTATTTCTTTCCTACCTTTTCCTTTCTTTTTTTCAAACTAGCGCTGAGGGTTTGCACTTCAGTGCTCTAGTTCTTGATGTTCTTCTGCCCAGCTATCAGTCACGCCTCCCCTGGTGTCATCAGTGAGCAACAGCATTGCTGGCTGAGATAACTATCTATTATAACAGTAAAAAATATCTAATCATGCACAAACAATTGCTAATATTGCACTGGAACACATACTGATCACATTGTTATGATATAGGTATGTTGCAGTTACAATAACCACTCTGTGGTTTGTTGCTAAGCAACCAAATTTGACCAAAAATGTTGAACAATACATGTACTTTCACGTGATATATGGTTGCTAGGTACTTTTTTGAACTCCTGATTTTATATTTATTTTTAAACATTATTCATATAGAAAAAATAAAATTACTGAAATTTTATCTGCCGGTGAGAGGGTTAATGAGAATTGCAATTAAATTTTCAGCTAACAAGCACCTGGAAGAAATAATTAATGTACGGAACAATAAAAAACAAGTTTAAATATCTACCAGCAATTAAACTTAATATGATATACATACGCAATGCTTCCCTAGGATCACAAGTGTACAATGAGTAGAACTTCAGAGGTCCGATCCGAACATCAGACAGCCGAATTAACCGGTTAACTGAACGGCGAAGGGCATCACAATAGGTACAGAGTCGTCATTATGTGTGGGGGTTTTTTTTTGTTTTTTTTGTTTTTTTTGGTGGAACTTCAGCAAAATGGCAAAGGAGTTACTATCAGAAGTAGCTTAATATTTGTATGTAGCAGCATGGGTAACCGTGCTATTGATCCCTAATAGCACAGGCTACCCATGCTATCACTGGCTAATAGTAGCCCAGCTTTAAAAAAAGTCATTTGCAATTGCAGCTACACTGTATCGTTCACTCACCATCTCCTTATTTCAGGATTAGCTTTCACTGAAACTTCATTTTCAACGTACGACTCCTCCTAATCTGTTGAAAAACATCGCATCTAATACGGGTATAGCTTCTATGGTGAAGAATGACATTGTCTTCAACTAGAAACTACTCGAACTCTTGTGCACTTAGTTTCCACTTAGTTACCATGCTATTTCAATTAGTCATGCACTATTTCACTTTCCCCTTGCGATTTCAATTGAACAGCAATTTTCCCATACATTTTTGAATGGGCAACTAACTATTAGGAAGAATAATAGACCAAGGAATATTTTTTGCTGGAGTTGCTCAGGAGTTTGGCTTAGGAAAGTCCACAATTTCAGACTTATAGAGAGACAGGAAGAATATAGAAAAGTTTTCAGCTGAATCAGCTGACACTAGTGGCCTGAAGAAGAGGTGCATTGTCAGGAGAGATTATAATAAAGATTTTATAATGTCATGCATTCTGGTTTACTCAGAAAAAACAAACAGCAACTCAAAGGTAAACCATTAAATGGTCCATTAGTCATGGATAAAGCTAAAATACTGTATCCATAGTATTTTAGTCATTTAAATATTTTAGTACAAAGTTAAATTGTTATATTCAGAGTTAAGTACTTTTTAGAGTTATGTACATGTACACCTCATTTCCCAAGGGGTACGTAACTGAGGCTCTACTATACTTCAATTGTATAAATTGTATTTGAATAGACACACATTCTCTGTAAAGATTTTTCTCAGCAACCGCTTTCCCATTCTAATGCTCACCCCTCCTCTCCTAATTAGGTATAAAAGTTAGGGCAATCTCTATCTCACCAGTCTCATTCACTCTTAGATTAATTCTTGAATGTATTTTTTGATTCTCTATAGTAGCTTGAGCCTACATAAACTGTTAGAATAATTATGAAATTTTGTTTCCAAAATTTAGGATAGCCAGAGGTAGCTTGAGGTACCATAACTTCAATGAAAGGTTCAGCAGTTTTTATCAATGGTATTCAATGTGAATCTTGTCAATCAACACTGTATTGAGGTTGTATTATGCAGGCAAACTAGTAATTAGGTAGTAACACTCCTCTATATCAAACAATGCAGTGTAACTTGATTACAATGTAGATTTTTTCGCACTTGATATTGGAGACTATAAATATTTTGTAGCTTTGCCCAGGGTTTTAGTCCTGTCAGGGAGCATTTCTACCTCAGTTAGCCAGTTTGGGAGAGTATTTTTGAGTTTGAATTTTGAAGAAGTGCTAGTATGAGTTGGTACAAATCTATCACTGCTACTTGCAGAACTTCTATATTGGAGAACCTCCGGATTCTGGAAGAACAGGTGACCTGTGCTATATGCTTGGACCACTACTTGAATCCCAGAACTCTTCAGTGCCACCATTTTTTCTGTCAAGCCTGTCTCCAAGATATGCCGCGACTCTCCTCTGATGACTCTGAGGCAATATCCTGTCCCAAATGTCATGTGGCGACCGTTCTGCCTCATGGCAAAGTTGATAAACTCCGAGCAGCTTTCTTTGTCTATCGCTTAAAGATGCTGTACGTGGGCTATAAGAGAGCCTTGATTGAGAAGTCTGTCCCCTCTAGGACTAAATTTGTGCTGGATACAGTAGCTACTAGCTGTGGGATCTTTGAAGGCAAAAAGAAAGTAAATGCATTTGGCCGTAAACTTATTAGTCTCTTTGACAAAGCTGAAATTGTAGAATTTGTACCTTCTTCAATTTTTCTTCATTCATCTCGACTGGGTTGGTCTGCATTACGGTTGTGTAGTGTAGCTAAACCTCAGTGTATGGTTTTCTCTTCCACTGGAGAAATCGTCGTGGGAGAAAAGAATGGTGATGTGGTTGCACTAGTAGGTGAAAGCTGCATATCATTGGGTGAGGACAGTTTCGGATCTATCCAAGCTATGGCCATTGACAGTGATGACGTGATATATGTCATTGAAGACAACTCTACGCGCATGTCCAGGTTCTTGAACATTCCACAAGTACTGCACTGGTGTAGGAATCCTAGCAAGCCTAGACCACAGGTTTGTATCGAAACCATGCGTCGTGATTTGCGTGATGGTCCAGAAGGCTATATGGATATAGCTTTGGTTGGCGACAGAGTATACCTTATTGAGCAGTTGAATTCAGGACAAGTGTTGGGATATGACAAGACGTTCGACTCATATATGAAGATCACTTTTACCAACGCGCCTCGCATGGTCTACTTGTGCTCCACTTCTTGTGGCAACCTTATGGTCGCTGATATCTGTGCCAGTATTCATGTCCTTAAATTCGGAACTCGGTATATCCAACGTATTATCTTAGACATTCCAAGAAGTCTTCGAAGAGTGGGGCCGATATACTGTTGTCCGTCTGGCCGTTTTCTGTATATAGGTGATCCAGCAAATAAAGATATCTTGGTGTTTTATACAGATGGGAGTTACGTTACCAGATTTGGCCTGTATGGAAGGCTCTGTGTGGATCAAGTGGGGTTTGTGTATGTGTGTGCTCGTGATAGCAATTGTGTGTATTGCTTCTAGGAGCACGGATCACTATCATCACTGACTATTAACATCAATAATAATGTTTGTTTTCTTAAAGAATGCATTCATTGACTTGTAATTTTTTATTTTCAGAAAATATTTCATTAATAGCTGTCTAATCTATACTTGATGCGAGGAAATATTGGATGATTAAGCATGCAGAGGCTTGGTGTAATGTTGGGACATCTGTACTAGCATAGATTCTCATGACTTTTACTAAGTTTTGACTTTATTTTTGTTTAGTTTTTTAAGCATGGCATGCAGGGTTTCATAAAGGGGAGGGACCTGTGATTTTTTTACCCCACAATAGCCTTCCCCCCAAAGAATTGCCAATTTAGTTGCAATTAGCTACGTTGGTCTAATCACCTAAATACCCCATACTTATCTCACGTAATCTACCTAGGGTTTGGCAGACCGGGCTTACGTAAGGCTAGCGGAGGCGCCCTTGCTGTAGCATAACGTCAGCTGGAGCCCTCCAACAGCCTTGAGGGGGAGAGAGGTGTGGCGAGCCCTGATGACGTAATTCTTGGGGTAACCCCACCCCATTTGGTGCTAATCAGGGGTCGCTTACATTCCCCAAGGAGGCCGTTTACGGCCCTATCCCCCCAAGGCAATAGTTGTTAGGTAAGAGACGAAGAGTATTATAGCATGTAAACCATTATGACATCCGAAAAATACAGAATAAGATACATAGCTAACTGTAAGGTTGGGCGATATTGGGGTATATTGTATCACGATATTTTGGCAGGACAATATTGTGATATGACTATATATTGAATATTTTTATATTATTAATTATTTAGGAAAAAAAATTAACAGCAAGAATTTTTAATGATGATAACATCTAATGACAGCTAAACTGTGAATGATGAGGGAAAAAATTATAAAAAAAAGATCATTGAAATTTTGAATGATGGGGAAAAAAAAAAAATTACTGAATTTGAAGGATGAGAAAAAGAAAATATTGAAACTTTGAATTATGAGGGGAAAATGGAGAATTATGGTTCCAATTACAAGTTTTTCGAAAGAAAGGTTAGCATCTCAACCTTGTCTGGCTTCAAATTCGTTCATACCTCTGTACTCTATCCACTGACTCTGCAAGTGACACTTGATCAGCAGGCCTCTTCCTTGAAGTTGACGCTCCTAGTGTTGCTAGCGATTCTTTCATCATAGCCTCCTTTAACTGCAAGTGAAGATTGCTATGGGTAGTGCGCAAATGTGCAAGCAAGTTACTAGCGTTCCCATTCTTGGTTGCCACTCTTCGATAACAAGTGCGACAATTGCAGTCTCCTTCTGAAACTCTCCATCCTTTTTCTCCAAGCCAAAGTAGTTCCACACTTGACTCTTGCTTCCAGGCTTCTTGTGTAGCTCCGGTACTCTCGTCGCAGGGTCTGCCATTCTTACTTCTTGCAAGACAATAAAAATACAGCTGCTCGACTATTGCGTGCGCGTCACTTCCCGCGCATTATGCGCGTGCAGGTAAGTTTCGGCGGTTTTTCTAGATTTTCAATATTTCAATATTGCTAGCCAACACGATACCGCCAGACGGTTATTGACAGATACCGCGATCATGACTATATACCGGTATATCGCCCAACCTTAGCTAACTGGTTAAGTGCTCTGCGCCAAAACTAAAGGTAGCCTGGCCAGTTGGTCACTTGGCATCCTCACTTACTGCAGGTATGCCGCACTCTGCCATCGGCCCAAGGTCTGTATCGTAGCGTCCTCCACTCCCACCATTGCCGCTGTGGTCACCATACCAATTCTGAAGCTGTGACCTGCATACAGCTGCTGAAGCAGACCCATCGCAGAGAGAACAGAGCGCAGCTGCTCTGTGAACCAGGCTTTCTGTCACCACCTTGGCATCTGGTTGACAGAAAAAGATGCCAGGCCCCACGACTGTCAACCGCCACATCACCCGATTTGATCACCGCTGTGTCCTGTTCCACTCTGGTTGAGCTCTCCCAATCTGAAAAACCCGAAGAACGCAGTGCATGATATTGCCCACAGCAGCTCCTTGTGAGGGTGACTTGTAGCTGCCAAGTGAGCTCCAATCTGCTCCAGCACTGTAGCTGTGATGGATAGGCGATTGCGTGAGGGCGCTCCTGACACTGCCCTCACCCGCTTAATGCCAGCTTGCATCCTTTTCAGCATCGGCATGGAGGATTGGTCACTGGGGTCAGGTAGTCCCAGCGAAATTTGCATACTTCTCACGGCTTCTAGGTTAACTCTTCCCTGTCTGCGGCGCCAGGCCCTGGTCCGCGAGAAATGCCGTAAAACTACACAATAGCATCTCAGACACTGGTAAGGGGTTGACGATGTTGTATTGTTCACAAAACCCATGGAAGCGCTTCATTGCAGCTTCATAGGTCTTGCTGGTGGATGGAGCCAGTCCCTGCTGAAAATAGTGCTGAACCGACTGCGCCATTGCTGCCCAGATCGGACAACCTTGCAAGCATGGTTGAGGAGTCCGACCAATGACTCCAGTTCCCTGCGGTGACATGCTCGCCTTGCACCCCAATGCTGGAGAAAGGACTTCAATCTCTGTCACTTCCCCTCTGGGAGGCGCAGTTTGCCTGCCACTGTGTCCACCAGAATACCGAGGAATACCAGTGAAGTCAACGGCCCTTCATTCTTCCCAGGAGCCATCGGCACTCCGAGTTTGGCACAGGTCTCCTCCTGGATCCTTACGGACCTCGCACATTCATCTGAGTCCGGTGGGGCTACTATGATGAGATCATCTAAGTAATGAAGTACAAACCGGATACCAGCCTGACGAAGGCATCAACACAAGCCATCTGACACTGCATTAAAAATCTTCGGAGTTGATCGCAGCCCAAAAGGTAGACAGGAGATCTTTCCATCCCACTCCATGCCCTGCAGCACCCTGTCATGAGGGTGGACTTGAACGAGCCGATATGCTGCTTCTATATCCATCTTCGCTAGCAAGGACCTTTTCCCCAGCTCCTGCACGATTACTGTGACACCATCCACCGCAATGTATGACAGTGACACCAAATCCGAGCTGATACCGTCGTTCACGCTGGCTCCATGTGGAAACGACAGGTCCGTAATGAGCCGGAACTTTCCTGAATTGTGGCCCTTGGGTACCAATCTGACTCGATTCAAGTGAATGATGGGGTCTCCATGACATGGGGAGTGGACCAATCAGTCGGCCCTTGCCCAACTCCTTGGAGATATACTCCTCAATCAAACCTGGCCGGAGCCTCGTGGACAGCATGTTCGATGTAGCTGACTTCAGCGGGGCCCCCCACTGGAAACTTGTCCTAAAGCCTTCACGGAGACCTTGAATGATGTAGCTCACAAACGCCCTGTCAGGGTGGTGCACCAAGGCTGCCTCCCACGCATCTACCTTCAGGAGGGTACTCACAGCAGCCAGCTCATCATATATGTGCTTGGTGGAGGGCTGGCAAAAGTCCAGAGTCAGAAGATCGGCAGTGTAAATGTAAAGATCATCCCAGCCTACAGATGAGGGCAACAACCAACCTTGGTGTCAGCGTGTGATCTGATTAAAGAGCCATCCCAACCCTGGTAGATATTAATAGCACATGAATAGATTTCAAAGGGGCCACGGTAGGCCGTCACACCCTATTGGGTGGAGACTCGACAATCAATCACTACCCCCCCGCCCCCCCCCCCCCCCCCCC